>ERZ1370068.10631-contig-9313_pt1 | contig 164937 bp, 217 predicted proteins | sample MGYA00561227_ERZ1370068 | MGnify/ENA primary metagenome ERZ1370068 (study PRJEB38410, sample SAMEA6850437) | metagenome | study: Metagenomic assessment of the ecological functions of the soil: analysis of the soil microbiota associated with the... | reverse complement strand
GGCCATGGCGGTGGGATTTCGTGGAGCGGCCGCGGCGGCCGATGTCGAGGTGCCCCTCGTGCTCGAGAAGAACCGCTGGCAGCCCGACGTCATCAAGGTCAAGGCCGGGCGCCGTTCGTCCTCGTCATCACCAACAAGGACAAGGGACCGGAAGAGCTCGACATGCTTGCCCCGCGAATCGAGAAGGTCATCCCCGCGGGCAAGACGGTGCGGCTCAAGATGCCCGCGCTCAAGCCCGGCAGTATCCTTCGTGGGCGAGTACCACCCGAGACGGCCAAAGCCACCATCGTCGCCGAATAGCCCATGGGCGCTACCTTCATCGTCACGCTGCGCGAGGCCTTCGAGGCCGCTCTCGTCCTCGGCATCATCTACAGCTACTCTCGAGAAGGTCGGCGCCCGCGACGGAGCGGTGCGACCTCACGCGTGGCGGCCCTCGGTCTCCTCGCCAGCGTGGCCATGGGCATCGGCGTGAGCTACCTCTCCGGGCCGCCTCGACATCGGGCCCCGACCTCATCACCCTCGTGGTCATCTTCGCCGCGGTGGGCCTGCTCACCTGGCACGCGTGGTGGATGCAGCAGCACGCCCGGCTCATCAAGGGCCAGGTCCAGCACCGCATCGACGAGGCGCGCGCCGCCAATCGCCTGTGGGTGGTCGGGCTCATCGCCTTCACCCGGTGTTCCCGCGAAGGCGCGGAGACCGTCCTCTTCCTCTGGGGCATCGTGTCGGAGGAGGGCGCGGGCTGGGGCAGCCTGATCGGCGGCATCGCCGGCATCGTGGGCGCGGCCGCGCTGGGCTGGGCTGTTTTCCGCGGCGGACAGCGCCTGAGCCTCCAGCGCTTCTTCCTCGGTGACTCACCGTCTTCATCATGCGCTTCGCCGCCGGCCTCCTGAGCCGCGGCATCGGTCGGCTGCAGGGCATGGGCTTCCTGCCCTTCTCCGAGCCGGTGTGGAATCACATCGTGGCTCCTGAGCGACGGGAGCGTCGCCGGCGGGTTTCTCTCCGGGCTCGTCGGCTATCGGGCGCGAGCCCACGCTCCTCGAGGTCTTTGCGTATGTCGCATACGTAGTCATCGTGGGACTGATCCTCTTCGCCCGCCGCGCGCCGGCCGCCGTAGGCTCTGGCCAGCCCCGAGCCGCTCATGATCGTCTGCCTCTGTCGGGGAGTTTCTGAGCGCCACATCGAGGCCACGGTGACCGCCGGCGCCAAGACGGTGGGAGACGTGTCACGGCCTGCGGGCGGCCACGGACTGCGGCGCCTCGCCACTACCTCGTCGCCGCTCTGGTCGAAGAGGCGGGCAACGCGGTCTGCACGACCGGAGATCGGAAGTGACAGAGAAGGCGGAGGACGAACCGGAGACGGGAGTCGAGCACGGCCGCTCGCATCGCGAGCACGGGATCTCTTCAACGGCCGACGCGAGGTCGTCATCGTGCACCACGGCACCGAATACCGGCTCCACATCACCAAGGCGGACAAGCTGATCCTGACCAAACAGCCGTTCATCCAGCCAGCCACCCAAAGCCTGCCCGGTTTAGGCAGCGAGCCAACAGCCACCGGGGGTCTTCCGACCCGCCGGAAGTGTGAGGGGCTCGTGCATCACGTCACCGCATTGATCGCCATGCCGCCAAGGGCGGGCCTGTCATGATTCCCCTGCTCGTGTGCTCGGTGCTGTCGCTGTCCGTCATCGAGCGCGCGGGCTTGCTGGCGGCGCCGTCGCGACGTGGCGCGGGCCGAGCGGGCGCTCAGGACTGGTGGCGCACGCCAAGTTCGACGAGGCGGCCGAGATCGCCGGCGCCTCTCATGCTCCCGAGGCGCGGCGTGATCGCGGCCGGGCTCGGGCACCGGGGATCCGGGGCGTTCAGGCCATGGAGCTGGTCGCCCAGGAAGAGCTGGGGCTGGCGCGGCGCTATCTTCCCGTGCTCGACACGGTCGTCACCCTGTCGCCGCCCTCGGTCTCCTCGGCACGGTCACCGGCATGATTGCCGCCTTCGGCGTGCTCTCCACCACCGGCATGAACCAGCCCAACGCCATCACGGGCGGCGTGGCCGAAGCCTTGATCGCCACCGCGGTAGGCCTCGGCATCGCCATCGCCACCCTGGTTCCCTACAACTACTTCTCCGCCAAGGTGGAGCGGGCCGCCGAAGCCATGGAGCGGTGTGGGTCCCGCGTCGAGCAGGCGCTCGCCGAGCACGAGATTCCGTGAAGCTGACTCGTCGCCCACCGAAGAAGGCCCGCATCGAGATCATCCCCATGATCGACACGGTCTTCTTCCTGCTCGTCTTCTTCATGATGGCGAGCCTGTCCATGACCGTGTACCGCGGCATGCCCCTGAGCCTGCCCAAGGCGGCGAGCGGTGAGCCCCGCCAGGACCGGGTCCTCGGTGTCGGTAACGCGCGACGGGTCATTCTACCTCGATCGCGACCGGTCGAGCCGGCGCAGCTCACGGAGAAGCTGCGGCGCTCTGCACGAGAAGGATCCCGAGGTCGTGGTCGTGGTCAGCGCCGATGGCGACGTCACCCACCGCCACGTGGTCGAAGCCATGGACGCGGCCCGCGTCGCCGGCATCTCCAAGATGGCGATCGCCGTCCAGCCCATGGAGAAGAAGTGATGCTCCAGGGAATGGGCCCGTCCCTCCCCCTCGGTGGCTCGATCTTCCTTCACGTGCTCGCTCGTCTTGATCGCGTGGCTGGGTCCGGTGGCGGGCGCCGCCCTCATCCCGCCGAAGGTCGTGACGGTGGAGGTCGTGACCGCCGATTCGTCCCGCACCCGCCGTCCCCAACGCTCGCCGTGGCTCGGGCCATCGCGGCCGTGACCAGCAGCGCGCTGGAGACCAACCGCAGTCGCAGGCGTCGAGTCGACCTCCGGATCCGCTGGAGCTCAAGACCCGCTCCGCCACCCGCTCGCCGCGAGGCGTCTCGCCCGCCCCCGTGCAGGCGGCCGAGCACTCCATCCGCAGCCCGGCCGCCGCGGTGCGGAAACCTCGCGGAGACCACGTCATCTACGGACGCCGAGCCGCGGGAACGCCTCTGGGCGGCGCCGATCTCGCGCGCGGACTGCAGGCCCGGGCGCGACGGCGGGTCTGCGCCACCTGCGCGAGCGGACGGCCCGGCACGCTGACGAGCTGTCGCCTGCAGCCGCCCGAGCGCTCGCAGGACTGACGCCTACGGTAGTCCACGATCCGCGCAGTTGCTCGCGCAGGCATCGAGATTGCTGAGCCCGCTCGTCAGATCACCGAGGGCGGCATGGCGAGCGGGCACCGTGAGAGAATCGCGCCGGCCACGACAGCATCGACCGGGCGGCCATCGCCTGCCGTCCAGAAGTGGCGCTTCGGCCGCGCCCACGAGGGCGCAGGCCGTCGCGGTGCGGTGTCACCCGCGCGTCCGCGTCTGGAGCTCGAGCATTGAGCTCGACCCTGGCGCGCGAGCTCCGTCGCGCTCTGCGCCAGGCTGTTCTCTCGTCCACCGTCCCTTCGGATGGCCCAGGCCGCACTGACGCGCGCGGACGTTTTCCTTTCTCGTCGAAGCATCGCGCTAGCCACCCGTGCGCCTCGCTCTTCACGGCGGGCCCATCGTTTCATCGCGATTGCCTCGGCGATCTTTCTCGTCTCGAGCGCGGGCACGGGCTGCTCTGGGCCTTCTCGCCCTACCTGTACCTGGACGAAGCGGCTACATGAGAAAGAAGGCGCCCATATCCGGGCCGGCGCCCACGGCGGCGGTGGTGACGGTCCAGGACGCCATGGCCGCTGCGCGCAAGGCGGGCCGGTCGGGGCAGGTCCAGCGAGGCCACCCTCCGATCGGACTTCGGCCGCCTACTCTGGGACGTCCAGCTCCGCGCAGGCGGCGGCGAAGGCTCTCAGTCTTTCTCATGGACGCCGTTTCCGGCGAGACGCTGTCGCCGCTGACCGCCGAGCAGGCGACCGTCATCGCCCAGCAGTATGTGCGCGGCAATCCGCCCGTCGAAGGGGTCGTCGCCGAAAGCGGCTTCGTGGGCCGGTCGGATCGCGCGCGCGGCCCGCCCCGCCTATCGCGTGCGGTTCAAGCAGGCGCGCAACCCGGAGATCGTCATCCACCGCGATTCGGGAGTCATCCTCGCGGACGAGGACTCGGCGCGGCGGTTTCACTCTCTCGTGACCCAGCTCCACCAATACAACTATTTCGGATTCAAGAAGACCGCTCACGGCGATAGCCGGCGTCCCGCTGCTGCTCCTGATCGGCACGGGGCTGGTGATGTGGATCCGGCCGAAGCTGCGCCGGGCTCGGAGAGGCCTGCAAGGGAGCCGGCGCGACCACGTAAGTCTGCGAGATTGACACGCAGGACGGCTGGCCAGCCGGTCAGGGTATGGACCGACCGCCCCGCATCAATGAGAAAGGAAATTCCTTGCCCACTATTCGTCACGCCATCACGAGCATCGTGACAGCGGCAATCGCCAGTCTCGGCGGCGAAGTCTGCGCGCAGGGAAAAGCCCGTCGTCCCGCTCCCCGAGGTGCAACGTCAACGCGCCCCCGCCTCGCGCTACGTGCCCGAGCGCTCGAGCGTGGGCACCAAGACGGACACGCCCGCTCATGGACGTGCCGGCGAGCGTGCAGTCGGTGCCCCGCGAGCTCCTGTACGACCAGAGCGCCTTCACCCTCGACGGCATCATCCGGAACGTGAGCGGCGTCCAGCAATCGGGGAGCAGCAACTACGGCTTCTTCAGCACCTACATCATCCGCGGACTCGCCTCGCAGTTCTACCGCGACGGGGTCCTCGACGCCTCCCAGGTCAACGGCTATCTCCGGACGCTCACCGACGTGGCGCGGGTGGACATCCTCAAAGGCCCGGGCTCCGCTCTCTACGGCAGCGGCGCGCCCGGGGGCACCATCAGCATCATCTCCAAGCTCCCCACCCCACGCCGCTCTACAGCGGATACGCGGTGGGGGAAGCTTCGGGACGTATCAGTTCGGGACGGACATGGGCGGCCCGCTCGGCGAGACCCTGGGCTACCGACTCAACACCGACCACTACCACACGGACGGCTTCCGTGACGTGTCGAGCACCTTCACGGAGTTCGTTCCCATCATGGTGTGGACGCCCGTGCCCGGTCAGACCCTGACCGCCAAGTTCGACTTCCGGACCATCGAGGCCATCGCCGACACCGTGGGCATCCTGTTCAAGGGCCGCACCCTCGTGGGTATCCCGCGCGACACCAAGCTCTACTCGCCCTTCTCGGACACGAGCCAGGATGTGTACCGCCTCGCCCTCAAGCTCGATTCGGAGCTGGCCGAAGGCCTGATCCTCCAGCAGAACGCCGCCTTCATGCAGCGCGATCTCGCCTCGCGCCGGAACGCCTCGAACCCGATCTTCGCGGCGAACGGGGTGACCCTGACCGGCCGGAGCATTCGCGACCAGCACGATCAGTGGACGGACTTCATCTACCAGGCCGAGCCGGTGTGGAAGGTCAAGACGGGCCCGCTGGACCACACCATTCTCGGCGGCTTCCAGTTCCAGATGGACCTGCTCTACACGCGGAGAAAGACGGCCAACCTGCTCAACATCACGAACATCTATGACGATCCCGTCGTCCCCGAAGCCAACATGAAGAACCTCACGTGGGTGCCCAACTTCAACCGGAACAGCCACCTCCTCGACTACGCCCTGTATCTCCAGGATCAGATCGCCATCGGCTCGCAGTGGAAGTGGCGAGGCGGCCTCCGCTGGGACCACTTCGACTCCTACGACAAGGATCGCGTGGCGCAGTACGAGCATCAGCTCTACAACGACAAGTTCAGCTGGAACGTGGGTCTCGCCTATCAGCCCATACCCCAGACGTCCTTCTACGGCGGCATCTCGAAGAGCTATCTCTCCATCCTCACCAGCGAAGCCGCCATGGGCGCCGCCCTCGTGCCGGAGAGCGGCCTCCAGTACGAGCTGGGCAACCGCTCGCAGTTCCTCAACGGGATGATTCGCACGAACCTCGCGCTCTTCCAGACCTACCGCAAGAACTTTCTCATAACGGTCGGGACCAACACGGAGCCCATCGGCGAGCAGATGACGCAGGGCATAGAGTTCGACTTCTCCAGCGAGCCCCTCCCGGATGGGTGCTGTGGGCCAACTACGCCTACACCACCACCGAGCTGATGAAGCTGTCTCCCGCCGATCCCTCCGCGGGCAAGGGCCACTCTGCCCAGGGCGTGCCGGAGAACGCGGGCGCGCTGTGGACGACCTACGAGATCCAGGGCGGCACGTTCAAGGGCTTCGGGGGCGGCGGCGGCTTCGTCTACAAGGGCGGTGTCTTCGTGGACACGCTCAACACCCAGAAGCTGCCTCAGTTCGTCACCGGCGACCTCGTGGTCTTCTACCGCACGCCTCACGCCGACTTCCAGGTCAACGTGAAGAACGTCTCGAACGCGACCTACTACTTCGCTCCTCGCAACGCCGCGGGCGCTCCCGGCGATCCGGTGTCGGCCTTCGCCACGGTGACCCTGCGCTACTAGAGCCGCGCTATTGAGCGAGGGGTATCGGCGCGGTAGAATCCACGCGCCGATGCGCCTCCTCCCGATCTCGTCTATGCCGGCGGCCGCGTCCAGCCCGGACTCGCCGTGGACGTGGCCGACGGGCGCATCACGGACGTCGCGCCGGCCGGCGACGGTCGCCGGCGCTCTTCGTCTCCCCGGCAGGCTCCTCCTTCCCGGTACGGTCAACATCCATTGCCACACCTTCCAGTCGCTCCTGCGCGGGCTCGGAGACGACCTCGATTTCATGGCCTGGCGGGATCGGGTACTCTACCCTTTCTCCACGCGCCTCGACCGCGAGGGCATTTACCTCGGCGCCGCCTTCGCCTTCGCGGAGATGCTGCTGCACGGCGCCACCACATGCGTGGACTTCTTCTACCTCCAGGACGAGGGGAACGACAACGCCGAGGCGGTCATCCGGGCCGCGCGCGACGTGGGGATACGGCTGGTCCTCGCGCGCACCATGTACGACTGGGAGGGGCGCCCGCCCGCTACCGGGAAAAGCCGGACGAGGCGGCCCGGCGCACCGCGGATCTCATCGCGAGATACGCGAAGGATGCCGTCATCTCCGTCCAGCCCGCGCCCCACAGCCCACACGGCGCCTCGCCCGCCATGATCCGCGCGGGCTTCGAGGTGGCGCAATCCATGGGCACGCCCTTCCACATTCACGTGGCGGAAGGACAGTACGAGGGCGAGCGCACCTCGCCGAGCATGGGGCCACGCCCATCCGCTACCTGGACAAGCTCGGCGTGCTCGGCCAGCGCATGATCGGCGTCCACTGCGTCTGGCTCGATGACGACGAGGTGCGCCTCATGGGCGAGCGGGGGCCGGCCTCGCCTATTGCCCCTCGTCCAACATGATCCTGGGCGACGGCATCACCCGCATCACCGAGCTCAGAGCCGCGGGCGTGCGCATCGGCCTCGGCACGGACGGCGGCTGCACCAACAACCGCCTGAGCGTCTTCGAGGAGATGCGCATGGCCGCCCTCCTCCAGAAGGTGCGCCATCTCGACGGCACGCGGCTGCCCGCCGAGGAGGCGTTCGCGATGGGGACAACGGGCGGGGCCGCGCTCCTCGGCATCGACGCGGGAGACATCGCGCCAGGGCGCGCGGCCGACCTCGTCGCCGTCGACCTCGCCCATCCCTCGCTGCACCCGCCCACGAATCTCCTGAAGAATGTCGTCTACGCCATGTCACCCCAGGCCGTCACCGACGTGTGGGTGCATGGCTCGCCGGTGGTCAGGGCCCAGAAGCTCGCCACCCTCGACCAGGAGGCGCTGATGGAACGCGTACGCAGCGCTCACCCACGGCTGGGTCCCCGCATGAGCGACGTGCTCGAGACGATCGAGATCGAGACGGGACCGTCACCACGCGCCGCCATCATCTGGATGCACGGGCTGGGCGCGGACGGCCACGACTTCGAGCCCATCGTGCCGGAGCTCGGCATGCCGACCGCTCCCGCCGTGCGCTTCGTCTTCCCGCACGCCCCGCTGCAGCCGGTGACCATCAACGGCGGGGTCCGGATGCGCGCGTGGTACGACGTCACGGGCGACGGCCGACAGGACGCGACGGGCATCCGCGCGTCGCAGGCCCGCGTGGAAGCGCTCATCGCCCGCGAGCGCGCCCGCGGCATCGCGCCCGGCGCCATCGTCCTCGCCGGCTTCTCTCAGGGCGGCGCGATCGCGCTCCAGACCGGCCTCCGTCACGCCGAGCGCCTCGCGGGCATCCTCGCCCTGTCCACCTACCTCCCGCTCCCCGACACCCTGAAACGGGAAGCGAGCCCGGCGAACCGCGACCTCCCGATCTTCATGGCCCACGGCACCCAGGACCCGGTGATCCCGCTCTCCCGGGCCGCGCGCTCGCGCGACGCCCTCATCTCGCTCGGCTACGCCGTCGAGTGGCACGAATACGCCATGCCCCACTCCGTCTGCGCCGAAGAAATCGCCGACATCGGCGCACTGGCTCCGCCGCATCCTCTCCTTCTAGACCTCACGCGAGGCGGGCGGGTCCTGTCGCCGGGGAGGGCGGCGCAACCGGCTGCGTCACCCTACTCTTCGTGAATCGCAGCCCTGCGGGCTGCGCACACTCGAAGGGCCCACTACGCCGGCCGCGCCGCCCTCCCCCGACGCCACCCGCCCGGTCTCAGCATCCGTTCACTGACGCTGCAAACCTCTGCCCACTCCACGATGGCGCAACGTATTCAGCGACAAGCATGAAAAAGACAAGAATCAGCCGCCCGGAAAGCATGTGCCAAAGAGATCGCCGCTGACGCATCTGGCTCACCTGCTCCGGTGATCCAGTTCACACGGTCCCGCCGAAGCCCACTGTGGAGTCGGACGGGTGGCGTCGGGGAGCCGCTGCGCGGCGGGCGGAGTCGGCCCCTTGACGAGCGCGCAGCCGCAGGGCTGCGATTCACGAAGGCTAGGGTGGCGAAGCCCGCTGCGCAGCGGCTCCCCGGCGATAGGACCCGTCCGTCTCGCGTGAGGTTCTCCTGAGAAGTTGGCTACAGGATGCGGCACGCCTCTTCGAAGGAGGGCGCGGGTTGCGCGGGTGGACCTCGGTGTGGTCACCATAGCCGAGATTGCAGAGGAAGTTCGACTTCCACCGCCCGTCGGGGAAGAACTCCGGCGTCGACCTTCGCGTTGTCGAAGCCGGACATCGGCCCGCAATCCAGCCCAGGGCCCGCGCCGCGATGATCAGATATGCGCCCTGGAGGCTGCCGTTTCTGAACGCGGTGGCCTGCGCGAGCTCCGCGTTGTTCGCAGAAGCCCGTCCGCATGTCCCGCGCCGGGAAGAGCCTCGGCAGGAGATCGTAGAACAGCGTGTCGTAGGCCACGACGGCAGTGGCCGGCGCCTTCATCGTCTTTTCGACGTTCCCTCGATAGTGAGGGCTTCGAGCCGCTCCTTGCCCCGGCGACGTCACGAAGACCACCCGCATGGGACAGCAGTTGGCGCTGGTCGGCCCCATCTTCGCCACCTCGTAGACGCGCCGGAGCAGCTGCGTCGGGCACCGGACGGTCAGCCAGGCACAGGTGATTCGTTCGCGCCTCTTCGAAGATCTCCTTCAGTCGGTCATGGATCCTCCGCGCTCAGGATCTGGATTTGAGGGTAGAGCACGTAGCGGCGCTTGGTCGCGACGGGCCGGAAGCCTATGCGCCGCGTACATGGTCTGGGGTGTATCCGCGGCGTCGGCCACGATGACCATCGCCCTGCCTCGCGCGCGACAGTCGGCGACGCAGCGATGGATCAGCGCCGTGGCTGATCCCCGGTGGCGAAACCCGGCTCCACGAAGACGTCCTCCACCTGCCCGACGCCGTCCAGCCTCCCACGCCGACGCCATGCCGCGCGCTCCCGCGTCTCGACGTAGGCGAGCCACTTGCGGTCGGGAGGCGTCTTGAGCCGCGCCAGCGGGAGCAAGGCGGTCTCCCACTGCCGGGCAGCGGAGCGCGACCGATCTTTGCCCGGGCCTCCGCCCAGTCGAGCCGCTTGAGCCGGTCGGCCTGCGTCCCAGCTTCGCTCGTCCGCCGCCAGCACGGAGGTCGGCCGCCTTCGGCCCGCCCCTGGAGATCGCCCTCGAGCACCATCAGCACGAAGTCGCGCGGCTCGTAGCCGCTCGAATCCAGCCGCGCCTCGAATGGCAGGCGGCGTGTCGAGGTCGACCTCGAAGCAGCGATGCGGGCAGCCCGGCGAACTCACGCTCGGCCCGCTCGAGCAGGCCGATCGATCGCGCCGGGCGTGCCCGCGGTCACCGAGCGCACGTAGTTGGCGACGTGAATGTCGGGCAGCTGGCTGGATTGCGGATGAACACGGCCCCCGTCCGCCTCGAACGCCCGGTGACCGAGCGCCTCGTGCGCCTGGTCGACGCGGACGGCGGCGCGGCCCCAGTCCGTCATGTCAGGCGCGGCGCAGGAGGCCGGAGCGCTTCATCGTGCAGAAGGCCGTTGCTCGCGAGCACCGAGCCTGTGTAGATATCGGGCTTGCCCTGCGAAGTCGGTGAGACGCGCCGCCCGCCTCCTCGATGAGGATCTTCATCGGCGCGACGTCCCACGGCTTTGAGATCGGCCTCGGCGTAGATCTCCGCCTTGCCCGCGGCCACCAGGCAGTAGCCGTAGTAGTCGCCGAAGCCGCGCTGGCGGGCGGTCGCGTCCACGAGGCGCACGAACCCGTCCCAGATAGCCGACGTTCTGGATCAGGTTGCAGGCTCGAGTGCATCAGCATCGCGTCCTTGATGACCGGCGCACGGGGAGACGCGGATGCGCTCGCCGTTGGCCCACGCCCCTCGCCCTTGCGCGCCCAGAAGAGCTCGCCGGTGACCGGGTTGAAGCACCACGCCCGTGGTCACCTGCCCATCCTCCTCGAGCGCGATGAGCACCGCCCAGATGGGAATGTGGCGGACGAAGTTCTTGGTCCCGTCGATGGGATCGATGATCCAGCGCTAGCGACGTCGAGCCCTCCTCGCCGAACTCCTCGCCGAGGAAGCCCGCAGCCCGGCGTGGCCCGGCCGAGGATGCCGCGGATCGCCTGCTCCGCCTCCCGGTCGGCCTGGGTCACCGGCGTCTGGTCCGGCTTGATGGTGACCTCGAAGCCGCCGCGATAGTACTTCATGGCGATCTCGCCGGCCGCGCGCGCGGCCTCGAGGGCCGCGGTGACCGTGGGATGCGGTCACGCCCATTCGCCCCGCTCCTCCAGCACCGCCTTGTAGACACGGAGCGCTTCCACCACCACCGGCATGCCGCCGTACGTCACCTGCTGGAAGATCACCTCGGCCACCTCCTGCCGCGTGGCCCCGACGTTGAGCGCGGCGTGGATGTGCGCGTGCACCTCGCGCTCCCGGTTGAGCACGGTGAGCGAGGCCACCGCGCAGAGCTCGCGCTGCTTCTGGGAGATGACCTCGCGGCTGTAGAGCTTGCCCGTGAAGAACATGGAGAGCTCGCGCGCCAGCTCCTTGTCGATCTTCTTCCAGTCCTCGAATCCCACGCCGCCCTTGAGGGTGTGAAGAGCATCTTCGCGGTCTTCTTCGTCTTTTCCCTTGAGCGCCTCGTCCATGGGCCCTCCTGGACCGGTTCGAGCGTGATGACCCGCTGACAGGCCACTCCTCTTTAGAGTTGACTTGTCACGCCCGGGGCCACTAGCGTAGGAAGGAACGGACCCGCGCGGCGTCGTCATATTCACCCAAGACCCGGTGTCTCTCAAGGAGATTCTCATGGCGGCCACCATCGAGCGGTACTGCGCTCCCGGCGTCTTCGACGCGCCCACCTACTCGCAGGGCATCAAGGTCACAGGTGCCCAGACCATCCTCTTCCTCGCCGGCCAGGTCGCCTACGACGACAAGGGCCAGCCCGCCCACCGCGGCGACATCGCGGCTCAGGCGCGCGCCGTCTTCCGCTCGATCAAGGCCCAGGTGGAGGCGGGCGGCGGCACCATGGCGTCCATCGTCAAGATCAACACGTATCTCACCGACGTCCGTCACCGCACCGAGGTGGCGCCCGTGCGCGAGGAGTTCTTCGGCAAGAAGAGCCCCGCCTCCACCATGGTCGGCGTGACCGCGCTGGCCCACCCCGACTGGCTCATCGAAGTCGAAGCCATCGCGGTGATCTGAGGCGCCCCCGATCGTGAGCGGCATCAACCCGTATATCTTTCGCGCCTACGACGTCCGCGGCAAAGTGCGGCATCGACATCACGCCCGGAAGTCTTTGCCGAGGTCGGGTCGGGCCTACGGCACGCTCATCCGCCGCCGCGGCGGGACGAGCGTCGCCCTCGGCATGGACAACCGCACCACCTCGCCGCCGCTCAAGGAGGCCTTCGCCGCGGGCGCCCTTTCCACCGGTCTGAACGTGGTGGACATCGGCGTGAACCACACGCCCCTCCTCTACTTCGCGGCCGCCCACTGGAAGCTCGACGGGGGCGCCACGGTGACGGGCAGCCACAACCCCGTCTCCGACAACGGCGTGAAGATGGTGCACGCCGGAGCGGCGCCGCTGACCGAAGACGAGATCCAGGGACTCCTCGCCACCATCTCGGGCGGCAGCTTTCGAGCGGGGCACGGGCCGCCGCACGGAGCGAAGCCCCGCGCCGCGAGTACTTCGACGCCATCGCCGCGCGGGTGAACCTCGGCGCGCCGCCTCAAGGTGGTGGTGGACGCGGGCAACGGCATCGCGGGCAGCTTCGCGCCCGAGCTGCTCCGGCGTCTGGGCTGCGGAGGTGATCGAGCTCTTCTGCGAATCCGACGGCACCTTTCCGAACCACCTGCCCGATCCGGAGATGGAAGAGAACACGCGCGACCTCGTGGCCAAGGTGCTCGAGACGGGCGCGGACATCGGGCTCGCCTACGACGGCGATGCCGACCGCGTGGGCGTGGTCGACGAGCGCGGGCGGCGGCACGAGGCCGACCTGATCCTCGCCCTCCTCGCCCGCGATCTCCTCACGCGCCATCCCGGCGCGCCCGTGGTCTTCGACGTCAAGTGCTCGCAGGCCCTCGTCGACGACGTGCTCGCCCACGGCGGCCAGCCCGTGATGTGGAAGACGGGCCACTCCCACCTGAAGCGCAAGATGCGCGAAGACGGCATCCTGCTCGGCGGCGAGGTCTCGGGGCACATGTTCTTCGGCGAGAACTGGTACGGCGTGGACGACGGCATCCTCGCCTCGTGCAAGATCCTCGAGCTGATCGCGCGGGATCCCCGGCCCGTCTCCGCCCACTTCGACGGGCTGCCGCACTTCCATTCGACCCCGGAGCTCAAGGCGCCCTGCCCCGACGACAAGAAGTTCGCCGTCATCGGCGAGCTCGCCACCGATTTCAAGCGTCGCTACGAGAGCATCGACATCGACGGCGCGCGCATCCTCTTCCCCGACGGCTGGGGCCTCGTGCGCGCCTCCAACACCAACCCCTATCTCACCCTCCGGTTCGAGGGCAAGAGCACCGCCGCCGTCGACCGCATGAAAGCGGAAGTCTACGCCGCCCTCCGCCGCTACCCCTTCATAGACCTCCCCGCCTAGCAACTTCCGCTCGTGCAACCGGGCGGGTGGCGGCGGGGGCGGGGGTGCGCCCCCAGACCCGTATCTTTCTGGGGAGCTTCTCCGAAGCGCCAAACCAGAATCTCGTGGCGGGCTCAGAGTGGCCCCGCGGAATGCGACTCGGCGTGGTCCGGGGAGCGCACCCCCGCCCCCGCCGCCACCCACCTGACTCGCGCGTCCGATGCCCGGCGAACGCCTACGGTTTCTGATCGGATTCCGCCGCACCGTAGGCAGCGCGATCTTGATGTAAGGCGTGCTTCTCGGCCGCATGGCAAGCTCGTGCAGGCCGCCCGCAGGCCCGTCGATGCGCTGCTTGAAGAGGGCGACGTCCTTCTTCTTGATGGCCTCGCCCACCTGGGGCAGCACCGTCTTCAGCGCGAAGGTCTCCGCGCTCACCCGATACTGCGGCCGCCGCTCGAGACCGAGCTCCAGCGTCTTCCCGAGCTCCTCGTGCATGTGCTCGGCGTAGCCCCAATTGCCGTCCACCCCGCCCCAGTACATCTCGCCGTAGCGGTACGCGACCTCGGCCATGGTCGTCTCGAAGCCCCGGAGCTGACGCTGAATCGCCTCGGGCGGGCATCGGGAGCGAGCTTCACGAGCCAGCCGCCCTTGGCCGGCTCTGCGCCATGCTGATGCTGCATCTGCGCCGTGGCCACCGTCCACGTCGCACACGGCGCCCGCGGCCAGAAGCACGACGGCGCCGAGGACAATCACGAGAGCGCGCGGCCGCGAAGTCTTCGCTCGAGTCATGGCTGATCCTTTCCCAAGGTGCGGAGTATGAGCGCGGTGGCGTCGCCGATGTTGCGGGCGGTGTCGCAGTCACGCGGGCCCCAGAAGCCGCGCGGATCGAGAAGAATGGCGGACAAGACCAGCGGCGCGGGAGCCCAGGACATCGATCGAGTAGAGATCGCCGATATAGACCGCTTCGTGGGCGGCCACCCCCGCCCGCTCGAGGCCCAGGCGGAAAATCCTCGGATCCGGCTTCTCCACGCCCACGAGGCCCGAGTCGATGACGAAGTCCAGCTCTGACGCGAGCCCCGCCCCGTCGAGCAACGCGTGGGCGGAGCCATTCGGAGTTCGAGATCACCCCGCCGCGAGGCCGGCCGCCTTCACCGCACGAAGGGCCGGGCAGCGCGCCGGGATCGGCGCGGTCGAAGAGGCCGGCGGGCGGATTGTAGCCGCGCTTGAAGGTCACCGCGGCTTCGATCTCCTCCGCATCGGTGAGGCCGAGGCCGTCCAGTGAGATAGGCGATGTACTGATCCTGGGCGGGGCGGCCTTCCGTGGAGACGCCGCGGGCGAGGTCGGCGTCGAGCCGCACCCGGGCGCGGAGCTCCGCCTCCTCGACCGCCTCCACGGACACCGCGTGCCCCCGGCTCGCGAGATGGCGGGCGATGGCGGGATAGTTCATGCGAAGGAGGGTGTTGCCGGCATCGAAGAGGACGGCGCGGGTTCGCGGGCGGGCGGGAGCTGCCATCGGCCCATTATAATGACGCGATGACCACCGCTCGCCTCTTCCTTGCCTCCGCGATCCCGGTGCTGCTGCGGGCCACACCGGCCCACGCCGATCACGGTGGACCGCTGGCCTCGGCCCCCATGAGTCCCCTCGTGACCGCGCTGATCGCGGGCGGCCTCGCCTTCGTCGCCGTCCTGCTCCTCGCGCTCATCTGGCGGCTCATGATCGGATCGCGGCGCGACGCCGAATGAGCTCACGTCGTGCCCTGGCCGCGGCCGTGCTCGGCGCGCTGATGGCCCTGCCCGGCCTGTCCCATTCGCACTCGCTCCTCGTGCGAGCAGAGCCGGGACAGCGCTCCACGGTGACCCGACCGCCCGAGCGCGTGCAGATGTGGTTCAGCGAGCGGCTCGAGCCCGCCTACGCCACCGCCTCCGTCTGGAACGAGGCGGGCAAGCAGGTGGACGGCGGCGATGCCACCGTCGATCAGGACGACCCCGTCCTCCTGTCCGTGAGCACGCCCCATCTCGGCCCGGGACGCTACACCGTGCGCTTCCGCGTCCTCTCCGTGGACGGTCATATCGTCGAGTCGAAGTACACGTTCACCGTCAAAGCCGCGGCGCGATGAGCCCGCTCGGCGTGGCCATCCGCGCGCTGTCCACCGGCACGGGCCTCCTCATCGTGGGCGTGCTCGTCATGAGCCTCCTCGCCGGCCCCTCGGACAAGCCGACGGCGCGCGCGTGGCAGCGGCGCCTCGCTACGTCCACGCGCTGGCTCGCCGCGCTCCTCCTGCTCTCGGGCGTGGCGGCACTCGGCTGGCAGGTGACCGTGGTGACGGGACGCGCGGACAGCCTCGCCCGCGGCGAAGCCTGGCTCCGCCTGCTCGGCGCGACCCAGTACGGAACCGTCTGGCTGCTCCGCCATGCCTTGCTCCTTCTGATGGCGGCGCTCGTACTACTCCGGGAAAGGGAGGAGTCGCGCGCCGATTGGCTGGCGTGGAGGATTGAAGCGGGAATTCTCGCCGCGGCCGGCATCGGCCTCGTGGCCTGGGCCGGCCATGCCGTCAGCGTGGACCCCGGCCGCGCGCTCCCCATCCTCGTGAACGCGGCGCACCTGATCGGCGTGGGAAGCTGGCTCGGCGCCCTGCCCGCGCTCGCGCTCCTCCTTCGCACCGCGTCGCGCGAGGACGGCGCCGACGCGCGGCCCTTCGCCGTCATCGCCACCCGGCGCTTCTCCTCCTGGGCCCTCGCCGTGATGATCCTCATCGTGATCACCGGCGTGTGGAACACGTGGAACGAAGTGGGCGGCGTGCCCGGCCTCGTGGGCACCGACTACGGCCGGCTGGTGCTGCTCAAGGTGGCCTTGCTCGTCCCCGTGCTGTGCCTGGCCGGATGGAACCGCCGGAGCCTGCTGCCGCGATTGAGCGGAGACGGGGCGGCGGTAGGCCGGCCGGCCATGCGGCGCCTCGCGGGCTTCGTGGCCATCGAGGCCCTGGTGGGAGCGGCCCTCGTGGTGGTGGCCGCCGTCCTCGCCGTCACGCCGCCCGGCCGTCACGAGACACCTCTCTGGCCTTTCAGCTTCCGTCTCGCTCCGGACGTGACGTGGAATTTTCCGGGCGTCAAGACCCAGGTCCTCATCGGCAGCCAGGTCGTCCTCGTCGGCCTTCTCGCCCTCGTGGCGGGCTGTCTCATGCGCCGCGGCCGCTCGCTGTGGCTGGCCGGCGCCGCAGTCCTGCTCGTGGCGGGAGCGCAGCAGGCCCTGCCGCCCCTCGCCGTGGATGCGTATCCGACGACCTACCGGCGCTCGACGATTCCCTACACCGCGGGCTCCATCGCCCACGGCCAGGAGCTCTACCGGGCGCAGTGCGCTTCCTGCCACGGTCCGGCAGGCGCCGGCGACGGCCCCGCGGGTGCCGGCCTGACCCCGCGTCCCGCCGACCTGACCGCGCCCCATACCAACGACCACACCGCGGGCGACGTGTTCTGGTGGCTCACCCACGGCCTGAAGCAGGGCATGCCCGCCTTCGGGGCCACGCTTTCCGAGGACGACCGTTGGGACCTGATCAACTTTCTCCGCGCGCTGTCGGCGGGAGAAGCCGCCCGCCGGCTCAGCTACCTCGACGAGCCCGAGCGCCCGCGCCTGATCGCGCCCGACTTCACGCTTCGCCACGGGACCCGGCCAGGGCCAGCCTCAAGGAGTACCGCGGGCGCCAGCCCGTCCTCCTCGTGCTGTTCACCCTGCCCTCGTCGCGGGCGAGGCTCGTCCAGCTCGCCGACGCGTTCGGCGAGCTCAGAAGCTTCAACGCCGCCATCATCGCGGTGCCCATGAACGGCGAGGAAAAGATCCTGTCGCGCATCGGGGCCTCGCCCCGCATCCTGTTCCCCGTGGCCACCGAAGGCGCGGCGGACATCGTCTCGACCTACGGCCTCTTCCGGCGCACCCTCGCGCCGGAGGGGGCGCGGCCCGATCCACCCATGCCCACCCACATGGAATTCCTGATCGACCGCTCGGGCTATCTCCGCGCGCGCTGGATACCGGGCGGCGACCGTCCCGGCTGGTCGGACATCAAGACGCTGGTGGCGGAGATCCTCGCCCTCAACCAGGAGCGCGCGCCCGCGGCGCCGCCCGACGAGCACGTGCACTGATGAAGCTCTGGCGCGCCGTGCTCCTCCTCAATCTCGCCCTCGCGGTGGGCGTGGTGCTGGGCTGGCTCGCCTGGGGACGCGAGGTCTCGCGACTCGAAGCCCGGCTCGGCCAGAGCCAGCGCGTCGTGGTGATCGGCGGCGAGCAGACGTGGGTGGTCAAAGGCGTGGTCCGTGCGGTGATTCCCGAGATCCAGGTCCTGGTGCTGACCCACGACGAGATTCCCGGCTACATGTCGGCGGGCATGACCATGGGCTTCAAGGTCAAGGACGCCAAGCTCCTCGAGCGCGCCCACGTGGGCGACGTGGTGCGCTTCACCCTCACCGGCGTGCCGCCGGATCTGCAGATCACCGCCCTCGCCACCGAAGGGCAGTCGTAGCGTATCCTGAGCCCATGATGGGGGAGCTCAGGCGGCTGCACCGGCACCTGTGGATGGCCTGGGTGCTCGTGGTGGCCACCGTGGTCACCTTCATCGTCTTCATGCAGCCGTGACCTTCACCCCGAAGTGGAAGTTCGACGCGGTCCTCGCCGCGATCGTGGCCGTGTGGTTCATCGGCGGCCGCGCCCTCTACCGGAGCATCGATCTCGACATATTCCTTGTCCAGGCCACCGCCGTGCTCGACCTTCCTGTTTCTCTCCGCGGCCATCAGCGTGGGCCCGCTCTCCCGCCTCTGGCCCCCGCCACCCACTTCATCTACAACCGGCGCCACCTGGGGTGGCCACCTGGGCTCCTCGCCGTTTCCCACGCCGCCGTGGTCATGCACTACGGCAACAGCTGGAAGCCCGCGAATGTCCTCGAGGTGCTGCCGGGCCAGAAGGTCGCCGGCGTTCCCTTCACGCTTCTCGGGGTGGGCGCGCTGGCCATCCTCACCGTGATGGCCCTCACCTCGTGGGACCATTTCCTACACGCGTGGACGCCGCCGGCCTGGAAGCGCCTCCACATGGCGGTGTACGCGGCGTATGCCCTGATCGTCTTCCACTTCACCGCGCGCTTCGTGGGCGATCCGCCCGTGCAGTGGCGCTTTCTCGTCCTCCTGTGGCTGGTGGCGCTCGCCGTGGCCGGGCTGCACCTGGCCGCCTCCTCGAAGGAAGCCCGGAGGGACCGGCCGGCTCCCGTGGACGGCGATGGCCTCGTCTTCCTCGGCACGTTCGCCGATCTTCCCGAGGGCCACGCGGCAACGGTCCATGCCGGCGGCGAGCGCGTGGCCGTCGTCCGCAAGGACGGCGCGCTCTGCGCCATCTCCAATGTCTGTCCGCATCAGAACGGCCCCCTCGGCGAGGGCACGGTGCGCGACGGCTATCTCGAGTGTCCCTGGCACGGCTATCAGTTCGACCCGTGCACGGGCCTCGGCCCGCCCGGCTTCACGGACTCGGTGCCGACCTACGAGCTCGTACACAAGGGCAAGGAGACGTACCTCCGGTTGCCCGCCTCCCCTCGAGCGACCGGGAGGTCATGACCATGAGGCGGCCGTTTCTTGCAAATCCTCGCGGCCTCGGTTATACAAAAGCTCGGCCATGAAGCAGAGACATCGCGCGGCCATCGTTCTCCTCGTCGCCCTCCTGAGCTTCGCCTTCGCTCTCGAAGGCAGCCAGCCGGGCCACACGCATGAGAACGGCCGGCTCGGTCTCTACAATGCCGAGTGTCCCCTGTCCCAGCTCGCCGCCGTCCACGCGGATGGCTGGGCACCCGAGTCGCCCGCCGTCGTCACGCCCAAGCAAATCGACGTGCCGACCGCCGGGCCATCGTCTGGCTGGGCCCCAGCCCGTCGGCAAGCCTCACCGATTCTCGCGCTCCACCCCTCGCCTAGCTTCGTCTCCGTAGCCACCTAGCTGTCGATCCGCGCGGGTCTCCAACCGCGCCCCGGCCCGCTCATTTTCATCACCAAGGGAGGACACCATGCGTGTCATAGTTGCCCTCGCTTTCGCTCTCGGCCTCATCACCCAGGCCGCGCCCGCTCCCGCGCAGGATGCGGAAGCGCTGCGCCGCGAGATGGAGCTGATGCGGAAACAATTCGAAGCCATGCAGGAGCAGTACAAGAAGGCCATGGATACCATGACCGAGCGCCTCGAGCGCGTGGAGGCGCGCCCGCAGCCCTCGGCGGCCGCGCCCGTGCCGCCGGCCACCACCCGCCCGCGCCCATGCAGCCGGGACAAGGTGCGCCACCCGGTACGGACGTGGTGACTCAGCGGCCGCCGGGCAGCGACCCGACCCCCTCGACCTCATCAAGCCACGCCAGCCCTTCGCGCTCTACGAGCGCCGCGGTCCCGGCCAGCTCCTCTTCGACATGGGCGTCACCGGTGACTTCGTCGGCAACCTGACTCAGCACAACGTCCAGAAGAACCAGGGCGGTAGCTTCCCCGGCCTCGAGAACCTGTTCTTCCCGCGCGAGGTCGAGGTGTCCTTCTTCGGTCAGATCGATCCCTACGCGCGCGCCGAGGTACGTTTCGAGGCGGAGCAGGACTCACGCGGCGGCGGCGCTGTCCGTCAGCCTCGCCGAGGCGAACCTCACCCTGATGGCCCTGCCCTACGGCACCCAGCTCAAGATGGGCAAGATGCGCAACCGGTTCGGCTACCTCAACCAGATCCACGCGCACGACTGGCCCTTCATCGACAATCCCAACGTGCTCCAGCAGTTCTTCGGCACGGAGGGACTGGTCGAGTCGGGCTTCGAGGCGACGTGGGTGCCGCCCTTGCCCTTCTACCTCGAGGTGCTCGGCGGAGTGTTCAACGGCGAGAACGACGTGGCCTTCGGCCGCAACCAGATCTCGAACCCGCTGGTCACGGGGCGGGTGCGGACGTTCCTCGACTTCGACGAGTGGGGCGCCATCCAGATCGGCTCCTCGATCGCCTCCGGACAGACGCCCCAGCAGAAGAGCAGCAACATCCTCGGCTTCGACGCCAAGTACAAGTACACCCCGGCGGGCTGGCAGCATGCCGCCTTCACCCTGCTCGGCGAATATCTCCTCTCCTTCCGCGATGTCGTCGTCACCAACCCGGAGGGGATCGACCAGACGCGCCAGCGTGACAGCCAGGGGTTCTATGTCTACGCCGGGCTCCAGCCCTTCAATCACGGCGAGCTGTCGAAATGGATGCTGGGCTTCCGCTACGATCGGACGCAGTATCCGGCCGCGTCGGGCACGGAGTGGGCGGTGCAGCCTTTCCTCTCGTACTATCCCTCGGAGTTCCTGCGCTTCCGGCTCGGATACAAGCAGACGACCCGGAGCCAGTGCTGCAGCTATCTCGATTTCCAGGACAATGGCGGCAGCGCCAAGCAGGTGAGCGAATACTTCCTCCAGGCCACCTTCATCATGGGCGCCCATCCGGCGCATCCGTTCTGATGGGGAAAGGACAGACGACCATGCGGCGATTGCTCACCCTCACCCTGTTTCTCGCCGTGGCCGGGGCGACGCTCGGCGCCTCCGCGGCCGAGGCGCAGAAGCTTCGCGTCGTGACGAGCACCACCGATCTCAAGGCGCTCACCGAAGCGGTCACCGGCGATCTCGCCGAGGTGGACGCCATGGCGCGCCCGAACCAGAATCCGCACGATCTCGAGGTGCGCCCCAGCCTCATGGTCAAGGTGCGCCGGGCCGACGCCATGATCGTCAACGGCCTCGAGCTCGACGACTGGGCCGACGTGGTCGCCCAGGGCGCGAACAACCAGAACGTCATTCCGGGGCGCCCGGCCGCATCGACGCCTCGCGCGGCCTCTCCGTTCTCGAAGTGCCCAAGACCCGCGTGGACCGCTCCATGGGCGACGTCCATCCCCTCGGCAATCCGCACTACACGCTCGATCCGGGCATGGCTCCCGCCGTCACCCAGAACATCCTGGAAGGGCTCGCGCGGATCGCGCCCCAGCACCGCGCCGCCTTCGAGCGAAACCGGCAGCAGTTCCTCGCCCGTCTCGAGGAAGCTCTGGGCCGCTGGAACAAGACGCTCGAGCCATACAAGGGAGCGCCGGTGGTGGTGGGACACGCCATGTGGGTATATCTGCTGACGCGGTTCGGCCTCGTCCAGGTGGGAACGATCGAAGAGCGCCCGGGCATTCCCCCACGGCGAACCATCTCGCCAAGCTCGATCAACCTCATGAAGGAGGACAAGGTGAAGGTGATCGTCGCGGAGCCGTGGAGCGACCTCAAGCTCATCCAGCGCGTGGCCCAGGACGCGGGGCCCAGACCGCCCTCCTCGCCTCCGGCGTGGGCGCGGTGAAAGGCACCGACACCTTCATCGAGGCCGTCGATTTCAACGTGAAGACTCTCGCCCAGGTGCTTAAATAGCGCCATGGCCCACGATCTCCTCGCACTGATGTGGGCGCCCTTCCTCATGTGCCTGGTGCTCACGGGCATCCACGCCTATCTGGGCCTTCACGTCATCGCGCGGGAGGTCATCTTCGTGGACATCGCGCTGGCCCAGATCGCCTCCCTCGGGGCCACCGCGGCGTTCCTGTGGGGCTACGATCTCGAATCGCTGGGCTCCTACGTCTTCGGCCTGACCTTCACCATCCTGGGGGCGGCCGTGCTCGCGCTCAGCCGGAGCCGCGAGCGCCGTGTCTCCCAGGAGGCCATCATCGGCGTGGTCTACGCCGTCTCCTCGGCCGCCGCCGTCCTCGTCGCGGATCGCACGGCGCACGGGGCCGAGCATCTGAGGAACATGCTGGTGGGGAGCATCCTCGCGGTGAGAGGAGGCGAGGTCCTCAAGGTGGCGGGCCTGTACGCGGGCATCGGGATCTTTCACTGGCTGTGCCGGCGGCCGTTCCTCCTCATCTCCACCGACCCCGAACGAGCCTATCGCGACGGCTGGCGGGTGCGGTGGTGGGACTTTCTCTTCTATGCGTCCTTCGGCGTCGTGGTCACGAGCTCCGTACGCATCGCCGGGGTGCTTCTCGTCTTCTCCTACCTGATCGTGCCCACCCTGGCCGCCAACCTCCGGGGCGGATCGGTGGCCAGGCGCCTCGCCATGGCGTGGTGCTTCGGCACGCTCGTGAGCGTCCTCGCCATGAGCGCCTCCGCCGTCTTCGACACGCCCACCGGAGCGACGGTGGTGTGTGCCTTCGGCCTCGTCCTGCTCGTTCTCGGCCGTGGTGACACGCACCTCTCGCCGAAGCGTCCCTGCGTGACGCGCGCCTGCCTTCTCGTGCTCCTCTGCGGCGCCCTCGCCGCGGGCTGCCGCGAGTCGCCCGCTCCCGGCGGCAAGCCGCTGGTTGTGGCCAGCTTCTTTCCCATGTACGACTTCGCGCGGCAGGTGGCGGCCGACCGCGCGCAGGTGATCTCGCTGGTGCCGCCCGGCGTCCACGGGCACGACTGGGAGCCCTCCCCGCAGGACGTGGCGCAGGTCCGTCGCGCGCGTGTCTTCGTGTACAACGGAGCCGGATTCGAGCCGTGGGTCGACAAGCTCATCAAGGAAGCGGCCGGCTCCGCGACCGTGGTGGTGGCGGCCAGCGCGGGCTCACCGTGGCCCGCACTGGCGCGGACGGCGGCACGGACCCGCATGTCTGGCTCGATCCCGTGCTCGCCAAGGGCGAGGTCGACGCCATCCGCGCCGCCCTCGAGCGCGGCGACCCCGCCGGGAAGTCCGCCTACGAGGCCAAGGCCGCGGCCTACGCGGCCAAGCTCGCAGATCTCGACGGGCGCTTCGAGGCCGGCCTCCGCGACTGCGCGCGCCGGGAGGTCGTCGTGTCTCATGCCGCCTTCGGCTACCTCACCCGCCGCTACCGGCTCGAGCAGATCGCCGTGACCGGCCTCGCCCCCAGGCCGAGCCGAGCCCGGCCGCCCTCGCCGCCATCGTGCGGACGGCCCGTGAGCGCAAGGTCACCGCCATCTTCCTCGAGCCCCTCGTGAGCCCCAAGCTCGCCGAGACGCTGGCCCGGGAGGTCGGCGTGCGCCTGCTCACCCTCGACCCCATCGAAGGCGTGACGAGGAAGGAAGCCGCGGAGGGCATCGGCTACCTCGAGCTCATGGCGCGAAACCTCCAGAGCCTCCGTGAGGGACTGGGATGCAGGTAGCGGCATACCGAGCCCTCGCGCGCCATCGAGTACAATCTGGAAGTCATGAAGGCGCATGCGCACCGCTGGCGGGGTCTTTCCATTGGGGGCGCCGCGCTCTTCGTGGGGCTGGGCGTCCTCGTCTTCGTCGTCGGGCTCTTGCCGGGTGACTCGTCGCTCTACGACGAGGTCATGGCGCACCGGACACCGGACATCATCACCTTCTTCACCTGGGTCAACGTCTTCGGCTCCTGGAAGGGTCTCCTCCCCGCCGCGCTCCTCTCTTCGTCATCTCGCCCGAGGCGAGGAAGCGCTGGTGGCTGGTGGTGATCGTGCTCCTCGCTGCGCCGATCGTGGAGCAGACCGCCAAGTACGTGGTGGGACGGCCCGCGACCGCGCGGCAAGGCTTTCGGGTTTCCCGAGCGGCCACATGACGGGCGCCGCCTCCTTCGCCGTCATCGCCATCTACTTCGCCATCAAGGAGCGCTGGAACCGGGCCACGCGGATGGCCCTCACCGCCGTGGTACTGATGATGGTCTTCCTCGTCGGGCTCGCCCGCCTCGTGCTGCACGCCCACTGGCCGTCGGATGTCCTCGGCGGTCTCCTCCTCGGCTCCTCGTGCGCGGCGTTCGGGGCGTGGTGGGACGCGAGGCGGAGCCTCGTCTGATGCGCCCCTTCGTCGAGCTCGAGGGCGTGGGCGTGTCGTACGGCGAGGTGCGCGTGCTCGACGGCATCAACCTCACCGTGGAGCCGGGAGACTTCCTCGGCATCATCGGACCCAACGGCTCGGGCAAGACCACCCTGCTCCGGGTGATGCTGGGACTCCTCGAGCCGCAGGAGGGATCGGTGCGGCTCTTCGGCCAGCCACCCTCCGCGTTCCGCGAGTGGCGCCGGCTGGGTTACGTGCCCCAGCGCGCCGCTCTCGATCCCGCCCTGCCCGTGACGGTGGGCGAGGTGGTGGCCACCGGGCTCGTGGCGAGCCTCGGCCTCTTCCAGCGCATCGGGAGCCGGGAGCGGGCGCGCGTGAAGGACGCCCTCGCCCGGGTGGGCATGGAGGCGCATGCGCGCTCGCGAATCGGGGCGCTCTCCACGGGGCAGCAGCAGCGTGTCCTGATCGCCCGGGCGCTCGTCTCCGACCCCGAGCTGATCATTCTCGACGAGCCCACGGGAGGCGTGGACCCGGAGGCGCAGACGACGTTCTACGCCATGCTGCAGCACCTGAGTCGCGAGCGTGAGGTCACCCTGATCCTCGTCAGCCACGATATCGGGGTGGTGGCCAGGAAGTGAACAAGCTCGCCTGCCTCAACCGCCGGCTCATCTTCCACGGCCGGCCGGGGATTTCCTGAGCGACGCCGCGCTGACGGCTCTCTACGGTCCCGCAGTCAGAATAGTCAGCCACGATCACTAGTTATGCCTGAGTTCCTGCAATTTGGCTTTATGCAGCGCGCGTTCGCCGCCGGGGCGGTCATGGCCATCGTGTGTCCCCTCATCGGGGTCTTCCTCGTGCCCCGCCGGCTCTCCCTCATCGCCGACACGCTGGCCCACGTCGCCCTCGCCGGAGTGGCCATCGGGCTCCTCGTGGGCGCCTCTCCCATCGTGGGCGCGCTCATCGTCACGGTGGTCGGCGCGCTCGGCATGGAGCGGCTCCGCTCGCACGGGGCGCTCCAGGGCGACGCCGCGCTCGCCGTCTTTCTCTCGGGAGGCTTCGCCCTGGCCGTGGTGCTGATCAGCCTCGCCCGAGGCTTCAACGCCGATCTCTTCGCCATCCTCTTCGGCAGCATCCTCACCGTCAGCCCCGCCGATGTCTGGCTGATCTCGGCCCTGGGCGCCATGGTCGTGGCGACCATCCTGCTCTCCTATCGGCGGCTCTTCGTCATCACGCTGCACGAAGACCTGGCGCGGACGAGCGGCGTCCCCGTCACCGTTTTGAACCTCATGCTGACGCTGCTGACCGCGCTCACCACCGTGGTGGCCATGCGCATGGTCGGCGTGCTCCTGGTGAGCGCCATGATCGTGATCCCCACTCTGACCGGCTTCAGCCTCGGCAAGAGCTTCCGCCGCGCCACCACCGTGGCCATCGTGGTCGCGCTGGCCGCGGTGGGCATCGGCCTCACCGCCGCCTACTACCTGAGCCTGGCCGCGGGCGGGGCGGTGGTCCTCACCGCGCTCCTGATCTTTGCCGCGGTGGCCGGGCTCCGGCGCCTGCCGTGGGGCCCCGGGCGCGCCTGGCCGCCCTCGTGCTGCTCTGCCTGTCCGTCTCCGCGAGCGCGGTGGCGCAGGAGGACGAGTGCAAGCGCTGGCGCGAGGCTTTCGCGGCCATGCCCGTGCGCATGGTCACCGTCCAGGCGGGGGCCAAGACCATGGCCATCCGGGTCAAGGTCGCGGAGACATCGGAGCAGGCGGCGGCCGGCTTCCAGTGCTCCACGCCCCAGGAGATCCAGAAGACGCTGATCCTCTTCGACTTCGGGCGCGAGATCTACAGCCAGTTCCACATGAACCACGTGCCGGCCGCCCTCGACATCGCCTTCATCAAGGGCGACGGGACCATCTTCTCCATACTCAAGATGGATCCGAGCCCCACCGCCCTCTACGGCCCCATGGGCAACTTCCGCTTCGCCCTCGAGGCGCGGGCCGGCTTCTACGAGAGCCAGGGCATCAGGCAGGGCGAGGCACGGCTCACGGTGCCCGTGCCCCGCTGAGCGCCGTGCATCATCGCCACACCCACTCCTCGCGCCACAAGTACCGCCTGTGGGCCGTCCTCGGCCTCAGCGCGTCCTTCATGGTGGTGCAGGTGGTGGTGGGATGGTGGACGAACTCCCTCGCCCTCCTCGCGGACGCCGCCCACCTCTTCGTGGACACGGCCGGAGTCGGGCTCTCGCTTCTCGCCGTCTGGTTCGCCGAGCGCCCGGCCACCGCGGAGAAGACCTACGGCTACTACCGCGTGGAGATCCTCGCCGCCCTCGTTAATGGCGTAGTCCTCTGCGTCCTCGCTCTCGTCATCCTCTTCGAGGCGTGGGAGCGCCTGGGCACGCGACACGAGGTGGCCGCGGGGCCCGTGCTGCTCGTGGCGGTCGCCGGGCTGGGCGTCAATCTCCTCGCCGCCTGGCTCCTTCACGCGGGAGCGGGCGAGAGCCTGAACGTGCGGAGCGCCTACCTCGAGGTGCTGGGCGACGCGCTCTCGTCAGCCGCGGTCATCGCCGCGGCCATCGTCATCCTCGTGACCGGATGGACCCTCGCCGACGCCCTGGCCAGCGCGGCCATCGGATTGATGATCCTGCCCCGCACCTATGCCCTGCTCAAGCAGGCGGTCAACGTGCTGCTCGAAGGGGTGCCGGCCCATCTCGACCTCGCGGAGATCGAGGAGGCGCTGCGGGGAGCGGCGGGCGTGAAGCGCGTCCACGACCTGCACGTGTGGACGCTCACCTCAGGCCGCGAGGCGATGAGCGCGCACGTCGAGGTGGAGCGGGGCACCCGCCCGCCCGGGTGCTCGACGACCTGCACCTGATCCTGCACGCACGCTTCGGGATCGACCACACCACCATACAGATCGAGACCCAGGCGCCCGCGCTCCTCCAGATCACGCCGAGGGGCTCCTAGTTCCAGCCGCGCCACCACACGAAAGCGCCGATCACCACGAGGAGGGCCACGATGTAGAACCACCAGCTCTCGTACCAGGTGGAGATCTCGATCTTCTCCTCGTCTTCCTCCCAGCGGATCCCCTCCCGCCACGTGCCGTCACCCCGGAGGTACTGCTGGAAGGCCTCCGTCACATGAGCGAGCGGGAGCTGCTCCACGCTGCGGTAGCGATGCTGGAGCGAGCCCTCCTGATACATGAGGACGAGTCCCACCGGTGGCACTGCCGCTGGCCTGCAGGTAGGTCGCTTCGTCTCGGGCCAGGGTGGCCACGAGATTGCGCCGGCCGTCGAGATCGGCCAGCGTCTTGGCTACGGTGGCGGCGTCCGGCTCGTCGTAGGCGTGATCGAGCGTGTTGAGGGTGAGCGCCATCAATACGAGCGGGGCAGGCCCAGCACGTGTTCGCTGAGATAGTTCAGCGCCATCTGCTGGGAGATGGGCGCGATCTTGTAGAGCCGGATCTCCCGCCACAGGCGCTCGACGTAGAACTCCTTGGCGTAGCCGAAGCCGCCGAAGGTCTGCAGGGCCGCGTCGCAGGCCTGGAAGCCCGCCTCGGCGGCGAGGAGCTTGGCCGCATTGGCCTCCCGGCCGCACGGGCGCCCCGTGTCGAAGAGCCACGCCGCCTTGAGGCACATGAGCTCCGCCGCGTCGAGCTGGGCCAATGCCAAGGCGAGCGGATGGGCGATCGCCTGGTTCTTGCCGATGGGGCGGTCGAAGACCACGCGCTCCTTGGCGTACTGGGTGCGCGCGCTCGAGGGCGGCCCGCCCGATCCCCACCGCCTCGATGCCCACCACGATGCGCTCGGGATTGAGGGAGTCGATCAGGTGGTAGAAGCCGTCGCCCACCGTGCCCACCACGTTCGCCTCGGGCACCTCGAGGTTGTCGATGAAGATCTCGTTCGAGTCCACGGCGGCCCGTCCGAGCTTTTCGATCTCGCGCACGGTGATGGCCTTGCGGTCGAACTCGGTGAAGAACAGGGTCATGCCCTTGAGGGGCTTGGCGGGGTCGCGGTCGCTCGTGCGCGTGAGGAGGAGGATGCGGTTGGCGTGCTGGGCGTTGGTGGTCCAGACCTTCCGGCCGTTGACGACCCAGCGATCGCCCTTCTTCTCCGCCCGCGTCAGGATGCGCGAGGTGTCCGTGCCCGAGTTCGGCTCGGTCACTCCGAACGACATGATGGTCTCGCCCGTCACGATCCTCGGGAGCTCCCGCCGCTTGAGCTCCTCCGTGCCGTAGCGCACCACCGGCTCGGGAGGGAAGCAGTAGAAGTGAATGGGAGACGCGCCCGAGGTGCCCGCGCCCGGACGCGCAGATCTCGTGGAGCATGAGGGCGGCCTCGGTCACGCCGAGGCCCGCCCCCATAGGCTTCGGGAATCATCAGGCCGAGCCAGCCCCCTCGGCGAAGGCCTTGACGAACTCGTCCGGATACTCGTGCTTCCGGTCTTTTTCCAGCCAGTAGTCGAGGGAGAAATTCCGCGAGAGCGCCGCCACTTCCTTGCGGATCAGCTCCTGCTGCTCGGTGAGCGCGAAGTCCATCGTGGCCTCCTCCAGATCCGGATGGGGAAGAATAGCACGGACTTGCCCGCGCAGGAGGGCCAGGGGTATCCTCTGGGGCATGGAAACGACCCCGCCATCCAGGACTATCTCGGCGCCATCTTCGATCTCGCCGGCACCGATCAGCCCGTGATCGGCGCGCGGCTCGCCCGCCACATGCACCTCTCGGCACCCTCCATCACCGAGGCGCTCCGCCGCATGCAGCGGGAAGGCTACGTGAAGGTGGCGGGCAAGAAGGAGATCCGCCTCACCACCAAGGGTCTCGACATCGCGAAGACCATGGCCCGGCGCCACCGCCTGCTCGAGCGCTGGCTCACCGACGTGCTCGGCCTCGACTGGTCGCGCGCTCACGACGAGGCGCACCGGCTCGAGCACGCGCTCTCCCCGGTGGTCGAGGAGCGGCTGGCCGAGATGCTGGGCATGCCCTCCACCTGCCCCCACGGCAATCCGATCCCCGGCATGCCCCAGCCCGAGGCGCACAATCCCATCCCCTCTCCCAGGCCACCAAGGGACAGGCGCTGGTGGTGGAGCGCATCACGGAAGAGGCCGAGGCGGACCGCCAGCTCCTCCACTTCCTCTGGGAGAGCGGGGTGCGGCCCGGGAGCAAGCTCATCGTCACCGAGGTGGCGCCGTATGCCGGCACCATCACCGTGCTCCTGAACGAGCCGAAGCGTCACCATGGGGCTGGCCGCCTCGCACAAGATCTGGGTCTACGACCCGCAGCAGCTGGCGCCCGCGCGCCGGCCCGCCCGCGTCCGCGCCGCGCGCAAAGCCGCCGGCTAGATGGCCGTCAAGGGGCTGTACGCGCTCCAGAACGGCTTCATCGGGCTTCGAGAAGTCCGGCCTCTTCTTCGGCGAGCGCTCGGCGGAGAAAGCGCGCATCCCCGTCTCCTGCTATCTCGTGCGCACGGGGGACACCACCGTCCTCTTCGACACCGGCCTCTCGCCGCGCGCCGTGCCCGGCCTCCTTCGCTCCGATCCGCTGGCGAGCTTCACCGAGGCCGATCTCCTCGTGCGCCGGCTCGACTCGATCGGCATCGAGCCCGGCGACGTGGACGTGGTGGTGCTCTCTCACCTGCACTACGACCACGCGGGCGGGGCCTTCCTGTTCACGGACTCCGAGTTGGCCGTCCAGCAGGACGAGTACGCGTACGCCAACTATCCCGCGGGCTTCTTCGCCGGCTTCTACTACAAGAAGAACTTCGACCTGCCTGACCATCGCTGGCGCCTGCTCGACGGCGATGCGGAGATCGTCCCCGGCGTGACCGTGCTCCGGAGCGACGGCCACACGCCGGGTCACCAGTCGCTGCTCGTGGAGCTGCCCGAGACGGGCCCGGTCATCCTCGCCGGGGATTCGTGCTACTGGCAGGAGTCCATCGACAAGGAGACCCCGCCCGGCGTGGTGTGGGATCCCACGCGGGCCATGCATTCCATCAAGCGTCTCAAGACGATCGCGCGGCTCATGGGCGGCCGCATCTTTCCCGAGTCACGATCCGGCGTTCTGGGCGTCGGTGATCCAGGCGCCCGACGCGTACCGCTAGCCACCCTCACCTCTACCCACCCCTAGGCGAGGGACCCTGCCCTCTCCCACCGAGGAGAGGATAGGTGAGGGCAAGCACGGAGGAGAATCCGATGGGAGTCCTCGACGGCATCAAGATTCTGGAGCTGGCCCGCGTGCCCCCGGCGGAGATGCCGGGCATGATGCTCGCGGACATGGGCGCCGACGTCCTCAAGATCGAGACACCCTCGGACAGCCAGGAAGATCCGGACTGGCAGCGCCGCTCCGCCTTCGTCTACGTCAACCGCAACAAGCGCTCGCTCGCCCTCAACATGAAGGCGGCCGAGGGGCAGGCTCTGTTCAAGAAGCTGGCCGCGGGCGCCGACGTGATCATCGAGGGCTTCCGCCCCGGCGTGATGAAGCGGCTGGGGGCCGACTACGAGACGCTGCGCGCGACCAATCCGCGCCTCGTGTACTGCTCCCTCTCGGGCTTCGGCCAGAACGGACCCTACCGCGACTATCCGGCGCACGACATGAACTACCTCTCCCTCGCCGGCGTGCTCGGGCTCATCGGCGAGGCGGATCGCAAGCCCGCCATCCCCCTCAACCTCGTGGCCGACTACGCGGGCGCGAGCATGCACGGGGCGCTCGGCATCATGTTCGCCCTCTTCGCGCGCGAGCGCACGGGCAAGGGCCAGCTGGTGGACGTGTCCTACCTCGACACGTCCGTGGCGCTGCTCGCGGCGACCCCCAACATGCGCTTCTACTTCAGCGACGGGCTCGCTCCCAAGCGGGGCGAGGGCTTCCTCGGCGGCTCCTATCCCTACTACGCCATCTACGACACCAAGGACGGCAAGCTCCTCACCATCGGCTGCACCGAGCCCTGGCTGTGGGAGAACTTCTGCAAGGCCATCGGGCGCCCCGATATGGTGCGTTTCGCCCGGAAGCACGACCAGTTCGTGCGGGCCGCCAATCCCGAGGAGGTCAAGGCGCGCGAGGAGATCGAGGCCATCATCCGCACCAAGAACCGCGACGAATGGTACGAGATCCTCGTGAAGGCCGACGTGTGCGTGGGCAAGGTCTACGATCCGGAGGAGATGGTGGCCGATCCGCAGGTACAGGCGCGCGACATGGTGGTCGAGGTGAAGCATCCGACCCTGGGCACCATCAAGGAGTTCGGCATCCCCATCAAGCTGTCGGGCACGCCGGGCACGGTGCGCACCGCGGCACCCCACGCGGGCGAGCACACCGACGCCGTCCTGCGTGAGCTCGGGCTCTCTGCGGCGGACGTCAAGGCGCTGCGGGAAAGAAGATCGTCGGCTGACCGTCGCACCGGCGCGCCCCGCGCGACCGAGCGGCAGTCGCCGGGGGCGGGGGCTGCGCTCTCCAGACCCGTATCTTCTGGGGAGATTTCTCGAAGCAGAAAACCAAAATCTCGTGGCGGGCCAGAGTGGCCACGGCGGCTATGCGACTCAGCGTGGTCTGGAGAGCGCAGCCCCCGCCCCCGGCGACTGCCGCCCGCCTCGCGTACCGAGCTCAGTGAGCTAGGGGCTAGCGCATGTTACCGGTGTGGCCAAGGGGTAGCGGCCGGGCTGGGGCCAGACCGGTGAGGCCGTGGGGCTCCTTGCCCACGGGGATCTTGCGGACCTCGCCGGAGGTGGTGTCGATGGCGTAGACGACGTTGTCGTAGCGGCCGGAGAGCCAGAGCGTCTTGCCGTCCGCGCTCACGTTGCCCATGTCCGGGCTGCCTCCGTCGGGGATGGGCCAGTTGGCCACGATACGGCGGGTGGCGAAGTCCACCACGGACACGCTTCCCTTCCCGTGCGGCTTGCCGTGGATGTGATTGGAGCCGCGATTGGCCACGTAGAGCTTCGCTGCCGTCACGGCTCGGGTAGAGGCCGTGCGTGCCCTTTCCCGTCTGGATGAAGCCGATCTCCTTGAAGCTGTCTCCGTCGATGACGAAGATGCCGTCGGCCTTCATGTCGGCCACGTAGAAGATCTTCCCGTCGGGCGACACGCGGATGTCCTGCGGCATGCCCCCCTTCGAGAGCTTGAGATAGCCCAGCACCTTGCCGCCCACGAGGTCGATCTTGGCCAGGCTCCCCTGGAACTCGCAGGTGAAGATGGCGAACTTCCCGTCGATGGAGAAGTCGGCGTGGTTGATGCCCGCGCACTGGGGCACGGCGATCGAGCTCTGGAGGGCCATGGTCTGGGGATCGCGCAGGTCGAGCCGCTTGAGCGCCTCCGCGACCACGATGGCCGAGCGGCCGTCGGGCGAGAAGTACATGTTGTAGGGGTCGTCGACGGCCACCGCCTTGCCCGGCTTGCCCGTGGTCGGATCGATGGGAGTGAGGCTTCCGTCGGTGCGCCCCTCCGCGTTGTTGGTGACCCAGAGCGTCTTGAGGTCCCACGAGGGCACGATGTGCTGGGGATTGATCCCCACCTTGAACTTGTCCACGACCTTGAAGGTTGCCGGATCGATCACGTACACGTCGTTGGACTTGAGATTCGGCACGTAGACGCGCGGCAGCGCGTTGGCCACCGCCGGGCTCATCCTGTCCGTCCGCGTCTCGCTGTAGAGATTGGCGGGATCCGTCACGGGAGGCATGCCCGGCACGGTCTCCACGGCGCGCGGGGGCTGCTGCCCGGCCGCCGGCCCCGCCCCGAGAGCTACCAATACCGAGAGGCGAGCCCCGCGCTCCGCCTCCGGCCGCGCGACGCACAGCATTCGAGATCGGCACGAACACCTCCTTGATGGTGTGGATATGAACATACTGCAGGCTACGCTATCTCTCAGCGGCGAGCGACGGCCTTCTTGATCGCTTCCACCGTCCGCGACACGATCAGATCAACCCCGAGCTGGCCCAGCTCGGCGCTGGCCCGGCTCCGGATCGCCCGACACGCCACTGGCCTCGGGCGGGCCGGGTCGCGCCGCGCCGGGCCGCACCATGCGCTGATCCACGGCGAGCATGAGGGAAGTATCGGCGAGCCCGGCGTGGCGGCCCAGCTCCTCGTCCCGGTAGCCGCGCGCCTTGAGCAGGCGCGGAAACTCCACGTCGGCGGCGCGATAGTACTCGTCGATGGCATGCACCCGGGTCGGCGTCCCCGCCCACTCGCGATTGAGTCGCCCCGCCACCGCCCGCTGATCCGCTTGCGTCGACCCGTGGTCGCCGAGAAAGACGATGTCCTTGACGCCGTGGAGCTTGAAGCTCCGCGCCGCGTACTCGAGCACCTTCTGGAACGTCTCGCCGGACACCGTGATCGTCCCGGGAAGCGCATGTGGCCGGTGGCCGGGCTGAGGCCGCCCTCGGGCACATAGGCGATCACGGGGGCTACGAGGGCGTTGCCGAGCGCGCGGGCGATCTTCTCCGACAGCACCTTCACCCGCACGTTGTGCTTGCCCAGCGTCATGTGCGGGCCATTCTGCTCCGTGCCCCCACGGGCACGATGATGACGACGCTCTTGGACGCGGTGAGATCGCGGAGCTCCGTCCACGTGAGATCTTCGAGGAACACGGTGTCCGGCGCGTCCGCCCCGCGCGCCCGAGGCAGATCAGGAGCAGGGACGCCGCCACCGTCAACGATCCGAGCTTCATCGCCACGCGCTGCGGACTCTCATCTGGCTCGGCAGTCTAGGTTCGGCATCGCTTCAAGTCAAGCAGCGGCGGGGCGCCTCTGCTACGATCTGCCTCCACAAGGGGGACGACATGCGTCTCAAGGACAAAGTGGCCATCGTGACCGGCGCGGGCACCGGTCTCGGCCGGGCCATCGCGCTCATGTTCGGAAGAGAAGGCGCGAAGGTCGCGCTGACCGGCCGCCGCCCGGAGCCGCTCGAGAAGGTGGCGGCGGAGATCCGGCAGGCAGGCGGCACCGCGATCGAGTGCGCGGGCGACATGCTCAAGGCGGCGGACGTCGCGCGCCTGGTCGATGCCACGCTCAAGACGTTCGGCCGCCTCGACATCCTCGTGAACAACGCGGGCGGCATCGCCGAGCGCGGTCCCGTGCTCGCGCTCAGCGAGGACGGCTTCCGGAAGACCCTCGACATCAACGTGACCAGCGCCTTTCTCTGCTCCAAGCAGGCCCTGCCCGAGCTCATCCGCACGCAAAGGCAATATCGTCAACATCGCCTCGCTGGCCGGGCTGCGCGGAGCGCCCAACAACGCCGCCTACGGCGCGGGCAAGGGCGCCATGGTCATCCTCACCAAGGACATGGCGGTGGACTACGCTCGCGCAGGGCGTGCGGGTCAACGCGGTCTGCCCCGCCTATATCGAGACGGATCTCAATCGCGAGATGCTCAACGGGCTCAAGAAGACGGGCGAGTACGAGGCGCTGGTGAAGATGCACCTCCTCGGCCGGCTCGGCGAGCCCGGACGACGTTGCCTACGCCACGGTGTACCTCGCCTCCGACGAGGCCAAGTGGCTGAGCGGCGTGACCTTGGGGGTGGACGGCGGCATCAGCGCCACCCGATAGCCTTGACGGAGCCGCGGGCGGCTGCTAGCGTGCCGCGTGGCAGCCGATTCCCCGTGCCCAGGAGCTCTAAGCCGATGCGCATCGAAGTCGATCTGGTGCAGGAAGAAGGTCTCTACCGCGCCACCGCCGTCGCCTACCCGACCGTCATGGTTACCGGCCGCACCGAGAAGGAAGCCCTCGGGCTGCTCGTCGACGCCCTCGAGAAGCACCTGAAGGAAGAGTCCCGGAAGGCCGCCCCCAGCGCCTAGGCACCGCTCACACGAGGGAGGCGGGCGCCCTCCGCATCTCCTGCCACTGGGCGACGTCGTGGCCGTAGATCATCGTCGCCCCCTGCCTGTCCCGGAGCTCCCGCAGCGTGCCCAGGGATCGTGACATCTCCGCCGGATCCCAGAGGGTATTGGGCAGCACGTCGCGGTCCATGTTCTCCCGCGTATAGCAGGCGTCCGCGGCGAGGACGAGATCCGTGCCCTTGCCCGCGTGCACCCGCACCGACTGGTGCCCCGGCGTGTGCCCGTAGGTCGGGATGATCACCACCTGGCCGTCGCCGAACACGTCGCGCTCGCCATCGAGGAGCTGGTAGTCGAGGGGATGGTCGAAGTCGATGGGGCTCGGGCTGTAGCGCATGGTCGCTCCCGCCTGCACCTGACGGGCCGCCTCCATCTCCGGCCGCTGGACGAGGAAGGTGGAGCGCGGGAAGAACTCGTTGCCCCCGCAATGGTCGAAGTGAAAGTGCGAGTTGACCACGTAGCGGACCTGGTCGGGCACGAGGCCGAGCAGGGCGAGCTGGCGCACCACCTCGTCGGTCGGCGAGGAGCGGAGGGTGAAGCGGGAGGCGCGGCCCTCGCCCAGGCGACCCACGGGATCGGTGAGGGCCTGGCGATGGACGCCGGTGTCCACGAGGACGTTGCCCTGCGGGTGGGCGATGAGGAAGCAGATCACCGGTACGGTGGCGCGCGAGCCGGGGCCTTGTCGCAGAAGAAGCCGCTCAGATCCAGATCGATGAGGCCGCCGCACAGGGGCATAGACGCTGGTCATGACATCCTCACTTTCGCAGTCGCGGGTCGAGCGCTTCGCGCACGGCGTCGCCCACGAAGTTCAGTCCCACCACCGTGACGAACAGGGCCGTCCCGGGCCAGAAGACTATCCAGGGCGCCTGCTGGAGATAGCCGCGGCCCGCGTTGATCATGCTGCCCCAGGAGGCCCCGGGCGGCTGGATGCCCAGGCCGAGAAATGACAGCGAGGCCTCGGCGAGAATGGCGAAGGCCACGCTGAGCGAAGCCTGGATGACGATGGGCGCCGCGGCATTCGGGAGCACGTGATGCCAGGCCACGCGCCACCCCGGCGCGCCGAGGGCTCGCGCCGCCTCCACGTAGTCCCGCGCCGTGATGGTCAGCACCTGGCCCCGCATCAGGCGCGCGAAGGTGGGCGTGTACACCACGCCGAGGGCGATGACCACTCCCGTGAGCCCCGCGCCGAGCACGGCGCCCAGGGCCAGGGCGAGGACGAGGGGCGGAAACGAAGAGCACGGCGTCCATGACCCGCATCACGAGCCCGTCCGTCCGGCCGCCCGCGTAGCCCGCGAGGAGTCCGAGCAGACCGCCCGTCACCATGGCGAGGGCGACCGATCCGAAGCCGGCGAGGAGCGAGACGCGCGTGCCCCAGATCATGCGTGAGAGCACGTCGCGCCCGACATTGTCGGTGCCCATGAGATGGGCGCGGTCGGGGCGGGCCAGGGCATTGCCGAGATCCTGCTTGAGCGGGTCATAGGGCGAGATCAGCGGCGCGAAGAGCGCCACCGCGATGGCCACGATCATCACCACCACGCCGAGCGGGCCGAGGCGGGTGCGGGCGGCCTGCCGGAGCACGGTCCAGCGGCGGGCGCGCTCCCGCCCCTGGGGCGACGGCTGCGTCATGGCCGCCGCCCGCTCAGCGATATCTGATCCGCGGATCGATCCAGCCATAGAGCAGGTCCACGGCGAGGTTGCTCAGGATGAAGCCCACCGCGATGAGGAGGACCACCCCTGCACCAGCGGATAGTCACGCGCGAAGACCGCGTCCACCACGAGGCGGCCCACCCCGGGCAGGGCGAACACGTATTCGGTGATCACCGCCCCGCCGATGAGCGTGCCGAGCTGGAGACCGAGCACGGTGACGACGGGGATGAGCGCGTTCTTGAGCACGTGGCCGCGGATGATGCTCGACTCCGAAAGCCCCTTGGCCCGCGCGGTGCGCACGTAGTCCTCGGAGAGCGCGTCGAGCATGCTCGAGCGCAGGGTGCGCGTGACCACCGCGGCGAGGGCAAGGCCCAGGGTGAGGGCGGGCAGGACGAGCGAGCGGAGACCGGGCAGCATCTCCTCCAGGGGTCGACATAACCGGAGATGGGGAGCCAGCGAAGCTTGACGCCGAAGAAGAAGATGAGGAGGAGGGCGAGGAGAAAGTTCGGCATGCAGATGCCGAAGAGGGCGAAGGTCGTCCCCACGCGATCCACGGACGTGTTGCGCCGGGCCGCCGAGAGAATGCCCAGAGGAGTGGCGACCACGAGGGAGATGGCCATGGCCAGGGCGGCCAGCTGGAGGCTCGGGCCGGATGCGCCGGCCGACGTTCTCGATCACCGGCTCGCCGTTCCGGATGGAGCGGCCAAGATCTCCGTGGAGGAGCCGCCACGTCCACGCCGCGTACTGGACGTAGATCGGCTGGTCGAGTCCCAGCTCCCGGCGGAGATTGGCCTTGACGGTGGCGTCCACGGACTCCGCCATCATCACGTCGATGGGATCGCCCGGCGTCAGGTGGATCAGCGCGAACACCCCGGCGGTCACGAGCACCAGCACGGGGATGGTGGCCAGGAGACGGCGCAGGACGAGTCGGCCCACGGCGAGAGAGCGCCGTCGAGCCTACTTCAGCCAGACCTCCTTGAAGCGCATCATTCCGTCCGGGATGGGCTCGTAGCCCTGCACCTTCGGACTGAACGCCTTGGGCTCGATGGGATGCACGATGTACACCATGGGCAGCTCGTCCTGGAGGATCTTGATCAGCTCGCTGTAGAGCTTCTTCCGCTCGGGCTGGCTGGAGACCTCGCGCGTCTTGTCGAGCAGCGCGTCGACCTGCGGGTTGGAGATGCCCGACCAGTTGAGCGACGTGCCGGGCGTGGTCTTGAAGAACTGATAGATGTTGCCGTCCGGGTCGGGACGCCCGCTCCACTGGTAGCTGATCATGTCGAAGTTCTTGCTGTTGCCGTCGGAGAGCTGGGTCGCCGCGTCCACCAGCTTGATCTTCACCTGCATGCCCGCCTCCCCGAGCTGCGCCTGGATCACCTCCGCCTCCTGGACATTGATGGGGATATTGGCGGTGGTGATGGTGAAGGGGAAGCCTCCCGGCTTGCCGCCCTCCGCCAGCTTGGCTTTGGCCTTGGCCAGGTCGCGCTTGATGGGCGTGATGGTCCGGTCGTAGGCCCAGCTCGTGGGCGGGATGGGGCCATTGGCGGCCGTCCCGACATTGAGCCACACCCCTTGATGATCTGGTCGAGGTCCAGCGCATACGCCACGGCCTGACGGAGCGCCTTCACGTTGAACGGAGGACGCGTCTGGTTGATCTGATACGCGAAGGCGGCCAGGGACGGAACGTCGAGGGTGACGAGGTTCTTGTCGGCCTTCACCGCCGCCACGTCACGCGGCTGGACGTAGTCGATCACGTCGATCTCACCCGCCTGGAGGCTCTGGAGCTTCACCGTGTCGTCGGGAATGGGGCGATAGCGCACCCGGTCCAGATAGGGGCCGCCCTGCTTGTTCCAGTAGCTCTCGTTCCGCTTGATCAGCAGGTGATCGTCCTTCACCCACTCCACGAACTCGAAGGGCCCCGTGCCCGCGCCCTTGGCGTTGCGCTCGAGCTCCGCGCCCCGCTCCTGGGCGACCTTGGGCGAGACCATCATGCCCGCGCGGTCGGTCAGGGTGGCGAGGAGGGCCGCGTCGGGGCGGCGCAGGTTGATCTTCACCGTGTAGGCATCCACCACGTCGACCGACTCGATGCTCGCCACCTCGCCCTTGCGCACGGACTTGGGCTCCGTCTTCATGCGATTGAAGTTGAAGCGCACGGCCTCGGCATTGAAGTCGGTTCCGTCCTGGAACTTCACGCCCTGGCGCAGCTTCAGGATGAGGATCTTGGGCTCCGGCTGCTGCCATGACTCGGCGAGGCCGGGCTTGATGCCGAGCTTCACGTCGAGGGTCAGGAGCGGCTCGTAGATGTTGTGGTAGATCTGCCGATCGACCTTGCTCCCCGAAAGATGCGGGTCCATCGTGGACGCCTCGAGGTAGAAGCCCACCCGCAGCGTGCCTCCCTTCTTGGGCGCGGTCTGCGCCGAAGCGGGACGGACGGCGAGGCCGGGGGCGAGCACGCCGGCGGCCATCGCGCAGAGCTGCAGGAAATCCCGGCGGTCCACGTTCGTGTCAGATGCGGTGCCGCGCATGCCATGTCCTCCCTTGAGCGGAATGTACGGTATCAAGGCCGACTCTGGCCGGGACGGCGGCGGCGGAGCCCCGTCGCGTGGACAAAAGTGCGCTGAAGTATGAAAGAGCCACTGTGACCTGTCAAGCCGACCCGCTCAGACGGTCCCCTTGATGCGCACGATGTTGAAGGCGGCGACCGGCCGGAGCAGCCCCTTGAGCGTGAGGGGCCCGATCTCCTCGAGATCCGCGAAGTCCTCCATGGACGTGGCCACGCGCTGGTGCACCAGGATCTGCCCGCCCTTGGCCTCCCCGCACAGCCGTGCCGCCAGGTTCGTGACCGTGCCGATGGCGCCATAGTCCCAGCGCCCCTCGAAACCGATGGCGCCGATGGTGGCATAGCCTTGCGCGATGCCCACGCCGAGGGCGAGCTGGTACCCGCGCTTCTGCCATATCGTGACGAGATGATCAACGCGCTCGCGCATGGCCAGCGCCATCCGCACCGCCCGCTCGGCGGGATTCGGGACGGGTACCGGGTCATTGAAGAAGATCATCATGCCGTCGCCGGTGAAGCGCTCGAGGGTGCCCTCGTGGTCCAGAATCAGCTTGCCCATCTCCGCGTGGTACTCGCGGAGGACGCCCATCACCTCTTCGGGCTCCGCGGTCTCCGCGAAGGCGGTAAAGCCTCGCAGGTCGAGGAAGACGACGGTGACCTCGCGCCGATGCGTCTTGAGCGGATCGTCCGCGCCCCCGCCACGATGAGCTCGGCGAGCTGGGGCGAGAAGAAACGCTTGAGGCGTCCGAGCTGCTCGAGCTGGCCCACCTGCTCCTCCACGCGCCGTTCGAGGGTCCGGTTCCACTCGGCGCGCTCCTCGGAGAGGCCCTGCAGGGTGTCGTGGAGGTTCTTGATCCGGAGCATCGACTTGACCCGGGCCACGAGGGCCGCTTGATCCACCGGCTTGGTGAGGTACTCGTCGCCGCCGGCCTCGAGGCCCGCCACGATGTCCTTGGGATCCGTCTTGGCCGTGACGAGGATGATCGGCGTGAAGGGCAGCGATGCGTCCGCACGGAGGCGCCGGCAAACCTCGAATCCGTCCATCTTCGGCATCATGACGTCCAGGAGGATCAGGTCCGGCTGCATCTCTGTCACGGCAGCGAGCGCGGCCTCGCCGTCGGTGGCGGTCACGATGTCGTATCCGTGGGCGGCGAGGCGCGTCTGCAGGATATGTACGTTGGCGGGCGTATCGTCCACGATCAGGATACGCGGTGGAGTTCTCACGGTGAGGTCTCCAGGAACCCCGGACCTTGGCCAGGAGCTCCCGCGGGACGAAGGGCTTGGTGACATAGGCGTCGCAACCGGCCTCGAACGCCTTCACGTCGTCGCCGCTGAGCGCGTAGGACGTGACCACGATGATCGGGATGTGGCGGAGGGCGGGATTGGCCTTGATCCGCCGCGTCGCCTCGTAGCCGTCGAGGCCCGGGAGCTGGATGTCCATGAGGATGAGATCCGGGCGCTCCTTCTCCGCCGCCGCCACCCCTTCTTCGCCGGTCACCGCCTCGGTCATCTCGATGCCGGCGCTCGTCAGGAGGAGGCGCAGGATACGCCGGTTCTCCTCGTGGTCTTCGATGACCAAGACACGCTTGCTCATGCTCTCTCCGCCGGCCGCTCCACTCGCTGCGGCACCGTGAAATAGAAGGTAGACCCCGCGCTGGGGGCCGATTCCACCCAGAGCCGACCGCCGTGCAGCTCCACGATCCGCCGGGAAATCGAGAGCCCGAGTCCGCTGCCCCCTTCTTCCTGGTGCTGGAGCTGTCGGCCTGCTGGAACTCCTCGAAGATCTTCTGCTGGTCGGCCTCGGAGATCCCGGGACCGGTGTCCGACACCGAGACGAGGAAGGCCCCGTCAGCCGCCCGCGCCTCGATCGAGACTTCTCCCACGTCGGTGAACTTGATCGCGTTGCCGGCCAGGTTCAGCAGCACCTGGGTGAGCCGTCGCTCGTCGCCACGGCCCGGCGGCAGGTCGGCGGGGACGATCGCCTTGAAGGCGAGCTTCTTCCCGGCGGCGAGGGACTCCACCGCGGAGACCACCGCGTGGACGACCTCCCCCATGGCGTAGTCGCCGAGGGAGAGCGTGAGCTGCCCCGCCTCCATCTTGGAAAGATCGAGCACGTCGTTGATCGAGGCTCAGGAGGTGCTGCCCGTTGGTCTTGACCCGCTCGAGCGTCTCGCGAATCGGCGCGAGGCACGTCGCCGAAGATGTCGTCCAGGATGAGGTCGGTATAGCCCAGCACGGCATTCATCGGCGTGCGCAGCTCGTGGCTCATGTTGGCGAGGAACTGCGACTTGTGCTTGCTCGCGAGCTCGAGCTGCTGACTCTTCTCCTGGATTTCCTGGAAGAGGCCGGGCGTTCTCGACGGCGACGGCGGCCTGCGCGGCGAAGGTATGCAGCAGGTCGACGGTGTGGGCAGGAATCGGCGCCCGGCTCACGCGGTTGTCCGCGCTGAGAACGCCCACGGTGCGCCCGCGGGCGATCATGGGGCTGACGAGAAAGGCCTTGAGCCTCAGGGCGGCGATCGCCGAGTACGGGAGACGCAGTCGATACTTCTCCGGCAGCGGGTGCGCCTCGCTGAACAGCATCGGCTCGCCGTCGCGGTAGACGGCCGCCAGCGCTCCCGCCTCGCCGAGGGGTATCGTCACGCCGACCAGATCCCGCCAGTCACTCTCGCTGAGCCCGGCCCCCGCGCTGACCATGAGCCCGTCGGCGGCGGGGCTGGGCGTCCAGATGTAGAGGTGGTCGAGGCCGACCACCTGCCGCGCGGCGTCGAGGACGCGTGTGAGCTGCTCGCTGAGAGACAGCGGCTCCTGGAGCGCCGTCGAGAGGCGGGAGAGCTGCTCCTGGTTGCGCGAGAGCTCTTCGAGCGCCCGGCTCTTCTCGTCGATCTCCAGGAAGAGCCGCGCATTCTGGATGGCGATGACCGACTGGGTCGCGAACGTCTGCAGCAGGTCCACGATCGGCTTCGGGAACGTCCCCGCGGCCTTCCGCCGAACCGCCAGCGCGCCGATCACCGCGGTCCTCGCGCAGGAGCGGTACGGCGAGGAGCGCGCGATACCCGGCTTCGACCAGGAACCGCAGCGGGTAGTTCGCGCTGGCTCTCGATGTCGGGGATCTGGACGGCGGCACGCGTCGCCGCGGCCTGCCCGATTCCGCCCTCGCCGATGCCGGATGTGCGACTGGCGGAGGGCTTCGATCAGTTCTTCGGTCATGCCGTAGTTCGCCCGGGGCACGAAGACCTGCGTCGCCTCGTCGAACTCGTAGATGGTGCCGGCGTCGGTGTGCGAGAGCTCGACCGCGTGCGAGACAATGCTGGTGAGGACGGACTGGATGTCCAGGCTCCCGCTGACGGCCTGGCCCACCTCGCCGAGCGCCCGGAGCTCGTCCACCGAGCGTGTCAGCTCCTGCGTCCGCTCCTCCAGCTCCTTGAACAGGCGCACGTTCTCGATCGCGATGACCGCCTGGTCGGCAAAGGTCTGGAGCAGCGCGATCTGCTTGTCAGAGAATGGGTTCACTTCGGTGCGCGCGAAGCTGGATCACGCCAACTGCCGCGCTCTCCCGCAGCAGCGGAACGCTCAGGAGCCGTCCGGTGGCCCAGCTGCGCTGGCAAACGAGCTGCCTTCGGGAAAGTCCTGCACCTCCGCCTGAAGGTCAGCCACATGAATGGCACGCCGTTCGAGTAGCGAGCGTCCCGCGGCTGTTCCAGCGCAGCGGCCTCAAGCGTCCTGTGTCCTGGGAAATCGGGCCGTGGTGGGCAGCCACCTGCAGGGCGTCCCCTTCGGGGAGAAAGATGACCGCGTCATAGGCCCCACAAAATCGTGTGGCGCTCTTGACCAGCGCGTCCAGCACGGGCTCGATGTCCGTCGGCGAGCTGGCTGATCACCCGCAGGATCTCGCTCGTCGCCGTCTGCTGCTCCAGCGCCTCCGTGAGATCCCGGTTGGCGTCGGCCAGCTCCCGCGTGCGCGCCTCCACCTTCTGCTCCAGGCCCTCGTACGACTCCTTGAGGCTCACCGCCATCTGATTGAACGACGCGGCGAGGCCTTCGATCTCGTCGCCGGTGCGCAGCGTGATCGGCTGGTCGAGCGTGCCGGCGCCGATCCGGGTCGCGCCTTCCTGGAGAATGCGGATCGGCCTCACCATGCGTCGGGCGAGGAGTAGGCTGGCCAGGATGGAGAGTAGGAGGCCCAGCACGAAGATGACGGCGCTCCGGATGATGGGGGCGCGCAGGGGGCATAGGCGTCCGCGGCGGGGCGCTCCACAAAGACGAACCAGCCGAGTGGCGCAATGGCGGCGTGGGCGGCGAGTACTCGTCCGCCGCTGAGGCCGTCGGCGACCACGGCGGTGGGGGCGGCATCCGGGCCCGCCGGACGCTCCGCCCGAGCCGACTTCACCTGGGAGAGGCCGGAGAGATCCCGTAGCCCGCGCAGCATCCGCGTGTCCGGGTGGGCAATCAGATGATTGCGCGAGTCCACCACGTAGGCATAACCGCCGGGGCCCACGTCGATCTGCGTCACCATCTTCTGCACGGGGGCCAGGCTGATCTCCGCCGAGGTCACCTCCACCGCGTACTTGCCGACCGGCACGGCGAGCGTCACGTAGGGCTCGGCCTCGTTCTTGAGGTAGACGGGACTCCAGTAGGTCTTGCCTCCTCTGGCCTCCAGGAATCTGGGCTTCTGGGAGAAGTCCTCCTGGCTCCCGACGACATCCGGGTCCAGGCGGGAGACGCGGAGCTGCTCCTTGCCGGCCAGGATCGAGGTGGCGCAGCTCGCTGACTGCGGGCACGTTGCGCAGAACGCGCAGGAAGTCGAGCTCGCGCTGCTCGGCCATCGCGACGCCCAGCCCCTGGCGAAACCCGAGCCGCCCCTGCCCTACCTGGCTCGCGTCGGGATCGTCGGATGCCGTCCGGGTCGTCTCGCGCACCTGCGTCTCGATCTCCCTCAGGAGCTGCTCGATCCCGGCCGCGGCCGCCACCGCCTTGGCGCGCTCGACCCGGACGATCGAGCGCTGGGTCTCTCGATAGGAGAAGTAGAGCTCGACCGAGGCTTGAGGCCATCAGCACACCGCCCATCAGCACGAGCAGGACGACGACGTACTTCCGGAAGAGCCGCCCGCTCGAACCCGGCAGCCTCATCGTCGGAAGGCGTCGGCCCGGAGCAGGATCTTGCGCGGCACGCTGAGGCCGAACAGGTCCGCCGTCTTCAGGTTCACGGCAAGATCGATCCGCTCGGCACCCTCAACCGGCAGATCCTGGGGCCGGGCCCCGCGCAGGATCTTGGCGACCAGCGCCGCCGCCTGCACGCCCTGAGCGTAGTAGTCGGGGCCGTAGGATACGAGCCCGCCATAGCCGATCCAGAGCGCCGTCCCGAACACGGCCGGGAATCGCACGGCGAGAGACTGCTCAATGATCGCGATGGTGAGCTCCGGGCTCGACCCTTCCGGCGCGAGCACCGCATCGCCGCGCCGGACCTCGGCGAGCGCGCGCTTGAGCTCGCCCGCGTCGGCAAGTCCCTTCGGCGAGACCTCCAGCTTCATGCGCTGCGCCGGCCTCGAGGGCCTTGACGATCATGGGCGTGCGTGCCCAGGTCGAGCTGGTAGTAGATCAGCCATACACGACGGACGGCCGGTGCGAGCGTCTTGAGGACCTCCAGGCGTTTGGCCGCGAGCTCAGTCTGGAGGCTCGAGATACCGGTCACGTTGCTGCCGGGCTGTGCGAGGTTGGCGACGATCCCCGCCCCCACCGGATCGCCCACCAGGGTGAACACGATGGGCACGGTCTCCGTGGCGTCCTTCGCGGCCTGGGTCGCCGCCTCCTGGCTGGTGAAGATGAGGTCGACGCGGGCTTTGACGAGGGCCTCGGCGGCCACAGGGATCGCGTTCAGCTTGCCCTCGGTGAAGCGGATGTCGAACGTCACGTCGCGGCCGTCCTCGAGGCCGAGCTCCCTCAGCCCGGCCTTGAGGCCTTCCACGGTGGGATGACTCGCCGCCCACGCCGCGTTGAGCACGCCGATGCGGAACGGACGGCGTGGCTGTTGCTGCAGAGCCTGTTGCTGCTGGACCTGTTGTGGCGCCTGCTGCGCTTCCACCGTGAGCGCCCAGGCGCACACAACCGCGCCCACGGCGACCCAGAAGAGCAGGCGCCCGAGGCGCCTCGAGCCTGCACGCCATTGGCTCAGACATCATGGTGCCAGGCTCACCATGTGCGATCCCGTCACCCCGCGACAAGCTGGTGGTAGGCGCCCTCGGCCACGCGATCCCACGGGCCGACCAGCGCCTGGAACTTCGTGATAGGATGCGTGGACTCTTGCGGGCCATCGGGGTCTTCTCCGATTCTTCCTTGACGACCTCGGCCGACGAGCTTTCTGAGATCGCGCAGCACCGGCTACCGGGAACTGGAGGATCTCGACCCTGCCCTTGAACTCCGTCTTGAGACGCTCGAGCGCGACGGCGTTCTTCAGCGTGGATAGTCCGCAGAGGCCATAGACCTGCACGGCCGCGGCGGCGTGGTCGAGCATGCTTCCGCAGGTCGACCGGCAGGCCCTCGTACGCCTTCTTGTTGAAGACGAACTCCGGTCATCGGTGCCCGGCTCGTGCCACCCCGGATAGTAGTAGTAGCGCGCGGTCTTGTGCAGGCCCAGCAACATGTCGTCGTGCGGCCCGACCCATTCGGCGACGTCGATCACGCCGCGTTCGAGCGCAGCGTAGATGTCGCCGGCCGGGGTCAGCACCGTCGTGCCGCCCGCCGCGCGTATAACCTTGCCGCCGAGGTTCGGAATGCGCATCCGAAGTCCCTTGAAGTCGCTCGATCGCGTCCGATCTTCCTTCCGGAACCACCCGCCCATCTGCGGGGCGTTTGAATATGCGGGCGCGCGACAAGGTTGAGTGGAGGCGTACGCTTCCTCCTAGAGCTTGAGGCCGTCGCCCTGGTAGTACCAGGCCGCCATGCCCTCGGGATTCATGCCGAACGGGATGGTCGAGAACCACTCGATCGCCGGCTCCTGTCCCTCCACCACTGGGGCGGGCCAAAGCAGGCCTCGATCTTGCCCTGGGCGGCCGCCTCGAAGCACTCGAACGGCTTGCATGATCTGGCCGCCGGGGAAGACCTCGATCCGGAACCGGCCGCCGCTCATTTCCTCGACCACCTTAGCCAGTCGCTGGGCCGAGCCCTGGAGCTGGTCGAGCGCCGCGGGATAGGCGGTGGACATGCGCCACTGCACCTTCGGCTGCGCGATGACATTCGGGACATCGACGATCGTGGCGGCGGCGACCGCCGTCAGCGCGCCGCTTGCCGTCACCAGGAAGCGTCGCCGCCCGGTTGTCATCGTGCCCTCCTCACCCCGCCACGAGCTGATGATAGGCGCCTTCGGCCACGTGATCCCATGGGCCCACCAGCGCCTGAAACTTCGTGAACGACGCGTGCACCTTGCGGGCCATGGGCGTCTTCTCAGACTCTTCCCTGACGACCTCGGCGGACAGCTTCCGGAGATCGCGCAACACCGACGGCGGGATCTGGAGCACCTCGACCTTGCCCTTGAACTCCGTCTTGAGGCGCTCGAGCGCGAGGGCATTCTTCGCGTGGTAGTCCGTGAGGCCGTAGACTTGCACGGCGGCCGCGGCGTGATCGAGCGTCCGCCGCAGATCGACGGGCAGTGTCTCGTACGCCTTTCTGTTGAAGCTGAACTCGTTCATGGCGCCCGTATCCTGCCAGCCTGGGTAGTAGTAGTAGCGAGCCGTCTGGTGAAGGCCGAGCTTCATGTCGTCGTACGGCCCGACCCACTCCGCGGCGTCTATCACGCCCCGCTCGAGGGCGGAGTAGATGTCGGCGGCCGGAGTGAGCACCGCCGTAGCGCCCGCCTTCGTGACGACCTTGCGAGCCGAGATTGCTCCCCATGCGCACTTTGAGTCCCTTGTAGTCGGCGATCGCGGTCATCTTCTTCCTGAACCAGCCGGCCATCTGGGGGCGTGAATGCGGGCCCTGGCGCGGCACGAGGTTGTAGCCGGCATAGGTTTCCTCCCAGAGCTTGAGCCCGTCGCCCTGGTAGTACCAGGCCGTCATGCCCTCGGGGTTCATGCCGAACGGGATGGTCCCGAACCACTCGATCGCGGGCTCCTTGGCAAACCAGTACACCGGGGCGGCCATGAAGGCCTCGATGGTGCCCTTGGAGGCCGCGTCAAAACACTCGAACGCCTGCACGATCTGCCCGCTGGCGAAGACCTCGATCCGGAAGCGTCCGCCGCTCGACTCCTCGACCACCTGGGCCAGCCGCTGGGCCGCGCCGTGGAGCTGGTCGAGCGACGGGGGTAGGCCGTGGACAGTCGCCACTGGACCTTCGGCTGCGCGATGACGTTAGGGTGCGGCCGTGACGGCGGAAGCCGCTGCGGCTGCCAGGACACCAGTCGCAGTCGCGATGAAGCGGCGTCGTGGCGCACGCGCACTTGCTTTGGCCGGCGGGCGGTCCTCTCCGTGACTTGGGCCGAATGCTTCCGGGGCGGTGCTCTCCATTGAGTGCTCCTCTCCGGCTTCGGATCGGACTCGAGATACGCTCCACGAGAGTGGGCCACTATAGCTCATTTCCCTGCCGGGAAAGAGCCGGGCAGCCCCTCGATCTTGCCCTTACGCTCTCCCTCGAGGTGGGGCTCCTCACCCCGCCACGAGCTGCCGTGATACGCGCCCTCCGCGACGTGGTCCCATGAGATTGACCACGGCCTGGAACCTCGTGAAGGATGCGTGCACCTTCCGGGCCATGGGCGTCTTCTCGGATTGTTCGCGGATCACCTCCACCGAGAGCTTCTGGAGTTCGCGCAAGCACTGAAACCGGCAGCTGGATCACCTCGACCTTGCCCTTGAACTCGCCTCTGAGCTCTCGAGCGCGATGCCATTCTTGGCCTGATAGGCGGCAAAGCCAGAGACCTGGACAGAGCCGGCGGCCTGGTCGAGGATCCGTCGGACGTCGACGGGCAGCGCCTCGTACGCCTTCCGATTGAAGGTGAACTCGCTCATGGCGCCCGGCTCCGTGCCAGCCTGGGTAGTAGTAGTAGCGCGCCGTACTGGTGGAGGCCCAGCTGCATGTCGTCGTAGCGGTCCGACCCACTCGGCGGCATCGATCACGCCCCGCTCGAGGGCGGCGAAGATCCCGGAGGCCGGATGAGGACCGGCGCACCACCCGCCTTGCCGATGACCTTGTGTGCCGAGATTGCTCGCGCCGATGCGCATCTTGAGTCCCTTGTAGTCGCCGATCGTGGTTGATCTTCTTCCGGAACCATCCGGCCATCTGGGGCGAGAAGGCTGGGCCCTGACGCGGCACGAGGTTGAAGGCGCGCGATAGGTCTCCTCCCACGATCTTGAGGCCGTCGCCCTTCGTAGTACCAAGCCATCATGCCTTCGGGATTCATGCCGAACGGCATCGTCCCGAAACCATTCGATGGCCGGCTCCTTCGGCCGCCCAGTACGACCGGTGCGGCCATGAATGCCTCGATGGTGCCCTTGAGAGGTGGCGGCAAAGCACTCGAACGCCGTGCACGATCTGCCCGTCCTGGCGAAGGCCTCGATCCGGAAGCGCCCGCCGGTCGCCTCATCGACCAGCTTCGGCCAGCCGCTGGGCCGAGCCCTGGATCTACGTCGAGCGAGGAGGTAGGCCGTGGTGACATGTCGCCACTGGACCTTCGGCTGCGCGATGACGTTGGGAGCGTCGACAAATGGCGCCGCGGCGGCGGCCGCTACCACACCGCTTGCCGTCGCGATGAACCTGCGTCGTTCAGTCATCGCGCCACCTCTCACACCGCCACGAACTGATGGTAGGCGCCTTCCGCGAGCTGATCCCAGGGGCCCAGCATGGCCTGGAACTTTGTGAAGGACGCGTTCACCTTCCGGGTCATTGGGCTCTTCTCTGCTTCTTCCCTGACGACATCGGCCGCCATCTTCTTGAGATCGCGCACCACCGGCACCGGGAACTTGACGATCTCGACCTTGCCCTTGAACTCCGCCTTGAGCCGCTCCAGCGCGATCGAGTTCTTCACGTGGTACTCCGTGAGCCCGTATATCTGAACGACCTCGGCAGCGTGGTCGAGCGTCCGGCGCAGGTCGACCGGGAGCGCATCGTATGCCTTCCTGTTGAAGCCGAACTCGGTCATGGTGCCGGGCTCGTGCCAACCCGGGTAGTAGTAGTAGCGCGCGGTCTTGTGGAGTCCCAGCTTCATGTCGTCGTGCGGCCCGACGAACTCACTGGCGTCGATGACACCTCGCTCGAGGGCGGCATAGATGTCGCCGGCCGGTAGCAGGACTACAGTGCCGCCGGCCCTGGCGACCACCTTGCCGCCGAGGCCCGGAATCCGCATCTTGAGTCCTTTGAAATCGCCAATCGTGTTGATCTTCTTCCGGAACCATCCGGCCATCTGCGGGGCAATGCCCGGACCAGGGCGCGGCATGAGATTGAAGGGGGCGTACGCTTCTTCCCAAAGCCGGAGCCCATCGCCCTGGTAGTACCAGGCCGTCATGCCCGCGGTGTCCATGCCGAACGGGACCGTCGCGAACCACTCGAGCGCCGGCTCCCTCGCCGTCCAGTAGTACGGCGCCCCCATGAATGACTCGATGGTGCCCTGCGAGGCGGCGTCGAAGCAGCCGAGCGCCGGCACGATCTGGCCGCCCGGGAAGACTTCGATCCGGAAGCGCCCACCGCTCATCTCCTCGACAACCTTCGCCAGCCGCTGGGCCCTCCCTGGAGCACGTCGAGCGCCGGGGTCCAGGTCGTGGACATTCGCCACTGGACCTTCGGCTGGGCGATGACGTAAGGCGCGTCGACGATGGCCGCCGTAGCAGCGGCCGCCATCACACCGCTCGCCTTCGCGATGAACCTGCGTCGGTCGTTGATCATACCGATCCCTTCACTTGTGGCTGCGGGGTGTGATGCGGTGTTCCGAGTCCGCATTCGGGACGCGGGCCGGAATGCTGGCGGACGAACGCCGCGGTGGGAGGAAGCTGAGCGGAGGAAACCGACGCAGGCTCGCGCCGGCTTCGTTGCCTCACTTGCAGTGACCGGTCCGCCGACGCCTCGTCGCTATCTCGGCACCTCTGCCGGAACGGCGGGATGGGTGACCTGCATCTTCCGCCGATCAGGGACTTATCGGTCGAGTCGGGCGAGTATAGGCGGCACGGCCAATCACGTCAACCGCGAGATTCTTCGTGCTCCCAGAGATCTTCGAGCCTGTTTCGGCCTTTGGCCCAGTCGAGCCGCCAGAGTCTCTCCTCGATGCCCTCGATGCCCTTACTGCGTGAAATGGATCAACGAGACTAGAGTGGGCACGAGCAGATCCCTTGGCCGCTCGGCCGGGCAACCAGCGAGGCGATGAGGGGCAGACGAGCGAGCCGGAATGTTAGCATGAGCCTCATGCGGCCGACGGCCGGCCCCAATCCGTTCCTCGACGCCACGGCGTGGCAGATGCTCGAGCGCGTGGCCGCGCGCTTTCCCGACCGCGAGGCCATCGTGGCCGCGGACCGGCGCGTGAGCTACGCGGAGTTCCTGCGCGAGAGCCGGCGCGCGGCGCGCGGTCTTCTCGCCTGCGGCGTGGGCAAGGACGACAAGGTGGCGGTGTGGCTGCCCAACCGGCCGGCGTGGCTCGCCCTCCAGCAGGCCTGCGCCATGATCGGCGCCGTGCTGGTGGCGCTCAACACGCGCTACAAGGCGCACGAGCTGTCCTACATCCTCGGCCAGTCCGACTCGACCACCCTCGTCCTGGCGGATCATCTCCGGGCCCGTCGACTTCTTCGAGATCCTGGGTGACGTGCTGCCCGGGCTTCGCGACGGCGAGCCGGGGAATCTCACCCTGGCCGGCTTCCCGAAGCTCCGGCGTATCATCGTGGACGCGGAGGATCCCTACCCCGGCTGTCTGCGTCTCGACGAGGTGCTCGAGGCTGGGCAAGAACCCGAGTGGGCGAAGGCTCTCGAGGAAGCGCGGGCGGCCACCACCCCCGACGATCCGTGGACCATTCTCTACACGTCGGGGACGACGTCGTTCCCCAAGGGCGCGGTGATCAGCCACCGGAATGCCGTGCCGCACGGCTGGTACGCGGGCAAAGCCCTTCGCGTCACCGAGGCGGACCGCGTGCTCCACGCCCTGCCCATGACGGGGACCTGGGGCGGTCTCTGCGTCCCGCTCTCGACCTTCGCCCACGGTGCCTGCCTGGTCGTCATGGACACCTTCGACGCCGGGGTGGCCCTTCACCTCATCGAGCGGGAGGGCATCACCATCTGGAACGCCGTCGACGCCATGGCCATCGCGGTGCTCGATCATCCCGATCTGGCCCGCGGCAAGCGATCGACGCTCCGCACGGGCGGCTTCGGCATGACGGGGGCGGGCGCGACGGTCTCTTCGAGGACGTGCTGCGCACGCTCGGCGTTCCCTGGCCTATCAGCCCTACGGAATGACGGAGCTCAACGCGCTCTCCATGCTCCACGACCTCGACGAGAGCGACGAGTCGCGGGCCTTGCCCGGCGTGTGGGCGCCCGAAGGCCTCGAGGTGCGCGTGGTGGATCCGGCCACCGGCGAGGACGCGCCCGTCGGGCACGAGGGCGAGCTATGGTTCCGCGGGCCCCTCGTCACGCGCGGCTACTACAAGAAGCCGGAGGAGACGGCCAAGGCCTTCTCGGCCGACGGATGGTTCAAGAGCGGGGACCTGGGCGTGCGCGACGCCGAGGGCGGACCATCTTCAAGGGCCGGCTCCGCGAGGTGCTGCGCATCAGCCACTTCATGGTGGCGCCGGCCGAGATCGAAGCCTTCATCATGACCCATCCGAAGGTGTCGCAGGCCTTCGTCATCGGCGTGCCCGACCCGAAGATGAACGAGGCGGCCGTCGCCTACGTCATCGCCAAGCCGGGGAGCGTGTCACCGAGGCGGAGATCGTCGGCCACTGCAAGGGCAAGATCGCCTCGTACAAGGTCCCCCGCCACGTCCGCGTCGTGGACGACGTGCCCCGCACGCACGGCCCCCACGGCGACAAGGTCCAGAAGGCGAAGCTGCGCGAGCTCTACCTGGCCGAGAGGGGCTGGCCGAGAGCGGGCTGGCCGAGAGCGGGCTGGCGGAGAGCGGGAAGGCCATCAGCTAGCGAGGGGCTTTCGCCGATCCGCGCACACCGCGCCACTCTTGAGCACCAGCTCGATGCGTGCGGGGTCGAGGAGCACGGTGACGTCGCTGAGCGGGCTGCCGTTCACCACCACGAGGTCGGCGAGGCGCCCCTTCTCGATGGTCCCCAGCTCGCGCTCGAGTCCCAGACACTGGGCGGCCCACTGCGTGGCCGAGCGCAGCGCCTGCATTGGCGTCAGCCCGGCCTCCACCAGGTACTTGAGCTCGAGCGCGTTGCTTCGGGTGCCCGTGGCCTCCCGCGTCGGTGCCGGCGGCGATGGGCACGCCCAGCTCGAGGGCCCGCTGCACGCTGGCCACGTGATGCGAGTGGAGGGCGACGGCGCGCGCCCGCACGTGCGGCGAGGCGCTCTCGCGGTGGTACACGTACACGGTGAGGGTGGGCACGAAGAAGGTGCCCTGCGCGGCCATCTTCGCCATCAGGGTCGGCTCCTCGTCCAGGTAGCACCCGTGCTCGATCGAATCGACTCCCGCCTCGAGGGCGGTGCGCAGCCCGGGGCCTCCGAGGGCGTGGCACATCACCCGCCGGTCGAGCGCGTGCGATTCGGCCACGAGGGCCTGCATCTCCTGGAGAGAGAACGCGGCGTCGAGGGGCCATGACCGGGCCGCGAGCTCGCCCCGCCGGTGGTGGCCGTCTTGATCACGTCCGCCCCCGCCCGCACCATGGTGCGCACCACCTCGCGCACCTCGTCGGGCCCATTGGCCACGCTCTCCGGGAGGAGCGGGTCGTTGACGGCGCAGCAGCCGTGGCCGGACGGGCTCACGCGGTCCCCGATCCCCCGGTCGGTGAGACGATCTGAATACCGAGCACGAGACGCGGCCCCGGGATCAGCCCCTGCTCGACGGCGAGCTTGAAGCCCGCGTCGAGCCCTCCGCCGTCGCGCACGGTGGTGTAGCCCATGGCGAGCGTCTCCGCGAGGACGCGCGCGGTGCGAAGATGCGCGGTGCTGGCGGGCTCGTCGAGACCCCAGCGCGTGGCGAGAGCGTAGCCGTGGGAGGCGAGATGGTCGTGAGCGTCGATGAGCCCGGGGATGATCGTCCGGCCCCTCACGTCCAGGATCTCCGCGTTCGCGGGCGCGCTCACGGCCAGTCGCGGCCCGGCCGCGGTGATGCGGTCGCCGTCGATCATCACGGCGGCGTCGGGCACGGGCGCGGCGCCGGTGCCGTCGATCAGGGTTGCTCCGGTCAAGACGCGGATCATCGTTCGGTCTTTCCTCGTGGATTTCGTGGCCTGGGGCAACCCTCGGCCGTCCATCGGACCCGGGCGGACCGGGGGATGACGTCGAGGCGGGGCACCTCAGTCGACGATGAAGAGCTTCGCGCCGACGGCGGTGGAGGAGCGATGGGACTCCATGTCGTCCGCGACCTGATAGCTCGTGCCGGGCGTGAGCACGAAGGTGCGTCCGTCCTGAAGCTCCGTGTGGAGCTCCCCTTCGAGGCACAGGAGCACGTGCCCCTTGGCGCACCAGTGATCGGCCAGGTAGCCGGGTCGTGTACTCGACCATGCGCACCCGTACGTCCGCGAAGTGCTTCGTGCGCCAGTACGCCGTGCCCGTCTCTCCCTTGTGCTCGGTTCTCTCCACTTGTGACCAGTCGGTGGTTCCGAACGAGATGTCCGCCATCTTCATCGTGTGCGCTCCACGCGCCGTCCGGGGCGCTCTGTGAGTCAGATCCTCGGAACTGGCCGAATCGTCGTCTCCGTCGGTACTATCGGCCTTCCCCGGCACGCGTCAAGGGCGAGAGGCGCGTCGCCGGCTTCTTCGCCGAAGCAATTGCGCCGGACGGTGCGGCCGGGTAGCCTACAGCAGCCCATGAGCCCTCGTGTCGTCTTCGTGTCCCCCGTTCCCTCGACTCGCCGCGTGGCAATGCCATCACCGTCGCACGCATCGCCCAGGGCTGCGCGCGCGGGGACTCGACGTGTGCGTGAAGTGTACGGACGATCCCGGGCTTGCCGAGCCAGCCCCGGGAAGCTGCCCGCGCTCGTGCACGCCTTTCACGCCTACCGCGCCGGACCCCGGGGTCTCGCGCTGGCCAGGAGCCGCCGAGCTCCGCTCGTCATCACGCTCACCGGCACGGACGTGAGCGATGACCTGCAGGATCCCACGCGCGGACAGGTGGTGCGCGAGACATTGCTGGGAGCGGCGGCGATCACGGCCTTCCACGACAGCATCGCGGAGGAGATCGTCGCCGCCCTCCCCGCCGTCGCGTCCCGGCTCGCCGTCGTGCCCCAGAGCGTGTCGCTCCTTCCCGCGAGCGCCGGGGAGGCGGCGCGGTCGTGCATGGCGATCCGTGTCTCCTCTTCCCGCCGGCATCCGTCCGGTGAAGCGGCCACTGCTTCCCCTCGCTTCGCTCGATGGCCTCCTGCACAGGCATCCGGGGCTGCGGCTCTGGTACGCCGGGCCCTCCCTCGACCCGGCGGAGACCGAGCGCCTGGAACGAGCGCTCAGCGATCGTCCATGGGCGCGCTACCTGGGGCCGATCCCGCACGCCGCCATGCCCGCGCTCCTCGAGGCGGCCGACATCGTCCTCAACTGCTCGCTGTCTGAAGGCGGCATGGCCAATGCCGTGCTCGAGGCGTTCGCTTTCGGGCGGGCCGTCCTCGCGTCCGATGTTCCGGGCAACCGCTCGCTGGTGGAGGACGGCGTGACCGGGCTTCTCTTCCGCTCGGAGACCGAGCTGGGGCGCGGCGTCGAGAGGCTGGCCACCGATCCTGCCCTTCGCCGGCGCCTCGGGGAGGCGGGCCGACGGCTCGTGGAATCCAGGTTCCCTCCGGCCCGCGAGTCCGCGGGCTATCTCGAGGTCTACGCGCGGGTCACCGGCCGGGCCGCTGGCATGAGCGACGACCTCGACGGCGTCCTGCTCTTCTACTATGGCGGCTGCACGTTCCGGATCGCGCCGGGTGCGCAGCCGCCCAAGGCCGGCTCGCTGCTCTTCTGCCGCCACCTGGGCGTGCGGAGCGGCGAGCGAATGCTCGAGATCGGCGCGGGGACCGGCCTCGCCGCGGTGCTCGCGGCGCGGGCGGGCGCGCACGTCATCGCCACCGATATCCGTCCGGAAGCCGTGGCGTGCACGCGGGACAATGCCGCCCGCAACGGTGTGGCCGAGTTGGTAGACGTGAGACTCGGGGACGGATTCGCGCCGGTGGCCGGCTTGCGATTCGATCTGATCTGCGCGAGCCCGCCCCAGATGCCCACGCCCCCGAGCGCGAGCGCGACGACGCGGAGGCCGCCGCCGACAACGGCGGTCTCGACGGGCTGGTCGCTGCTCGACCGGCTGATCGGCGAGGCGCCGGGCCACCTCGAGCCCGGCGGACGGTTCCTCTTCACCCTCTTCGGATTCCTCGGCATCGAGCGGGCGCGCGCGCGGCTGCGCGCGGCCGGCCTCGAGCCCGTGGTGATCGCCCGCGAGAGCCATCCCTTCCCGCGCATCGGCTACGAGCGGCTCGATCACCTCCGCACCGTGGACGCGGAGGGCACCCTTCCGCGCGACGGCCTGCCCCGCCACGTCGACCGCTACGTCGTCGCGGGATATCTCCAGCCACCACCGGGGCCACGACCGAGGTCATGACCGGTCATCGTTCCGACCCCGGCGTGCTTCTCGGCGTGGACGTGGGCGGCACCAGCATGTCCGCCGGCCTCGTCACGCGTAGACGGGCGTGTGCTCGTGACGCGCGGCCGGTCTACCCATGGGCCGGATGGTGGAGACGCGATCGAGCGCATCCTCGCCCTCACCACCGAGGTGGCCGCGCTGCCCGACGCCCGTGCGCATCGCCTCGTCGGCGTGGGAGCGGGGCTGCCCGGCCTCGTGGACACGGCGTCCGGCACGGTGGGCGGAGAGGCGCATCATGTGCCAGAGCTCACCGGTGTTCCCATGACGAGGCTCCTCGCCGAGGCGGCAGGCGCGCCCGCCTTCGTGGACAACGATGTCAACGCGCTCGCGCTGGCCGAGGGGCGCTGGGGCGCCGGGCGCGGCGCCAGGTCCTTCGTGCTCCTCGCGGTGGGGACGGGGGTGGGCGGCGGCATGGTGATCGACGGCCGACTTCATCGCGGGGCCGGAGGCTTCGGCGGTGAGCTCGGCCACGTGCCGATTGAGTTCGATGGACGCCCCTGCATCTGTGGAGCGCGCGGATGCCTCAAGGCCTACGTGGCGGGGCCCGATCTGGCGGGCGAAGCCTCGCGACGGCTCGGTCGCCCCGTGGATGCCGCGGGACTCTTCGACCTTGCCGACGGTGGCGATGGCACGGCGGAAGCGGTGGTGGCCGAAGCCACGGAAGCGCTCGCGGCGGGGCTCGCCATCATCGTGAACGGCATCAACCCCGAGCGCCTGCTCGTCGCGGGCAGCGTGGGCCGGGCCTTCGCCCGCCGCGAGGGGGATGTGCGCGCGCGCCTCGCCCGGCGGGCGTACAAGGGCGCGCTCGCCACCACGCGGGTGATCTTCCTCGATCTGGACAAGGACACCTCGGTCCGGGGCGGGGCCGCGCTTGTCCTCTACGAGCGGGAGCAGGCCTCGCGAGACACCTGAGCGGCTCCGCGCGAGCGCTCACCCGGGTTGAAGCCATTCCGGCCGTCGCGTATGCTGCGGGGGCACCGCCACCCGAAGCTCCGACGAGGAGGCCTATCGTGAAGCTCGACATCGGCATGCTCACCCATGACCTCAAGACGCTGCCCGACTATGCGCGCAAGGTCGAGGCCATGGGCTATGACACGCTGTGGTCGGCGGAGACCCAGCACGATCCCTTCCTGCCCCTGGCCGTGGCGAGCCACCGTCACCTCCCGGATCAAGCTCGGCACCAATATCGCCACCGTGTTCTCGCGGAGCCCCATGATCACGGCCATGATCGCGTGGGATCTGCAGAAGGCCTCGGGCGGCCGCTTCCTCCTCGGGCTGGGCAGCCAGGTCAAGGCGCACAACGAGCGGCGATTCTCCGTCAAGTTCGAGTCGCCGGGGCCCAAGATGGCCGAGGCGGTGCGGGCCATCCGCGCCATCTGGGACTGCTGGCAGAACGGCACCAAGCTCAACTTCAAGGGCCAGTTCTACACCTTCGACATCATGACGCCCTTCTTCAATCCCGGGCCGATCGAGCATCCGAAGATTCCCATCATGATCGCGGCGGTGAACGCCTACATGTGCGGGGTGGCGGGCGAGTTCTGCGACGGCATGCACGTGCATCCGTTCAACAGCCCCAAGTATCTCCGCGAGGTCGTGCATCCCACGGTGGAAGCGGGGCTCAAGAAGTCCGGCCGCGCGCGCAAGGACTTCACCTATGCCACGGCCAGCTTCGTCATCGTGGGCGACACGGAGAAGGAGCGGAGCGAGCAGGCCCAGATGGTGAAGCAGCAGATCTCCTTCTACGCCTCGACGCGGACGTACCAGCCCGTGCTCGACGTCCACGGCTGGGGCGGGCTGACCGCGCAGCTCCACAAGAAGAGCGTGGAGGGGGACTGGAAGGGCATGGCCGACCTCATCACCGACGAGATGCTCGACACCTATGCGGTGACGGCGACCTATGACAAGCTCCACGAGAAGCTCATGGAGCGCTATCGCGGCCTGCTCGACTGCACGTCGCTCTATCAGCCGTACCAGCCCAATGTGGGCGACCCGCGCCTGCCCGCGCTGGTGAAGGCCTTCAACGGGTAGCGTGTCTCGCCCCTCACCCTGCCCTCTCCCAGAGGGGCGATGGGAGCTCGCCACGGGGAGAGGCGTCCAATGCTCCCTCCCCTGAGGGAGAGGGCAGGGTGAGGGGATCAAACATCGCGGAGGATCACATGACAAGCAAGGTGCAGGTCGAGATCAAGGCGCCCGTGGCCACCATCACGCTGAACAAGCCCGAGCGGCTGAACGCTCTGGACATCGAGGTGTGGGAGGGCATTAGAGAGGCCGCCATCGCGGTGGATGCGGCGCCGGGCGTGCGCGCGGTCATCCTCCAGGGAGCGGGCGGCGCCTTCTGCGCGGGCCTCGACGTCAAGGCGGGCTCCACGCTGGGGGCGGTCTACGAGGCATCGCCGGGCGCGGCCATCCCGCAGATCCGCGCGCATCTGGGCCACCTCCAGGAATGCTTCAGCCGCCTCGAGCGCGTGCGCGTGCCCGTGATCGCGGCCATCCAGCGAGTGTGCATGGGCGCGGGCATGGAGCTGGCGCTCTGCTGCGATATCCGCATCGCGGCCGAGGGCACGCTCTTCTCCCTCCCGGAAGTCCAGCTCGGCATCGTGCCCGACATGGGCGGCACGCAGCGCCTGCCCCGCACCATCGGCATCGGCATGGCCAAGGAGCTGATCTACTCCGCGCGACGCTTCGACGCGGCGGAGGCGCTCCGCATCGGCTTCGTGAACCACGTCTATCCCGCGGGCGAGCTCGGGGCCCGGGCGGCCGAGCTGGCCGCCGAGATCGCCGCGAACGGGCCGCTGGCCGTCCAGGCGGCCAAGCAGTCCATCGACGGCACCTACTGGCGCGAGCGCGAGGCCTGGCTGCTCCTGGGAGGCCGAGCAGGCCGTGGGTCCTCTGCTCTCCGAGGATCGCAAGGCGGGCATGCAGGCCGCGGCCGAGCGCAAGCGCGCCGACTTCCAGGGCAAGTAGCCCCACACACGGAGGCCCCATGGCAGATCTCTACGAGCTCGGAGACAAGCCGCCGCTGGGAGAAGTTCCCGCGCGGATGCACGCGTATCTCGTCAGGCAGAACCGCTTCGGCCAGCCGCGCGAAGCCTGGAAGCGCGAGGTGATCCCTACCCCCGCCATCGGCCCCGACGAGGTGCTGATCTACGTCATGGCCTCCGGCATCAACTACAACAACGTGTGGGCCGCCCTCGGCCAGCCCCTCGACGTCATCGCCGAGCGGCAGAAGCTGGGCGAGCCCGAGGACTTCCACGCGGGCGGCAGCGACTGCTCCGGCATCGTGTGGGCCACCGGCAAGGACGTGAAGAACGTGAAGGTGGGCGACGAGGTCATCGTGCACAGCGGCTGGTGGCGGCCCGATGACCCGTGGGTGCTCTCGGGCAAGGATCCGATGCTCGCGGAGAGCACGCGCATCTGGGGCTACCAGACGAACTACGGCAGCTATTGCCAGTTCGCGCGCGCCCAGGGGCATCAGTGCATTCCCAAGCCGAAGCGGCTCACCTGGGAGGCGGCGGGCTGCTTCCTCCTCTGCGCGTCCACGGCCTACCGGATGCTCATGGGCTGGGCGCCCCACACGGTGGAGCGGGGCGACGTGGTGCTGGTGTGGGGCGCCACGGGCGGACTCGGCAGCATGGCCCTCGAGATCACGCGCGCGGAAGGCGGCCGCCCCGTGGCCGTGGTGTCGGACGAGGCAAAGCGGAAGTTCTGCATGGAGCACGGCGCCGTCGGCGTCATCAACCGGAGCCAGTTCGACCACTGGGGCGTCATGCCGGACACCAAGGACGGCAAGGCCTACGGCAACTGGGCCAAGGGCGCCCGCGCCTTCGGCAAGGCCATCTGGGACGCCCTCGGCGAGAAGACGAGCCCCAAGATCGTCTTCGAGCATCCGGGCGAGGCGACCCTGCCCACCTCGGAATTCGTGCTGCGCCACCGGCGGGATGATCGTCATCTGCGCGGGCACCACCGGCTACAACGTCACCCTCGACCTGCGCTATCACTGGATGCGCCAGAAGCGCTTCCAGGGCAGCCATCTCTCCAACGATCAGCAGGCCGCGGCGGTGACGAAGCTGGTGGCCGAGGGCAAGGTGGATCCGTGCCTGTCGCACACCTACGGGTTCGACGACATTCCCGGAGTGCCACCAGCTCATGCTGGAGAACAAGCACCCGTACGGCAACATGGGCGTGCTCGTCAACGCGCCCAGAGGCGGGGTTGGGGGCAAGCGCGTAGCGCGAATCGTTGCGGGATCGGCACGCGAGGCGGGCGGGGCCTGTCGTCAGGGAAGGGGCGGCGCAACCGGCTGCGTCACCTTGTATCTTGCCCGGGAGGCAAGGAATGATACGAGGGACGCGCAGCTCGGGCGTGACAGACCGTGTCACCCAAGGCCCGCCGCCAAGGCCGATGCGTAGCGAGGGTCGTCACGCCCTGCGCGCGCTCAGGATCGACGGCCGCGCCATGATGGAGGAGGCTTGGTGAATGGACGAGCGACCTCAGCATCTCCTTGATCAAGTGACGAAGTATAAAAGGCGAAGTGGCCGTGAACTGGAAGGGTGGTCAAATTTCTCGGCGCTTGGGCTGCTGTCGCCGACCGGCGAGGGCGCAGCGAAAACCCCCCGCGACGAGTGGCCGGCGTGGGCGCAAGGCGATCACCTCGCTTTACAGGTGCGATGCGCTCCTTCGTCGGCGGGGCCGACCGCAACGCAAAGCTGTCCACCCTACTCGTCGTGGGCTCGCCGCCCGATGGGCGGCGCGACACTCGAAGGGCCCACTACGCCGGCCGCGCCGCCTTCCCCCGACGCCACCCGCCCGATTGTACGGGCGGTTTCCGTCGATCGTCCGCTCTAGCGCCGCCGTACGCGTCGCGACCTGTTGCGGCCCGGGCCCCTTCCGCCTCGCGTGGTGACCAGTCGGGCCGTCAGGCCTCGGCGAGGCGAGGCAGGATCGCGCTGATCGACCCGCGGAGAACCGCGTCGGCGAGATCGTCCATGGCCGTCGCCTCCGCATTCACGATCACCACGCGGGCCCCCGCCTCCTTGGCCACCGGTACCACGCCGGCAATGGGAAAGACAGAGAGCGTCGAGCCCACGGCCAGCATCAGATCGCAATCGCGCGCGGCGGTGTGGGCCCGAGTGAGATCATCCGCCACCAGGCTCTGACCAAAGGAGATGGTGGCGGCCTTGAGCACGCCCCCGCAGCTCCGGCAGGCGGATCCTCCTCCCCGCCCGCACGCGGGCGAGGACGCGCTCCATGGGCGCGCGCTCTCCGCATGCCATGCAGACAGTCTCCCGCGTGTGGCCGTGGATCTCGACCACGCGCGCCGGCGAGGTCCCCGCCTTGATGTGCAGCCCGTCGACGTTTTGAGTGATGAGGGTGTCGAGCTTGCCCCGATGCTCGAGGGTCACCAGCGCCCGATGGCCGGGGTTCGGCTCGACGGCCAGAGAGGCCGAATCGAGCCGGCGGCGCCACGCGCTCTTGCGGATCTCCGGGTCGGCCATGTAGTGCTGCAGGGTCGCCGTCTTCTCCGCTTCGGGATTCTTGGTCCACACGCCCTGGGGACCGCGGAAGTCGGGAATGCCGGAGTCCGTGGAGATCCCCGCCCCTGTCAGGGCCACCACGGAGCGCGCGGCGGCAATCCACTGGCGAATGGTGGCGACGAGGGCGTCGACAGGGGCGAGCTCGCGCGACATGCCGCCGATTCTGCCACACGAGCAGGCTCTGGCTGATAGCATGCTTTGCATTTCCGAGTACCGAGACGGCCGGCCGATGCAACGAGTTGATAGTCTGGAGCGCCCGAGGGAGAGGGTGGGATGAAAGCGCTGGCGTTTCACGAGCACGGCGGGCTGGACCGGCTTCGCTATCAGGAGGTGCCCGATCCCGCCATCGGCCCCGCCGACGTGCTCGTCCGCGTGCGCGCCTGCGCGCTGAACCATCTCGATCTCTTCGTACGGGAAGGCCTGCCGGGATTTCGGCTGCCCCTGCCCTTCTGGACGGGCTGCGACATCGCGGGCGAGGTCGCGCAGGTCGGGGCGGAGGTGCGCGAGGTCGCGGTGGGTGATCGGGTCGCCGTCAACCCCAACCTCCACTGCGGCCGCTGCGAGTTCTGCCAGAAGGGCGAGCAGAGCCTCTGCGTCACCTACGGCATCCTGGGCGAGCACGTGCACGGAGGCCTCGCGGAGTACGTGAAGGTGGCGGGCGACAAGACCCTCACGCTCCCCGCCCACGTGAAGTACGAGGACGCCGCCGCCTTCATCCTCGTGAACATGACGGCGTGGCGGATGCTGGTGACCCAGGCACGCCTTCGCGCCGGCGAGGATCTCCTCGTCATCGGCGTGGGTGGCGGCGTGTCCTCCACCGCCGTGCAGATCGGCAAGCTCTGCGGGGCCCGCGTGTGGGTCACCTCTTCGAGCGACGACAAGCTCGCCCGCGCGCGCGAGCTGGGCGCCGACGAGTGCATCAACCATGCGCGGGAAGACTGGGCCCGGGTCGTCTGGGAGAAGACGGGCAAGCGCGGGGTGGACGTCGTGCTCGAGAACGTGGGGGCGGCGACCTGGAAGGGCTCCCTCCGCGCGCTGGCCAAGGGGGCCGTCTCGTCACCTGCGGCGCGACGTCCGGCCCCATCGGCGAGACGGACATCCGCGTGGTGTTCTGGAAGCAGGTGTCCATCATCGGCTCGACCATGTCGAGCAACGCGGAGTTCCACGACGTGATGCGGGAGCTCTTCCGGGGCCGGCTGCGCGCCATCGTGGATGCGGTCATGCCGCTCGGCGGAAGGGTAGACGCCCAGCGGCGCCTCGCCGAGGGCAAGCAGTTCGGCAAGATCGTCCTGACACCATAGAGGAGGGAGCCGGATGCCTGCCCACTCTCGGACGACGCCGTTCAACAACGTGGACCGTTACGAGGCGTTCCTGGACGTCGCGCGCCACCGCCTGACCAACCGCGCCTTCGCGCCGTGGGAGATTCCCCGCGAGCACTTCGAGATGATCCTGGAGGCGGCACGCCACGCGCCCTCGGGCGCGAACGCTCAGCCCTGGCACTACGTGGTGGTCACCGACCCCGCGGTGAAGCAGACCATCGGCCAGTGCTTCGTGGACGAGCAGCAGCACCGGGCCCGGCTCCGCATGGGCTTCCCTACCCCGAACTACCATGGCGTGAAGACGGCGCCCGGCCTCATCGTGGTGGTGGCGGACTTCCGCTTCATCAGGGCCTTCCCGGTGCTGAACGACGGCTCCGAGCTGGACCGGCTCTACAAGCAGAACGCCGAGCGCATCCTGCTCCAGTCCGTGGCCGCCTCCACCATGTCGGCCCACCTCGCCGCGCGCCGCCCTCGGCTACGCGGTGTGGTGGATCACCGCCATCGGCCAGGAGGACATTCAGAGGCGCATCAAGCCCCTGCTCGGGGTGCCCGACGAGCTCGCCGTCATCGACGTGATGTGCTTCGGGCCGCCGCTCAAGCCCTCCTACAAGCGATGGAAGAAGCGGCTCGACCAGATCATGAGCTGGGAGCGCTTCAACCCGGACAACTTCATGACCGACGCCCAGATCGACGAGTGGGTCAAGACCACGCGTCACAAGGTCATGTACCGGGACGAATCGAAGATCGACTGACGCCGGGCGCCGCCAGCTCGCGGTCGTGCACTCGCCCGAGAGTGAGCTGCGCGGCGAGCGCGCCCCGAGGGCGCACCGCATGTCCCACTGCGTGTCCGGGTCCCCCTGCGTGCCCTGCTCAGCCGCTCAGTACCAGCGTGGATCGCCGGGCAGCACGGGAACTGGCTTGCCATCCACCTGGAGCACCCGGGGCGGATGGTCTGCACCTCGCGCTTGCCCAGTGCCTCCACCACCTGCGATGCGGGGCACCGCCTCCCGCCACCAGCTCGAGATTCTTGATGGTCGGCGTGCGCAGGCCGATCTCCTTGCGCTTCGAGGCGGCGATGGCGTCGGCGGGGTCAGCCACTTGAGGTCGACGATCTCGTGGCCGTCCACCACCGGCTCCTGCTCCGGAGGCATGAGGGCGACGAAGAAGCGCGTGTCGAAGCGGATGGGCTGCTCCTCCGGGGTGATCCAGTGCGCGAAGTAGGCAAGCCGATCCGTGGCCAGGGTGAGACGCTCGGCGCGCAGCATGTCGAAGAACGCGGGATTGGATTTCTGGCAGGCCGCGCGATACGCCTCGTAGCGCTGTCGCGACTCGGGCGTGATGCGGAGCAGGCGCCCGTCGCTCTCGTAGGCGAGGAGCGCGCCCACCTCCTCGAATGCCTCGCGGATGGCGCCGACCCAATAGGACAGCGCCTCTCGTGGCTTCAGGCCGCCTCCGAGCCGAGCGCCCGCCTCCTCCGCGGTGAGGGCCGCGGCAGAACGCCTCGCCGTCGGCGGGCATGTCGTCGGCCTCGATCTTGCCTCCCGCGAACACGTAGTCGCCTGCCGCGAACTTGCTCTTGGCGTGCCGCTGGAGGAGCAGCACTTCGACGGTGGACGGCGGGCGGTCACGGAGGAGGACGAGAGTGGCGGCGGGAGACGGAGTCACGGGCGTGGTCATGGCGAGGTCTCCGCGATTGTCACACAGGAAGGCTCGGCCTGTCCAAGCGCGTGCTAGTGTTTGGAGATGATGATGACGCGATTCGGACTGCTGGGCATGCTCGCTCTCGGCCTCGTGGTAGCCGGCTGCGCCTCCAGCACCTCCTCCGCTCCGCCCGTCCGACTCTGGCGCCGCGCACGCGCTGCCTCAATGACCGGAACGAGACGGGGAGCACCCGGCCGATCTTCTTCCTTTTCTGCGCGGAGTCGCCCTGAATGCACCACAAGATGCTTGCAGATACGGGGGTGCGGTGAGAGAATCTGCAGTCACTAAAGGGGGTTGAACATGGAAGAGAAGATGGCTGATCTCCGGCGGTACCCGCGGACCAAGGTCAACTGGCCGGTGGTTCTTGAGGTCGGAGATCGTCACTTTCACCTCCAGACCGTGAACCTGAGCCCCGTGGGCACCAAGGTCGGACCCGTCGAGGAGCCGCTGGAAGTCGGCAGCACCGCGCGGCTCAGCATTCGCCCGCCGAGCGGCCGAACCTTCGACATCAGCGCCATCGTGTGGCGCGCGGACCAGGACGGATCAGCGTTCTTCTTCGTCGGGGTGGATGGCGACGCGGACGTGTACGCCGAAGCCTCGCCGCGCCCTCGCCTTCCCCAGGACTGATCGTTTCTCCGCGCCCCGCGGGCGCGCGACCGGCGTACGTCGTCCACCTGCCGTCAGCGAGGGGTCATCATGAGCGCGGAAGCCAAGATCAAGGAGCTCGGCATTGCCCTGCCTCCGCCACCCAAGCCGGGAGGCAACTACGTGCCGGGGGTGAGGGTCGGCAATCTTCTCTTCCTCTCCGGCCACGGTCCCAGCCGGGTCGAGGGCCAGCCCGCGGCCCGTGGCAAGGTCGGGCGCGACCTGTCCACGGAAGATGGCTACAAGATAGCGCGCGAGGTGGGCATCAACCTCCTCGGGACGGCCCATGCGCTCCTCGGCAGCCTCGACAAGGTCAAGCGCATCGTCAAGGTGCTGGGCATGGTGAACTCCGCGGAGGGCTTCGGCGATCAGCCCAAGGTGATAAACGGATTCTCGGATCTCATGGTCGAGGTCTTCGGCGAGAACGGCCGGCACGCCCGCTCAGCCGTGGGCATGGCCGAGCTGCCCTCGGGCATCCCCGTGGAGATCGAGATGATCCTCGAGGTGAGCTAGACACGTCTAGGCGCCCGCGATGAGGCGGGGCAGCTCTCGCAGGGCGTGGGCGATGCGCGGACCGTACCAGGTGGCGAGCTTGCCGTCGACCAGATGGACGCGGCGCTCGCGCACCGCGGGCAGATCAGGGTAGGCGTCGAAGTCGGCCACGTGAGCGTGGCGAAAGCGATAGGGCTCGTCGGGCAACAGAATGACATCCGGTGCCGCGCGCCACCACCTCGTCGAGGGTCACCTCGGGATAGCGCGCGACCGACCCCGCGAAGACATTGTCACCTCCGCACACCGTGAGCATGTCGTGAGCGTAGGTGTCACGGCCGATGCTCATCCAGGGCCGGCGCCATATCGGATAGAACACTCGGGGGCGGCCCGGCCGGCCAGCCGGCGGCGCGCGTCTCCCAGCGCGGCGAGCAGGGTCGCTTCCATGTCGCGTCCCTCGTCGGGCCGGTCGATGACCGCTCCCAGATCGCGGACGAGACGAATGCCCTCGGCCACCGTATGCGGATAGATCACGTAGACGGGAATGCCCCAGCTTCGGAGGGTCAGGACGTGCTCGCGCGAGGTTCTCCTCGACATTGGCGATGACGAGGTCCGCCCCGAGGTCCCGGATCACCTCCAGCTTGGGGTTCTTCTCGCCGCCCACGCGGGTCTTCGTGGCCACGCCGGCCGCCGGCTCGGTGCAGTACACGGTGCAGCCGGCCACCGCCGCCCCTGCGCCGAGAGCGAAGAGGAGCTCGGTCACGCTGGGAATGAGCGAGACGATCCGGCGCGGCGGGGCGGCCAGGGTGAGGGATTCACCGGTGGCGTCGAGAAAGGGCCGAGGGCCATGCGCGGAGTGGCCGGGCTCAGTCGAAGCGCGAAGGACAGCGGCGCGGCACCACGACGTCGTAGAACTGCATCGCGCGCTAGGATACCATGGGCGGTCTACCATGGTGCGCGCCGCCGATCTCGTCTACCGATTGCTCTACGGCGGCGTTCTCTCGCGGCTTCCCGAGTCGATCGCGGTACCGCTCGGGCAGTGGGGACTGCGGCTCCTCCCCCTCGATCTCCTCCCCGTGTTCCGTAACGAACGATCCACGCCTCGCCGTCACCCTCGGCGGCGTGCGCCTCCCCAATCCAATCATCCTCTCGTCGATGTACTACGACACGGCTATTCTCCGGCGCGCCATGGGCCTGGGTTTCGGCGCGGTCACGGCCAAGAGCATCACTCCCCGGCCGCGGCCCGGACATCCGCCGCCGAATCTCGTTCGCATCCAGACGGCCGAGGGTCCGGGGCTCGTCAACTGCAACGGCTTCCACAATCCCGGTCTCGAGGCCTATCGCCGTGAGGTGGCGCGCCTCCCTCATCGCGTGCCCCTCATCGTGGCCGCGGCCGGCGAGTCGGCGGACGACTATGTGGCGGTGGTGGAGGGCCTCGCTCCCTTCGGCGATCTGGTTGGAGATCAACATATCCTCGCCCAACACGAAGCTCGTATACGGATGGTCGGAGCGACCGGCGGAGCTCGCGGCGATGTTCCGCGCCGTGCGCAAGACCACCGACAAGCCCATCATCGTGAAGGTGTCGCCGGACTTCCGGCGCACCAACGAGGACGCCACCATTCCCGCCGCGCTCGACGCGGGCATCACCATCGTGAACTGCGGCAACACCCGCCGCGTGGACGAGCCGCGCCTCTCGCAGAAGACGGGCGGGCTCTCGGGCCCGGCCCTCTTCGCGGAAACGCTCGCCAACGTGCGCCGGCTGCGTGAGCGATTCGCGGACCGCGTCGAGATCATCGCCACCGGCGGCATCGACACGCCCGACAAGGCTCTCCAGGCCCTCGGCGCGGGCGCGACGGCCTGCGCGTACTTCACCGCCTTCATCACGCGCGGCCCGTTTCTCGCGCGGAAAATTCTCGATGCGCTTGTCAATACGAAAAAGTAACCCACAGGTTATCCACTTATCCACAGGCATCCACATCACGAAAAAAGCACGCTCTGATGCGGTTTCGCGGGCATGTATCGAAAATATGACGCTCTGGCCGTCCACCGCTTCGACGGGGTTGCGGACAGTCAGGTTTGATGCGTGTCCGACACGCGGAAAGCGCGGAAAGCCGCATCTGGCGCGGCGAAAAAAGCTTTGACATGATCTGTGCCGATACCTAAGGTTGACGCCTGCGCGGCATTGTCGAGGGAGAAAAACAGAACGTGCACACGCTGCTGAGGGGATGGTGAGTATGGAGGCAAGCCGGAAGCCGCTCGCGAAAGTCGAGGGCAGGAAGCGCATGCGACTCAGCGGTCTCACCGTGGTGTGGAGAGGAACGCCGAGCCTCGACGACTGGGTCGCCTATATCGCGAATGGCACGAAATCGAAGAAGCTGATCCTCGCCGACCACGCCCGGAACGGAAGGTCAAAGGCCTCCTCACCCGCATCCAGGGCATGTCGAAGAAAGAAGTCGAGAAGCTCGCCAAGGGTTAGGAGGCACACTGGATGCGGCAGACGCTGCGGGTTCTCCTCTTCGTCATCCTCCTCGGCGCCGTGGGCTGCGCGAGCACCCAGCCCGCTCCCACCGTGGACATCAGCGGCAAATGGGTGGGCACCTGGATCAGCACCAATCAGCCGGCGGGCGGAAGCGGCCAGATCGAGATGACGGTCGGTGCAGACCGGCTCGAAGTACAACGGCAATCTGCTCCTCACGGGCGGAGCCAACGACCCCAGCGGCCTCACCGAGGGCTTCGTCACGGGCAACCAGGTGGAGATCTCGGTTCCGGCAGGCATGACGGGCCGGTTGACCGTGAACGGAGACGAGATGTCCGGCCAGCTAGCCGGGATAAGCGGAATGATCGTCAAGCTCCGCCGCCAGCGGTAGCCGCGGCGCCCTGCCGTCCTCGCTCAGTCCTCGCTCAACACGAGAGGCTTCGTCGTCGCCACCGCCGACGGGTCCTCGGCCCAGATCGCCGGGTCGCCGTCCACGAAGAGCTCCACGGTGTTCCCGTCGGGATCCTCGCAGTAGATCGACTGGCTCACCACATGGTCCCGGATGCCGTGGATGGGCACGCCGTGTGCCTCGAGCACCGCCTTGGCCTCCCGGAGCAGGTCGAGGGGAGTCTCCGATCTTGAGGAGCCACGTGGGCCAGCCCCACCGCCTTGTCGGGCGGGCTCGGAGCATCCGGCCCCATCGCCATGACGGCGAGGTCGTGATGGTTCGTGCCCGCGGAGAAGAAGGCCATGCGCTCCGGAAAGCGGCCCACCTCCTTGAGCCCGAGCACGCCCGCGTAGAAGGCGGCCGCGCGATCGAGATCGCGCACCTTCAGCACCACGTGCCCCACCCCTTGGATCTTCATAGATTCCCCCTCTGGGCCAGGCTGATGAACCGCTCTCTTCCGATGATAACGTGATCGTGGATGCGCAGGTCGAGAAGCTTGGAGCATTCGACGAGCTGGCGGGTGAGGCGGAGGTCCTCGCGGCTGGGGGTAGGATCGCCGCTCGGGTGATTGTGCAGGAGGATGATGGAGGCCGCGGACTCGAGGATGGCCGGCTTGAAGACTTCGCGCGGGTGGACGAGGCTGGCGGAGAGCGTTCCCTCCGACACCACCACATCCCTCAGGAGGCCATTCTGCGCGTCGAGGAGCGCGAGACTGAAGATCTCCTTCTCGGAGATCCTCCATGCAGCGGAGCGTAGCGGGCGAAGACCTGCTCGGGGCTCCCGAGGACGGGCCGGGCGTGGCCGTTGCGCGAACGGAGGCGCCGGGTGATCTCGAAGGCGGAGGCCAGGCGCACGGCCTTGGCCCGCCCCACTCCGCGCACCGCTGCCACCTCGGCCACGTCGCGCCCCGCCACCTCCTGGAGCGTGCCGAACTGGGCGAGGAGGGCATGCGCCACATCGAGGGCGCTCATGCCCCGGATGCCCGTGCCGAGCTGTATGGCGAGGAGCTCGCCGTCCGGAGGGCGGCCGCGCCCTTGTGATACAGGCGCTCCCTCGGGCGCTCCTCCGCCGGCCACTCGCGAATCTGCGACGCGCGGCTCCATGCCGCGCAGTATGACGCGCCCCGCGTGGTCGTCAATGTCCAGCTTCCGAGACGCTCCCCAGTATCTCTTCCGGCCCAGTGAGCTCGATGTCGCGCGGCTCGTCTCCGAGGCCGCTGATGGTGACGGTGACCGCGCGCGGGGGCAGGAGCGGCCGCAGCTTGTCTGCCCACTCGACCACGGTCACGCCTTCGCCGTGGAGCATCTCCTCCAGGCCCAGGTCGAGGAGCTCGGTGAGGCTGCTCGGTCCGGTAGGCGTCGACGTGGTAGACGCGCAGGCGGCCCTGGTACTCGTTGACGAGCACGAAGGTGGGGCTGGTCACCTCGGTCTCTACACCCAGACCCCGGGCGAGCCCCTGGAGCAGGCAGGTCTTGCCCGCCCCCAGCGGGCCGATGCACGCGACCACGTCGCCCTTGCCGAGGCGGGCTCCCAGCCGCTCGCCGAGCGCCCGGGTCTCGTCGGCGCTCCGCGAGACGATCCTCATCGCGGAGAGGGAGTGAGCGCGGCCGGAATACACTCGATGATGTCGCCGGCCACGAGCCCTCCTCGCCGCGATCGGCGGCGGCGAGGTCACCGGCCAGCCCGTGGAGATAGCAGCCGGCCTGGAGCGCGGCCAGCGGGTCGAATCGGCGAGCGAGGAACGCGCCGATCATGCCGGTGAGCACGTCGCCGCTTCCTCCCTTGGCCATGCCCGGATTGCCCGTGGGATTGATGAACACGCGCCCGTCCGGCGAGCCGAGCACGCTCCGCGCGCCCTTGAGCACGAGGTGCACGCGATACTCGAGGCAGAAGCGCCGCACGGTCTCGATGCGGTCGGCCTGCACCTGCGGCGATGGCGAGACCGAGCATGCGCGCCATCTCTCCCGGATGCGGAGTGAGAATGCGCGCCGCGGGCGCCTGCCCGAGGAGATCGAGGTGGCCGGCGAGGGCGGAAAGCGCGTCGGCGTCGACCACCATGGGCCTCGGCACCTCGGCCACGAGGGCGCGCGCGAGCGCCTGGGTCTCCGTGTCGAGGGAGATGCCGGGGCCGAGCGCGACCGCGTCACGCTGCATGCCGAGCTCCACGAGATGCTCGCGCGCCTTCACGGCCAGGGACTGGCCGGCCGTCTCGGCAATGGGCTCGGTCATGGTCTCCATGCTGAAGCCGGCCACGATCGGCTGCTGGGATGCGGGCGTGGCCACGGTGCAGAGCCCCACCCCGCTTCTGAGCGCGGAGCGCCCCGCCAGCGCCGCCGCTCCCGTCTTTCCCGACCGACCCGGCGATGACGAGCAGGTGACCGTAGGTGCCCTTGTGAGCTTCCACCGGCCGCGGCGGAAAGAGCTGGCGGATGTCGGACTCGTCCATCAGGAAGGTGCTGACGCCGCGAGCCACCTCGACGTCCGGGACGCCGATGGGAACGACCACGACGCGCCCGCGTGCTCCGCCGCCGGCTGGAGCAGGAGCGAGCGCTTCAGGCCGGCGAAGGTGATGGTGAGCGTGGCGCGCACGGTGTGACCGAGCAGGGCGCCGCTGTCGGAGCCGAGCCCGGACGGGAGATCGAGCGAGACCACGGGACACGCCGCTGCGCGCGGTCGAGCGGTTGATCTGCTCGATGACCTGGGAGGTCAGGCCGCGCGCCGGCGCCGCGTCAGTCCCGTGCCGAGCAGCGCGTCCACCACGAGATCCGCCTCGGCCAGGGCTCGGGCCACCGTGGCGAGACCGGCCTCGTCGTGATCTCCTCGACGCTTGCCCCGCCAGCGCTCGAGGGCTTGGCGGGCGTCGCCCGTGACCTCGGAGCGAAGGCCCACCAGGAGCACGCGCGGGCGCGCGCCCTTGGCCTTGAGGTGGCGGGCGACCACGAAGCCATCGCCGCCGTTGTTGCCCTTGCCGCAGAGCACGAGGATGCGGCGGCCCCGCACGGGGGCCCACTCACGGGCAATGACGGCGGCCGCCGCCGTGCCCGGCGTTCTCCATGAGCCGGGGGCCCGGAATGTTCAACGTCTCGATGGCCCGAGCATCCAGCGCCCGCATCTCGGCGGCGGTGAACACGGGCTGCATCGCTACCGTCCCCGCGCCGCCGTGGTCAGGAGATCGGCCCACTGGGAGAGGAAGTCGGCGAGCATGTCCGTGTAGGCCTCACGGGAGGTCGTCCGGGCCACCTTGGGCAGCTCGACGTGGAGGGCCTTCTCGGACCGTCCGAGCACCCCGCCCGACTTGGAGGCGGAGGCCGAATAGCGCAGGGTGTCCACGGGCTCCACGAAGATCTCGAGCCGCGGCGTCTCCGGCCGCCCGCGCAGGTAGGCGTCGCGGATCAGCTCGAGGAGCGTCTTCACCCGCCACGCGTCTTCCCGGCTGAGCCCGACGGTGGCGATCTCCACGCGGCCCGCCGTGTCCTGATGGCCGTTGCCGTGGACCTCGACGTAGACACGCAGAGGCCCCTGGCTCGCTTCGGCCACCGAGCGGCTATAGGCGTCGAAGACGCGGCGCGCCCGTCCGTCGGTGTCTCCGTATTGGGTGGAGCGCCCGCCGGGCTCTCCGTGGGACGATTGACGTTGTAGCGGCGCCCTCCGACGTCGAGCTTGCCGAAGCCCGTGGCCACCGCGGCGCCGAAGCCGGTGCGGCGGGCGAGCTCGAGCCCGATGACGTCGGTGGCGCTGTCCGTGGTCCCGTGGGGCGCCCCGACGACATAGCCCGGGCGTCCTTTTTGAACGCTCATGCTCCCCTGCCCCGGAGGATGCGCCGGGCGCGCGGCTCCGGTCGCGGTGCGTCGGCAGTGGGCACGGATGCTTTGCCTCCGATGAGCCCCGCGCAGCCTGAAAGAAGGAGCGCGAGGCCGAGGACGAGACTAGGAGCGCCCCGCCGCGGCATCCGGCGAGTCTCCGACGAGGAGCGCCTGGGCCATCGCATAGTCGCCATCATGACTCAGCGAGAGCAGCACGCGCGAGGCGCCTTTGGCGCGGGCGATCGCCCGGCGTCCGACCTCTCAGCACCATGGTGGGCGCCTGGCCGCGCTCGCGGCGCACCTCGAGCTCGCGCCAGTTCACGCCCATGCTGAGCCCGGTGCCCAGCGCCTTGAGCGTCGCCTCCTTGGCCGCGAAGCGCGCCGCAAGGTGGGGAATGGGATCGCGCCGGCGCCGGCAGTAGGCGATCTCCGTCATCGGTGAACACGCGACGCAGGAAGCGATCGTCCCAGCGCTCCACCACGCGGCGGAGGCGCGGGATCTGGGCGAGGTCGACGCCGACGCCCTTGACGTCCGTCACGCAGCCGATGGCCTTCCTGATGATTCCGACAGCTCCGCGGCCACGCGATTCGATGCGCGACCGGTCCTCGCCCTCCACCATCACCCGGGCCAGGTTCTCGGTGCCGGAGTAGCGCAGGAGGATGCGGCCCGGCCGGCCCATCTCGCTCTCGCGCGCGGCGAGGCGATCGGCGAGACCGGAGATGGATTCGAGCGGCGGGCTTCTCGCGCACGGCGACATTCACGAGCACCTGGGGAAACTTGCTCATGCACGCGGCGAGCGCCGAGAAGCGGCTGGCCCGTCTCCCGCATCACGGCGAGGAGCTGGAGCGCGGAGAGCGATGCCGTCACCGGTGGGCGCATGATCGAGGAAGAGCAGATGGCCGGACTGCTCGCCGCCCAGGTTCGCCCCGAGCTTCGACATCTCCTCGAGCACGTACCGGTCGCCCACCTGGGTCTTGACGGTGCGGATGCCTTCGCCTCGCCAGCGCCTTGTCGAGGCCGAGATTGGCCATCACGGTGGTGACCACCACGTCGCCCTTGAGACGCCCGCCCGCCGCCGAGATGACGGCCGCAGATGGCGAGGGCGTAGTCGCCGTCACGGCACCTCGCCCGCCTCGTCCACCGCGATGAGCCGGTCGCCGTCGCCATCGAAGGCCAGGCCCAGATGCGCCTTGGCGGCGAGCACGCGGCGCGCCAGCCGCTCCGGATGGAGCGCGCCCGAGTGCCGGTTGATATTGAGGCCATCGGGTCGCGCCGCGAGCACCACCACCCGCGCTCCCAGGGCGCGGAAGAGGCGGGGCGCCACCCGATAGGTCGCGCCGTGCGCGCAGTCGAGGGCGACGGTGAGACCTCCCAGATCAGAAGGGAAGGTCTGGCGCACGCTTGGCGATGTAGTCGGCCTCGGCGCGATCGTAGTGAACGAGACGTCCCACCGCGGCCCCCGTGGGCTTGGGCGCGCCGTCCGGACCGGCCAGTCGCGTCTCGATCTCGTCCTCCCACGCATCGGGAAACTTGGACCCTTCGGAGGAGAAGATCTTGATGCCGTTGTCCTGGAAGGGATTGTGGGAGGCGGAGAGCACCACGCCGCCCTGGGCCTCCAGGCTTCGCGTGAGATAGGCGATGCCGGGCGTGGGCAGCACGCCGGTGGTGAAGACATCGGCGCCCGCGGAGAGCGCGCCGGACACGAGGGCGCCCTCGATCATGGGCCCGGACAGCCGCGTGTCGCGCCCCACCACGAGCCGCACCTTGGCGAGGCCGTGGTGCTCGAGGAGGGTGGCCACGAGCTGGCGCCCGAGGCGAAAGGCCAGCTCCGTGGTGAGCGGCACCTCGTTGGCCAGGCCACGGATGCCGTCCGTGCCGAACAGTCGCCCCATCAGCGCTCTTGGCCAGGCCGACGCGCACGACGGCAGGGGTGATGCGCAGCACGCTCACGCCGGGAGGCACGAGGATCTGTTCCGGGCCCCAGACCCACCACGAGCTCACCGGGCTTGGCCCCGGCCAGATTCACCCTGACCCGGAGCGCCTCCGGCGACACGCGAGAGAGGGCGAAGCGGAGCCCGTGGAGCTGCACGTCCACCGTGTCGGGCCGCTCGCTCGTCACCTTCAATCCCGTGGGCACCGCTTCGAGCTCGATGGGGAGAGGAAGGGTGACATTGGTCTTCTCCGAGCTCATCACGAAGACCCAGAGGCCCGCCGAGACGGCGAGAGCGAGGAGCTTGAGCTCCCAATGGCGCGTGAGCGCGGACAGGCTCATGCCCTCACTTCCTCAGCCAGTCGCGCGCGGGCTCCCACCACGACTGCTCGGAGAGAGGCGGCGTGGCTTCCAGCGAGAAGAGCTCGGCGAGGCGGCGGCGCAGGGCGTCGTGATCGAGAGGGGTCTCGATGCGCCCGGCCACGGCGAGAGAGATGCGACCGCTTTCCTCCGACACCACGAGGACGACCGCGTCCGTCTCCTCGCTCAGACCGAGGGCCGCCCGGTGGCGCGTGCCCATCGTCCGCCCGAGCTGCGGGCTACGGGACAGGGGCAGGAAGCCGCCCGCCGCGGCCACGCGTCCGGCGCGGATGAACACGGCGCCGTCGTGCAGAGGCGAATACGGGAGGAAGAGGCTCTCGAGGAGATCAGCCGACACGAGGGCATCGAGAGGCACTCCCAGCTCGGCGTAGTTGCGGAGCCCCGTCGACCGTTCGAGCACGACGAGCCCGCCGATGCGCTTGGCGGCCAGCGACTCCGCCGCCTTCACCACCTCGTCGAGGAGATGGCTCTGCTGCTCGCGCCCGGCCCGCGTCATCGCGCGGAAGAACGGGTTCTGGCCGAACTGGGCGAGGGCCCGTCTGAGCTCCGGCTGGAAGAGCACGATCAGGGCGAGCACCCAGAAGGACCAGAAGTTGTCGAGGATCCAGCTCGTGCCGTAGAGCTCGAAGCGGTTGGCGAAGAAGGAGGCGGCCATGAGGCGCGCCCAGTCCCAGGAGCATCTGGACGGCGCGCGTCTCCTTGAACATGACGAAGACGCGGTAGAGCACTATCGCCACGAGCAGGATGTCGATGGCGTCGCGCAGCCGGAAGCTCTGGATGGCCGGCCACATGGTCAGACGGGCTCCCGGGCCCCGCGTACGGCCTCGGCCACCCGCACGGCCTGCACGGTGTCTGCCACGTCGTGGGCGCGAATCATGTGCGCTCCCGCGAGCACGGCGGCGGTGGCGGCGGCCAGCGAGCCGGGGAGGCGGCGGGCGGGATCGGGTTCGCCCGCGATCCTCCCGATGAAGGACTTCCGCGACGCGCCCACGCAGATCGGCCGGCCGAGGGCACGGAGGCGATCCAGGCCCGCGAGCACCGCACAGTCCCAGTCGTGCCAGGCGATATCGCGCCGCCGGAAGAAACCGATACCTGGATCCACCACGACGCGCTCGGGGTCTATGCCGGCCCGTTCGGCGATGTCGAGGGCTCGCTGGAGCACCTCCCGAACCGTCTCGACGGGCGGCCCTGCGCGTTGTCGCAGCCGCCTCGGAGGCCATGACGAGGAGGCCGGCACCGCGCTCGGCGACGAGGCAGAGCCAGACCGGGATCGCCGGTGAGACCGCGCACGTCGTTGATGATGCGCTCGCCCCGCGTCGAGGGCGGCGCGGGCCGGCTCGACCCGGCTCGTATCGGCGGAGATGGCTACGCCGAGCTTGCCGGCGAGACGGCCAATGGCCCAGGCCAGGCGCTCCCCTCTTCGGAGGCGGAGATCGCGTCGGAGAGGTAAGGAGCCGTGGACCGCGCTCCCACGTCGAGCAGCACGGCACCCTCCCGGACCATGCGCTCGGCCGCGCGCAGGAGGTCATCGGCGCTGGTGACCACCGAGCCCGCATAGAAGGATCCAGGACCCACGTTGAGGGCGCCGATCACGGCCACGGGCAGACCGTCGCCCAGAGAAACCCCTGCCAGAGCCGCTCGGACGGGGGAGGTCACGCCACAAAAATACCATTGCCGGCAAGCACCGGCTCAATCGAATTCGTTGCGCTACCCGTAGTAGTTACCCGTAGTAGTGGCGTCGTGGTACCGGGCGTGGAGCGTCAGAGGGGAAGCGCACGAAGGGCCCGAGGCGCGGGCGCGGACCGCTCTCAGGGCGGGATCAGGCGGGAGCGGGGGCTTCCTGGAAGGGTCGCGTGGCGAGGATGCGATGGATCTCCTCGCCGTCGAGCGTCTCGCGCTCGAGCAGGGCCCGGGCCAGCGCGTGGAGCTTCTCCAGGTTCGAGTCGAGGAGGTGCTTCGCCCGCGACGCGGCATCCGTCACGATGCGCTTGATCTCGGAGTCGATGACGATGGCCGTCTCCTCGCTGTAGTCCTTGGGCCGGGACACCTCGCGGCCGAGGAAGACGTGCTCCTCCGCCTTGCCGAAAGTCAGCGGGCCCATCTTCTCCGACATGCCCCACTCGCAGACCATCTTGCGCGCCATCTCGGTGGCCTTCTCGAGGTCGTTGCCGGCGCCCGTGGTCTGCTGCTGGAACACGATCTCCTCGGCGGCGCGGCCCCCGAGGAGGATGGTGATCTGGTTGACGAGGAACTCCTTCGAGTAGCTGTAGCGATCGTCGGTGGGCAGCTGCATGGTCAGGCCGAGGGCCCGCCCGCGCGGGATGATGGTCACCTTGTGCAGCGGGTCCGCCCCGGGCAGGAGATAGGCGACGAGGGCATGACCGCCCTCGTGATAGGCGGTGGTGCGCTTCTCGGCGTCGGGGATGATGATGGAGCGGCGCTCCACACCCATCAGCACCTTGTCCTTGGCGTTCTCGAAGTCGATCATCTCGACCGTCTTCTTGTCCTGGCGTGCGGCGAGGAGCGCCGCCTCGTTGACGAGGTTGGCGAGGTCCGCGCCGGAGAAGCCCGAGGTGCCGCGGGCCAGGACCATGAGGGCCACGTCCGGCGCGAGAGGGATGCGGCGGGCGTGGACCTTGAGGATCTCTTCCCGTCCCTTGACGTCGGGGCGCGCCACCACCACCTGCCGGTCGAAGCGTCCGGGCCGGAGGAGCGCGGGATCGAGCACGTCGGGCCGGTTGGTGGCCGCGATGAGGATCACGCCCTCGTTGGTCTCGAAGCCGTCCATCTCCACGAGGAGCTGGTTGAGGGTCTGCTCGCGCTCGTCGTGTCCGCCGCCCAGCCCGGCTCCACGGTGGCGGCCCACCGCGTCGATCTCGTCCATGAAGATGATGCAGGGCGCGTGCTTCTTGCCCTGCTCGAAGAGATCGCGCACGCGCGAGGCGCCCACCCCGACGAACATCTCGACGAAGTCGGAGCCCGAGATCGAGAAGAAGGGCACGTTGGCCTCGCCGGCGATGGCCTTGGCGAGGAGAGTCTTGCCCGTGCCGGGAGGGCCCACGAGGAGCACGCCCTTGGGAATCTTGCCGCCGAGCTTCTGGAACTTGGGCGGGTCCTTCAGGAACTCGATGATCTCCCGGAGCTCTTCCTTGGCCTCCTCCACGCCCGCCACGTCCTGGAAGGTGACCTTGTTCTGCTTCTCCGAGATGAGCCGCGCGCGCGCCTTCCCGAAGGACAGCGCCTTGGCGCCTCCACCCTGCATCTGGCGCATGAAGAAGATCCACACGCCGATGAAGAGGAGCATGGGCACCCACTGCAGCACGTAGGCATACCAGGGATTGCTGTCCTCGGGCTCCACGGCGATCTTGACGCCCTTGTCGCGGAGGAGCTTGACCGAGGTCGGGGTAGTCGGCGGTGAAGGTGCGGAAGGTGCTGCCGTCTCCGAGCTTGCCCGTGACGGATTTGCCGCGGATCAGCACTTCCTTGACCTCGCCCGACTCCACGCGCTTGAGGAAGTCGGAGAAGACCATCTTGCCGCTGGAGGGCTGGCTGGCCTGGAACACGTTGAAGAGGACGAGGACGATGAGGCCGATGACCATCCAGAGGGCGAGGTTCTTGTAGAACGGGGAATTCATCGCGATTTTGAGTATAGCACACGGGTCACGCGTCGACGGGGGCGGGAAAGCGGGCTTTTAGTCCTCCACGAGGACGTGAATCTCCGGCAATCCCCGGTATTGCCCGGCCAGGTCGAAGCCGTAGCCGACCACGAAGCGGTCCGGGATGACGAAGCCCACGTAGGTCAGGTCCAGGTCGAGGTCGGCCTGGCGGCGCTCGATCTTGTCGAGGAGGGTGCAGACCTCGAGGCTCCGGGGATGGCGCGTCTCGAGGTTGCGCCGGAGGTAGTGGATGGTCCGGCCGGTGTCCACGATGTCTTCCACGAGGATGACGTCGCGCCCCTCGATGGACACGGACAGGTCGGCGGTGAGCCGCACCGCTCCCGACGAGCGCGCTCCCGAGCCGTAGGACGACACGGCCATGAAGTCGATGGCCACCGGCGACGGGATGGCGCGGATGAGATCGGCCATGAACACCGCGGCGCCCTTGAGCACGCCCGACGAGGAGGGGCACGCTCTCCGCGTGCTCGCGGGCGATGGCGCGGCCGAGCTCGGACACCCGGGCCGAGATCTCCTCGCGGGCGATGAGCACTCCCCGGGCCGCTGAGGCATGGCGTCGGCCGGAGGCCTACTTGGGCGTGATGAACGCGGCGAGCGAGCGTTCGCCGCGCACCCGCTCGGCCACGCGCTGGGCCTCGGCCTTGCTCTTGAAGGTGCCGATGCGGACGCGGTAGTTCGCCTGGCCGTCGCTCGCGGTGGCCGACGCGACGTAGGCGTCGAAGCCCGCCTGCCTGAGCTGCTTCTGGAGCGCGTCGGCCTGGGCCTGCGTCTTGAAGGCCGCCGCCTGCACCGCCCACGGGCCCGTCGACTCTGCAGCGGCCCGCGAGCCCTTGTCGGCCGACGCGGAGTCGGCAGTGGCCGGCTTCTCGACGACAGGCTCGCTCCGGCTCGTATAGGTCGGGGCCGGAGCGTGCGCATCCGACCGCGCCGGCTCGGAAGCCGCGGCCGCCCTCGCCTTGTCCTCGTGGCGCGGGGCCGCATCGGCCGAGCCGCGGCCGAGGGGCGCGGTGAGCGTCTGATAGAAGGTCAGCTGCTTCTGGTCCATTGGCGGCGGGTCGACATCGGCTCCGGCGAGGCCGCCCCGCTTGCCGGGCGGCACCGTCTTGCGGGCGCCATTTTCCGCGGCCGCGGTGACCGACGCGGGCCGGCTCCACTGCCGGCCCACGAGGATGCCCAGGGTGAAGGTCAGGCCCATGATGATGGTGCCGGCGGTCAAGAGGGCGATCCACTGCAGCGCGCCGCCGCCGCGCCGGCCCCGTCCTCTCGTCGTCGCGGTACGGGCCGGCATCACATGCTCTCCGGAGCGGCGACGCCGAGGAGGTCGAGGCCGTTACGCACCACCTGCCCCACCGCCGCGGCGAGGCCGAGGCGCGCCAGGGTGAGCTCGCGATCCTCGGTGATGACCCGGCGGGACTTGTAGTAGGGGTGATAGAGGCCGGCGAGCTCGCTCAGGTAATAGGCGACGCGGTGGGGCTCGCGGGCCCGCGCCGCTCCCGCCACGAGGCTCGGATACTGAAGCAGGCGCTTGATGATGGTCTGCTCCTCGGGAAGCGTGAGGGGACGGAAGTCGACCTCGTCCCACGGCGGCACGGTGACCTGCTGCTCGGCGGCGGTGCGGAAGAGGCTGGTCACGCGCGCGTGCGCGTACTGGACATAGAAGACGGGATTGTCCGCCGACTGTCGCGTGGCCACCGCGAGGTCGAAGTCGAGCTGGCTGTCGTGGCGGCGGGTGAGGAAGGTGAAGCGCGCGGCGTCCCGTCCCACCTCCTCGAGCAGCTCCTCCATGAGCACGAACTCACCGCGGCGCTTGGACATGCGCACGGGCTGTCCGTCGCGCAGCAGGGTCACCAGCTGCACGACGAGCGCGTCGAAGCGCTCCGCGGGGTGGCCGAGCGCTTCCATGGCCGCCCGCATGCGCTGGATGTAGCCGTGGTGGTCGGGGCCGAGGAAATTGATCACCCAGTCCGCGCGGCCGAACTTGTCGTAGTGGTGGAAGGCAATGTCCACCGCGAAGTAGGTCAGCTCGCCGTCCGACTTGCGCAGGACGCGGTCCTTGTCGTCCCCGAAGGTCGTGGAGCGGAACCAGAGCGCGCCGTCCTGCTCGTAGGTGTGGCCGGCCGCCTCGAGCTCCGCGAGGGCGCGCTCGGGCAGCCCGCGCGTCCGCACATCCGCCTGCTCGTGGGCCCAGCTCTCGAACCGTGTGCCGTAGGCTTCGAGGACGGCCCGCTGGCCCGCCTCGATCTCCGCCACCGCCTTCCGCCCGAGGCACTCGATCCGCTCGGCTTCCGGCAGGGCGGCGAGGGCGCGGGTGCCCTCGGGGTCGGCGGCGAGCCACGACGCCACGAGCTCCACGAGGTATTCGCCCGGATAGGAATTCTCGGGCAGCTCGGCCGCCTCGCCCAGGGCCTGGCGCACGCGCACGTCGACGGAGCGCGCGAGAGCCTGGAACTGGTTGCCTGCATCGTTGACGTAGAACTGGCTCACCACCTCGTGACCCTGGGCGCGCAGGATGCGCGCGAGGGCGTCGCCCACGGCGGCCGCCCGCGCGTTGACGATGACGAGCGGCCCCGTGGGATTGGCCGAGACGAACTCGAGGAGCATGCGCTTGCCCTCGCCGGCCCGGCTCGTGCCGTAGGCGGACCCATCGGCGAGAATTTCCTTGAGCGCGTCGGCGCACCAGTCAGGGGCGAGGAACACGTTGAGGAATCCCGGTCCCGCCACCTCGACCTTCCCCACCATCGGCGAGGGGGAAAGTTGGTCCGGATGGTCTCCGCGATCTGCCGCGGCGCCTTCTTCGCGGAGCGGGCGAGGGCCAGCGCGGAATTCGTGGCGTAGTCGCCGTGCGATTCCTCCCGTGGCACTTCCCACGCGATGTCGTCCGGTGCCGGCAGCCCCGCTTTGTCCAAGGCTTCCCTGAGTAACCTCGTCAAGAGTTCCGTGATCGAGTTCTGCATTCTGGCTGTTTAAGCGACGAATCGCCGCGCGTGGCGGCGTCGGACAATCATAACCCTCACGTTTTGCTGGTTCGCACAAATTAGACGCGCGACGAATGAGAATGCGGTTAACGCGACGCGCGATGCTGTGGTCACGCCGCGCGACGACCCAACCGGTGGTAGCTGCGGTGAGGACCGGATCAGCCGAAGACGCGAAGAAGGAGCAGGGCGCCCGCGAGGCTCGCGCCCACCGCCGCCGCGAAGAGGCGGACGGCGCGGTCGATGGACGCCACGCCCGGCGCCTCTCCATCGCCGAGGCGATAGTGGCCGAGCTTTTCCAGCGTCACGCCGAGCGCGCCCGCCATGGCCGCCATCGTTTGCCCGGCATTGGGGCTGGCCGTCGCGCCGCCGTCGCGAATCCACACGCGCCACGCGCGCGCCCGTACGCTCGCGGCAGAGCCACGCGCCGGCTCCCACGGCCAGCGCGCCCAACCGCGACGGCACGAGATTGAGCAGATCGTCGAGTCGCGCCGTGGCCCAGCCAAGGCGCTCGAGCACACCATCGCGATAGCCGATCATGGCGTCCGCCGTGTTGACCGCCCGATACGCCCACGCCGCTGGGATACCGCCCACGAGATAGAAGCAGAGCGGGGCGATCCAGCTATCTGTCAAATTCTCCGACAGTGACTCGATCGCGCCGGAGGCCGTCGCTCCCGGATCGAGAGCGTCAACGGGACGACTCACCAGGTGCCGTCCCAAGGCGGTGCGGGCTCCTCCGAGATCACCCGTGGCCAGCGCATCGCGCACTTCCCACACCGCAGAGACGAGCCCACGGAGAGAGAAGCTGCACTTGAAGAGCCAGGCCTGGGCGAGAAGGCCGAGCGGCCACGGCAGCCATCCCGCCGCGGACTGAGCGACCACGCCCGCCAGGTACGCGACGGTCGCCACGAGAGCGATGAGGGCCACGCCGGCGGCGACGAGGAGGCGCGAGGGCAGATGCTCGGCGGCGCGCCGCCCCGCGGCGATCAGCGCGCCGATCCACGAGACGGGATGGAAGCGGTTCGGCGGATCCCCCAGGGCCAGATCGAGGGCGACGGCGAGGAGGAGTACGGCCACGCGAGTCTAGCGGAGATCGAACACGATGGGCAGGCGGACCCGGAGAGGTCGTCTGGGCAGATTCTCGGGGAGCGGCACGGGGGAAGCGACCGGACGGCGTCGAGGGCGGCATCGTCGAGCATCGAATGCGAGGACGATGCGACCACGGCGGCATCGCGCACCCGGCCCGTGGGCTCGAGCACGACCTCGACTTCGACTTTCCCCGCCAGCCCGCGCCGTCGCGCGGAAAGCGGATAGACGACCAGCTCCTGGATACGCCGGCGGAAGCTGGCGAGGTAGGGCCCGAACTCGGCGGGCACCTCGCTCCGTCCCGCGCCCGGTCCGGCGAGCGCCAGGCGCGATCCGCCACCCGCGCTGGCCCCCTGCCCCGTGCCGCTCGGCGCGTCGCTGGCCACTCCGGTTCCCGCGCCCCCGTTGACGCGGCGGGCGGCGCCGACCCTCCTCGATCCGCCGGCGATTCAGTGACCGGGCTCGGCGGGGATCGGCTCGCGTCATCTCGCCGGACAGAGGGCGCGGAGGCTCGGGCGCGGGGTGACCTCGGCGGGCCGCGCGGGTTCCGGCGCGATGCGGGCGCTGGCGCGTTCCGGCTCCCGAGATGCCGGAGCCGCCGCCTTCGATCCGGTGGAGCTCCGCGCGGCCGGACGATTCTTTCTCCGGCCTGAGCGCCCGCGGCGGGCCGGCCCGTGGTAAGACCCCCGTAGTCAGATCCCCCATGGTCAGATCGACGAAAAGCGGCTCGGGCTGACGCAGGCTGGCCGCGAGGAGCAAGATTCCCGCGAGGGCGCCCACGTGGAGCGCGATCGAGCCGCCGAGGGCGAGGACCCGTCCCAGGTGACATCACCGATTCCGTTCCAGCCAACCGCGGATGCCCGCGTCGAGCGCCGCGCCCGCCGCCCGGGCCACGCTCCAGCCCATCTCGCTCACCGGACCGCCGAACTGAACGCGCGGCCCTCGCCCCGTGGCGGCGATGACGATGGCGTCGCTCGACGTACCGCTCACCGCTCCGCCCGAGTCATCGCGAATTCCCGCCTCGTTGAGGAGAAGGCCCTTGACCTCCGTCACCGTCATCACCGCGTTGACGAGAGCGGCGGGCTCGGGATCGGCGTCCACCACGACGATGGTGTTGATCGTCCCGTGCGTCCACTGCGTCACGGGCGCCCGCCCCGCCGCCACCCGATTGCTCAAGCCCACCGTGGTCACGGCCAGGGTCCGGATGCCCGCCCCGCTCTCCTCCCCCACCGTCGCGCGCTCGGTCCACGCGCCGGTGAGGAGTCCGACATAGGGCTCGGGCACGCTCTGCGCGCGCGCATAGGCCGCGAACATCCGCGGCGGGTCCGTGCACGGATCATCGAGGGCCACATGCAGGTTCACGATGGCCCGCGCCGACACCAGTCCCCGCCCCACACCGCCGAGGAGAGCACGCTCAGCGGCGTGGCCGCGGTGAGCACCACCGCCTCCGGCCCGATCCACACCGCCAAGCCGTCGATCATCGGGCCCGCCTCAAAACGCGGCCCGCAGGCCGACGAGGAAGTTGGCCCCGAGCGCCGGGAAGCCGCGCACCTCCGCGTACGACTCGTTGAGGATGTTCTGGGCACGCGCCACCAGCTCGAGGCGCTGGAGCCAGCCGAACTGATTGAGGATCCGGTAGGTGCCGCCCGCGTCCACGCGCGTGTGGCCGCTATTGTACACATCGCCGAAGCTGTCGAACTGGCTGCTCACCACGTACACCTGGGTGAAGACGGAGAGTCGGGGCAGAGGCTCCCAGGTGAGGCCGGCGCTGCCCGCGTTGCGCGGGATGCGCGCGAGGGCCGCCCGGTGGAGAGGTTGTCGGTATCCGTGTACGTGTAGGTGAAGGAGGCCACGAGGTTCGGGAGGATGTCGATCTCCCCGCTCGCCTCCACGCCCTTGGAGCGCGCCTTCCCGGCGTTGACGGGCCCGCCGAAGGGCGCCGTCGGCATCACCACGCAGCACGTGATGGCATCGGTGAAGTGGGTGGCGAACCACGTGAGCTTGAGGCGGATGCGGTTCTGCCAGAGATTCTGGTCGATGCCCACGTCCCATGTCTGGCTCCGCTCGGGCTTGAGGTTCGGATTGCCGAAGTCGGGGAAGAAGAGGTCGTTGAACGTGGGCGCCCGGAAGCCGGTGCCCGCGCTCCCGCGAAGCCGCGTGCCCGTCTCCTTGATGACGAAGAGCACCGACCCCTGACCTGTGGTCGCGTTGCCGAAGACATTGTTGTCCTCGATCCGCGTGCCGCCCGTGATGAAGAGGCGGTTGAAGAAGCGAAACTGCTGCTCGAACATGAACCATTTCACGTTCTGGGACGCCTGGAACACATGCCGGTTGTCCCCGTGCTCGTAGCGGTAGCCGAAGCCCACCGTGCTCGTGCTCCACGGCCCGATGATGATGGAGTTGAGGAGATCGTACTCCAGGCGCTCCGTGTCCACCTGGGAGTTGATGGCAAAGTCGAAGTCGACGCCTGGATCGACGGGATCCTGAAAGCCCTGATTGTTCGTGTAGCGGCCGAAACGACCGCGGGCCTCCCACCATTCCACCGGATGCGTCTTGGCGTCGACGCTCAGCACCGTGGTCTCCGTCTGCTGCTTGGCATTGGGATTGATGATGGGCACGATGGGCTGGGGCGGAGGGAAGACTCCCTTGACGGGCACGCCGGTGTCGTTCTTGTTGTAGCGGTAGACGACGCCGATCGCGCTGTCGTAGGGCAGGGTGACCCCGACCCGCCCCCGCCGCATTGATGTTCGAGTTGTCGTTCTTGAACTGCCCGTTGCTCTCGAGATGAGAGCCGTAGAGCGAGTAGTCGAGGATCTTGTACGCCCCGTTGATGGATACCCGGTTCTGGAAGGTGTCGTAGTTGCCGCCGGCGTTCTCGACGGTGGCGGAGAAGGGCCCCGTTCCCTTCTTGGTGATGATGTTGACCACCCCCCGATGGCGTCGGCGCCGTAGAGGGTGGACTGCCCGCCCCGGATGACCTCGATGCGGTCGATGAGATCCGGCGAGATGTCGGAGAGGTCCGTCTGGCCGAGGGTGGGGCTCGAGACGCGGACGCCGTCCACGAGAATGAGCACCTGGTTGGCGTTGGCGCCCCGGATGCTCAGCGTAGACAGCTTGCCGTAGCTCCCCTGCTGGACGACGTTGACGCCCGGGATGTTCCGGAAGGCGTCGTCGACGGAGGAATAGTGATAGGTCTTGAAGTCTTCCCCGTGATCACGTTCAGGGCCACCCCGAGCTGCTCGGCGGGCGTGGCGATGGTGGTGGCGGTGACCACCACCGGATCGACCTTCTTCGTCTCGGGCTTCGCTTCCTGGGTCGGACCAGGCTTCGTCTCCTGCGTCGTATCCGGCGTCGTACCCGGCTTCGTCTCCTGCGCTGCTCCGGGGACCGCCACGGCCAGCATCGCCGCCAGCACCGCTCCAAGTGTCTGTCTCACGACCGCTCCTTTTCTCTCGAAAGGGGGTGCTCCTCCTGTCGCGATCAGGTCTCCTGACTCGTGGATCGTGGCCGCCGCCCGGCCTTCCCGGGATGTCTCCCAGTGGCTTCCGTTGCGCGGATACGGGCGTGGCTCCCCACTCACAGTGGCGGGACCGTGCCGGCTTCTCACCGGCTTCCCTTGGGTCGCGACGATCACGGCGCGGGCTGTGGTATCACCTCCCGTCCGGCCAGAGCACGCTGACCGTGGGCCGGCGCGTGGCGGGATGCTTGTCCACCACGACCCGGCAGCCATAGACCGCTTCCAGTACCGACTCCTGCAGCACGTCGCCGGGGGCCGATCCTCACCATCGCGCCTTCCGCGAGGAGGAGCAGGCGATCAGAGACCTCGGCGGCCAGGTTGAGATCGTGCGAGACGATGAGGATGCCCAGGCCTTCGTCCCGGTGCAGACGCCGCAGCAGCGCCACACACTCCGCCTGATAGCGGAGGTCGAGGTGGGCGGTGGGCTCGTCGAGGACGAGAAGCCGCGGTTGCTGGGCGAGGGCCCGCGCGAGAACGACGCGCTGGCGCTCGCCTCCGGAGAGGCGCTCGAGGGGCTCGGCGGCGAGAGCCTCCACCCCGGTGAGGGCCATGGCCTCGCGGGCGATGCGCTGGTCCTCCCGGCTCTCGAAGAAGCGCGCGGGCGCGTGCGGGAAGCGCCCCATGAGGACGAGCTGCTCGACGGTAAACGGAAATCCCTGGGGAACGTCCTGAGGCACCACGGCGATCTGCCGCGCCACCGATGCCCGGCCGAGGGCCGACACGCGCTCGCCGCCCACGAGGATCTCGCCTCGCGAGGACGAAGCACGTGGGAGAGGAGGCGGATGACCGTGGTCTTCCCCGCCGCGTTGGGGCCGATGAGCCCGAGCACCTCGCCGGCCGCGACGGAAAAGCTCAGCTCGCGGAGCTCGAACGGCGGGCGGCTCGCCGCGCCTTGCGGATAGGCGAAGCTCACGCCCCGAAACTCGGCGAGGGGGATCACGGGGCAACCCGGGCCACGCGGGAGCGCAGGAGCCAGATGAAGAAAGGCGCCCCGCAGAAAGAGGTCAGCACGCCCACCGACAGCTCGGCGGGCGCCACCACCGTGCGGGCCAGGGTATCGGCGGCGAGAAGGAATGCGCTGCCCCCGAGGAGCGCGGCGGGCACGAGCACGCGATTGTCCGGCCCGAGGAGCATCCGGAACACCTGGGGCACGATGAGGCCGACGAAGCCGATGGGCCCCACGAAGGCCACCACCGTGCCCGTGAGCAAGGCCGCGCCGAAGAAGATGCGGCGCTTGACCGCGAGGGCGTCGACGCCGAGCTCGGTCGCCGCCTCTTCGCCGAGGGCGAGGAGGTTGAGGGCGCGGGCCTGGCCGAGGACGAGCCAGACTCCGACCGCGGTGGCCAGGCTGAAGATGGCGAGCTGGCTCGGCGGAATGGGCGCGACGCTCCCGAGCAGCCAGTGGATGACCCCGCCCAGACGGTTGGCGTCCACGATCGAGATCAGCACGGTGATGGCGGCGGAGAAGAAGATGCCGACGATGACACCGGCGAGCAGGAGCGTATGCACGGGCAGTCCGGACGAGCTCGACGCGATGAGATAGACGGCGATCCCCGCCGCCACCGCGCCCGCGAAGCCGAAGGCGGTGAGCCCGAGCGCCTCCACCACCCCCTGCCCGAGACCCGACACCTGGGCGAGGACGACTCCGAACGCCGCGCCTCCCGAGACGCCGAGGATGGACGGCTCGGCGAGCGGATTGCGCGTGAGGGCCTGGAAGCCCGCGCCGGCCACCGCGAGCGCTCCCCGCCAGCATGGCGGCGGCGATACGCGGCAGCCTGATGCTCATCACCACCGTGCGATCCGTGCCCGCGCTCGGACCCCGGCCCGTGACGAGCTCGAGCACCGCTCCCGGGGAGACAGAGGCGGCGCCGATCAACAGCGAGGCTGCTGCGACCCCGGCGAGCAGGACGGCGAGACCGGCGCAAATCCACACGAGCCTGAGGCCACCCGTCACCTGGACGCTCCGGCGGACGCTCGGGCGCGCTTTGGATCATCCGGAGGCGCGAACGCTTTCGGATGGCCGACCGCTTCCGGGTGCCCGAACGCTTCCGGGTGAATGAAGCGCGCGAGGGACTCCAGCCCCACGAGGAAGCGCGGACCGTAGCGGTGCATGAGATCGCCGTCGGCCGTGTAGAGGCGTCCGCTCTTGATGGCGGGCAGGCTCTGGAGACGCTCCCACCGCTGGCGGGCCGCCGGTCCGCCTCGCGAGCCGTGGCTCGCGAGAATGATGACCTCGGGCGCCCTCCCCACCGCGGCCTCCAGACTCATCCGGGGATAGCCCTGGCCCTGATCGGCCGTCACCGACGCTCCCCGGCGATGGCGATCAGCTCCGAGACGAGGGCGCCCTTGCCAGGAACGATGAGGGGCTCCGGCCAGAGCACGTAGAGCACGCGCGGGAGCGGACGCCCCGCCACGCGCTCGCGCACGGCGGCGATGCGCCGCTCGATGTCCTTGTCCACCGCCGCCGCGCCGTCGCGATGCCCGGTCAGCTCGCCCAGGTCCGAGACGAGCCGGAGCACGTCGGCCACCGTGACCGGATCGACCAGATAGACGGGGAGGCCGAGCCGCTTCAGCTGGTCGAACGTTTCTTCCGTATTGCCGGAGCGCGTGGCCACCACGAGGTCCGGCTTGAGGCGTGACCAGCGTCTCGAGGTTCGGGGACAGCATGCCGCCCACGTGGGGCTTGCGCGTGGCTTCGGGCGGATAGTCGCAGAAGTCGGTGACACCCACGAGCACGCTCTCGGCGCCGATGGCATAGAGGACCTCGGTCACGCTCGGCACGAGGGACACGATGCGCCGCGGCGGCCCGGGCAGGGTCAGCGTCCGCCCCGTCTGGTCCACGACGGTAAGGGCCCACGCGCTCCCCGGGAGCAGGAGCACGGTCAGCGCGAGAGCGCGGAGGAAGGCGGTCACGGCGAGCGATCCGTCACGCCGGCGGACTTGAAGGTCGCCATCTCACCGAGGATCTTCACCGCGGCCTGGGCGAGGCCGATGCAGAGCGCGGCCCCCGTGCCTTCGCCTAGGCGCATGCCGAGGTCGAGATAGGGATCGAGACCGAGCGCCTCGAGAACGTGCCCCGCCCCGGGCTCGGTGGAGCGATGGGAGGCGAGGAGGTAGTGGCGCGCTTCCGGCTTGATGCGCACCGCGGCGAGGGCCGCCGCTCCGGCGATGAAGCCGTCCACCACGACGGGAATGCGCGCGGCGGCGCCCGCCAGGATGACGCCACAGAGCCCGGCGATCTCGAAGCCGCCTACCTTGGCGAGGACGTCGATACCGTCCGAGGGCTCCGGACGGTTCGTCGCCAGGGCTCGCTCGATCACCGCCACCTTTCGCCGGCGCCCCTCGTCGTCCACCCCGGTGCCCGTGCCGGTCACGACCTCGGCGCCCGCTCCGGTGAGCGCGGCGACCACGGCGCTGGCCGCGGTGGTATTGCCGATGCCCATCTCGCCCGTGCCGATCAGGTCGAGGCCATGGCCGTGCTCGGTTTCGACGAGGCCCGCCCCCGCCTCGATGGCAGCCACCGCCTGCTCGCGCGACATGGCCGGTCCCGTCGCCATGTTCCGGGTGCCGTCGGCGATCCTGCACGAGCGGAGCCCGGGGTGGGCGGGGAGCGGCGCGGCCACTCCCATGTCGACGACCACGACCTTCGCCCCGACATGGCGGGCCAGAACATTGACCGCGGCACCGCCTCGCAGCAGGTTCTCCACCATCTGTGCGGTGACGATCTGCGGATACGCGCTCACCCCTTCGGCGGTCACGCCGTGATCGGCGGCGAGGGTGAAGATGACGGCGTGGTCCACTCGAGGAGGGAAGCGGCCCGAGATCTCGGCAAGCCGCCGCGCCAGCTCTTCAAGACGGCCGAGGCTTCCCGGCGGCTTGGTCAGCAGGTCAAGAGCCTCATGGGCCTCGAGCCCCGCCGTGCCTTCCGGGAGATGGATCCCGTCAAGGAGATTCGAAAGACTGGTCACGTAAGTCCTCTGGCAAAAGAGAGTTTTTTATCGTCATGGGTATGCCGGCGATCATGTAGGTGACGCGATCCACGGCGGCGGCGAGACGCTGATTCACCTCGCCCAGCACATCCCGGAAGCGCAGCCCGATCTCCGTTGGAGGGTGCACGCCCGCGCCGACCTCGTTGGAGACGATGATGAGGCTGAGGCGGCGAAGCCCGGAACAGCGCGCGAGGGTATCCGCGGCGTCGAGGATGGCCCCGTCCTTGTCCCCCGCAGGAGAAGGTTGGAGACCCAGAGGGTGAGGCAATCGAGGACGACGACATCGCAGCGGCCGGCCAATCGCTCGCAGGCTCCCGCGACGTCGTATGGCTCTTCCACGGTGGTCCAGCCCTGGGGCCGCTCCTCCTGGTGACGTGCGATCCGTGCCTGCATGTCCGCGTCGAGGGCCTGGGCGGTGGCGAGAAAGCAGCCCCGGGAACCTGGCGGCAGCAAGGCGGCCACGCGCAGCGCCTCGCGGCTCTTCCCGCTGCGAACGCCTCCCAGGATGAGATCGGAGCGATGGACGAAGCTCACCCGGGTCCTCCAGCGAAGACCGGTTGGAGTGGCAGTGTGCGGGCAGGTCTCCTGACTCTCGGATCGTCCTACTCCCCACGCCTTCCCGGCCCTGACGGGCCAGTGGCTCCCTGTGGGTTTCGTCCCCGATTACAGTGACGCGGTCGCGGCGGATTTACACCGCCTTCCCTGGGGCCCGCTCCTCGGCGGGCCGCCCGACACCGTTAGCCCGGTGACGGTAGCAGAAGGCGGTACGGCTGGTCAACCGCCGCCGGGCGCCTCCTCATGGCGGGTCACCGGCTCGGGAAGACCTTCCCGCCTGATGTGCTCGAAGGAGCCCTTGCGGATGTTCTGGAAGAAGAGCTCGGGCAGGCTGAACAGCGCTCCCTTCAGGCCGGCCCACAGCGTGGCGCCTCCGTCCACGGGCAGCGCGACCAGCCCTACCGCGCTCGCGGCGATTCCCACCACGAGGTTGACCGCTCCGAAGAGCGGCCGGGCCACCACCGCGTCGTCCGTGAAGAAGACGAAGATGGAGTCGTCCGCGTTGCGCCGGTATATGGCCGAGGTGAGCGTGTTGGATTCCCGCAGGAAGACGGTGACGGGGTTCTCCCGACGATACATCTCTTCCACTCGAGCCCGTCGGTACGACGTGAGCTGGAACCGCTCCGTCACCGGATACGAGGTCTCGACGGCCATGGCGGACACGGCGGGGACGAAGTTGAACGAGCCCTCCATGCGGAGCCGCCCGCCCATACGTCGCTCCGCTTCCTCGGCGCCTCCCTCGAAGGCCGCGTCGATCTCACTGAAGACCTCGGACACACAGTTGCGGGTGACGAGGTTATAGCCCCATCGCCGCTTGAACCCGACCGCATAGGCCTCTTCCCGCTCGTGGACGGCCTGGAGGCCCTGGCGCAGGGCCTGATGGTCCAGTCCCGCGACGCCCAGGCGGGCCGGCCGGGACGGGACGAGCGGCGTCTTGAGGACCCGGCGCTCACGCTGGTCAGCGAAGGCGAGACGGAGCTCGTCCGAGCGATTGACGGCCGCCTCGAAGGCCGCGAAAGCGGCCTCGGGAAAACTGCCGTCCTCGGAGCGACGCACGAGCCGCTCCCGGGTGCGGGTAAGCTCCTCGCTCGTGTCCTCGAGGAGGACAGCGGCCTGCTCGGGCCTCATCGTGAGCCCACGCCGGGCGGCCGGCGTCGTCTCGGAGGGGAAGAAATCGACGACGACCCAGCGCTCCTGCCGCCGGCTCGCTCCGAGGGCGGCGAGCCTGGCCATGCCTGCCATCAGAGCCACGCCTCCGTCCGGCCGGTCGGATGCCACGAGACGGACGAGCGCGGCCGCGAGGGCATCGGAGAGCCGGCGCACGGCGAGGGAATCCGCCTCGGTGAACGCGAGGTCGTCCGAGTCCCCCGGCCGGAGCGAGCCCGGCACGAGCGGGCGAGCGTCGCGCAGAGCTTGAAGCGACGCGAGCGCTCCCATCAGGTCCCGGTAGCGCTGAGGAAAACTGTAGGCGGGGGCCGGCGGCATCTCGGCAGTGGGAAGCTCCGGCAGATCCATCACCAGCGGGTCGAGCTCGGCGAGGGCGGCGCGCACGCTGGTCATCCGGCGCTCGAGAAAGTCGGCCCCATGAGCGAGGGCGACGCGCGCGCGGAGGTCCGCGAGGTCCGGATCCTCGCCGAGGGGCACCGGATCCTCCACTCGCCCATGGTCGGAGAAGAAATAGCCCGCGGCCTCGACGACGATGCCGTCCGAGAGCATCTCCTCGAGGGTCGTCCGGTCCGCGCGCAGGCTCTCGATGACGTCGAGGTGGCGGCGCTGGAGGAAGCGGCGGCGTCCGAAGCGATCGGCGAGGAGACCGGCGGTCTCCCCGCTCACCGCGAGGCGGCTCACGTGTATGGTGCGATTCTCGAGGACGCTGTAGCGATACCGGAAGTGCTCGAAGTCGTCCCGGCCGAGAACGAGGATGCCGGGAGAGCGGTGCTCGAAGTGGAAGACGTCGTCGCCCACGCGGAGGGCGACGTGGCCGCCGCTCGAGCCGCCCTCGTTCGATTCCACGTAGAGGTACTCGACGCCCGGCGGAGTCTCCGCGGCGGCCGTCTGCCCCGGCCCCGCGAGCAGCATGACGGCCAGCCACAGCAGGCGGCGGAGCTTCGGCATGCTACTTCTTCTTGGCGTCGTAGCCCTTCTGCATGGCGGCACGCTTCGCCGCATCCTGCCCGGCCAGGCCGTCCATGTACGCCTTGAGCTGGAGGTCGGTCGCTCCCGCTTCCCCCAGCCCCTCACCGATGCCCTCGTAGGTCGCCGGATTGTCTTCCCAGTTGGTGATGTTGTGCTTCTTGGCGATGTCGCCGATGCCGCGCCGGAACGCGTCGAACTGTCCGCCCGCCTTCGTGTAGGCGGCCGTGTACTCGCGCACGTCGCTCTTGTACTGGGTCTCCGCGCTCTCCGGTGAGCTCGAGCGCGAGCTGCTCGCCGAGGAGTCGGACGACGACTCGGAGCTGTTGGCCGACCCCCTCGAGCTGGCGGAGAACGAGCAGGCCTGGGTCAGGATCACCATCGCGGCCAGCCCCACCACCGCGGCGGCGCGCACAGCGAGTTTGCCGAGTCGATCGCCCATGGATCCACCTCACAGTTGGCGTGGGACAGCGTGGTGGCGATTTTACGCAGAAGACGGAGAGGCGACAACCGAAAAAGCCTCAGGAACGACCCAGCCGATCGATGAGCCGGCGCTCCCGCTTGGTCGGTCTACCGAGCCCGCGAGGACGGATGACCGGCGGCAACACGCGCGCCTCGCGGGGCGGCGGAGGCGGGGTGAGATCCTCGTAGAGCAGCGCGGCCTGCACCCCCGGTCCCCGGCGCTCCGAGAGCAGCGCGACGCGCACGATCTTTTTCCCGCGCGGCAGGGTGATGCGCAGCAGATCGCCGGGGCGCACGGCGCGAGACGGCTTGGCCGCCTGCTCGTTGAGATCCACCTTGCCCCCGTCGCAGGCGGTGGCGGCCAGGGTCCGGCTCTTGAAGAAGCGCGCGGCCCACAGCCATTTGTCGAGGCGCATATCGGCCATGACGCGCATACGGTAGCACGGGGCCTGGGCTATACTCGCGAGGCGGACGCGACCATCGCGCGCGAATGTCCGCAGTTTGGCGGCTGCTTCGGACCATGAGAAACTCGTGACGACGATCGAGGGGCGAATCGACGCGGCGCCCAGAGAGGCGGGGACACGATGCGAAAAGGCTGGCTCACGCTGCTCCTGCTTGCCGCGAGTGCCTCCCTCGTGTCGGCGCAAGGTCCTCGGGTGGTCGTCGAGGACTGGTCGAAGGTTCCCGTCGGCACCAAAGGTGTTCCTCCCGGCTGGCGTACGCAGAGCTGGGGCAGCCCCAAGTACGATTTCGAAGTGGTGGCGGAAGGCTCGGGCCGCGTCCTTCGCCTGCTCAGCGAGGGCGACAGCTCCACCATCAACAAGGAAATCAAGATCGACTGCAAGGACTACCCGATCCTCCAGTGGAGCTGGAAGGTGGTCGCCCTGCCCAAGGGCGCCGACGCTCGCAAGAAGGAAACGGACGACGAGGCGGCCCAGGTCTATGTCACCTTTCCCCGCTTCCCCGCCGCCGTGCGCTCCCGCGTGATCGGCTACATCTGGGACACCACGGCGCCCGCCGGCCTCACCTTCAAGAGCGAGAAGACGGGGCTCGTCACCTATATCGTCATGCGCTCGGGCGAGGCGGACCTCGGCAAGTGGCTCACCGAATCCCGCAACGTCTGTGAAGACTACAAGAAGATCTTCGGCGAGGACCCCAACGAGAAGGTAGAGGCGTTGTCGGTCGGCATCGACTCGGACGATACGAAATCGCGGGCCGAAGCCTTCATCGGCGAGATTTTCTTCCGGAAGCCGTGAAGCCCCGTCTCGACAGGGAGGGCTGAGGGTGGGAAGAGGTCTCGAGGCCTACGGCGCGCTGGTGCTGCGAGTCTTCCTCGGTGTGATCTACGTGGCGCATGCCTACCTTTCCCTGTTCGTGATGGGGCCGGCCAAGGCCATCGACTATCAGCGCGCCATGCACATTCCCCTGCCCGAGATCGGCGTGTGGTATCTGATCCTCGCCCACGGACTGGGCGGGCTCATGCTCATCCTCGGCATCATGGTGAGATGGGCGGCCCTCGCCAACATCCCGATCATAGCGGGGGCCCTGTGGTTCGTGCACCTGCCCCAGGGCTTCTTCATCTTCGGCGGGAAGAACGGATACGAGTACGTCCTGTTCCTTCTCGGCGCAACCATTGCCCAGGCCCTGCTCGGCGCGGGTGCCTTCACCTTCAGGAAATAGCGGGCGAGGCGGAAGCTACTTCGGGAGAGCTCCGGGAAACTGGGCCGGGCTGACCGTGCTGTTCGCGGAGCTCAGGGCGAGCTGGGTGGTCTTTCCCGCCTCGATCATCACCTCTTGATTCCATAGCTCGACGGCGGGAGCGCCATCCTCCGCCTTGGCCACCAGCCGGTACTTCCCCGGCGTCAGATCGCGAAACTCGTATCGCTCACCCAGCCGGAAGGGGCGCGACACGTTCACCGGTCTCGTGGCCTGATCGTCACCGCTGAGGGTCACGCGCACCTTGATCAGCCACGCGCGAGAGTTCACCCCGGCCACTCCAGAGGGCCGCCCACCTTGCCTTTGGCCGACGACCGGTTGTCGGAGGCAGTCTCCGGTGACGCGCCCGCCGTCGCCGCGTCGTCGGAGAGGAGGCCGGCACGCAGGAGCCACTGGCGCGCGGCTCGATAGTAGTTCGTGGCGGGATCGCCGCGCTTCACCGCCCACTGGAACTGCTCGGCGGCCTCCCCTGCCGTCCGAGGTGTGAGTACGCGGTGCCGAGAGCGAAGCGCAACGCCATGTCATTGGGCACGAGGCCGACCGCTTCCTGATACTTGCCGGCCGCCTTCTCATACTCGCCGCGCGCCATGAGCTGGTCGGCCGCTCCTCGCGCCACCGCGGCCCGTGAAACATGCGGCGCGTCGGCCGGTCGCTGGGGTGCCTGCTGGCAGCCGACGACCAGGCCGAGCGCCGCCAGACCGAAGAGCAGCGGGTAGCCCCGCACTCAGTTCTCGCGCCAGCTGATGATGCGCTGGTTGTAGGCGGCGCGCAGCGCCATGTTGATGTTCTGGGAGCTGTTGCGAAGGGCCAGGGTGTTGGCCTGGGTCAGGAACTCGAAGTAGCCGCTTGCCTCGTTCGAGATCGTCTCATTGGCCACGTAGGCGCCGCGAATCTCGGCGTTGCTGCCGCCTCTGAATCCCGTGCCCACGTAGCGTCCGGTCACGATGACGATGCCGTCCCAGTAGAAGTCCACGTCGCGGCCGGAGATGTTGAGCCCGGCGCCCGAGGTGGTGATGGAAAGGTCGCCGTCCTCCACCACGAGGATGCCCGCCCCCTTGACGGTGCCCGTGATGTTGAGGCCGGTGAAGTTCGACGACGTGTCGAGCTCGGCGCGGAAGTACACGAGCTTGGGGTCGGTGGGTGTCCCCAGGTAGAGATTGGTGCCAAGGGGCGGGTTGCCCGCGCAGCCGGACTGGTTGCCCGTGCTGGAGAGCGCCGGCGTGTTCGGGTTGGCCACGGTACCCGTGAGCCGAAGGGGACACGCCATGCTGCTCTGAATGACCCTGGTCGCCGGATTGGCGGCCAGCTTGTTGAGGAAGCTCTGCACGGTGCTCGGGGTCATGGTGTTGTCGGCCGAGATGGTGTTGAATCCCGAGGTCGCGGTACCGTTCACCTGGCTCTTTCCCTGCACCGTGTCCTGCTTGGTCACCGTGTCGAAGGCGTTCTCGACGTTCTGCTCGTAGGTGATGCCGAGATTTGCCTGCGTTCCCGGCTGGGTCGCGATGCCCAGTCGCATCGTGGAGCCGTTGGGAGCGCTCAAGGAATTATCGTCCGCACGCATCCAGTCCCGGCCGTCTATGGTCTGGGTACCGACGGTCTGCATGTAGGTATCGGCCTGGAAGCCTGGGAGAGTGACCGCGGCATTGATGGCGAGGGCATTGCGGCTGATCACGGCGGTGATCTGCCGGGTGGCCGTGCCGTAGGTGCCGGTGGCGGTAAGGATGACGATGCCGTTCGTATCCGAGAACTTGCCGCCTCCGTCGACAGGTACCCCGGTGAGAACCTGGTCGCCCGCGTAGCCGCCGCCCGCCGCGATAGAGTCGTTGCGGATCGTCACCGCGAACGTGCCCATGGCGCTGGTGAGGCCGGGGAGCGCCCCGGGCGCGGGCGAATTGACGCAGACGTTGTTGCCCATCTGGGCGCCGATGTTCTGGCCGGCCACGCTGGTGGCCAGCTGATCGTCGGCCGTGTTCTGGACATTGTCGGGGCCGGCGAGGAACGCGTCCAGGTCCTGGTTGGCGATGCAGTCGAACGCCCACTCGATGCCCGCTTCGGCCAGGTGGCGGGCCCGCGCGGTATCCGAGAGGTTCCTCGAGATCTGGGGCTCGACCGCGCCCAGGTTCAGCACGGTCAACACCAGCGTGGTCAAAATGAGCAGCGAGATCAGGGCAAGAGGCAGGGCCAGCCCACGCTGGTCGCACATCATGGCTCTGAGACGCATCATGGTCATGCTCCTCACGAGGTCGGCCGGTTGCGCAGGCGCACCCGGTGCACCATGGTCACCTGCGGCTGGCCGGTGCTCTGCTGGGTGGTCATGGTAATCGTCACGGTCCGGATGTCGGCCGCGGTGCCCGTCACCGCATTGCCCTGGTCGAGATAGGTGAAGGCAAGACTGATGATCCCCGATGCCAGGACCACGGGAGCGGCGTCGACACCCATCTCCCGGCGTGACAGCTGTCCATCCGCGAAGGAGTAGATGACCTGCTCGCCGCGATTCCCGCCGGAGATGGGATCGACCACCGACGTGGTCTGTATGGTGTTGTTGGCATTCCAGTCGTTCTGAATGGTCAGGCCCGTAGCACTCTGGTTGGTGATAGCGGAGAAGGCGTAGTTGAAGGGAGGACACGGCGTGGCGGGTGCCCCGGGACACGTCGGCCCCGCCGGGAGATAGCCCGCCTCGCGGATCTCCTCGATCATGCGCTCGATGCCCACGCGGGCGTTCGCCTGGGCGTCGACCTTGTTCGAGGTCGTGGCTGGCGCTTTGCTGGCCCACCATGGAGGAGACTGAGCACTCCCGCCATGACGATGCCCAGGATGGCGCAGACGACGAGGAGCTCGCTCATGGAGAAGCCCCGCTGATCACGGATGGTCGTACGGTAGTTGCTCATGTGTGGTTCGCCACCAGCGTGGACAGCCGTACGCTGCGCTCAGCCGTGACGAGCACGCCCCATGCGACGATCGGCTGGTAGAAGACCTCCACGTCCACCCGCTTGCGCACGACGTTCCCGGCGACGGTGTAGTCGGTGATGGTGACGGTCGACCGGTAGCCCGGCGCACTTTCAATGGCCCCGTACGCCTGGGCGGGGAAGCACGCGGTCGTGATATTGGTGAAGCCCATGCAGGCGACCAGCGGGTCCCCGAAGGCGGTCGCGCGGATCTGCTCCATGCGCTGCTCGGCAAGGAAGGTCGCCGTCGTCTGCTGGCGGCCTGTCTCAACGCCCTGGATGGCGGTGGCGAAGCCCGCGCCCACTGCGACGAGACCGACGGCGATGACGAATATCGCGGCAAGAAGCTCCGCGACGGTGAAGCCGTCCGTGCTCCGGACGGCCCTTCTCGACAACCCAAAGATCGTGTTCATGGATGGTTGGCTCCTAGCGCCTGAGCAAGGGGCGTGCCACGGCTCGATGGGAGCCAGCATGGGTGATCCTTCCCACAACTGACTGTTTTTGAAGAGCGTCCTGGTATGCGCCGTTCTCGAGGAACTCCGCCATCCGAGTACGAGTGTTATCCTCCCAACAGCCGAACGACGGAGACCGTCAGATCGGCTTACTTGCGGCTGCCGCGCAGCCGGGGATCCAGCAGATCGCGCAAGGCGTCACCGAGCATATTAGCGCCGAAAGCCGAGAGCGGGAGCGCGACGCCGGGCCACAGGGCCGGCCACGGCGCGCGAAACATGTGGACCAGACCGGATGCTGACAGCATGCCGCTCCCAGGCGGAGCGGGCGAAGCGCGTAGTGAGCCACCGGCTATCGGTCGAGCCAGACCACCTCGAGCTGAGCTCCCCGGTCGAACGAGTTCTTGCAGCCGTAGTTCTTCACCCAGGGGGTCCACGCGGACACATTCTTCGGGCACGGCGTGTAGACGTAGTACACGCGGTCGGCGGTGTGGCGCTGGATGTCGTCGATGATCTTCTTGCGGGACGAGCGCGAGGTATAGCGGCGCTGGGCGTCCAGCATCACGTCGAGCTCGGTGTCGGCGACGTGGCTGCGGTTGTTGGGCTGCCCCGTCCGGAAGAAGTTGTAGAGGTACCCGTCCACCTCCGTGAACAGGGAGGAGGGCCCCCAGCTCGCCTCCTCGAACTTGCCGAGGAAAGAGCCGCGGATGTAGTTGCCGTACTCTTCGTTGACGATCTGAAGCTCCACGCCGATCTGCTTGAGGCTCCCGGCGAGCAGCTCGAGTCTCCTCGACGTACTCCGGGCCGTAGCCGGGCCAGTTCGTGCACTTGACCTTGAGGCCGTTGGGAAAGCCCGCCTCGGCCAGCATCTTCCGAGCGAGGGCCGGATTGTGGTGGAGCCATCTCGCCCCCTCGCCCAGCTGAGCGGCGGGCAGCCTCCATTCGCGCATGGGCGCGGGCACGGGGCCCGGCTCTTCCCACCCCTGCCCCTCGAGGAACTGGTTGAGCCACTTCTTGCGGTCCACGGCGAGGGAGAAGGCCTGCCGCACGCGCGCGTCGTGAAAGGGCGCCTTGTCCGTGCGGAAGGCGAGAGTGCGAACACCAACCAGTCCCAGAACACCACCGGATAGGTGGGATTGGATTTCTTGAAGGAGGCGACGTCGGTGCGGGGAATGCGCGCGTCGTAGAAGGGCAGATCGACCTGCCCCGCGCGGAAGAGGGAGAGCTGGGTCGACCGGTCCTTCACGAACAGCCACTCCACCTTGTCGAGGTAGGGCAGGCCCTTGGCGTAGTAACCCGGGTTGCGGGCGAAGACGGCCTTGACCCCAGGCTCGTATCGCTCGAGCACGAAGGGACCGCACCCGATCAGCGACTCGGCCGCCTTGAAGTCGCCCATCTTGTCCTCGACCTCGGGTGGCATGACACAGGTCCACGGCTCGGCCAGGCTGTGCAGGAACGGCGCGTAGGCGTCGGCGAGGGTGACGCGAACCGTGTACTTGTCCGGGCGTCTCGATACTCCTCGATTCGGCCCAGCAGGTTGGCCGTGGGTGATTTCTTGATGACCCGGTCGAAGCTGTACTTGACGTCGGCGGCCACGAGCTCGCGCCCGTTCACGGGTGCCCGCGACTCCCATCGCACTCCGGGGCGGAGAGCGATCGTATACACGCGCCCGTCCTTCGAGACGTCGGCCTTGCGCGCGAGGTCGGGCACGAGGGTGAAATCGGACGGGCGGTACCTGGCGCCGTTGACGTATTTCGAAGAGCGTCCGTCTCACGAAGGACGACATGAGCTGGGTCTGATACGAGATCGTGCCGTGGGTGTCGAAGGTCGGAGGCTCGAGCCCGATGACCTTGAGCACGCCGCCCCGCCTCGGCGGGAGGCTCGGCGAGCGCCCGTGCCGGCGGCCACGCCACGGTGGCCGCCGCGCCCACCGCGAGCTTGAGAAAGTCGCGCCGGGCCGCGGATCGGATGGAGAGATCGGCCATGATGTCCTCCGAGACCATGCGTGGCAGGTAGCGGACCGGCGGCATTATAGCAAAGGCTCCCGATGGTTCAGGAGATAGAGCCTCCAGCCGTCACGGTTGCGCTCCATCACCGACAGGGCCGCGTAGTCCTGGCCCAGGGAGAGAATGCGCTCGACCGGCACCCGAGGGCCCGGCACAGCACGATGCGGTTCGGTCCGCCGTGGGCGACCACGAGCACCGCACCCCCGGCGTGCCGGGCCTCGATGGCTTCCAGGGCAGGCCACACGCGCGCCGCCACGTCGCCGAGGCTCTCGCCGCCCGGAAACTGGAAACGACCGACATCCGCCATCCAGGCGTCGAAGGCCGCCGGGTCGAGGGCGCGGATCTCCGCGGCGGTGAGACCTTCCCACCGGCCCATCGCGAATTCGCGAAGCGCGGGCACGGCGACCGCCTCCAGCCGATGCGGCCCGGTCAGGATCTCCGCCGTCCGGCGCGCGCGAGAAAGATCGCTGGAGTAGGCGGCGGCCAGCTTCACGCTCGCGAGACGGCGGGCGAGCGCGGCCGCCTCCCGCTCTCCCCGCGGCGAGAGCGGCACGTCGAGGTGCCCGATGAAGCGCCGCGTCTCCGCCCCCACCACGCTGCCGTGGCGGACGAGATAGATGGTGGTCGGCACCTAAATCAGGTGCACGTGGATGAACGCCGCGGCCGCGATCAGCGTCGCCATCTCTCCGATCTCCACCGCTCCCCGAGGGCGTCGCCGGTGAAGCCCCCACCCGCGACACGAGAAAGACCGCCCAGAGAAGCACGGAGGCGAGGGCAAGGCTCAGGACGAGCCCGCCCCACGAGCCGAGCGTGGTCGCCGACAGCATCCAGAGGGCGGCCACGTAGACGGGCGTCGCCCACGGCGAGAGCCCGGCGAGGAAATCGGCACCGGATCCCTCCCCGGGAGTGGCGGCGGGGAAGAGGGGGCCGATCAGGAGCGGGCGAGGCGACCGATGGCGGGGGCGAGCAGGAGCACGGCGGAGCGACGAGAGACGCGGCACCGCGTCAACGGCGGCCACGAAGAGGAGGAGGCAGAGGCCGAGGGCGACCGCGCCGAAGACGCCGAGGTGACTGTCTCTCATGATGGCGAGGCGCCGCTCCTCGTTCCAACCCCGCCAGGCCGTCCACGGCGTCGGCCAGTCCGTCGAGGTGGAGACCTCCGGTGAGGATCTTCCAGACCGCCACGAGCAGGACGGCGGCGAGCAGCGGAGAGAAGACGGCCAGGAACATCCGGTCGGCGAGCACGAGACCGGCCCCCAGCGCGAGTCCGACCACGGGGAACCACCACGCGGCCCGTCCGAGCGCTCCCGGTCCCTGCGCCTCCTCGCCCGGCACGGGCACGATGGTGAGAAATCGCAACGCGAGGACGAGGTAGCTCACTGGATGACGATCACGGGCGGCGGAGGCTCCGCCCGCCCCTCACACCGGCGGTACGGGATTGCGTCGTAGGGGAATTCGAGCTGCTTGCTCTCCGCGTAGCCGAGGCGCTTGATGAGCTCGCCGCGGAGCTCCGAACCCGCGATGATCCCGTCGACGAGCATCTCCGAGGCGAGCTTGTAGATGTCCACGTCCTGGACGTACTCCTCGCGCTTCTGTTGCACGTAGGCGGCGCGCTCGCCCTCCGGCAGCTCCATGATCTTGTTGTAGTAGACCGCGTTGACGGCGGGCTCGGGTCCCATGATGGCGATCTGCCCCTGGGGAAGGGAAAGGGCGGCGTCGGGCTCGAAGGCCGGTCCGCACATCGCGTAGAGCCCGGCCCCGTAGCACTTGCGGACGACCACCGAGATCTTCGGCACCGTGGCCTGCGAGGTGGCGAAGACCATCTTGGCCCCGTGACGGATGATGCCCGCCCGCTCCACTTTGGTGCCCACCATGAAGCCGGGCACGTCGGCGAGATAGACGAGCGGGAGGTTGAAGGCGTTGCAGAGAGAGATGAAGCGCGCCGCCTTGTCCGAGGAATCGACCATGAGGACACCGCCCTTGACCTTGGGCTGGTTGGCGACGATCCCCACCGCGCGGCCGCCCAGGCGCGCGAACCCCGTGATGACCTCCGGGGCGAAGAGCCGCTTGATCTCGAAGAACGATCCCGCGTCCACCACCCGGGCGATGAGCTCGTACATGTCGAACCACTTGCGCTGGTCGTAGGGAACGATCTCTTCGATCGACCGGCCGGGCTCGGCTTCGCGGGACTCCCGGGCGGGCGGGCGCTCCTTGTAGGACTGAGGCATGAAGCTGAGATAGCGCTTGGCGAGCTCGATCGCCTCCTCGTCGGAAGCGGCCAGGATGTCCCCACAGCCCGACACGGAGCAGTGCATGCGGGCGCCGCCCAGATCCTCGAGCGAGACCTTCTCCCCTACCGCCATCTCCACCATGCGCGGCGAGCCGACGTAGAGGCTGGCCTTGCCGTCCACCATGATCACGCAGTCGGTCAGCGCGGGGAGATAGGCCGAGCCGGCCGGAGAGGGTCCGAAGAGGACGCACACCTGGGGGACGACCCCTGAGAGCTGGACCTCGTTGTAGAAGATGCGTCCGGCGTGGAGTCGGCCCGGGAAGATCTTGATCTGCTCCGAGATGCGGCCCCCGCCGCGTCCACGAGGTACAGGAGGGGCACCTGGAGACGCTGGGCGCGCTCCTGGATGCGCACGATCTTGGCCACCGTCTTCTCGCCCCAGGAGCCGGCCTTGACCGTGTAGTCGTTGGCCATGATGCAGACCGTGCGTCCGCCCACGCGGCCCACGCCGGTCACCACACCGTCGGCAGGGGTATCGACTTCCTGGTTGCGCGCGAAGAGGAAGTCTTCCTGGAACTCGGATCCGGGATCGAGCAGAAGCTGGAGCCGGTCGCGGACGAAGAGCTTGCCCTCTTCGGTCAGCTTGGCGCGGTACTTGGCGTGGCCCTGCTCGATGCGGGCGCGCTCTTTGAAGTAGCGCTCGTCACTCATCGACCAGTCCCCGGCGCGCTCACTTCGCCGCGGGCGGAGCGGGAACAGGATCAGCCCAGAGGATGATGATGAGCACGCCGGTTCCGTGGCGGGGGCCGCCCACGATGGCCGGGGCGCCGGGCGCCGCCACGATGTTTGAGGTCATCACCGACTTCTCGCCCTTGAGCAGGCGGGACCTGCATGCGAACCGACTTGCCCTGCAGGTCTCTCGGCGTGACCTCGAGCCACCGGTCGTCGGGCGCGGGTATGCGCTTGGACACTCCGAACTCGACGTCGACCTTCTGATGATCGATCGACGTGTAGTCACTGTAGCGGAAGAGCTTGCGCAGCCGCGGCACGATGAGCTTGAGCCGCTCGTCCATCTGACCGTCGGTGGCCGAGGTCGCCGTGGCGCCCGGAGTGGCCGCGGGCGGCGCCGTCACCGGACCACCGGAAGCGGGCGGCTGCTTACCTCCGGAGGGGGAGCGGGGCGGTCGACGAACCGGTCGGATTCGAGGCCTGGAGCACGCGCACCTCGAACTGCACCGTGCCCTTGGGAGGCGGAGAGACTTGAGCGGGCGCGGGGACCGAGCGGGCGCGGGGACCGGAGCCGGCGCAGGCGTCTGAGCGCCCGCGGGCGACCAGGCGGAGAAGCCCGCGAGCGCGGTGGCGAGCGCGAGGACCACGAGAAGCATGGGACCCAGCGCCGTGCGCAGGCGCTTGCGCGCATTGTGGAGCCGGGACATCACGGTGCCGATCGGACAGTTGAGCACGGTAGCGATCTCGCGGTATGAGAGCCCTTCGACGTCACTGAGCATGATAATGGCTCGCGCATTGGGCGGCAAGGTATCGAGGGCCCGGCTGATGCGCTCGCGACGCTCCACGCCGATCGCCGCCTGGTCGGGTCGCGCCTCGGGATCCGGAGCCGTGCGCTCCCACTCTTCGGCCGGAATGGCCTGGGTGCCGAAAGCACGGGCCTGGGCTCCCCGAGAGCGCAATCGGTCCGTGGCCACGTTCATGGCGATGCGGAAGAGCCACGTGTAGAAGGCCGACTGCCCGCGAAATGAGCCGAGCGACTGAAAGGCTCGAACGAACGCATCTTGAGCGCAATCCCATGCCTCCTCGCGATCGCGCAGCACCTGGAAGGCCAGGCGCCACACGCGCTGCCGGTACTTTTCCACCAGGGGCTCGAAGGCCGCGACGTCTCCGGCTCGACACCGCTCGATGAGGGCGGTCTCGTCCAGGTCCTCGGGAGCCGGAGAAACGTCACCTTCGGGAGGCGTTGACGGCGTCCCAGGTGGCATCACGGATATCCGCCGCGGCCCCCGCGCCTCCCGCCGCGACTAGGGTTGGACGCCGGACGGAGGGCCCGCATTCACCGCGGGCGCCGGGACGGCCGCCCTGGAGGGGCTGACTGGAGGGCCGCGTCCACGCCCAGGAGGTAGCTGGCCGGACCGAAACCCGCGATCTGGCCCCGTGCGGCGGCGGCAATCACGGAATGGCGCCGGAATTCCTCCCGCCCGTGGATATTCGAGAGGTGCACCTCGACGACGGGAATGGAGACCGCGGAGACGGCATCGCGGAGCGCGAGAGAATAGTGGGTGAGGGCGCCCGGATTCATCACGATGGCCTGAAACCCCTCGCGTCCGGCGTTCTGGACCCAGTCCACGAGCTGACCTTCGTGATTGGACTGGCGGCACACCGCCTCCGCCCCGCGGCTCTCCGCGTGACGTCTGAATCTGGCGGTCGAGCTGAGCGAGCGTGGTGCGCCCATACACGGCCGGCTCGCGTGTACCCAGGAGATTCAGATTGGGCCCGTGGAGGACGAGGACACGCGTGGCCGACGGACGTGCCATGCCGCCGAGAGTATACACTGACCTCTATTCACCGGCCTCAGGCTGATCCGCGTCGGGCAGGCCGGCCGCGATCGCATCCCGGACTTCCTTGGCCAGCATACGGGCGGCCGCGCGAGCGTCGGTCTCAGGCGGAGGCGAGACGATCGGGTGATAGATGATGCGGAGCCTCCCGGCCTGGGCAGCATTCGTCCGGGCGGCCACGAGGCGTGGCCACCCACGATGGTGACGGGAAGCACCGGTATCTTGAGCGAGCAGGCCAGCCGAAAAGCACCCGGGCGGAAGCGCTGGAGGCGTCCGTCGGGTGTGCGTCCGCCTTCGGGAAAGATCATCACCGCCTGGCCGGACTGGAGCAGTCGTACCGCTTCCCGTGTGGAGCGCGGATCGGCCGAATCGATCTGCACGGGAAAGGCGCGGAGACGGCGAATGAGCCACGAGAACCCGGGGATCCGGAAGAGGGCGTCCCAGGCCATGAAGTGCACGGCGAAGCGAATGGGAATACAGACGAGGACGGGATCGGCGAAGGTCACGTGATTCGGGGCGATGATGAGGGGTCCGTCGGTGGGAATGTGCTCCGTTCCCTCGAGGCGGATTCGCCAGTAGACACGCGCCCCGAGATGGATGAAAGGGCGGACAGCGTTCAAGACGGGCGTGCCCACGCGATGAGTGTGCCACGGAGGTCGTGACGGACACAATTGAACGGAAACCCCTCGTCATCGCCCAGGGCGGAGCCTCCGCCGAGGCGCCCGAGCACACCATCGTCGCCTTCGAGACCGCGATCGACGAGCGGGCCGACGCCCTCGGACTCCAGGTGCGTCTGACTCGGGACACTCACCTCGTGGTTTTCGGACCCGCCACGCTCGAACAGACCACGAACGGGCGGGGGCCGCTGAGCGCGCATACCGTGCGTGAGCTCAAGCGCCTCGACGCGGGGAGCGGGAAGGAGCCCCGCTTCGAGGGCAGCGGATCCAGACGCTGCACGAAGTCCTCGAGCGCTTTCGTGACCGGACGCGCTTCTGGATCGAGCTGCCCGACGAGACCAACGACGAAAGCGGTATCGAGGAGCGGGTGGTGTCGACGATCGAGATCTACGACGCGGTGGAGATCTGCCAGGTACAGGCGGCGAAGCCGGAGGCCTTGGAGCGGGTTCGCGCGCTGAATCCGGGGATCCGGCTCGCGGTCACCTGGCGGTGCGGAGCCCTCACCCCACTTCTCGGGGCCGCGGACAGCGTGTACGTGGACGCGCGCGCGGTCGGAGGGGCAGAGGTCGAAGCCATCCGATCAGCGGGCCTCGGATGCTATGTCGGGAAAGCCGACGAGCCGGCCCTGGTGGACCGGCTCGTCGGCTGGCGCGTGGACGGGATCGTTACCGGCCGGCCCGGACTGGTCCGGGCGCGGATCGACCGGTCGGAACGCTTTGCCTGAGTCGTCTTCGGATTCGTCCCCTTCGTCCGCGCCGCCAACCGATGCCATATGGCGCGACATCTTCTCCAGGCGATCCTGACAGCGCACGCAGGTCGTCACCTCGGGCATGGCCTTGAGGCGCGCGGGAGCAATGGCTTCCCACGCACTCCTGGCAGGTGCCGTAGTCACCGCCGCGCAGACGCTCGAGCGCCTCGGCGAGGCGGTTGGCGCGCTCCACGAGCAGGCTCCGGGTGGCGAAGTTCATCTCGCGATCCTCGTTGACCTGGATCACGTCGACCTCGTCGGCGAGCTGGCTCGTATCACCGACCGCTCCCATCGTCTGCACGGACGTGCTTGCACCGCCCATGTGGCGGATACGCTCAACAGTCCGGTTCAGTTCGGCTTCCAGATTCTTTCTGATCTCGTCCATGACTTTTTCCCCCTTGGGAGGTTCCTTGCTCTTCACCTTCACCCGACTGGCCGTCCCTAAGTGCAAGCGGCATGCCGCAGGTGCTGATCTAAGAGACGCACGGAAAGCTCAGTTATTCGGGTCTGGAATGGGATCTTCCTTTGCCAAACCGGGCAAACTGCCGCCCAGGGGTGGGAAAATTGTCAACGGCACCGCCAAATTTTGGAGAAGTGAGCGAAGTACGGCTCAGTCCGACCCGGTCGGGGGCCCACACTCGGCAAAAACACCGGGCTCGAAGCCATACAGGCTTCGGAGCCCAGATTCCTGCGAACGCTCAGGCCATCAGTGCTCGGCGTGGACTCGGATGTGTCTGGTCTCCCTCAGGAACAGAGCCACGATGACCACCGTCATGAGCCCGGTTACTCCTCCTCTCCGTACTTGTCCTTGAGCATGGCCACGCACCGCCGGATCGGCCAGGGTGGTCGTGTCTCCAGAGCCTTGCCCTTCCGCGATGTCACGCAGGAGACGGCGCATGATCTTGCCGCTCCGGGTCTTGGGCAGATCGGAGGCGAAGATGAGGTCATCGGGGCGAGCGAGGGCGCCGATCTTCTTGGTCACGTGCCCCTTGAGCTCCTCCATGAGCTCCTTGCTGCCCTGGTTGCCATCCCTGATGGTGACGAAGGCGGCGATGGCCTGTCCCTTGATCTCGTGGGGGCGCCCGATCACCGCGGCTTCCGCCACCAGCGGGTGGTCGACCAGCGCCGACTCGACCTCCATGGTGGAGACGCGGTGGCCCGAAATGTTCATGACGTCGTCCACGCGCCCGAGCAGCCAGAAGTAGCCGTCGTCGTCGAGCTTGGCGCCGTCCCCTGTGAAGTAGATCCCCGGGTAGCGGCTCCAGTACTGCGCCTGGAAACGCTGGGGTCGCGGTAGATGCCCCGAAGCATGCCGGGCCAGGGCTTCGTGATGACGAGATAGCCGGCCTTGGCCGGCTCGCCCTTGTCGTTGAGCACCTCGGCCGCGATACCCGGGAAGGGCTTGGTCGCCGAGCCCGGCTTGAGGGTGGTGACTCCGGGCAGCGGGGTGATGAGGATGTGTCCCGTCTCGGTCTGCCACCACGTGTCCACCACCGGGCAGCGACCGCCGCCGATGACCTTCCAGTACCAGACCCACGCTTCGGGATTGATGGGCTCGCCGACCGAGCCGAGGAGCCGAAGCGTCGAGAGGTCGCAACGGCCTGGATAGTGGTCGCCCCAGCGCATGAAGGTGCGGATGGCCGTGGGGGCGGTATAGCAGATGGTGATGCCGTGCTTCTCGATGATGCGCCAGAAGCGGTCCTTGTCCGGCGTGTCCGGCGTACCCTCGTACATGACGGTGGTGGTGCCGTTGGCGAGAGGGCCGTACACGACGTAGGAATGGCCGGTGACCCAGCCGATGTCGGCGGTGCACCAGTACACGTCGGTATCCTTCAGGTCGAACACCCACTTGGTCGTCGCGTACACGCCGGTGAGATAGCCGCCGGTGGTGTGCTGGATGCCCTTGGGCTTGCCCGTCGAGCCCGAGGTATAGAGGAGATAGAGCATGTCCTCCGCGTCCATCTTTTCCGGGGCGCAGTAGGCATCCGCGCCCTTGACGAATTCGTCCCACCACACGTCGCGGCCGGCCTGCATGTCGATGGGCTGGCCGGTGCGCTTGAGCACCACCACCGTCCTGACGTCGGGGCAGTCCTGGAGGGCTTCGTCCACGTTCTTCTTGAGGGGCACGATGCCGCCGCGCCGCCAGCCGCCGTCCGCCGTGAGAAGCACGGTGGACTGGGCGTCGTGGATGCGCTCGCGAATGGCATCGGGCGCGAAGCCGCCGAAGATGACGCTGTGGGGGCCCCGATGCGCGTGCACGCGAGCATGGCGATGGCCGTCTCCGGCACCATGGGCATGTAGATGGTCACCCGATCGCCCCGCTTCACTCCCGCCCGCTTGAGCGCGCTGCGCGAAGCGGTTGACCTCGCGGTAGAGATCCCAGTAGGTGAGCGTGCGCGTGTCGCCCGGCTCCCCTTCCCAGATGAGCGCCGCCTTCGTCCGCCGCGCGGTGTGGATGTGGCGGTCGAGGCAGTTGTAGGAGACGTTGAGCTTGCCGCCCACGAACCACTTGGCGTAGGGCGCCTTCCACTCGAGTCCCTTCTTCCAGGGCTTGAACCAGTCGAGCTCCTTGGCGAAGCCCTCCCAGAACCTGACCGGATTCTTGGCGGCCTGGGCGATAGATGGACGAGCGGTTGACGTTGGCGCGCTTGACGAACTCCTTGGGAGGCGGAAACTTGCGCTTCTCTTCAGGAGGGCCTCGATCTGGCGTGCCGCCCGCTGCCTTGGTCAGCCATAGACCTGCCTCGCGTGATGAGTGGGATCGGGGAGGGGCGCGGCATAGCGCCCGCTATCTTCTAAACCAACTCCCTGAGGACTTCAAGTCGCGCGCCCGCCGCTCTCGCGCGCTCCTCGACTGGCCTGGCGGCGCAGCCCGTAGCGCGCCATCTTGTCGGAGAAGTTCTTGGGATCCATGTCGGCCTGCTTGGCCGCGGCGGTCAGCTTGCCGCCATGGGCCTCCAGAAGTCCCGCCACGTAGGCCCGCTCGAACTCTTCCACCACCCGCGCCTTGGCGTCGCGGAAGGACAGCGACAAGTCCACCGGCGCCTGCTCCTCCCGGCCCGATCAGGAACCGCTCGAGCTCGGTCAGCACCTCGCCTTTGATACGATGACCGCCCGCTCGATGACGTTCTCGAGCTCACGCACGTTGCCCGGCCACGGATAGCGGAGGAGGGCCTGCAGGCTCTCCGGCGCGATGCTCTTCACCGCCCGCTTGAGGCGGCGGCCCAGCTCCTGGAGGAAATGCTCGGCGAGGAGAGGAATGTCCTCGAGCCGCTCCCGGAGCGCGGGCACCCGCACCGGCATCACGGACAGCCGGTAGAAGAGATCCCGGCGGAACGCGCCTCGCTCGACCTCTCCCTGGAGGTCCTTGTTGGTGGTGGCGATGAAGCGCACGTCGATATCCACGGGGCGATCGGCGCCCACCGAGGTGACCTTCTTCTCCTCGATGGCGCGCAGTAGCTTGCTCTGGAGGTGGAGCGGCATTTCCCCGATCTCGTCGAGGAGAAGGGTGCCCCCGTGAGCCATCTGGAACTGGCCACGCCGGTGCTCGCTGGCCCCGGTGAAGGCGCCTTTCCGCGACCCGAAGAGCTCGGATTCGAAGAGCTCTGCGGGAATGGCCGCGCAGTTGACGGCCACGAACGGGCGGTCGCGTCGCGTACCCGAGAAATGGACGGAGCGGGCCAGCAATTCCTTGCCCACCCCCGTCTCGCCGTAGATCAGCACCGTCGTGTCGAGATCGGCCACGGAGCGGAGAGTGTCGAACACCGCCTGCATGGCCGCGCTCCGGGCCACCACGTTGCTGAAGGTGAACCGCTCCTGGTTGCGGCGGATGGAGCGCCGGTTGGCCGACTTGAGGGTCTGGAACTCGATGGCCCGGCGGATCACCAGCAGCATCTCCGCCGCCTCGAAGGGCTTGACCAGATAGTCCTCGGCGCCGAGCCGCATCGCTTCCACCGCGGACTCGATCGTTCCGTAGGCCGTCATCACCACCACCGCCAGATCCGGGTGATCGGTCTTGATCTGGCGTACGAGGGCCACTCCGTCCATGCCGGGCAGCCGCCGGTCGGTGAGCACGAGATCCACGTCTTCGGTCTTGAGGGTGTCGAGGGCCTCCTCGCCGCTCTGGACCGGCAGCACCTCGTAGCCCGCCCGCTCGAGTGTCCGGTGCAGCGGGCGGAGAAACACCTCGTCGTCGTCGACGAGCAGCAAGCGTTGCTTCATGATTTGCCTCCTCCGATGGGCTGGGCGAGGCCGCGGGCAGGGAGATGCGCACCCGCGTTCCCGCCCCGGCGCGCTCTCGATGACCGATGTCGCCTCCGTGCAGATCCACGATCTTCTTCGATCGATGGCCATGCCGAGGCCCGTGCCCGAGGGCTTGGTGGTGAAAAACGGCAGGAAGATCTTTCCCGGTCCTCGGAGCGTGATGCCCGCGCCGTTGTCGATGATCTCCACCACCGCCCGCTCTTCCTCGGCGCGGAGATTGACGACCACCCGCCCGTCGATACGGCGCGCGGATCGATCGCTTCCAGCGCATTCTTCATCACATTGGCGAAGACCTGCCGCAATCGCTGACCGTCCGCGGATGCCACCACCTCCCGATCCGCGCGACCGTAGCCGATCTCGACGCCGCGCAGCCGTCCCTCCGCCCGCCACCGCTTCCACCACCGGGTCGAGGATACGCACCACCTCGTATTCGGCGCGCTCCAGCTTCGTGTCGCGGGTGAAGTCGAGCAGGCTGTTGATGATGCGCTCGATCTCGCCGATCCCGGACAGAATGGAGCGCGCCATCTCCTGCGAGCGAGCCGCCGCCGAGGTCTCCGAGGAGAGGAGGTTGGTGGCCATCTTGATGCCGCCCAGCGGGTTCCCGATCTCGTGAGCCACTCCCGCCGCCATCTCGCCCAGCGAGGTCAAGCTTCTCGCACGCTGGATGAGGCGCCGCTGGGTTTCCACCTGCTCGGTGAGGTCGCGCAGCACACCTACCGTGCCGATGATCTGTCCGCCCGCGTCGAAGATGCACCGCACCGAGAGGTAGGCGGGAAAGGTATGCTCCTTCGCGGTGCGGGCGGTCACCTGCCCGCTCCAGCCCTGTCCCGCCTTCGCCGCGGGCACGATGGCCTTGGTCGCCCGTCCGCGCTCCTCCTGGCCGAGCAGATCCTGGACGCCGAGACGGCCGAGTCGACGCTCCCGGTGGCCGAGCAGGCGCTGGCCGGCCGGATTCATGGTGACGAGTCGACCGTCGACGCCCGTGGTGAAGATGCAGTCGTCCACGCTCTGGACCACCGAGGCGAGAAGACGCTCGCCCCGGCGCACTCCTCCTCCGTCAGTCGCAGCGACTGCTGCATCTGCTGGAACGACGTGACCAGCTGCTCGGCCTCGTCCTTCGAGATGCGTGAACCGGTCCTCCACGATCATGCGCGCGGCCGCCGCGCCCAGGGCGGCGGCGAGCAGCCGCTCGAAGCGGATGCGCAGCTCGAGGAGCTCGGGCACGGAGAGCTCGCGCGGGCGCCTTGCCGCGGAATAGCTCGCGCACGATCACCTCCGCTTCCTCGTCGCCCACGTAGTGATGCACGAGCCGCTCGATCTCGGTGGCGGACAGGATGGCGGGAGCGCCCGCGGGCTGCCGTTCCTCGCCCGCTGCGCCCACGAAGGCCGCGGCCTGGGCGCGGTCGTCGGCGTCCTGCTCGGTGAAGAGCGACACGAGCACGAAGAGGGCGAGGTTGACGAAGAGCGACCAGAAGATCCCGTGGGTGGTCGCGTCGAGACCGGTCGAGGCCGAGGAGGGCGGTGGGATTCAGCCAGCCGAATGCCCCACGGACCCTCGGCGAGGACGGAGGGCGACACCACACCCTCCTTGACCGAGGGCGGGGATGGTCGAGCGTGTAGAACCACAGGGCGAACCCGGCAGAGATCCCCGCCGCGGCGCCCCGCCGATTGCCGCGCCGCCAGTACAGCCCGAGCAGGATGGCCGGCGCGCACTGGCTCACTGCGACGAACGACAAGAGGCCCATCTCGACGAGGAGGAGCTGTCCTCGCTCCATCCGCGCCCACGCGAAGCCGAGCGCCACCACGCCCAGCATGGCCACGCGCGTGTAGAAGAGGGTGACCCAGTAGACATCCTCCATCTGCCGGCGGCGCAGGAGCATGGGCAGGATGATGTCGTTGGTGATCATCTTCGAGAGGGCGAGCGACTCGACGACGATCATGGCCGTGGCCGCGGAAGCCCCCGAGGAAGACCACCACCGACATGAGGCGGTTGTCGAAGTAGCAGGGGCAGGCGCAGGATGAAGCCGTCCGCCTGCGCCCCCGACTCGGGAAAGACGAGAAGCCCCGCGAACGCGATGGGGAGGACGAAGAGATTGATGAGGAGCAGATAGAGCGGAAAGGACCACGCCACCGCGTTCGACGTCGCGCTCGCGCGGATTCTGCACGACGAGCACGTGGAACTGCCGGGGCAGGAACATGACGGCCATCATCGAGATCAGCGAGCATGGCGGCCCACCGCGCGTAGGAGGCGGTCTCCGGCTGATCCGAGGGTGAGGAGGCGCGACCACACCGGATCGCCCGCGATCTGCCCGAAGATCTCACCGAAGCCGCCGAAGAGACCCCAGGTGACGTACACGCCGATGACGAGGAAGGCCACGGAGCTTGATCACGGATTCCACGGCCACCGCCGTCATGAGTCCAGTCTGCTGCTTGGTGAAGTCGAGGTTGCGCGGCGCCGAACAGGATGCCGAAGAGCGCCAGGGTCACCGCCACGAGCAGGGTCGGATCGAAGACGTCAAGCACCGAGCTCTCGCGCGAGGATCATGCTGAAGGAGGCGGAGACGGCGCGCAGCTGGAGCGCGATGTACGGAATCATCCCCGCCACCACCAGCACCGCCACCAGCGTGCCGAGGTGGCGCGGACTTGCCGTAGCGGCTCGAGATGAAGTCCGAGATGGACGTGATGCGCTGCTCCTTGGATACCCGCACGAGCTTGCGGAGCAGGAGCGGCCACAGGAGCGCCACGCAGGCCGGCCCAGGTAGATCGGTCGGGAACTCGAGGCCACGGTTGGCGGCGAGGCCCACGCTGCCGTAGAACGTCCACGCCGTGCAGTACACGGAGGCGGCGAGCACGTAGGTGACGGTGCGGATCCGCGCGCGGCTCAGCCGGCGCGCGAAGGCTTCGCCGGCGGAGGCGACGAGGAAGCAGGAAGATGAGGTAGCCGAGGACGATGGCGAGCAGCGTGGGCTGGCTCAAGCCAGCTCATTCGTCGTCCTCCAGCCGCTCGCCGCGCGCCGCAGCCGACCAGCGAGCACGGTCACGATGGCGGCCCACACCGCGAGCAGGTAGAGGACGAGGGCGGGCACGCCGAGAATCAGGACCGGGCGATTGGCGATGGCGAGGAGGGGCCAGAGGAGACACGCTCCGAAGAGGCGAAGCAGGCGACAAGCAGCTCCCGCGGCCTTCATTGGCTGGCGGGATTATAGGCGGGGCCCGCGAAGGACGCAACGACGCGGAGAGCTGCGGGCAGGCGCCGGTGGCTCAGCCCGGCTTGGGCAGAAAGCGGCTCCACGAGCAGCGCCTGGAAGCCGCGCTTTCGAGCTCGAGCGCGACTGCCTGCGACTTCTCCGGCGAGCCCGGGCGCTCCATCCACTCGCCCTGGCCCCAGCCATCCCAGATACGCGTCGCCCTCGCGTCGCGTCCTCCCGCATGGCCAAGGCATCGATCAGATCCTGAAACTTCTGCGGAGAGCTGGACGGCGCGCCGTCCCGTCCCCGTCCGGCCGTCTCGACCATCGACGGGATCTCTTTCCAGTGCACGATGCGGTAGCGCGCCATGCGAGTGCGGCAATTCTATCGAAAGCCGCGCGATTGCTTGACAAGGTGTACCCCGCGCCCTACGCTCTCAGGGACCGGCAGGGTCACCACCACGCGCATCCCTTAACCAATGGACTGGGCCCATCGTCAGCATGATTCCGGCATGTTGAGGACAAACGGAGAGCCCACATGATCGACGTCAAGACGGCGGACAGGGAGCTGCAGACCTATATCCGCCCCCAGACCTTCCCGGTGGCGATCCGCATGCTCGAAGCCCGGCGAGCCGATTCCCGAGCGGGCGCGGCGGCCTGCCCGCGATTTCAAGAAGCTCAGCATGAGCTGCCAGGTCATCGACATGGCGCGCCGCTACGGCTGGATGATCGCGCTCACCCGCGAGGACCACATCTGCTCGCTCGGCATCACCGCCATCGGCTTCGACAAGCCGCTGCCCATCTACAACGTGGGCACGCTCTGCGAGGGCATGTACACCGAGACCAAGGAGGCGGGGCAGCGCTCCGAGGCGGCCATCGACAAGTTCGCGCCCGGCGAGTACGCATGACCCTGCTCGTGGCGCCCCTCGACCGCGCGACCTTCGAGCCCCACGTGGTCTGCGTCTACGCCAATCCCGCCCAGGTCATGCGCCTGACCCAGGCCGCCCTCTGGAAGCGCGGCGGGCGGCTGCACCTCCTCGTTCGAGGGGCGCGCGGTGTGCGCCGACATCATCGTCACCACCATGCAGACGGGCGAGCCGCAGGTCATCCTCCCCTGCTCCGGCGACCGCATCTTCGGCCAGACCCAGGATCACGAGATGGCCTTCGCCATCCCGTGGGCCGGATGGAGGAGATCGTCGAGGGCCTGCGCGGCACGCACAACGGCGGCATCCGCTACCCGATCACCCAGTTCATGGAGTACGAGGCCAAGCTGCCGCCGCGCTACATGGAGGTGAACCAGCTCTGGGACGCCGAGAAGGGCAAGGCCAGCGCTGACCAACCGCGACCGCGTGGTGGCCGCCTACAAGCGCTCCTTCGCCGACCGCGTGCCGGTCTACCCGATCGTCGCCTCGTTCGCGGGCACGCTCGACGGGCTCAGCATCGAGGAGTACTGCACGAACCCGACCAAGGCCATCACGGCGATGATGAACTACTACGAGCGCTACCAGCCCGACGTGGTGCTCGCCTACAACGACCTCGCCAAGGAGGCGGAGGCCTTCGGCTGCGGGGTCAAGTACTCCGGACTACGTCGTGCCCTCGATCGAGGCGCCACGTGCTGGAGGACAAGGCCAAGCCTGCGCCAAGCTCGAGATGCCCGATCCCTACGAGACGGCGCGGCTGCCCGGCTTCCTCGAGCAGTGCGAGGCGCTCGTGAAGGCAGCGCCGCCCGCGGCCATCGGCGCCGTCGCGGTGGGCCGTGGACGATCGCCATGCTCCTCCGCAACCCGGAGATGATGCTGCTCGACACCTTCGAGGACCCGCAGTTCATCCACGACCTGATGCGGCTCACCACCGACTTCTGCAAGCGCTGGGGCGACGCCATCGCCAAGACCAAGATCGGGCTGTCGCTTCTCCGAGCCCACGGCCTCCATCAGCCTGATCTCGCCGGACAACTACCGCGAGTTCATCGCGCCCTACCACAAGGAGCTGGTGGACTACTTCAAGGCCAAGAAGGTCGGGCGTCACGACGCCACATCTGCGGCGACGACCTATCCGATCTACGAGGACCTCATCGGCTGCGGCTTCACCACCGTCTCCTTCGACCTCGACCAGCAGGCCGACCCGACGCTCCACGTGGACCAGCTCGAGCGGTTCATGGAGGTGGCCAAGGGCCGCGCGGTGGCCATCGGCAACGTGGACGCGACCAAGTTCGAGAAGACCACGCAGGCAGGAGATCGAGGCCGAGGTGCGGCGCTGCATCGACACGCGCGGCGCGGCACTCGGGCTTCATCCTGTCGACCTCGTGCGAGATCCCGCCGCGGTCGAACCCCGAGATCGTGAAGTGGTTCATGGACGCGGCCCACGACTACGGCCGCTACGAGCGCAGTGCTCGGCTGAGCGTCGGCGGAACGAGGGCACGCGGAGCGGAGTCGACTGCTCGCGCGCCCTCGTCGTCCGAGCGACGATGTCTCCGGCGTAGCGAGCGCTCCGGCGCTACCAGCGGAAGGGCTTCTTCGAGGGCGGCACGCCGTAGGCGCCGCGATCGCCGCCCCACCGAACCCGCCGCCTCGGCCGCCGCCGCCGGACGGCCGCCGCCGCGGCCGGCCCGCCGGGCCCGCGGCCGCCGCCCCGGAGCCCGGCGCCTGCGGGTTCGAGACGTTCACGGTCAGCTTGCGGCCGTCGAGATCCTTGCCGTTGAGCTCCGAGATGGCGCGCTGGGCCTCCTCGGCGCGTGGCCATCTCGACGAAGCCGAAGCCGCGCGACTGGCCGGAGAACTTGTCGGTGATCACCGCCGCGGACTCCACGGTGCCGCACTGGGCGAAGTACTCCCGCAGCGTCTCACTCGGTCGTCGAATAGGACAAGCCACCCACGTATAGTTTCGAGGCCATCCGGATTCTCCTTCAATCACTCTTCCGCTCTTGATGCACGCCCCAATACTCGGAAGAGCCAATATCGGAGGCGAGGGCGCCGGCTGCGGCGCTACCGCCCTAGTTTACACCATATGTCCCGGACCAGCACGCGTAGGCGGCCAGCCCGAGTCACGGTGTGCGGCCAGGGCGGCCACGCCCGGAGAGTGATGAGACGTCAGCGGGAGTCTCGAGGCCCTGCAGAGGCAGATCGGGCTCGACCACTTGCGTGAACGGAGACCGGTGCCCTGACGTCGCAGCGACTCGCCGGTCGCCACGAGGAGCCCGACCAATGCCAGAATCAGCACGAGGGCGAAGCTCCACGCGAGGACCTTGCCGCCGAATCGCTCGATGATACCATAGCGGCATGCAGCCTCGACGGCAGCGGCGGCCACGACGGGGCTCGGTGTGACACGGGCGCGGGCCGCTCGCCCTTGACCACGAGGGTCAGCCACGTCAAAGGGCGCTCCCGCACTACCCGGAAGCCGTGGAGCTCGAAGCGCACCTGCTCGTCTATGGTATGGCCAGCGTCGGTATGATCAGCGTCGAGGCGCACCACCACGGGAACCCCTGAGCGATCGTGTCGAAGAGCTTCGCCAGCTCCCCGCTCGAGAGATGCACGAGGCTCGAGGAGACGATCACCAGCGACACGGGCGTCTCGAGCATCTGGCGGAGGCCGTCTAAAAAGGTGTCGGTCATGCGAACGGCCATTCCGTGCTCCAGGCACTGCAGGCCGACCGACTCGGTCAGCGCACGATTCCCATCGATCATCAACACGCGTGTCATGGATTTCCTTTCAGGAGTGGTTGATTTTGGAACCTTGAAGAGGGCAGCAAACAAAGTGCCATCTTCTTGGATGCGCCCGAAGTGCGTATGGTTTCAAGCCTCGACTATTTTGAGACGCATCGCCAAGGCGGTAGGCTCGGGCGTAATGCCCGACAGACGGCGTAAGGTCCTTGCGCCCGCCCTACCCCGGTGCGGGGATGAGCACTCGGTCGGGTAGCCCGTGCGTCTGACTCGACCGCATCGATGACCCTGCGGGCGTCCGCGAGCATGACCGCCGCCGTCACAGGCGTGGATTCTCCGAAAACCCGAGCGCGCGCTCACACCAGGCGGCCGCCGCGAGCAAGCGGGCCTCGCGCCCACGGCATTGCCGTGAGCTGCACGGCGAAGGGCAAACCATCGGCGGCGCGACCTGTAGGCAACGAAATGGACGGCATCCCCGCCGAGCTCCACGGCGCGCAGAAGTACGGATCCCCGTGGAGTCGAGTCCCTTGGGAGCGGGCCGGCCGCCGTCGGCGAGACGAGGGCATCGTAGCGGGCGGCCACCACGCTCATGTCGGCACGGAAGGCGCGCCGGTGCGCCTGGGCGGCAAGATAGTCCACGGCGGTGAGGCCGAGTCCCGCCTTCACCGCTTCGCCGATATGCTTCGGATACTCGGCGGCGTGCTTCCCGTAGAGATCGCGGTGGAAGGCCGCCGCCTCCGACGCGCGCCACCGTATCTCCGGCGGCGTGGATGCCCTCGAACGGTCGCGGAGAGGGAGCGTCCTCGACCCGGGCGCCCGCCGCGCGGAGCATCTCGAGAACCGCTTCGATCTGGGCCGCGTTGGCCGGCTCGGCGCGTTCCGACGAGCGCCCGCAGCACGCCGATCCGCGGGCGCGCCTGGCTCGGCGAGGGCGGCCACGAAATCTTCCCCGGTCGCGCCACGGAGTGAGGGTCGGCAGGATCGTGACCGGCCATGATCGGGAGCCCCAGCGCGGCATCCTCCACCGGAGCGACAGCAGCACGCCCACGTGGTCCAGGCTCCACGCGAGCGGAGTGACGCCGACCGTGCTGATTCGACCGTGGGTCGGCTTGAAGCCCGACCACCCCGCAATAGGCGGCGGGACGCAGCACCGATCCCACGGTCTGCGTGCCGAGGGCCAGCGGCACCATGCGCGCGCCGACCGCGGCGCCGGAGCCGCTCGACGAGCCGCCCGGCGTGTGACCGGGGTTCCACGGATTGCCTGTGGCCGTCGGGTCGCGAAGGGCGAACGGCGTGGTGGTGCACCTTGCCCGAGAATCACCGCCCCCGCCGCCCGCAGCCGCGCGACCGACACGGCATCCGCGGTGGGGCGGCGATGCGCCCACGGCCCCGCCCCGGACGGTCGTCACGAGCCCGGCGGCGTCGTAGATGTCCTTGAGGGCGACGGGCACGCCGTGAAGCGGCCCCATGAAGCGCCCCTCGCGCGCCTCGATGTCCCGCTGCACCGCCACGCGCGCGGCGGCGTCGCGGTCCGAGATGCACCCACGCCTTGAGGGTGGGCTCGACCGCGTCGATGCGCTTGAGGCAGGAGGCGAGGAGATTCGAGGGCGAGAGCGCGCCCGAGCGGATGCGGCGCGCAGCCTCGGCGGCGGTGATGTCGTAGAGATCGGGCATGCGATCCTCCCGGAGGATTTACTGGAGAGCGTCGAGAACTTCCGCGACCACTTCGAATCGGCCGAACGACGGCATGAGATAGGCCCCGGCATACGCGCCCGCGGAGCTGTGCACGAGAGCCTGCGCCGTTTCGATCCCCGCGCGGAGCCCGCGGTCGCCCGCTTCCCTCATGCGCGACCGGACCGCGTCGGGAACAGTGATACCGGGAACCTCGTTGTGAAGGAACTCCGCGTGGCGCGACGAGTGCAGCGGCAGCACGCCCACCACCACGGGAATCGGGCGAGCGCGTCCGCTGGAAGAAGCGCTCGACCACCTCGAGGTCGTAGATGGGCTGGGTCTGGCACCAGCGCGCGCCCGCCTCGGCCTTGGCGAGCAGGCGCTCCATCTCCCGCGACGGGCTCGGCGGCGGCGGGATCGACGCGCGGCCCCGACGCAGAAGGCCGTCGGCTCGCCGACCGAGTTGCCCGTGGCGTCGCGCCCGTCGTTCATCCCGGTGAGGATGCGGATGAGGCCGATGGCGTCCACGTCGAACACCGCGGTGGCGTTGACGTAGTCGCCCGTGCGCGGCGGATCGCCGGTCATGGCGAGGATGTTCCTGATGTCGAGCGCGTGCGCGCCCAGCGCATCGGCCTGGATGCCCATCAGGTTCCGGTCGCGGCAGGTGAAGTGCATGTTGATGTCGAGGCCCGGTCGCCTCGCGGACGAGGATGGCCGTGGGCAGCACCGACATGCGCACCCGCCCGAGCGAGCCGTCGTTGATGTCCACGATCTCGACGCCGCGCTCCTGAGGAGCTTGGCGCCCTGCACCAGCTTCTCGATATTGTGGCCGCGCGGCGGATCGAGCTCGACCGTGACGAGGAACTCGCCAGCGTCGACCTTGCGCTGGAGCAGCGTCGGCGCGGCGGTGGTGAGCGAGGGTCGGCGGCCGCGCTCGCCTCGGGCCGGGCGCGCCGCGGCGCGCCGCCGCGCGGCCGCTCGGGCGCGGCGCGTGGCGGTCCACCGCCTCGCGCATGGCCCGGATGTGGTCGGCGTTCGTCCCGCAGCAGCCGCCCACCATGCGCGCGCCCGCCGCGATCATCCTCGCCGCGTAGTCGGCCATGTACGACGGCGACGAGATGTAGATGAGCCGCTCGCCGACCCGGCTCGGCAGCCCGGCATTCGGCTGGATGGCGACGGGCAGGCCTCCCACCTCGGGCAGCATGTGCTCGAGCACGTCGAAGAGCGTGCTCGAGCCGACCGAGCAGTTGGCGCCGACCACCTGCACGGGCAGATCCCGGAGCGTCCGCGCCACCTCGGTCGGCGTGTGGCCGAGAAAGGTCACGAGGTCCTGGGTGAAGCGCGACCTGGGTAATGATGGGCAGGTCGGTGATGGCGCGAATCGCCTCCACGGCCAGCTGGATCTCGGTGAGATCGGAGAACGTCTCGACCACGAAGGCGTCGACGCCGCCCTCGAGAAGTCCCTCGGCCTGCTCGAGGAAGGCCGCCCGCGCCTCCTCGGGCGTGATGGAGCCGAGCGGGGCCAGGTACTTGCCGAGCGGGCCCGATGGAGCCCATCACGAAGACGTCGCGCCCCATGGTCTCGCGCACGTCGCGCGCGAGCTTGACCCCGCGAAGGTTGATCTCGCGCACGCGCGCGGACAGGCCATGCACGCGCCAGCTTGAAGCGGTTGGCCCCGAAGGTATTCGTCTCGATCCAGTCGGCGCCCGCCTGGATGTACTCGGCGTGGATGCCCTGGACGACCTTGGGCTCGTTGACGTTGAGCACGTCGAAGCAGGCGTCGAGCGGCACGCCGCGCGCGTAGAGCATGGTGCCCATGGCGCCGTCGCCGAGGAAGCGGACGCTCGCGGAGCCGGTCGAGGAAACGCGCCGCCGCCATCAGCACGGCCTGCCGCAGGCGCGCGCGAGAGCGCCGCGCGCCACGCGCGCGGCCACCTGGTCGGGGTTGAGCGCCGGTCGTCTCCACCACGAGGTCCGCCTGCGAGTAGAAGGCCTTGCGCGCCTCGTAGAGCGCTCTCCGCCTGCTCGCGCGTCTTGCCGTGGAGCATCGGGTCGGTCACCGCCGCGGAGCGCGCGCTCGTAGAGCGTGGCGAAATCGCCGGCCAGCCACACCACGGTGCCGATGGCGCGGAGGGCCTCGAGGCGGCCCTCGGCGCACGGCAGCCCGCCGCCCGGTGGCGATGACGTCGCCACGCTTGAGGGCGAGGAGACGGACCACCTCGTCCTCGAGCGCTCGGAAGTGCGCCTCGCCCTTCTCCGCGAAGATCTCCGGGATGGAGCGGCCCTCCGTGGCCGTGATCATCTCGTCCGTCTCCACGAAGCAGCGCCCGAGCCGCCGGGCGAGGATGCGCCCGACGGAGGACTTTCCCGCACCCATGAAGCCCACGAGAATCACGTTGTCCGCCATCGCACCGGCTATCGTATCACCTGGGCCCGGCCGACCCTACCGGCGCACGCGTGAGTGGCGGCGGGAGCCGCGGCGGTAGGCGCAATCCGCGCATCCAGCAGCGACGGCACTGGGTGAAGTAGTGGTCCACGCGGGCGTCGGGCCCAACGCCGACCAGGAAGGAGATGCTCTTGCCCGGCGTCATGACGCAGGCCTCGTTGAGGGTGACGCCGATCGGGTCCGCCCGGGCAGAGACGGAAGAGCGCGGCCTGCTCGGCCGGTATCCCAGCCCGCATAGCCCGGGCTGATCCGGTTCGTCACCTTGACGCCCGCGGGAATCGCCGCCTGGCAGAGGAGGTCGTTGGCGTACTCGGCGAGGCTCTCCACCGCCGCCGAGCCGACGCTGTCGAGCATGACGGCCAGCGGCAAGCTCGCGCTCGTCCCACAGGCGTCGCACACGCTGCTCGATGCGCCGTCGCCCACCGTGCAGATGCCCGCGCCGATCGTCTTCGAGCGGCCCCAGAGCCTGCCGATCTCGGGGATGTGCAGCCGCTCGCCGCCCGCCTCGATGAGATCCGGCCCCTGCCCCGTCACCGGCGACGGCGCGGTACACGACCCGCGGCTCGCATCAGCGACTCGCCGAGTGCGCAGCGCCTCGTCGAAGAGCGAGCGACGGCGGCATCCGGGACATCCACGCCCTTCTTGTAGCCCTGGAAGCGCAGGACGTCGTCGCGATCCACGCGCAGCGGGACATCGTCGAGGACGGCGGGAACGGGCGAGCGGACGTCGAGCGCCGCGCTCACTTGCTGCGGCGGGAGCGCGCGACCTCGGCGATGAGGCGGATGTGCTGCGGGTCCGAGCCGCAGCAGGCGCCCACGATGTTGCAGCCGGCGTCCAGCAGCGCCGGATAGTCCTGGCCATGGCCTCGGGGCCGAGCTCGTAGGTCGTCGGTGTCGCCCTTGGTGATGGGCAGCCCGGCGTTCGGATACGCGATGAGCGGCGCGTCGGTCACCGCCCGCATCTCGCGGATGATCACGATGGCGCGGTCGGGCCCGCGGCCGCAGTTCATGCCCACGATGTCCGCCCCGGCGCCGAGGAGCGTCTTCGCCACGTCCGGCCGGGCTCTCGCCCCACATGGTCCGGTCGCGATCGTGCATCTCCTCGTACTGGAAGAACATGGTCGCCATCACGGGCAGATCCGCCACCGCCTTGCACGCCTGATGGCCGCGGTGGCCTCCTGGGGGAACATCATGGTCTCGACGGCGAAGATGTCCACCCGCCCTCGGCCAGCGCCTCGGCCTGCTCCTTGAAGGTGGCGAGGTACTCGTCGTCGGTCGCCACGTTGTCGCCGACGCCGTAGTCGAGCGGGCAGGCAGCTCGTGGGGCCGATGGAGCCCGCGACGTACCGCCGGGCGGGGCAGACCGACGCGCGCCAGCCGCGCGCCCTTCTCGTTCAGCTCGCTCGTGCGGTCGCCGATCTTGTACTCGTTGAGCTTGAGCCGCGTGCCGCCGAAGGTGTTGGTCTCGACGAAATCCGAGCCCGCGTCGAAGTAGCCCTGGTGGATGCCGCGGACCACCTCGGGATGCGTGTCGTTCCAGAGCTCCGGGCAGGCGCCGTTGAGCAGGCCCGCGTCGAAGAGCGCGGTGCCGTAGCCGCCGTCGAAGACGAGGCGCTCCCCGCCTTGCGCGCGCTCGACGATCTCCCAGCCGCGCGGGCGCGCCATCAGGCCACCGCCGCCACGCCGAGCAGCTCCTTGGCGCGCACCACCGCGATGGTCGAATCCCGCGCGTAGCCGTCGGCGCCGATCTCGTCGGCGTAGGCCTGGCTCACCGGCGCGCCGCCGATCATCACCTTGACCGCGGTCGCGCAGCCCGGCCTTGATCGAGCGCGTCGATGGTGCGCTTCATGGCGGGCATGGTCGTGGTCATGAGGGCCGAGATCCCGACGATCTGCGCCGCCGTGCTCCTCGACGGCGGCCACGAACTTCTCAGGGGCGACGTCGCGCCCGAGGTTGTGGACCTTGAAGCCCGCGCCCTCCAGCATCATGGCCACCAGGTTCTTGCCGATGTCGTGGAGGTCGCCCTGCGCCGTGCCGATGACGATCACGCCGAGCGACTGCCCGTCGCCACCCGCCTTGGTGATGAGCGGCTTGAGGAGGTCGAGGCCCGCGTACATCGCGCGCGCCGACGAGCAGCACCTGGGGCACGTAGTACTCGTTGCGCCTGAACTTCTCGCCCACCACGTCCATGCCGGGAATGAGGCCCCGGAAGATCAGGTCCTTCGGATCCATGGCAAGGCCGCAAGGCCTTCCTGCGTCTTGCGCGGCCACGGTGTCCTTGTCGCCCAGGATCAGCGCCCGCGCCATGACGGGGATAGTCGAAGTCGTCGCTCATGCCCCGCCCTGGCTTCCTCCGGGCTTGACGGTGGAATAGCCCGCCTTGCTCCATTCGCGCATGCCCCCGGCGACATTGTAGCAACCGGACGATGCCGGCTCTGAGCAGCGCGCTGATCACCGAGCTCGACCGCAGGCCCCCGGCGCAGAGGACAGCCTTGGGACGATCCGCCGGTATCTCCTCCATGCCGCTCGACGGCCTGGCCCATCGGCACGTTGACGGCGCCCGCGATGTGCCCGTCGTCCCACTCGGAAGCGCTCCCGCACATCCAGCACCACGCAGGTCCGGCTGCTCATCGCGCATGGTGGCCAGATCGTGCACGGTGATCTGCGGCACCCGCGCCTCGGGAAGGCCCTCACTCTTCCAGTCGGTCATGCCTCGCTGGAGATAGCCGGCGATGTCGTCCATGCCCGCGCGGCTCGAGGCCCTGCACGGCGCGCGTGAGGTCCGACGGGCCCGTGGCCACGAGAATCGAAGCGGCTGTCGGGTGGGGTCATCATGGCCACGCGCGGCCGCGAAGGGATTGCTCTCGATCCAGACATTGACGGCGCCGGGAATGTGCCCCTCGCCGTATTCGTCCGGGCTGCGTGCGTCCAGCAGCTACCGCGCCCTTGGCCATGGCCTCCCGCGCCTGGGCGGCGGTCAGCGGCTCCGGATCACCCGGAAGACGGCAGGGCCTGGGCGCGGTTCTTGGCGATGATGCGGTCGAAGCCGGGCGGCTTGGGCGGCAGTCCGGTCATGAGCGCCCGCACGAACTCGTCCGCTGTGCGGGCCTGGAGCGCCGGGTTGAAGCGACGCTCGAAGCCGATGGTCGAGCCGGGCTTGGAGGACATGGCGCGTCCGCAGGAGGAGCCGGCTCCGTGGGCCGGGTAGACCTCGACACTGTCGGGCAGGGTCAGCACGCGCGCAGTTGAGACTCTGGTAGAGGGTCGCGGCGGCCCGCTCCCTCCGAAATCGGGCCGGCCCACGTCGCCCACGAACAGGCGTGTCGCCGGTCAGCACGAACCACGGCTCCTCACCGCGCGACAGGTCGGTCACGAGCAGGCAGATGCTGTCGGGGGTGTGCCCCGGCGTGTGGATGGCCTGTATGCGCACGGTGCCGATGGTGATGCGCCTCGCCATCGGTAATGGGCGCGTGGGCATAGGCGGCCTCCGCCGCCGGGTGGATATGGATGCGCGCTCCCGTCTTGGCCGCCAGCGCCTGATTGCCCGAGAGATGATCGGCGTGGATGTGGGTCTCGACGATGTGGGTCAGGGTGCAGGCCCTTCCGCCGGGCCCAGGCGCCGTAGTCGTCCACGCGGTCCCGGCCCGGGTCTACCACGAGAGCCTCACCCGCCTGGCCGCACCCGATCAGGTAGGAGATGCAGCCGGCGTCCTCGTTGACCATCTGCTGGAATATCATCGACTGCATCTTCCCATACGCCCTCCAGGCTCCGCAAGACTGCCTGAGATAAGGCCTCCTCGGCTGCGCCGATAGTGCGTAACTTGACCGTCGATTGGCTGATAGACTAGACTCCGTAAAGTTTGAATCCGTTCCAATCGGAGGCCCCTCAAGGGGTCGAATGAAGATCAAAGTCCTCGGCTCGTACGGCAGCGAGGGGCCGGGGCAGCGTCCGTCGGCTCTCCTCGTCGACGACCGGGTCCTCGTGGATGCTGGCACGGTTGGCGGCGCCCTCTCCCCCGCCGAGCAGATCGAGGTGGAGTACGCCCTCGTCAGCCATGCTCACTTCGACCACATCGCCGGCCTCTGCTTCCTCACGGACACCCTGGCCATGCTGGCTCCCAACCGCCGGGTCACCGCATGCAGCCTCGGGCCGGTGCTCGACAGCCTGCGCACTCACGTCTTCAACGATATCGTATGGCCCAACTTCGCGACCATTCCCGATCCCAAGAATCGCCGTGCTGGGCTTCCGCGCCCTCGCCGAAGAGGGTGAGGCGCGGGTGGAGCGAGCTCTGGGTGACGCCGATTCCGGTGGAGCACACCATCCTCGACCACCGGCTTCATCGTCCACGACGGCGAGACGGGCTTCGTGTTCAGCGGTGACACCGGACCCACCGAGAAGATCTGGCAGGCGGCGCAAGGAAATGCGGGGCCTCAAGGCGGTGATCGTCGAGACGTCCTTCCCCAACCGGATGGATGCCCTCGCGAAGACCTCGGGGCACCTGACGCCCGAGATGCTCAAACGCGAGCTCGACAAGGCGCCTCCCGACGTGCCGGTCTGGGTCTATCACGTCAAGCCCCAGCTGTACCAGGAGACCGCCGAAGAGCTCGCGAAGATCGACCCCACCCGCATCCACATCCTCGAGCAGGGCAAGACCTACACGCTCTAGCTCCGCAGTCCTTACTGCTCGTTCCTCGGCAGGCTTCAGCGCGAGGCGGGAGCGAAGAGAAATTCCTTCAGGCAGGCGTTGACGGCGTCCGCCTGCTCGATCTGGGGGAAGTGCCCACAGCGGTCGAGCCAGCGCGGATGCGTGAGACCGAGACCCTCCACGACCCTCTGGGCATGGCTCATGGGGATGACGCGATCCTCGCGCCCGTGGATGACGAGCACGTTCCGGCCGAGCCGGGCGAGGGCGGCGCGATAGGCCTCCGCGCCCACGGTGAAGTCGTCCTTCACCGTGCGGAGCAGCGAGAGATAGGCCGCGCGTCCCTCGAAGGAGGTGCGGGCCTCGAACTCGTGCTCCACGAAGAACCGGATCTCGTCCGGATCGGGCTGGGCGAAGCAGCGCTCGAGGCCCTTGACGCATATGCCCCGCGTGAGGAAGCTCCCGAGGACCTCGCCCACCCCGCGCAGCGACAGCGCGCGGTACAGCCATGAGGGGCGGAGATCGAAGCCCGGCACCGCCGCGCCGAGGAGGGCGAGCCGCTCGACTCTGACCCGGATGCTCGAGGGCATAGCCGGGCAGCCACCGCGCCGCCCAGCGAGTGGCCGACGAGGCGCACCCGGTCGACGCCGAGCGCGCGCAGGAACCCGTCCGAGCGTGTGCGCGAGGAAGGCGGTGGTGTACGGCGCGGCGCGGCTTGCCGGAGCGGCCGAAGCCGGGCAAGTCGAGGGCGATGACCCGGCCGTGGCGAGAGAGCTCGGGAATGTTGTGGCGCCAGGACTCGGCGAACCCTCCGAGCCCATGGATGAGCACGATGGCCGGGCCCTGCCCCGCCTCCACATAGTGGACGAGCAGTCCGTCGAGCTCGCCGTCCGTGAGCTGGATCTCGGGCACGTCAGGCGTCGAGGAGGCGGGACAGTGGCTCGCGGAACGGGAAGAGGCTGAAGATCCCGCCCGTGTGGATGAAGCATACGCGCTGGCCGAGGGCCTTGGGATCGCGCTGGAGCGTATCGAGAAGGCCGCCAAAAGCCTTGGCCGTGTACACGGGATCGAGCATCACGCCTTCTTCCCGCGCCATGCTGATGAGCAGCGAGAGCTCGGCGTCGTCGACGCCCGCGCGCCCGGTGCCCTGATAGCCGTCGAGAACGTGGATGGTCTTGGGAACGTCGAGGGCGAAGCCGTAGCGCATCACGGTTTTGCCGATGGTGTCGGCGACATAGGCGCGCACGTGATCGGCGGGAAGGCGATGGGCACGCTCACGATCTCCGAGGGCAGGCCGGCGAGCTGCTTGCCCATGAGCAGGCCGGCCTGGCTCCCGCCGCTGAAGGACGTGATGGCCACCGTGTCGAAGCGCGGCGCCCCATGCCCGATCTGCTCGGCCAGCTCCACCGCGCATTCGAGATAGCCCAGGGCACCCGTCTCGTTCGAGCCGCTCTCCGGGATGACATAGGGTCGGCCGCCGCCGCGCGCACCTCCTCCGCGATGGCCTCGAGGGCCACCGGATAGCTCGCGAACTCCGCATCGGTGAGATAGCGGACGTCCGCGCCCAGCATGCGGTTCAGGAGGAGATTGCCGTCGTAGGCGGCGGGCCGCTCGCCCTTCACCGCCACCACCGCGCGGAGCCCGAGCCGGGCCGCCACCGCCGAGACGGCGCGGCAGCAGTTCGACTGGAGCGTGCCCACGGTGATGAGGGTGTCGGCGCCCTGGTCGAGGGCGTCGCCCACGAGGAACTCCAGCTTGCGGACCTTGTTGCCGGATTCCAGCAGGCCGCGTGAGGTCGTCGCGCTTCATGTAGAGCTCGACGCCCAGCCGCCGCGACACGCGCTCGAGCTTCATGATGGGAGTGGGCGACAGCGCGAGCTCGATGCGCGACGGCGGCTTTCTCACATCCACATCCTAGCACCGTCCCCCTTCGCTTCCTCATGCTCCGCGACCCGACCCTCACGCGTGCTGTTTCTTCAGGTCCGCGGCGATGGGCGCGAAGTCGTAGGCGGGGAATACCTCGTAGCGGAAGGCGCCCCAGGCCTTCTGCTCCATGTACCGGTTGACGCTCCGCACCTTGTCCGCTTCCACCTTGAGGGTGATGACGAAGCCGAAGGACATGGCGACCACCCAGGACACGAGCTCCGAGCCCTCGGGGGAAAGTCACGGTAAAAGCCGGTCTTCTTCAGGTGCGCCATGATCTCGTCCAGGGTCTTGGACTGATCGTGGTGGAGCAGCACCGTCAGCATCACGTGGCTCGAATCGGGCATGCCGTCCTCCTGCATCGGGGTTGGAAGTAGCGTCCTCGGCCGCTGGCATATACTGCCCCGGTGTCCCGCCCCGCCGAGAGCCTGGCGAATCCCCGTCTCTGGCTCGCCTTCACCACCATGCTCCTCATCTCGGGCTTCCCCAACTCCTACGTGCTCTTCCTCCCCCCGCTCCTCGCCGAGTTTCAGGCCCCACGCGCGACCATCGCGTCGCCCTTGTCCTATATCTGGATCACCGCCGCCGCGCTGGGTCCGGTGGCGGGCTGGCTGGTCGCTCGGCGCAATCCGCGTCTCGTGGTCATCGGAGGTCTGGGGGCCACCGCGGCGGGCCTCCTCCTGGGCGCTCACGCCCCCACCCTCTCCTTCATGATCGCCTCCGTCGGCATCCTGGTCGGGGTGGGGCTCGGCTTTACCGGACTGTCCACCCAGGCCGCCCTGCTCGCCGACAGCTATGGCCGACGCCGCGGTGTCGCCATGGGCATTGCCTTCTCGGGCGCCATGGCCGCTTTCGTGCTCGGCCCGGTTACCCAGCGCCTCATCAGCTCCTTCGGATGGCGCGTGGCGTTCGTCTGTCATGCCGCCGCCTTGCTCGCGCTCATACCCGTGGCGTGGCACGTCCTGCCCACGCAGCTGGGCGGGCACGTCCGTCATCGGACCGGATCGATGGCCCTGGCGACCAGCCCTCGAAGTCGCTCCGGGCATACCGTGCTCTCGATTCCCTTCTGGAGCCTCCTCGTCGTCTTCACCGTGCCGCCGCTCTTCGGAAATCTCGCGACGACCCAGCACGCCCTGTACTTTCCCGCGCGCGGATTCTCGGTCGGCGAGGCGTCCCTCATGCTCGGGGCGGGCGGCGTGCTGGCGGCGAGCGGCCGGGTGCTGCGCCGGCATTCTCGCGGATCGCGTGGGAGCGCCCGCGGCGGGGCTCATCTCGTTCAGCATCGTCCGACGGCTCGGCGTGCTGAGCCTCCTCGCCATGGAGACCTGGCCGGCGCGAATCTTCGCCTACGGCTACGTGCTTCTGCTCTTCCTGCCCCTCGGCTCTCGAGCCACCATCGTCTCCGTGCTCCTGAGCCGAATCGCCGGGCCGCGGAACTACGGGCCGATCTTCGGGCTTCTCGGCATCGGCAACAGCCTCGGCTCGGCCGCGGGTCCATGGCTCTCGGGCGCCATCTTCGACCATACCCACTCGTACCTCATGATCTACCTCACCGCTCTCGGCTTCGCGGTGGCCGGGCTGAGCGCGCTCGCAGTGTTTCTCTTCACCGCGCGCCCGCCCGGCTAGCTAGCCGACTTTCTTGGCGAGGACCGCGTACTGGTCGAGAAGCGGGAGCACCACGTGGCCGGGGGCGGGCGGCACGAAGAACACGGCACGAGTCACCCCGGCGTCACGCAGGGCGGCGAGCTTCGCCTCGTCAGGGGCCACGCCGAAGAGGGTCACGGTGAGGGTGGCTGGATCACGTCCCGCCTTCTCGGCGCGGGAACGAAAATCTGCCATGGACTCAGCGATGCGGCTCGCTGTAGGCGCGCCCACCGATGGGTATCCAGTGACCGTCGAAGTCCACGGCACGCTGGCGGGCATGGGGACCGGCGCCGCCCATGAGGATGGGCGGGTATGGCTTCTGGACGGGCTTCGGATAGGACCACATCGGGTCGAAGTTGACGTACTCTGCCGTGAAACTCCGCCTCGTCCTTGGTCCAGATCGTCTTCATGGCGCCGATGCGCTCTCTCAGGATCTTCCACCGCTCCCGAAGGGCGTGCCGTGATGCTCCATCTCCTCGGCGTTCCAGCCCCCACCGATGCCGAAGAGCACGCGCCCCCGCGAGAGTGTGGTCGAGGCTCGCGACCTCCTTGGCGAGCGTGATGGTGTCGCGCTCGATGACGAGGCAGATGCCGGTGCCGAGCTTGAGCGGTCTTCGTCACGCGCCGCCGCCGCCCCGAGGGCCACGAAGGGATCGAGCGAGTGCCAGTACTCCCGCGGCAGGTTGGGGCCGCCCGGCCACGGGCTCTTGCGGCTGGCCGGAATATGTGCGTGTGCTCGGGCAGCCAGATCGATCTCGAAACCACGCCCTTCGAGCTCGCGCGCGAGCTCGTCGGCCTGTATGGCATAGTCCGCGGGGAACATGGCGATGCCGTACTTCATGGGCTGGGCCTCCCTGGTCGATGAGGGGTGGCAGGAACCGCGACCACCGGACTACCGTGATTTCTGCCGGGAGAGATGCGCGCCGAGCGCCTCGGCTTCTCGCTCCTGGAAGGCCACGGCCACCCGGAGCTGCTCGAGGTACTGCTCGGAGCGTCTTGCCTCCCAGGTCGATCTTGTTCTCGGCGAAGAAGGCCCGCACGTCGCGCTCCCACTCCGCGCTCACCAGGGCCGCGATGCCCTCGTACATTCGCGTGTACGCGCTCTCGGGATACTGCCTGGCCATGGCCTGCCAGTTCCCCTTGATGAAGTCCCAGGCGAGGCCGCGGCCGTACACGCTCGCGAGAAGGCTCCGGATCACGTAGGGCGCGTCCTGGCTCCGGATCTCACCGTTGAGGGTCATCTCGAGCGTTCGGCCGAGGAGCTCGGCCTGACGGAAGCCGGCGAGGGCGTAGAGGTAGCGCTGCTCTTCCTGCGGCGTGCGGGCGCTCTTGAACCGGTCCCGGAACTCCGCGTACTCGGACTCGCCCCCGCGCGCGGCGAGGATGGCGATCACGGCGGGCAGCACGTTGGCGTCGAGGGAGGACTCGTCCTCACGGTAGCGGGCATAGGCCTCGCGGGCCCGGGCCTGGACGTCCTCGTCGTCGCCGAGGGTGCCGATGGTACGAAGCAGAGTCGCCGCGGAGCTGGCGATCGAGCTCGGTCTCCTCTTCCTGGACTTCCCAGCCGAGGAGGGAGACCTTCTCGGCGAGGCGGTGCCGCACGAGTGCGGCCAGAGCTCGCCCCGCAGCTCGGCGGGAATCACTCGATTGACATAGGCGAGCGAGGAATCGAGGGCCGTCCACACGTTGCGGTCGGACTCGGCGGTGAAGCGCGCGGTCAGGTCGAGGTAGTCGACGGCCGGCATGAGGCCGGCCTGGGCGAGCGCGAAGGAGTCGCTGAGCAGGTTGAAGCGCTCGATGGGCGCGATCTTCATGGCGGCGTGGGCCAGCTTCTTGAGGAGCGCCGGTCCGTAGCGCACCCGGTAGAAGCCGTGGCCCCCGGAATTGACCACGATCCAGTCCGCCTTGGCCGGCAGCTCCACGCTCGCCGCCTCGCCGTCGAGAAGGAGACGGCGCTCGACATAGCCCCGCTTGACCGCGGCCCGCAGCACGACGGGAATGCGCCAGCGCTGCCCGCTGTCCGTCTCGCCGCCCAGGTACTGGAAGCGTCGCTGCGAGAGCTTGAGGCCCCCACCCTCCAGGTCCACCGTCACCACCGGGTAGCCCGGCTTGAAGATCCAGCCATCCATGATGGCGGGAATGGGCTGGCGGGCCGCGTCTCCCAGCGCCTGCCAGAGATCCGTCGTCTCGGCATTGCCGCATAACGGTGCCGCTCGAGGTAGAGCCGCACGCCCTTCGCGGAACACGTCCGGACCCAAGTGCTGCTCGAGCATGCGGAGCACGGACGGCGCCCTTCTCGTAGGTCAGGAGATCGAACATGGCCCGGCAGTCGTGCGGAGCGCGCACCTCGAACTCGATGGGGCGCGTCGCCTGCAGCCCATCCACCTGCATGGCCGCGGCACGCGAGACGCCGAAGGTGGTCCACCGCTTCCACTCCGGCTTCCAGGCATCCACCGCCAGCAGCTCCATGAAGGTGGCGAAGGCCTCGTTGAGCCAGATGCCGTTCCACCAGGTCATGGTCACGAGATCGCCGAACCACATGTGGGCGAGCTCGTGGGCGACCACGTCGGCGATGCGCTCCAGCTCGGCATGGGAGGCCGCCGCCTCGTCGACGAGCGAGCGCGGTCTCGCGGAAGGTGATGGCGCCCAGGTTCTCCATGGCCCCCGCGGCGAAGTCGGGAATGGCGAGGAGATCGACCTTGTCGCCCGGATAGGGCAGCCCGTAGTAGCGCTCGAAGAAGTCGAGCGAGAAGGCGCCGCACGTCGAGGGCGAAGCGGGCCAGATGCTTCTTGCCCGGCACGCACCACACGCGCAGCGGCGTCGGCCCCACCATCGACGGGCTCGGTCGCCTCGAGCTCGCCCACCACGAAGGCCACCGAGGTAGGTCGACATGCGGATGGTGTCGGCGAAGTGGACGGCCCGTCGGCCGTCCCCAGCGGCTCCTCCCGGACGATGGCGCAGTTGGACACGGCGGCGAGGCCGTCGGCCACCACGAGGGTGACGCCGAAGACGGCCTTGAACGCCGGCTCGTCCCAGCACGGGAAGCCCCGCCGCGCGTCGGTGGCCTCGAACTGCGTGGCCGCGATGGTGTGGGCGGCGCCCGCCGCGTCCTTGTACGTGCTGCGATAGAAGCCGTGGAGCCGGTCGTTGAGGGTGCCCGTGAAGCGGAGGGTGAGCTGCCACTCTCCGGGGCGATGGCCGCGGGGAAGACGAACCGCGCGCGCTCCGCCGCCTCGTCGAGGGTGATGGAGCCGTGGATGGGCACGCTACCGTCGTCGCGTGAGGGCCGCGCTGTGGATGGCGAGCTCGGCGGCGTTGCACATGATCTCCGTCACCGTCGTCTCCACCTCGACGGTGATCACCGCCTCGCCCGCGAAGGTGGCGGCGACCAGGTCGGGCTCGAGCCGAAGATCGTAGCGCGTGGGCACGACGGTGGCGGGAAGGCGGTAGTCCATGGCGGCAGATAATACCATCGTCGCCCCGCCCTGACACTTGACATCCCTTCGCTCCCGGCGTGACACTCACCGGGTCCATCCACGGGAGATCGCATGGAAAATCTCAAGGGCAAGACGGCGGTGGTCACGGGCGGCGCCAGCGGCATCGGGCGCGCGCTCTGCCTCGCCTTCGCGGGCGAGGGCGCCCATGTCGTGGTGGCAGACATCGACGAAGCGGGCATGGCCGAGACGGCGGCGGGGGTGAAGAAGGCGGGCACCAAGGCCCTCACCGTCAAGACCGACGTGACGAAGCTCGACTCCGTGCAGGCCCTCGCCGAGCGCGCGTGGACGGAGATGGGCGGCGTGCACATCGTCTGCAACAACGCCGGCGTGGCCGTGCACGGCAGCCTCGAGTCCGCCACCCATCGCGACTGGGAATGGGTGCTCGCCGTCAATCTGTGGGGCGTCATCCACGGAGTGGAGGCCTTCGTCCCGCGCATGATCGCGCAGAAGCAGCCCGGCCACGTCGTCAACACCGCGTCCATGGCCGGGCTCATCGCCTCCCAGGGGCTCGGCGTCTACAACACGAGCAAGTACGCGGTGGTGGGGCTCAGCGAGACCCTCCACAAGGACCTGCGGCCCCACGACATCGGCGTGTCGATCCTCTGTCCGATGGGCGTGAGCACGAACATCCGCACGAGCGAGCGCAACCGGCCCCCGGATCTGCAGAATCCCGAGGGGCCCGAGGACAACGACTGGTTCCAGCTCATCGGCCGCTACCTCGAGCCGGAGGACGTGGCGGGGCGTGTGCTGCGCGCCGTCAAGGCCAACCGGCTCTATGTCATCACCCACGAAGAGGCCCGCGAGCCCCTGCGCCGACGCTTCGAGCGCATGGACAAGGCCTTCGAGGAGTCCCGCTAGCATGAACTTCAAGGTCGTCGAGGGTTGGGGCAGGCTGCCGGACGGGTGGCATTTCGTGGAAGTGGCGGGCGTGGCGGTGGACGCCAAGGACAATGTCTTCTGCTTCACGCGCGGCGAGCATCCCGTCATCGTCTTCGATCGCGACGGCAAGTTCCTGCGCTCGTGGGGCGAGGGACAGGTGCGCCGCGCCCACGGCATCACCATCGACGCCGACGGCATGGTGTGGCTGACCGACGATCTTCACCACACCGTGCGGAAGTTCACGCCCGACGGCAAGTGTCTCCTCACCATCGGCGATCCGGACACGCCCGCCAGCCTCCAGGGCGGCAAGCCCTTCAACCGGCCCACCCACGTGGCCATCTGCCCGAAGAGCGGCTTCCTCTTCATCTCGGACGGCTACGGCAACTCGCGGGTCCACAAGTACTCGCCGGACGGCAAGCACGTGATGTCCTGGGGCGAGCCCGGCACCGATCCCGGCCAGTTCAACCTGCCCCACAATCTCGTCACCGACCGCGACGGCCTCGTGTACGTGGCCGACCGCGAGAATCATCGCGTCCAGATCTTCGACGGCCGGGGCCAGTACCAGGGCAGTGGAACAATCTCCACCGGCCGTGCGGGCTGTTCATCGACCGCACCCAGAACGGCGGCACCTTCTACGTAGGTGAGCTCGGGCATGCCCTGCCCGTCAACGAGGCGGTGGCCAATCTCGGCCCGCGCGTCACCGTGCTGGATGCCAAGGGACAGAAGGTCGCGCGCTTCGGGGGACAGTTCGCGGGCGAGAAGCCGGGCGAGTTCATCGCCCCCACAGCGTGGTGACCGACTCACGCGGCGATGTCTACGTCTCGGAGGTCTCCTGGACCCAGCGGGGCCAGCACGAGAAGCCCCGCGCGAGGTGCGCAGCCTCCAGAAGTTCGCGCGCGTCGCCTAGCGCGGGTCGGGCGGCGAGCTCTCGGGCTTCGGGCCGTCTCGCACTGGGCCGTCTCGGGTTGGAAAGAAACGGCCGGTGGCCCGGGCGAGGACTTCGCCGGTGTCGAGGTCCTCGAGGGTGCCCTCCAGATCGAGATACTTCTCCGACTGCCTGACCGCCCGGCCGCGGCCGAGCAGCGGACGTTCGACCGGCGTGGGTTTGACGTAGCGCACGCTCAGCTCGCCCGTCCAGTGCGGGCGACCAGTGTGGCCCACCGCCGCGCCCGCGAGCACCTCGTCGAGATAGGCAGCCACGATGCCCCCGTGGGCGCCCTCGGGCGGCCCTTCGAAGCGCCGGGGCACGATGATGGGCGAGAGCACCTCGCCCGCGCCGCGGAAGGTACGCACGCGGAGGCCGATATCGTGGTTGGGCCCGCAGCCGAAGCACTGGTGGAAGCGGCTGCCCGGTTCGGTGTATCGGATCTCCTCGAGGGAGGCGAAGACCGATTCGAATGGCGCGGGGAGGGCGGGCTCGTGCCGCCCCGGAGCTTTATCGAGTGGCACCGGTCGCCCCGAAGTATTTCTGGAGAAGCGGGGTCCAGGCGCTGAGAGGGCGCGTGGGCTTGCCCAGCTCCTTCGCTCCGTCATCCCAGCGCCGGAGACGGAGGGCGTCGATCCACCATGGATGGGTGGCCGCGCGGGCCGCCTCCTCGGCCGTCATGACTCCGCCCTGAAGGGTCAAGGTGTGCTTCGATCCCTTGGAGAGGGTGTCGTAGTAGCCGGGGTCGGTGGCGCAGAGATAGCGTTTGGCATCGGCATGCGCGCGGATGAGGAAGGCGACGCGCTCCGGCACATAGGGAGCGACGAGATCCGCGCCGGCCTCGTGGTGGCCGCGCGCCGTTTCTGCCCTCGTGCCCGCCTGCTCCAGCGTGTCGCTGATCCCCTCCTGGGCGACGGCATAGCGGCCCACGTCGTGGAGGAGGCACGCGAGCACGATCTCCTCGTGCGCGCCCGCGCCGTCGGCCAGCTCGGCGCACTGCAGCGCATGGGCAAGCTCGTTGACCCGCTCGCGTCCGTACTGCCGCGCCGCGGACTTCGTCATCGCCTCGATCAGCCGGTCCGCCATGGTGGTCATGGTCCTCGAGTATACTCAGCCCTCCGCCCGGTCACCTACCCAAGAGGGTCAGCTTTCCCGGAGAACCCTCGGCCGATCCACGAAGCGCGACGCCTTTACTTGTCGAGCCAGACCTCCTGCATCAGGCAGCTCCCCACCAGGGTGTCCGCCCGGGCGTCTGCGCCGCAGCGGGCGACCCGACAAGCTTCACGCGGCGAGCGGCCTGGATCATCAAATCTCCTTGGTCCGGAGGTGGTGGGCGTGAGCGGTAGCATTGCATCGGCGGATCGCCGTCATCGGAGCTGGCCAAGTACGAGTCGTGTGCCCAGGGCCATGGCGGCCCCCCGATGATCACGAGGAGCACGCTCTCCCCTGCGCCGCCGAGGGTGCCCGCGAGGAGTGGCCCGAGAAAGATGGCGGAGTCCACGCCGACCCGGTAGAGTCCCGTCCGCCACGCGAGACGTCCCACCGGCGTGTGGTCACGGATCACGCCCAGGGGCAGCATCCAGCCCGCCAGCCCCAGTCCCAGGCAGGCGCAGCCGATCGCGAACAACGGAAAAGGCCCCACGCCGACACCGAGGACACCCAACCCGAGCAGGATGCTCGCCGCACCGAGGATCAGACCGTGGCCGACGCGATCGGCGAGCCGCCCGACGGGGATCAGGGCGACGAGATCGATGGCCTGGGCCATGCCGAGGAGCCAGGAGATACCCGTGCGCGTGAGCCCGAACTCGCGCGTCCCCGGATGGGGATCACAAACCCGCTCACCGACGACCACGAGAGCGCAAAGACCATTCCCGTGCCGAACATCAGCCCGATCACGCCGGCATTCTCCCGTCTCCGGGACATCCCCTCCCCGGCCGTCGCGTCGCCGCTCGGCATGCGAGTCGTCTCGGGAAACGCGCGTCGCAGGGCGGGGATCATGAGGAGCGGGACGAGGGCGGGAGTGGAGACGACGAGCAGCGATACCTTCCAGCCCCACGCGGACGGAATCAGAGCGACCACTCCCAGGCCGCCCAGGATGCCGAGCATGCCCGCGAACTCGAAGATGTTGAGCCTCAACGATGCGCTCGTCCGCCGGGACTCCACCAGAATGGCGGTGAGCCCTCCCACCATGGTCAGGGTGTGGAGATCCCGAGGAGGAAGCGCCCGGCGAGAAGAACGGGCAGCGGCCCCGCGCTCACGAAGAGACCGAGCCCCACCACGAGGACGACGGGAGCGGCGATGAGCGTCGCGGCGAGACGCCGGGCGACGAGGGCGCCCACGGGCATGGCAGCCGCCATGCGCGCGAATCCGAAGGCACTGGCCACCAGGCCCAGCTGCCAGTCGGGCAGCGCCTGGGCCCGGCCGATCTCGGGCAGAAGCGGACCGAACGCGCCGACGCCGAAGGTGTTGCAGAAGAGCAGGACGAAGAGCAGACCGGTGCGGTCGAGCCGGGCGAAGCGGCCCGGGCCTGTCACTTAAATGAGCGCTCGGTCCACCATGGGTAGTACGGCGGCATGTCGCGGCTGGGCGTGAGGGGGAAGCGAGGCGCACGCTTCTCGAGAAAGGACGCGACGCCCTCGCGCGCGTCGGCGGAGCGCCCCGTCCAGTCCATGCCGCGCGAATCGAGCCGATGCCCTTCCATCGGATGATCGGTGCCGAGCAGCTTCCACATCATCTGGCGGGCCAGGGCCACCGAGACCGCCGACGTGTTGTCCGCGATCTCCCGCGCCAGGGCCCGCGCGGTGGGCAGGAGCGCATCGGGCTCGACGACTCGGCTCACCAGTCCCCCGGCCAAGGCCTCCTCCGCGCCGAAGACCCGCCCGGTGTACACCCATTCCGCCGCCCGCTGCATGCCCACGAGGCGGGGAGGAACCACGTGCTGCAGGCCTCGGGCACCACGCCGCGGCGGGCAAAGACGAATCCGATCCTCGCCGCCGAGGAGGCGATGCGGATGTCCATGGGCAGGGTCATGGTGACGCCGAAGCCCACCGCGGGCCCGTTGATGGCGGCGATGACCGGCTTCTTCAGGTCATAGATGCGGAGGGCGACCAGCCCGCCGCCGTCGCGATGCTCGCCGTCCGCCTCGGGGCGGCCGCGGCGGGCGCCGTCGAAGGTCTGGACGCCCGCGGAGAGATCGGCGCCGGCGCAGAAGGCGCGACCGGCCCCCGTCACGATGACCACGCGAGCGCCGTCATCGGCATCCGCGGCGTCGAAGGCGGCGATCAGCTCACGGATGAGCACGCTGGTAACGGCATTGAGCTTCTCCGGCCGGTTCAGCGTGATGGTGACCACGCCATCGGCCGCATCATAGCGGAGCTGCTCGAAAGTCATGGGGCGCTCAGGACTCGGCGGGCTTTTCCGCAGACTCTCCGCCATTTTCGTCGGCCTCGATCTGCTTCAGCTTGCGGAACACCGTCTTGGGATCGATGCCGAGGAGCTTCGCGGTGACCGTGCGATTGCCCTTGGCGAAGCGCAGCGTCTCCTCGAGCACCCGCTCCTCGATCTCCGCCAGCGGAGTCCCCACCCGGATGGTGAAGACGCCGTCGGGGGCCGCCCCCTCCCCGCTCCCCGACGAGGTCTCGGTGCGGGTGAAGGTGACGGAGCGCTCCGTGACGTTGGGGGCAGATTGGTCGCCTCGATCAGACCGGCGCGCGCGAGGACCACCGCCCGCTCCACGACGTTCTCGAGCTCGCGCACATTGCCCGGCCAGCGATAGGCCTCGAGACAGCCCATGGCCTCGTCGCTGAATCCCTCGAGCACGCGGTTGTTCTTGGCCGCGTACAGGCGGAGGAAATGCTGGGCGAGTACCCGGATGTCCTCGCGCCGGTCGCGGAGAGGCGGGGTGGTGACGGTGATGACGTTGAGACGATAGTAGAGATCCTCGCGGAACCGCTTGTCCCTCACGAGCTGGGAGAGATCCTGGTTGGTGGCGGTGACGATGCGCACGTCCACCCGCATGGCTGCGCGTGCCGCCCACCCGCTCGAACTCGCCCTCCTGGAGGACGCGGAGGATCTTGGGCTGGGTCACCGGGGAAAGATCCGAGACCTCGTCGAGGAAGAGCGTGCCCCCATCGGCCAGCTCGAAGCGTCCCTTCTTGCTCCCGGCCGCCCCGTGAAGGCGCCCTTATCGTAGCCGAAGAGCTCGGACTCGAGCAGCGTCTCGGGCAGGGCCGCGCAGTTGACGGCCACGAAGGGGCCGGCCCGGCGAGGCGAGCCGTCGTGAATGGCCCGAGCCACTCCCTCCTTCCCTGTGCCGCTCTCCCCTGGATGAGCACGGTGGCCGAGCTGTCGGCGACCTGCTGGACCAGCGTCATCATCTGCTTCCAGGGGGCTGACGCCGATCAGGTTGCCCTCGCCGAGCAGATCGTCGAGGCGTCGCTGGAGGGCGCGGTTCTGCTGGATCAGCGAGCGGCGCTCCAGAGCCTGCCGGACCACACGAAGGAGCTGGGCGCGCTGGAGCGGCTTGGTGAGGAAGTCGATGGCGCCGTCCTTCATGGCGCGCACCGCCTCCTCCACCGTCCCGAACGCGGTGAGGATGATCACGTCCACGTCCGGGGAGACGGCCTTGGCCTCTTTCAAGAGCTCGAGACCGGTGAGGCCGGGCATCTTGAGGTCGGAGAGAAGCAGGTCGACGCCGCCCTGGCGCAGCCGGTCGAGCGCGGCCTGCCCGTCGGGAGCCAGCACCACTCCGTAGCCTTCGCGGGTCAGCGTCCGCTCGAGACTCTGGCGCACCGCGGGATCGTCGTCCGCCACCAGCAGCATTGACTGGTCACTCATCCTTGGTCCTCTTGATCGGCAGGGTCGCCGTGAAGGTCGTGCCGGCGCCGGGCGCGCTCTCCCAGCGAAGCGTTCCGCCGTGCTCCTCGATGATCTGCCGGGAGATGTAGAGACCGAGCCCCGTGCCCTGGGGCTTGGTGGTGAAGAACTGCTCGAAGAGGCGCTTGCCGACATCCGACGCGATGCCGGCCCCTGTGTCCTGGATGGCGATCTCCACGTGATCATCCACCCGGCGGGTGCTCACGGTCAGCTTGCCTCCGCGCCCCAGCGCCTCGAGGCCGTTCTTCACCAGGTTCAGTATGGACTGACGCAGGAGCGTGCGATCGATGGCCATGGGCGGCACGGTCTGGTCCGTGGTCGCCTCCACCGTGCTTCCCCGCCGCGCCGCCACGGGCCTCACGAACTCCACGAGGGCCGCCACCATCTCGTTGACGGAGTCCTCGTCGTACTGCGGGCGCGGGAAACGGGCGAAGGCGAGGTACTCCTCGGTGATGGCGTCGAGGGCGTTGACCTGCTCGCGGATGGCCGTCACCAGCGTGGCCGCCTCCTCCATGTCCGCGCCGCCCCGCTCCTTGACGAGATCACCCACCAGCTCGGCGTTCAGCTCGATGGCCGCGATGGGATTGCGCACCTCGTGGGCCACCTTGAGGGACAGGCGTGCCCACCGTAGCCATGCGCTCGGCCACTACCAGCTCGGCCTGCGCGCCCTGGAGACGGGTCAGCGTGCCCGTGAGCTCCGCGTTGAGCCGCTCCACCTCGGCGCGGGCCCGCCGCTCGCGGTTGGCGACCATGCCCACGGCGAGGGCGGGCAGGCCGACAAGGCCGATGAGGATGATCACGGCATTCCAGCCCACCCAGTCCGCGGCGAGGGCGGCCGCCGCCGCGTAGAGCAAGCCGGCCACGATCGCGCCGGCGAAGCCCATCCAGGGACCGAAGTAGTAGGCGTTGACGGGAAGGAGAGGGACGAAGAGCAGGTAGAAGAGGCTCGCGCCACCGCCCGTGAGATAGAGGAGGGCGAAGATGAGCAGCAGGTCGACGGCGAGGGCCCCGCTGAACACCACCCGGGTCGAGCGCGGATTGACGCTGACCAGGGCGAGGATACACACCTTGTACATGGCGAACCAGAAGACGAGCGACGGAAGGTCGATCCGGTGCCGGGGCCGGAGGGCGAGGCCGAGGGTGGCGAGTCCTCCCACCATCACCACGGCGAGGAGGAAGGCGAACACGCGCTCGTCCCGCTCGAGGAGACGGACGATGGCCGTCCAGGTTCGGCGCGCCGGGGTAGGCATCGCGGATAGTGTATCCCAACCGCCGCCGCGCCTTCCCGGCCTCTTGACGCCCGCTCGGCGCGCGGGTAGGGTCGCCCGCATGAGCTTTCTCGGCACGGCCATACTCGCGTTCTGGGCGGATGTGGATCCATCGGGGAAGCCGACTACGTCGACTGGCACAATCGCGAGCACATGCCCGAGCGCTGCGCGGTGCCCGGCTTCCTGCGCGGGCGGCGCTACGTGGCGGTGGCGGCGGCGCCCAAGTACTTCATGATGTACGAGACGGAGACGCTGGCGACGCTGGCCAGCCCTGCCTACGTCGAGCGCCTCAACAATCCCACCCCGTGGACACAGAAGTGCCTCGCCCTGTTCCGCAACTCGAACCGCACGGCGTGCCGGACCACGGCGTCGCTGGGTGGAGGCATCGGCGGCGCCATCGCCACCATTCGGCTGGGCCCGTCGCCGGGGCGCGAGCAGGCGCTGCGCCAGTGGCTCGTCGCGGAGGCATTGCCCACCATCCTCGAGCGCCCCGGCATTTCCGCCGCGCACCTCTGCGAGGCCGACGTGGAGACGACCACGGTCAAGACCAAGGAAAAGGACATCCGCGACAAGCCGGACGAGGTGGCGCGCTGGGTTGTCCTCGTCGAAGGCTCCGACGCCGACATCGTGGGCCGGGCGTGTCGCGAGGCGCTCGCGCCCAAGATCCTGGAAGCCCGCGGGGCGGAGCCCGGCGCCGTGACGGGCCTCTACGCCCTGCATCACATCGTGGAGGCCTAGAGACTGGGCCGGCGGAGGTGCCAGCCCGCGGCTTCCTGATAGGCGTGACCCAGCTTCAGCAAGAGGCCTTCGTCGAAAGGTCGCCCCACCGCCTGGAAAGCCATGGGCAGACCCGCCGTCGTGAAGCCGCACGGCACGGACAGGGCGGGGAGACCGTAGCCGTTGAACGGACGGGTCAGGCGCGAGAACCGTCCCGACCGCGCGTTGAACTCCTCCACGGTGGCCGCTTTGAGGGACGCCCAGGCCGGGGCGGGCTCGGGAATCACCGGGGTGAGGAGCACGTCGACCTCCTCGAACACGTCGTGGATGAATGCGCGGGTGAGCTTAGCGCGCAGCCGCAGGGCCTGGAGATAGTCGTAGGCGGAAATGTCCATGCCCAGCTCGAGCCTCGCCCGCACCGCGGGCTGGAGCGCCTCCGGTTGCTCTCGAAGGAGGCGGGCGTGCAGCGTCGAGCTTTCCACTCGGGCAATGAGCATGGCCACGTCCGTCATGTGCTGCGGATCCGGGAGCCGCATCTCGACCACGCGCGCGCCCAGCGCCTCGAGCTGACGCGCAGCCTGCCGGACTCCATCGGCCATCTCGTCTTCCACTCCCAGGAAGAAATAGTTCTCGGGTAGCCCGACGCGGACGTCCTTGATTCCGTGGTCGATGGCGGCCAGATAGTCGGGGACGGCGCGTCGGCTCGCCGTGGCATCCGCGGCATCGCGTCCCGCCATGACCTGGAGCATCAGCGCGACGTCGCGCGCCGTCCACGCCAGCGGTCCCAGATGGTCCATGGACCATGACAGGACCATGGCGCCGGCCCGGCTCACGCGCCCATAGGTCGGCTTGAGCCCGACCACGCCGCAACACGCCGCGGGGAGACGGATGGACCCGCCGGTGTCGGAGCCCACGGCTCCCGCGAAGAAGCCCGCGGCCACCCCCGCCCCCGAGCCGCTCGACGATCCGCCCGTGGCATGTCCGGCCCGCCATGGATTGTCCGCGTCGCCGTGATGCGCATTGTCGCCGAACGGGCCGAGCGCGAGCTCCGTCATGTTGAGCTTGCCCAGGCTGACCGCTCCCGCCTCGAGGAGACGGTGCGCCGCCGTGCACGCGTGCGCCGAGGTGAAATACTCGGGCGTTCTCGTGCCGCAGGAGGTGGGCTGTCCTTCGAGGTGGCAGAGGTCCTTGAAGCCGACGGGGACGCCGTGGAGTGGACCGCGCCAGCGCCCCGCCGCGGCCTCCGCCTCGAGGAGGCGCGCGGACCGGAGCGCGCCTTCCTCGTCGAGCGTGATGAAGGCACGGATGCGCCCGTCCCACTTGCGCGCCCGCTCCAGGCACCGCTCCACCGCCTCCACCGGCGACAGCTTCCCCGCCCGGATGGACTCCGCGACCGCCGTCAGGCTCTCTTCAAGCACGGGGAGGCGCCTCGTCCTCGCCTTCGAGGGCCGCGATGAAGCGCGCCGGCTCCTCGGCGAGGGCGAGCTCGCCGGCCAGCCGCTCGATGACGCCCAGCATGCTCGCCCGCTCCGCCTGTTGCTGCTGCTTTTCGGTCATGGGAACCTCCTTTCGCGCCCACCTTAGCAGATGTATGATGTCCGCGGTTTCGCGGCCCGGTTCATCCGGCAGTCAATCACCCCGACGATGGAGGCGGCATTCATGCTCATGCGGCGCGCAGTGACGGCACTCGCCACTCTCGGCCTCGGGCTCATGCTCGTCGCGGAGCCGGCCCTCGCCCAGAAGAAGTCGCTGGTGGTGGCGCTCAACCAGGATCCCGACATCCTCGATCCGTCCCTCGCCCGCACCTACGTGGGCCGCATCATCTTCTCCCAGATGTGCGAGAAGCTCTACGACATCGACGAGAACCTGAAGATCTTCCCGCAGCTCGCCGCCGATCTGCCCACGGTGAGCGACGGGGGCAAGACCATCACCATCAAGCTCCGGCCGGGCGTCAAGTTCAACGACGGCACGCCCATGAACGCGGAGGCCGTCCGCTACTCCCTCGATCGGCACCTCAACATGAAGGGCTCGAACCGGCGCAGCGAGCTCGAGTCGATCAACAGCATCGACGTGGTGGATGCCCTCACCGTGCGCCTCAAGCTCAAGGCGCCGTTCTCCCCGCTCGTGGCCATCCTCGCCGACCGGGCGGGGATGCCCGTCTCGCCCGCGGTGGCCACCAAGCTCGGCGACAAGTTCGGCACGGCGCCCGTGTGCGTGGGGCCGTGGCAGTTCGTCGAGCGCATCGCCCAGGACCGCATCGTGCTCGAGCGGTCGCCGCACTACTTCGACAAGGGCGCGGCGAAGTTCGACCGCCTCGTCTTCCGCATCATCCCCGATGACAACGTGCGGCTGGCCAACCTGCGCTCCGGCGACATCGACGTGATGCATCTGGTGGGGCCGACGGACGCCGCCAACCTCCGCAAGGAAGGCAAGTACGAGGTGTCGAGCGTGACGGGCATCGGCTATTACGGGACTCACCATCAACCTGCACAACAAGACGGGCAAGCCGCCCCAGCCGCCGGGAACCTCGGGACGCCGCTGGCCAACGATCCGCGCGTGCGCGAGGCGCTCGATCTCTCCATCGACCGCGTGGCCCTGAACCAGGTGGCGTGGGACGGTCAGTACACGCCCGGCTGCACCCCATCTCCCCGGTGAGCCCGTTCGCGGACAAGAGCCGCAAGTGCCCGACGCGCGACGTGGCCAAGGCGAAGAAGCTCCTCGCCGACGCGGGCCTCGCCGGCGGCTACAGCTTCGAGATGGTGATCGTCAACGATCCACAGCAGCGGCGGGCGGGCGAGGTGATCCAGGGCATGGCCAAGGAGGCGGGCTTCAACATCAGCCTCAAGCCGTCCGAGTTCGCCTCCGCCCTCAACGACAACGACGCGGGCAAGGACCAGGCCTTCCTGATCGGCTGGAGCGGCCGCGTCGACCCGGACGCCAACATCTTCCAGTTCCAGACCTGCGGGGCCACGCTCAACACCACGCAGTCGTGCGACGAGGGCCTCGACGTGATCCTGAACCGGGCGCGCGAGGTCAGCGACGTCTCGCAGCGCACGTCGCTGTACCGCCAGGCCATCGACAAGTTCGCCTTCGCCCGGCGGAATATTCTCTATCTCTACCACCTGAACTACATCGTCTCGTACCCCAAGAACATGAAGGGCTACAAGGCGGTGCCCGACGGCCTCATCCGCATCAAGGGCGTGTCCTGGCAATAGGCCGACGAGAGGCCGTCGGACCCGCCTCGGACCGGCGCGGCGCCCGCGGACTGACGCGCCGTGCTCGACTATCTCGTCCAGCGTCTCGCCATTTCCGCGGTCACCCTCGTGGTGATCAGCGTCATCGTCTTCACCGGCGTGCGCATGATCCCCGGCGATCCCGCGCGGGTCATGGGGGCACCGACGCCGACGAGGCCGGCCTCGCCGAGATCCGCACCAAGTACGGCCTCAACGATCCCGTTGCCCGTGCAATATTTCCGCTGGGTCGGCCTGGCTCTTCGCGGCGACCTCGGCGAGTCCATCCGGACGCGGGAATCGGTGGTCACCACCGTGGCCAAGAAGCTGCCCATCACCCTCGAGCTCGCGTGCCTCTCCATCCTCGTCGCCCTCGCCATCGCCATACCCGTGGGCGTGCTCTCGGCGGCCCGTCGCAACTCCGTGTGGGACTACCTGGCCAACGGCATATCCCTCTGCGGGCTCTCCGTGCCGAGCTTCTGGCTGGGCATCATGCTGATCCTCCTCCTGTCGGTGCGCCTGCACTGGCTGCCCGCCTCCGGCTTCGTCCCCTCTGGGAGGATCCCCTCGGCAACATCACGCGCATGCTCATGCCCGCCTTCGTCCTCGGGACTACCCTCAGCGCGGTGCTGATGCGCCAGACGCGCAACAGCATGATCGACGTGCTGGGCGCCGACTACATCCGCACCGCGTACAGCAAGGGCCTGCCCGGCCGGGCCGTCATCTTCCGGCATGCCATCCGCAACGGCCTCATTCCGGTGGTGACCATCCTCGGCCTGCAGATGGGCGCCCTCATGGGCGGCGCGGTGGTCACCGAGCAGATCTTCGTCGTCCCCGGATTCGGGCGGCTGATCGTGGAGTCGGTCTTCACGCGGGACTATCCGCTCGTGCAGGGCGTGGTGCTCATCACGGCCAGCGCCTATGTCTTCATCAACCTGCTCGTCGACGTGTCGTACTCGCTGCTGAACCCGCGCATCCGGGTCAAGGGAGCGGCCGATGCCGGCTGAGACGAGCGCGGTGGCCGCCGCCCCCGTCGCCCTCGGCGAAGCCCCGGTCACTCCGCTCATGCGCGCGTGGCGGCGCGCGGCGCGACGTCCCCCCGCGCTCGTCGGGGCCGCCGTGGTGCTCTTCTACGTTCTCCTCGCCCCCGAGCAAGGCCGTAACTGAACGAAGTACATCGAGTCGTTACGTATTGCTCGTGATAGACCTCCGTCGACGAAAATCGTATCCCGTTTGGGATCGATATGGTTACCGACAACCCAGGTGACTTCGGATAAGTCCTGCACGTTGACATCGTGATCGACGACGATCAGTGTCTTGGTGAACATCATCTGCCCGAGAGCCCCAGAGCGCATGCATGACCTTTCTCGCGTGAGCCGGATATTCCTTCTTGATCGAGATAATCGCCAGGTTATGAAATACACCATGCACCGGCAGGTTCATGTCGACGATCTCAGGAAGGGTGACGCAGCAGCAGCGGCAGAAAGAGTCTTTCCGTGGCTTTACCGAGATAGGCATCTTCCATCGGGGGCCGGCCAACGATGGTTGTCGGATAAATGGGATTTCTTCTGTGGGTGATGCAGGTCACATGAAAAACTGGATAGTCGTCCCCAGAGAATAGAAGCCGGTATGATCGCCGAACGGCCTTCGCGCCGGAGCGGCTCCGCCGGGTCGACATAGCCTTCGATCACGATGTCGGAGTTGGCCGGCACCTCGATATCGACGGTAACGCCCTTCACCAGTTCGACGCCTTTCTTGCGCAAAAACCCGGTAAATAGAACTTCATCGATTTGAGGTGGCAGCGGCGCGGGTTGGCGGCGTAGATCATCGCCGGATCGCCGCCGAGACAAACTGCCAGCGGCATCTGCCCCTGTGTTTCTTTTTTGCTGTTGAAAGTGGCGCGCACCGACTTTGTGGAGGTGCCAATGCATGCCGGTGGTGCGCGCATCGAAAACTTGCAAGCGATAGAGCCCGACGTTTCTCGTGCCTTTGACGGGATCTTTGGAAAAGACCATCGGCAGCGTAATAAATGGCCCTGCGTCACCTGGCCAGCAGGTGAGCACAGGAAGAATATTCAGATCCGGTTCGCGAAGGATCACTTCCTGACAGAGCGCCGTCTTTGACGATCTTGGGCGGGATGCCGGCAAGCTTTATCAAATCTGACGCCAATTGCAGTTTGTCTTTGAACGATTTTGGCGGTTTGGTTTGAATTAGCTTGCTGATCTCGGCGGCGATTTCTTCGATATCCTGGACGCCCAACGCCAGCGCCATGCGTTTTTGTGAGCCGAATGCGTTGATCAAGACCGGAATCTGTTTGCCAATGACATTTTCAAAGAGCAGCGCGGGCCCGCCGCTCTTCATCACGCGATCCGCGATCTCGGTGATTTCCAATTCTGCCTTGACCGGATAGACTACGCGCTTAAGTTCGCCGGCTTGCTCCAAGGCGCGAACGAAGCTATTTAAATCGTGGTAGGCCATTGCGTTGGGCAAGATTGCTATGACTAGCAAATCAGTAACCAGGGAACCAGTCGGAAGTCAAACTATCAGGGAGACTGGATTGCCGTGATGCACTCGAAAATAGAGGCCTGACAGAGGCGACAAATTCGCGTTCATTGCCTAGACTCCATGAAAACCAAAAACGAATCGTTGATGGCCGAGGTAAATCCAACCCGCCAGTTATACCATCACAAGGCTTCACAACCGCCGTGGTATGTCCGCTGCTCGATACCGGCTCTCTTGGTTCTGATCGTATCGTTTGTTTTCTACCCCGTGCTTCAGAACGGCTTCGTCGAATGGGACGACGCGGTGAATTTCCTGCAAAATCCTCACTACAGAGGTCTGGGTTGGGAACAGATCAGCTGGATGGTTACGACGTTTCATGGGGGCACTACCAGCCGTTGAGCTGGCTCACTCTCGGGTTCGACTATGTGCTCTGGGGCATGGACCCATTTGGTTACCATCTGACCAATCTACTTATTCATGCAGCCAATACCGTGCTGTTCTACTTCATAAGTCGTTGGCTGTTATCAATTGCTTTGTCCGTATCCGAAAAAACCGGCAGCTAAACCTCAGCGCGGCTTTTTCCGCTCTATTGTTTGGGATTCATCCTTTACGAGTCGAATCGGTTGCGTGGGTTACGGAGCGGCGCGATGTTCTGTCGGGGTTGTTCTACCTGCTTACCATCTATGCTTACCTGCGCGCAGCAAACGTCGAACGGACACATTCGCGGCGATGGCTGAGCCTAGCCTGTGTGACCTATGCCTCTATCGCTATTTTCAAAGGGAACAGCGATGACGCTGCCGGCCATTTGATCCTGCTCGATATTTATCCCTTGCGAAGGTTCAAAGGGAGGGTTGCGGAGTGGTTTAAACCGGAGCAGAGGGGCGTGTGGTTCGAGAAGGTGCCATTTCTTATCCTCGCTTGCGGATTTGCTTTGATCGCCTTGAGTGCGCAACGCAGCGTCGGAGCCCTCAAGACGCTGGCGCAGTACGAGCTGCCTATCCGCCTGGGTCAGACCTTCTACGGCGTTTTTGGTATCGGGAAGAGTATTTTCCCCGTACAACTATCGCCACTTTTACGAATTGCCGCTGCTGGATGATGCCTGGAAGCGGCTTTTTTGTTCTGGCCGCCTGCGGCGCGGCTTGCGATTACGCTCGGTTTGTATTGGGCGAGGCGGCGGTGGCCCGCCGCGCTTGCTTGCTGGGTCTACTACATCATTGTTCTCTCTCCAGTCTCCGGTATTGCTCAAAGCGGGCCGCAATTGGTCGCCGACCGATATAGTTACCTGGCATGCCTCAGCTGGGCAGTGTTGATCGGAGGAACGCTGTTTAACGTCTCGCCGCTAACGGATTCCACCAAAAATTTCCCGTGGGTTTCCGGGGCTAGGCTTTCTTTCGTGGTCGTGACTATGCTGAGTCTCGGTTTGTTGACATGGAAACAGTCGTTGGTGTGGCGCGATACCCGGACCCTTTGGCAACATGCGATCGCCGTAACGCCAGATTCGAGCATAGCCTATTATAACTTAGGCAAAACGTTCGAAACCGCAGCAAAAGTCGATCAAGCGATCGAATTTTATCGTCGTGCCGTGACAATCAATCCGAGCTACGCCAATGCGCATCATAGCCTGGCAGATATGTTGGTTCGCAAAGGTCTGCCGGTAGAGGCCCTGGCGCATTATCGCAAAGCCTTACAAATCAGAGCCCGATGATGCCGAGACGCACAATAATTTGGGCGTGCTGCTGGAGGTGCAGGGCGAGATCGAAGCGGCGCTGGACGAGTTTCAAAAAGGCCGCCAAAATCGATCCAAACTTCGCTCGAGCATTTTTCAATTTAGGTCGGGTCTTTGCTCAAGAAGGCGATCTCGCGCAAGCTACCAACTACTATCGCGAGGCTAATCGCTTGGACCCGAGAGAGGCGGTTATTCTAGTAAGCCTGGCGGAAGTTCTTGCGCGCCAGGGGAATGTGAAATCAGCAACAGAGTACCTTGTTGCCGCCATTAACTTGAAAGCGGATTTCGCCGATGCTCACGTGCTGCTGGCTCGATTATTGGCCGCACAGGGAAAACATCTGAGGCGCAAAAACATTATGGCGAAGCCATGCGGCTCTTAAAAGCGGAACGTAACGGCGGCAACGTTGAAAGCGCCGCACCGCCATCATGATCGGCGCTCGAAGGAACCGTTAAGTTGCCGGCTGTTAAAAATCTTAATATTTGAAGATGCCTCAGGTTTCCATTTCTACCGCATGATCCATGGCAACCCGCCGGACCAACTTGGCGAACCTGATTTCCATTTTCTTAAACTTTAGATAATTCACGAAAGCAATGAAGAATAGTGCGAGATTGGACAGGTAGAAAAGGAAATCGACGCCTCGAACAATGCCAAAGTAGTTGGCAATCTCCGTCGACCAATCGGGATTCAAAGCAAATATCAACATAGCGGACACAAAGCATAGAACAAAAAACTTTCTTATCATGGTATGCTTGGGAAGTAGCAACACGTAAATGAAAAACGTACCCAGAGAAATTAGCAGCAGGTATCTAAAGTTCATCGGATCAACCTCCCCGTAATTAGATCGATTAAAATTGTGATGGCATTGGAAGATGCTTGCCCCTTGCGCCGTGAATATTCGGTGTATTTGATGGTTACGGGAATTTCTCGGATCGTCATATTTCCCTGCTTCAACTGATGCAAGATTTCCGACGCGTAAGCCATGTCGTTTTGCTGTATCGTCAATAACGATGCCGCTTTGCGGTTAAACCCGCGCAGGCCATTGTGCGTATCGGTCAGTCGAATGCCAGAAGTAAGATTCGAAAACCACCGTGCGGCGATTAAAAGTAACGCGCGCGTTTTCGGCATGTTGATTGCACTTCCTAAAAACGCGAACCAAACACAACATCGCAGTTACCCGACTGTAATGACTTAAGGAGCGTCAACGCATCGTCAATCGCGTGTTGACCGTCAGCGTCAAAGGTGAGAATCCAATCTGCGCCTTTGGATAGGGCATAGGTAATACCCGTTTGCAGGGCGGCGCCTCCGCCCAAATTCACAGCATGACTGATTAATGTCACTTTTAATCCATGGAGGCAGGCGGCGGTCGAATCGGTGGAACCGTCGTCGACGACGACTATGTGATCAAAGTGATTGCACAGGGAGGCGACGACATCGCGTATTACCGGCGCTTCATTATACGCTCTAACCACCACGAAGACTCGGCTATCGGCCGGCTGGTTCGCCTCCGAGTTTTCTTGGGGATTACCGGGATTCACAACTTACCTGACATCTTGAGAAGGCAGAGAACGATTTCTAAACGTGGAGCATCCTTGTCCATAAATTTCTAATTCTTGATTCGACGACAATGCCATAGCGAATTGGCACGAGTGATGAATTTAGTTAACCTCAAAAACTACCGAATACTGGTTTTCTTTTCTGAGCGAGAATCTAGGGTCAGCCCAGAGGCGGAAGTATAGAGAATCGTCGAACGGTTTCGCCAGAAACACATACCGTGCATTAAACTTTCTTTCAGAACCTGGTAGGAATCAAGGGAACCTGGTGAGCTCCAGCTTCCCGGTGACCAAATCATGGCCCTGCCGGAAGAGATCCGGGTCATATGCGTATTGGAAAATCGGATCCATGCCATTGGAGTAAACGTTCTTAGTATTCCAAAAGAATAACTCAGGGAAATACTCCCAGCGCGCGTTAAAGACGATCTCGCCAGGGTTAGAGTTGTCGGCAATCCACTTAGCTGTACTTTCAAAACGATTTGGCTCCCAGCCGACGGATAAAACCTGATTGCGAAGGTTTAAGCCGTAGAACGCTAGCCCAAGAAAGCACAAATCAAAAACAACCGGGCCGGCCAGTTCCGATTAAAATAATGGGAAAAAACCAGACCGATGAAAAGAACGCCGAAGCCGGAACAAAAATCAAAAGCGCGCCGAGCAAAAACACCGATAACAAGAAAAATAGGGTTGATAAAGCGGCGAGGGCGATAAAGACAGTCCGGTCGCGGCCTGAAAGAGCCGGGCCTTTTCTGGAGAATTTCCACACCATCCAAAAAGACTGAAAAGTAAAAGCACAATAAAAAACATATAGTTGCTATTGGCCTTGAGTTTCAAGGGTGACATTTCTGCGGCCAGATCGAGTGGGCTGCCGCCAATCTTTTCTATGGTTAATTGAAATAGCTGAGTATAGAGAATTCTTGCCGCCCCCATGGGGTTGGGACGCAAGATCCAGCCAGCCAACACCCCGCCAAGCAATGCGATGCACTCACGCCATGGAAGCAATTTTTCGGTAAAGATTTTTTATTAGTGTAAAAACGCCGACGACCAAGAATGACACGAAAAAAAGTTCAAATGCAGAAATGTTGAGGCCAAGGTCACCAAAAACACCCCCAAACGCTTCCAGTCGCTAGAAGAGCAAACAACAAACTACTCAAGCCAAGGGAAAGCACTTGTGGTCGGAGCATGCCGAGGCGGTGCAGCAAGAAGGCGGAAGAGAATAACAAGAAGAATGGCCAAAAGAGTGCGAGATTAATTTTGAGGCGAATGCAGGCTGCATAGAATGAAACCAAAAACACAGTCGTAACGAAAGCTCCTGCGAGTTGCATTCCCAAGATTCGATCGCCCACGAATGTAAAGGGAATTATCAGGACATGAAATCCGTACCACAAGTCGGAAGACAGCTTGCTGATGATCGAATAATGAACCCAAGGAAAGTCTGTTCTGAAAATCTCGGTAATGCTGCCATAAAGTTCCGCATGGCGAAAATGATAAAACACATCCGGATCGGGAAACTTGTCGACACTTGAAATGCAAGCCCATTGACACTGCGCAGGCGATGCAGAGAAAAACAAAAGCTAATTGAAGAGCGCTCAACGCTCTTCGATCCTTGATACTCCGCTGCGGCTGTCGACTTTGCGCGACGGTTACGCTGAGGCTTTGTTGTTTTCTGGGCATTGTCTCCAACGAAATCTTTTGCCACGATCCTGATGTAAGTCCTAACGGTTAGCCTAAATGCAAGAGCTTTTGGGGCGTGTAAAGCCTTTCGCTTGAAGCCACTTTTTCATTTGTAAAGCGAACCTGCTATTTGACAACGGCTGTTTCACTGTGTTTGAGAATCTTGATGCCAAAATTGCCACCCTGCAACGGTTCACTGCCAATCAAAGTAACGGGCTCATAGTTTTGATTCACCCAGTCCATAATTTGCTTGCCGTTGCGTGGATCGGATCCGAAAGGCCCGACACCGAACTCGGAAGAGTTATTGTCGACCAACATGACGTATTCGGGCGGCCGGGATTTAAAGTCGTTAAGCATTCGCGTCTCTCCAAAGACGATCATTTCGGGTATCATGAAATTTACATAAGGCACTGTTGTCGTTCTCCGCGATAGATAGTTGAGCATGATCCCCTCTGGCAGCCCGACAAATGTCGCACCTCGAGAAGTCTTTTCTTCGATCCACTCCAGTGTCAGAGCAGTGACTAACCCCGCTACTCGTACCTTGGGTCCATAAGTGATGATTGTATCGGCACCTTGGCCCACGGCGAAATCCTTCAATCGATAGAACTTTTGTGACCAGTTGAGATGATAGAAGATCGCTACGACTAAAACAGCCATTGCGAGCGACCGGAAAACTACGCCACACCCGGACGCTCCTGATAAAACTTTGGGGATCCAGAAAAATAGACAGATGACCAGTACAAGGGTGGCGGGCATCGGCAAATAAAAGCCGTAGTGATAGATGTGAACATTTAGGGCCATCTTGGCGAGCAGGCTGAGGGCGAAAGTGGTCCACAAGACCATCGGTAAAATGGTGGTCCACATTTCAACCTGGTGTGAATGTCTTTTAAGCAGTGTGATAAAAACCGCTAGGGCGAGAGCTGTCGTCAGGGGAAGGGCTCGGAGAATATCGATCCACGGCATGACGTTGCGATTCAGGTAAAGGGTCAGCGCAGACACGGCGCCCAAGCCGATGGCAATTAGCCCGGGGCTGCGTGTCACGCGGCTAATCGCTAAGTCGACGGCTGAGGCGAATAGAATAAAGATTACTACGCCTAAGAACATGCTTAGCATCCGACGGAAATTCTCACCGGGATCGTCGAGACCCAATATCCGCATATAAAAAGTTGTTTTTGTCAGCTCGTTCGAAAGAACCAAGAATCCCTGACCAACGGCACGTAGCGCTTGATCGGCGGTTAGGTAGGAGAGGAAATATAGGAAAAAGCCCAAAGCGGGCGCTAACGCGGCAGCGCAGAAAATCGCAAGTTCGCGCTTCTTTGGCGAGACGCTTGGAGGAGCAATGAAGTATGCGCTGGCAAAGCCGATCAACGCAACAATTGTCGCGGCTATGGCAACCTCTACTTTGGTGAGCAGTACTAGGCCAAGGCAGAGACCGGAAACTGCGCATGGAAGGCGGCCACCGCGTGTGAAATAACGAATTAACGCAAAAATCATCACTACGGTCAAGGCCATACCATGGGTGGCTTCATGGGTGTAGGGAGTGACATAATTGTAGTTACCGACCCCTACGTACTGCGAAAATCCAAATAAAGTCAGCAATACAACACAAGCCACCGTGGCGGTGAACGAATCGGCGAATCGACGGATAGTCAAGTAAATCATGCCGGTCATACCGGCCAGAATAAATAGGTTTAGAAAGATTATGACGGTGAGAGACGGCCCGAAGAGCTTGAACCAGAATGCGTTGAAATACTGTGAGAGGGGACCATGAAGAATTACCATGTCCTCGTGAAGGAGTTTTCCCTTGGCGAGTTGCCAGGGGATGTATAACTGCTGACCGAAGTCGATCTGGATATCGGGCCATTTCCGCCAGCTCCAGAAAGCCATGGCGAAGAAAACTACGACAATGATGCCGGGTCCGGCGCATGAAGTGCACCACTGAAATCGGTGCGTGCCTGGTTGCATGCTGTCGAGTTTATGCGGTCGAAATGTCTTGGGTTTTTTGTTACTCATGCAGCAAGCTTGGTCATCATCATTATCCAACAATAAAAACAATGTACATAGCTGGCTGCTTCCGAAAACAACTTCATGGCGATTGAAGACGGGTCAATGCGCAGGGCGCACACAGCTTCACGGAAATCAGTAAGATCTCAGCGACGTCGACAGGACGCCGGGGTGAATGTCGAAATCAAGGGGCTGACGGATACCCAGTGGTTTTGGCTAATACTATGCGGCGCATTGTTCTTGCGATTGATCTACTTGTGGCAAATCGCGGCGATCCCTTTATTTGAAAATCTTGCAGGAGACGGCCGCGCTTATGACGAGTGGGCGCAACGGATTGCGGCCGGAGACTGGCTGGGCAAAGAGGTTTTCTATCAAGCGCCGCTTTATCCTTACTTCTTGGGAATCCTCCAAAGCGTTCTGAAACATGATCTTTGGTCGATACGACTTATTCAAATTACACTGGGAGCCATCTCCTGTGCTTGGATTTTTGTCGTAGGAAGAAATCTATTTTCCCGCGATGCCGGAATTGCATCGGGCCTGCTGCTCGCATGTAATGCGCCGGCAATATTTTTCGATGGGCTCATAGAGAAAAGCGCCCTCGATTTATTCCTCCTCTCTGCTTTGTTGTTTCTCGTGTTTGGCATTAACCATAGAGAAAGTTGGGCGAAATGGTTGGGTGCCGGAGCGGTTCTTGGTCTCCTCGGTTTGTCTCGCGAAAATGCTCTGATTCTAATGCCGGTGATCGCATTGTCGATTTGGTTTTATTTTCCACCCCAACCCTTGGCGAATCGATTACGCTGGCTTGGGCTGTTTGTTGTGGGTTCGCTGCTGGTGCTCGTTCCGGTCGGTTTCAGGAACCTGAGCGCCGGCGGGAATTCAAACTCACGACGTCCCAGTTCGGCGCGAATTTCTTTATCGGCAATAACCCGCGTGCTGACGGAACCTATGGCTCGATTAGAAACATTATTCGTGAAACGCAACTCGAAGGGGCGGACGCCAAACGCTTGGCTGAAAGGGCAGAGGGGCGTGCGCTCACGCCGAGGACGAAGTTTCCAATTATTGGTTTCGTCAATCGCTTGATTATATTCGCTCGCGGCCGGGCGAATGGCTGGGTCTTTGGGCGTGAAATGGCTTTTGGTCTGGAACGCGCGGGAAATCGAAGACTCTGACGATTTCTATATTTATCGTGAGTGGTCCTGGCTGCTCAAATTGTTAGGCTGGATCAATCATTTTGGAATTCTCGCTCCATTGGCCGCACTAGGATTATGGCTAACCCGTGACCGGTGGCGGCATTTGTGGCCGCTCTACGCGATGATCCTAGCCCTGGCGGCAAGCGTCGCAATCTTCTATGTATTTGGCCGTTACCGTTATCCGCTGGTGCCCCTACTGGTGCTTTTCGCCGGCGCCGGGGTTGTTGAGGTGGTGCGGCTTTTCCGGGATCGAGTTTGGATCGGGCTCGTTCCGGCTCTTTTGATCCTGTTTGCCGCCGGCGTGATCGTGAATTGGCCGACTGCAAAAGTTTCGGGTGCGGGTGCGGCGGGCTACAACAATTTGGCCAACGCCTACGCGAAGCAAGGCAGGGTCGATGAAGCGATCAAAACCGCGCTGCAAGCGATTGCAATCCAGCCGGACTATGGTGTGGCGCACTATAACCTCGGTAATCTCTATGTCCGGATAGGCAACTTGGAACTTGCCCATCGTCACTTCGAAGAGGCGCTCCGATTGTTGCCGAACTATGCCGAAGTCCACGCCAACTATGGCCAATTGGTCGCCGAGAGCGGCGATATCGAGACGGGCATTAGATACTTTCGCCAGGCAATCAAGCTCAACCCAGCGGTCAGTCGAGCGCACCTCAACCTCGGTGTAGCCCTGGCGAAGCTGGGTCGAATCGACGAGGCAATCGGCCCGCTCCAGCAAGCGGTGCGCCTGTCGCCCGATTCCGCCGAAGCCAGTTACTATTTAGGCAGCGTCTTTGCCGCCCAGAATCGCTTCCCCGAAGCCGCGGATTATTTTTACCAATCGTTGCGCATTCAACCTGATTTCATCCCCGCCCATCAAAGTCTTGCTCAACTGCTCGTATTGCAGGGCAAGAACGACGAAGCCAGACAGCACTATCAAGAAGCCGTCCGGCTTATGCAGCTCAGTCGCCAAGCAGCGCCTAATCTGCGGTAAAACAGGATCCATCGGGCCTGATTCAGGGACGACGAGCAAAAAGACTCCCTAGCGAGGATTCGACACTCAAGGTCAGAGCGGCAGGCGGATTCACGAGTTTGATAAATGGGATCGGATCATCCGCTAGATTTACCCGTTCCAGTTTTGTCAACGGATGTGTTGTCAGCCCGTCCACCCAATGGAATTTCAAGATGATCTCACTGCCCTTTAATTCGGAAAGTTCCAAACGGTTCAACTCGGCTTTTAATTTTCCTTCGCCTTGCACACAAACCAGGTCAACGGCTGATTCACTCTCATCATGATGCACCGGCCCAATACGTTGTTCGAGGGTGACCAAGCCGGGGATCGCTTGCACAACCGCTGAATCGACGCCGGATGAAAGGCCACGACCGCGCCGATGTTGTAAAGGTTGCAGGTAATTACCGAGCTCCTTGTCGGTTAGGGTTGGATCTCCTTCTTGAAAATCTTGCCCGAATGAAACTCCGCAAAGTGATGGCGGTCGTTGTATAAATTAATCGGTCCGCCGATCAATTGCCTGCCGGTCAGATAGGGGACCAACGACGAGAGAGGTAAACTCGATCATAGACAAAACCCGGTTTCATCGCCTGATTCTTCGAAAAGAACGCGCGCGTCGGCCGGTGTTGCCCGCCCGATCCAATCGACAATCTCCCGTAGTTCCGGAATCAGCTGTGATCGTATCTGCAGCCTGCCGGTCGATTCGGTTTGTACGAGATTGATTAGAAACGCTAACGACCCGCAGATCAAGACGATGGGCACGAGCGGCGCCGCCGCCGCTCGATGCATCAACCAACGATTGACCGCATAGGCCGCGCCGACAGCGAGAAAAAGATCAAAAGGAACTTTGAACCGGAGCGGTTGCCACGGCTTGACGAACGGTATCAAAGCGCCAAAGTAACTGTAGTGACAAATAGCGTAATCAAAGCGGCTGCGAGCATGAGACCGAGAGCGCGTTGCTCGCTCTGGATCAGCTTTCGTGTTCCGAACAAGCCAAGTATCAGCAAGGCCAGACGGAATCCCTTCTCGATGAAAGACGGACGAAATGTCCAGTAGCCGTCGCGGACCGACGTAGTCGAGTATAAAGGTGAAAAAATCGGTGTCGGCAAACAACGGCAATTGGGTGACGATGGCGGCCGAAGCGTCATCGCTGCGGTGCGCGATCGCCGGGATCAGCCAGACTGGGTTGATGACCAGCGAAAGGACGATGGCCGCAGCGGTCACGCGACTAACCGACGCGTCAGACTTCTTGGTCGCATGACCAATAAAACCAGCATCGGCGGCGCAAAAGTCAGAATCGACTGCACGTGGAGTGGCAGAATCGCCGCCGCGAATACCAGCCAACTGAGAAGCAGCGCATCCGAATTTGAGGCGAAAGCGATCGCGAGCCGGTAAAACAACGATACGCCTAAACACGCTTAGATAAGACGCCACCGGGAAAACCGATCATGCCGTAGAAGAACATTTCCCGCGGTAACGAAGTTCCACCAGTAAGCGGTTCCCAGAAGTGCCGCTGCGAAGATTGCCGACAATATCGTTTGAATCGTCCAAGATGAAAAGATTTCGCGCAGCGAAATACATCAGTCCACGGCACGCTGGCCATCGCGAGAAAAGCGCCGATCTTGAGCCATTGAACCGGTGACAAAGCGATGGCCGACAAAACCAGCGCGACAAATTCGAAAAAGCTTGATGCTGAGATCCTGGATCGTGTTGGACGGATAGCCGGCCATGAAAAGGGATTGTAGCCCCAGACGCGCGTGATCTTGGCGCCAGAACGCGCTTGATAGAGTTGAGATGATGAAGGTGAAGACCCCAGTCCTGGTCGATGATCGGCTGGCTATTAAAAATTCCTACCGGCGGGAGAACAACAGCGCGAGAGCGACCCCATGCAGCAGACAGATGGCGACAGTCCACAGAAGAAGTCCGCTGATTCCAACTGCTTGTTAGGGGCGCCGCGATAGCGGTGAGTGCAGCTTCGCTTTTCGAGGCAGTTTTCTTCTCACTGAAGCGGTAGATTAGCTGAAACACGACCTAATACCAATGATGTTACGGTTTTGCTCGCGCATCGATCAAGCGGGGGAGACCGCGCAACAACTAAAAGATTAAGAATTTGGCAGATGGCAAACCGAACGCAGCGGCGCATAGCGTAGAAAGCAAAAGCAGGATCAGCCCTTCGAGACGAAGAAAAGCGGCGGCGGACGCCCATTTCTGCTTTTAGCATGGCGCGCTACTACTTGTTGGTGCCATTGCGCGTCATCTGCCCACTTAGACAGGGAGCCTGTGGTTGGATGAAGCCTGGGTGGCTAATTCGATTCGATCGGGCAGTCTATATCAGGCATTCTATTACGACGATTGGCTACAGACCACTCCGCCTTTGTTTATCGTCATCAGCCGCTTGATCACGACTCTGTTTGGCGCTTCGAACGTCGCGTTTCGAATCTTCCCAATCTTTGCCGGTATAGTTTCCATACCGCTCTTTTCCTTCATCAACGCTGAGGCTCCTCAGGCCGAGCTATGCGATGATTGCTACGTTGTTGTTTGTCCTTAACCCGCGACTCATTCTGTATAGCCAATCGCTCAAGCAATATAGCACCGACGTTCTTTCCACGCTGAGTTTCATCGTTGTCGGATGTATCTACATCGAGAAGCACACCGATCGCTGGTTTTATGTGCTGGTAGCTAGCTTTGTGGCGCTCAGCTTTCTCTCTTATCAATGATCGTTTTCTCCTTTTCTCTTGTACGCGGCTGTTGCGGGTTTCGATGTGCGGCGGGACGCTGGCGTTGGTCGAAGAACGATTCGTCTGATCTGTCTACGATTGGGTTTGGTGATGGTCGCTGGATGTTTAGTGGGCGCGATAAACTATTGGTTCTTTATCCGACCTAACAAGTCGCCGGCACTCGTCAGGTTTTTCCTGGACGACTTTCATCAGGGTCCGGGATGTGAGCACGTTTCTGGAGTTTTTATGGCAGCAGGCTTTTGAGCCATCCCGCGAATGTTGTTTTCGGAGGTCGAGCGCCTTTGCCGCTCGTGGCGACAGTCATCATAGTTATCGGTTTCATTTACCCTTGGAGATCTCGAAACACCTCTACCGGACTCAAGAAACTCAGGAACGGCGATGCTACTGACGTTACCGATTATGAGGAAGCATCGTGCTCAATCTCATCGGGATATTTCCTTTGCCTGAATTCGATCACAGGCTCTTGGTTTCTGTATTTCCGACTCTCGTTTTGGCGTTTGCTCTCGGACTTCAGTGTCTAGTGCGGTTCGTATGTTGCTTCATCGCTTCACGAATTGAAAGTTTTAAGGCGATGACCCGGAGAAAACGCCGTTGGCGCGATTTTTTGCGGGCTTGGCGGTTCTTGGATTGCTAGTCTTCAGCAACGTCGGTTTACAGCCGTATTTTGCCGAGGAGCAGGAAGACAGCGAACGGGCTGTCGCTTATTTGGCACAGCGAGTTCAAGCTAACGATGTCCCTATATGTACATTCAAGCATGCGAGAACAGTTCGATTGTATAACCGAACGACGCCGGTTAGCGCGGGCAAAATAGTCTACGGCAGGATTGGCATGCCATGTTGTCCCAGAAAAGACTATCGCAGTCCGACCCAGAGTCGTTTATGGACATTGCGGATGAAGTTTCACCTTTGGCTGATGCGTCGACCGGAGGGTCCCTTTGGCTCTTGATTACTGACCGGCCTCTTCACCGGTTCGTAGTGCGGCGCAATGATATTGAGATCTTTGAACGAATTCTCGCGCGGGTGAATTGCGAAAGGAACGATCAAGCTCGGCTCATCGGCGTCTATGTGGCTCGATTCGGATGCAAGCCAAAATGAGGGGTTACCTCTCAATCGGAAAGGATAGGCGGGTACTCTATCTTCTGTAGTTTCGTGTCGGCATAGTAATCAATTTGCAGCGTGCGCCAAGCTCGAAGGCGTTTGGCCAGCTCGTCGACCAAATCGACTCGTGAAGCGGCAATATCGATTGTCTCGCCGGGATCGGTGGTCAAATCGAAGAGCGAATAGCGCTGTTCTCTCTCGTCGACGCGATTAGCTTCAACCCGGACCGAACAATTGCGTACTGATACGCCAGCGGGTTGTACCATCATGTACGCCGAGTGTTTTGGATCGGCCACCGAGTTAAAAAGGTCAATGCCTTGGAAACTCGGATGGACGAGAGTAAGCCGAGCAATCCGAGGGTGATGGGGCGATGTCCACGTGCTGAGCGAGACGGTCGTCCACGCCGGATTTAAGCCCGGGAGCGCGAAAAAGCAGAGGCACTCTCATGACTTCATTAAAAATCGCGCTGGCATGAGATGCGAGACAGTCATGTTCGTAGAAGCTTGTCCGTGGTCGCCTGTGAGTACAATGACGGTGTTTTCCCACAATCCGTTGCTCTTTAAAAACTGGAACAGTTTTGCGATCTGGAAATCGACATAAGCCAGGCTGTCGGCATAAACATCTTTTCACAATCGGAACTTTATCTCGTGGAAAATGCGCAAACCGGATAGTGAAATCCGAGGCCTTTCAGGACCGAAGCGCCGTTGAAAATCACGCGGCACCACACAAGGGAGATGGCTGCTTTGAAAATTGATCGCGACAAAAAGGCTCCCGCTTTATGCCATCGATCCATCGGATCGCTTCCGCCACAGTATACCGATCGTCCACACTACCCGCGTGTTTCGTTTCTTTGGTCAATCTGCAAATCCGGCATCTCCTTGCATCACATAGGTCTGACCTTTAAAAGTCGCCGCGTGAAATAGATAATCGAGATTGCCTGTCTGAATAAGAGGTTGATCATTCCACTCCAATATTCATTGGACGAGGAAAAAATCGCTGTATGATATCCAAGGGCCTTGAGCACATCGTAAATCAGCACCCTTGGATACGATATTTTCCGGGTAAGTGTATCAAGTCTTTGATCGCAGCGGAAAATGAGAGGAAAACGGAACGACAGTTGCATAGTCGGTATGACTTGCTTGAGTGTACGCGTTTGAAAACTCTCGCCTCGCTGGCCAAGCTGTTGGCTGCGGGCATGACGTCACGGTTTGCGCCATAAGCCTGCAGGTTGATCAGCGCGCATGGATTCGACAATCAGAATGATGACGTTCCAACGCTTAGACGGGTGTTGCTTTGCCAACGCGGCGTATTGTTCCTTCGGAGATAATCGGCCGCTCTAGGATTCTAAAATCATCCGTCTTAACCTGCTCTCCGAGCTGTTGGTGCAGGTGGTTACGAATATCCGTTAAAACATAGGCAAAGGGACTAACCGTGTTGTTTTGGGTTTTCGCATAGAGGGAGGGCGGACCTCATGTATCAGGCGTTCTTCCGTACTGCTATATTGCTTGCCAAAATAAGTTCCGGTTACGGATATGCCGATTATCACGATCCATGCAAAGACGAGTCGCATGCGGGTCTCGGTCTTCCAGCTTTCGATCAACGTGGCAGCCATTTGCTGAGTATGAATGTTCCGAGGAGCGCTAAAAACACGACTGCAAAGCCAATATCGAGATCGATCCAGTGAAAGACTTGTAACGGATGAGACGCGAAGAAAAAAGTCCGGCTGTCGATGAAAGTGCCGATCTGCCAAAACATTCCCAGCTAGCGGTATAAAGCAATAGAACAAGCCAAGTGACACCGCCAGAGATGCACTTGCTATTACTTCCCGGCAATTCGGCTGGGAATACGACGTACGCATAGTCGGCTTAATGACAATAGTGAAATGCTGAATGCGCCTAGAAACAGCGCGGATAACGTCAGGGAATAGCAAGTCAACGGCAACCGCGCACCTAGGGGCAAGTCGACATTGCGCAGAGTGCTCCCGGGAACAACCAAATTGAGCCCCAATTCTACCAGCGAGAAAACAAACCATAGCGCCGCGAATTCTGCCAGACGAGGATAGGCGACGGTTACAAAGGCTCGAAATCGATTTGCCGTAAAGGAAATTTCTTTCCAGTCATGCATCGTCAAATTCTCAGTCGGTGCTGTCTTTATTTTGCGTTTCTTTGCCATGACTAAATACGAACGACTTGCAGACCGTTTAGCTGCACGCTGGAACTGCATGGAAGAACAGTTATCGGGATCGGTTCAGATCATATTGCCAGAAAGCTCGAACGGAATTTTGTATGCTGTTATAGGCACACAATAAACACATACCGCTGCTGAAACACAACCTTTGGAGCTAATCCTAGAACTTGGCCACACCGTCACTGAGCGAAGTTATTCCAGCCGTATCGCCTTGTAGCGAACCGGCGCGGCAAACTAGGCATTTTCCGCTGGTCGCCCTGATCGCCTTGATCACTATTTGGGCGTTTGTCCCTGGCACTACCGAATGGCTTCGTAAACTGGGACGACAAGGCATTAGTGAGCAGCGCCGGTTACCAAAGGATTCGGCTGGACCGAAATCAGAGTGGATGTTCGCAACCTTTCATTTCGGCGCAGTACACCAACCGCTCACATGGATGACGCTCGGGCTCGGTACGTTCTTTGGTGGGCGGATCCCGTTTGGGCATCATTCGACCAATCTGCTGCTTCACATCGGTAATGCGCTACTCTTCTACTACGTTGGCGTGACGCTACTTTTCCTTGTCTGAGAGCGAGCAATGCCTCTACGGACCAGACCGGATTAGAAGCCACGGCCGGGATTGCAGCGCTGGTTTTGCGGTTCACCCTCTTCGCGTGGAACCGGTTGCCTGGGCATCTGCTCGTGGCGAGCTTGTCGCGGCTGCATTTTTTCTTCTAAGTATCTTTGGCTACCTCAAAGCCAGGCTGGTGCTGGCCGCATCCGCCGCAATCCGGTGCGCTGGATGCTGATGTCACTAATCGCTTTTTTACTTTCTTTCTGTTGGCCGGGCCAAGCGGCTTGTTTCTTCCTATCATTTTTGTTGATTCTCGATAGCTATCGCTTCTTGAGACCCACGGGAATGGACCACAAGAGTCATCAGGCGTCTGAAGCCGGGGCGCATTTTGCAGGACAAACGGCACCCTATTTTGTCTTATCCATCGGCTACGTCGCGAGTAACTTTCGCTGCACGCAACCGCGTTATGGATTAGTAGCATGCCCCCTTAAAGTTGAATTTTTTAGTTGGGTCTTATATCAGCTTGCGCGGCTCCGGCATTCTATCTTTGGAAAGTAATCCTGCCGTTTGGCCTATCGCCGGATTTTACGAGTTGAGCCGTTTGGACTTTAACCGCATACGTTGCAGCGAGCGCGATCATTTGTGTAAAGGAGTTGCAATCTTGCGCAAGGAGCAGCCCGCGTTGGTTTACTTGCTTGGCTTTCTTATTTGGTGCTCGGGATCCCCGTTCTCAGAGGGCAGTATTCTGAACAGCAGGTTTTGGCGGATCGCTATACCTATCTAGCTGCACTTCCCTTGACGTTGCTCATTGCTGTTGTCGTAAAGCGATGCTTGTCTCGCAGCATGCACCGATGGGGAAAGTGGTCCTTGATTCTAGCCAGCGGGTTTACCCTATTTCTTTTGGTCGAGAGCTAGGAATACTTTCCCGATATCAGGCCCGAGTTTGGCGCTGATTCAGCGAGGCTCTGTGGAGATATTGCCGTCGCGGCAAATCAAATAGCGAGGCTTATTTCAATTTGGCGACCTTGGCCGAGGCGCAGGGCAAATACGAAAATGCTATCGCAGCGTATAAACAGGTGGCGGCAATTGATCCGCAACGATGGGACGCGCACGAAAAGGCGGCGCAATTGCTTCAGAAGCAAGGGGAATATTGCGGAAGCGATAGGACACTATCGGAGCGTTGTTGAACTCAATCTCAGTCGCACTTGGCGCTCGGGAAAATTTAGCGAACGCATTGGTAACCCAAGGCGAGATTGGCGAGGCGATTCGAAATTTTCAGGCTCCTGGAGTTGTCGCCGCAGCGTAATCAGGCGCGTATCAAACTGGGCGCTATCTTAGCTGTCGCGGGTCGTCTCGACGAAGCGGCGGAAACTTTGAGTGCGGCCGTAAAAACCGACCCGGATGATGGCACTGCGATGATAAGGTTGGGGCAAGTATTGGCCGCCCAGGGCAAATTGGGGAAGCGGTACAATATTTTCGCGGGTGCACGGCTGCG
>ERZ1370068.8108-contig-6988_pt1 | contig 164954 bp, 269 predicted proteins | sample MGYA00561227_ERZ1370068 | MGnify/ENA primary metagenome ERZ1370068 (study PRJEB38410, sample SAMEA6850437) | metagenome | study: Metagenomic assessment of the ecological functions of the soil: analysis of the soil microbiota associated with the... | reverse complement strand
AGTTACGTATTGCTATTGTGGAGGCGCGATTTCAAGATTTCGCACGATGCAGAGTTATGTCAAGCACAAGCGCTGTAGTTTAGAACGCCTCGAAATCTACTTTAGAGCGGCTCAAAACTCCGGGCGAAACCGGCCTGCCCGTGAAAGCCCCAATTGCTCGTCTGCAGCGAGCGACGATAGCGGCCCGTGCGCGTGCCCGGCACCCGCGTGGCGCCGGAATTCCGCCGACGCACGAGGCGGGCCGGCGCGTAGCGCGGCGCGGACCATGTCGGCCAGCGTGTGTTGATCGAGCACTGCCGATGAGCACCGAGCGCATCGTCCAAGATCTCGTTCACGCCGCTGCGGCTTTTTTGTTTGCGGCGGTGGGGCGCAGTCCTCAACCTCGACGTGGGTGATCTCCGTTGCCCGCACGACATCGCCGATGCGGATTTGATCGGCGCGTCGCGCCAGCCGCACGCCGCCGTTGCGGCCGCGCACGGCCTCGATCTGGCCCTCGCGGGCCAGCAGGTTGACGATCTTGAAAACGTTCTGCCTGCGTGATCTGCAGCCGCTCGGACAGCTCAGCGACCTTGAATCAATCGATCGTCGGCGCCGGCGCAACCGATCAAGATCCGGATCGCATGCCCGGTGGATTTGGTCAGGCGCATCGTCGTGAGGGCTCCCTGGTGCGCTTCTGGGCCAAAGCTATCTCATCTTGGTGACGAATTGCGAAGCCTTCAACGGAAACCTTCGACAGGGCTGGGAGTGGCCCCCTATCGCCGCCTTGGGCCCCCGCCCCCGGCATTTTTCTTGACAAAGCGCGGCCGGCAGGGCGGAGCGTCCACGCCGGGCGACGGCCAAGGTGCTGGGCGCGGCCACCTATTTGGTGAGGATCAGCTTGCCGTTGGCCGTGATCTGCAGGCGGTAGTCCTGGCTGTCGTGTTCGAGGATCACCTCGCGGTCCCCCTGCAGCAGCTCGCTTACCTTGATACGTTTGAGCCGGGTGCCGGTCGGCGACCTTCTCGACCGGCGGGGTACTCTCTGGATCCCGCTGGCTGATCATGTCAGGATACCCCCATCCGACGCGCCGCGCCGCCCATTTCTTGACTCAAATAAATCCACAAATGGCGGGGTTGGCAAGGGTCGTTATCCGCGAACCCACAGGGGTGCTCTTGTGCTGCACCCTGGGACCCAGACGCTCGCTGCAGGGCAGGCAGAGCAAGGTGCCCGGCGACGGGTCGAGCCGCGACCTCTAGCAGGCTGTAGCGGGGCGGCGGCTACTTTGTCTCTGCGGCTTGATCTTGGCATCGCGAATGACCTGGGCCCACTTCTCCATTTCCTGATCTTGATGCGTTGGGCAAACTCCTCGGGCGTATTGGCCACGACTTGGAAACCCAGCTCATCGAGGCGTGCCTGCACGTCGGGCAGGGCCACCAGCGTGACGATCTCCCGGTGCAACTGGTCGATGATGGCTTTCGGCGTGCCCGCCGGTGGCCAGCATGCCCGTCAGCGCATAGGCCTCCTGCCCGGAGATGCCCCGCCTCGGCCATGGTCGGCACGTCGTGGGAGCGCCTTTGAGCGCTTTTCCGCCGTCACCGCCAGGCCGCGCAGCAAGCCCTGTTGATCTGCGGCGCGGCGGGCGGCAACTCGCCGAGAAGGCCACCGGCGTGTGGCCGCCAAGGGTTGATTGGATGGCGGGAGCCGCCCCGGCGAACCGTGGTACGGTGGGCAGGCCGAGATCGTAGCTGAGACGGAAGATCTCGCCGGACAGATGCGGCGTGCTGCCGATCACCTGGCGCCGCGAAGCTGTACTTGCCCGGGTTCGCCTTGATGACCTCGATCAGCTCCTGCATGGTCTTGGCCGGCACGGATGGGTGTACGCTCACGACGTTGGGCGATACCGCAACGATGCTGATGGGGGCAAAATCTCTTGACGGGATCATAGGGGACTTTGGCGAACAAGCTTGCTGACGACGAAGCCCAGTGCTGACGACGAGCAGGGTGTATCCGTCCGCCGGGGAAGCGGCGACCAGTCCCGCAGCCGTGATGTTGCTGCCCGCGCCCGGCTGGTTCACGACGTAGAATTGTTTGCCGAACCGGGCTGAGAACTTGTCGCTGACGATGCGGGCAACGACATCGGTGGGACCACCCGCCGCAGTTAACCACGACCCTCACGGGCCGGTCGGGATAGGTTGCGCCACGGCGGCCGTGGCGGTGAGGCTAATGAGACCGATCGCGAGCCGGGCGAGCCATGGCAAGGCGCTCCTCCACTGACGCGTTTCGGCCGGCATGGTAGCATCGCCGCGCGGCAAGAGCAGCAGCCGATCCCAGCGCCCGTCCGCCCAACCAACGCAGCCTTGCCTCCTGGCGCCGACGGGGTCGCGAACGCGCGCAAGCCAAGTTCCTCAGCGGGACTTGGCGGCGACGACACCGCGAGGCGCATGGCCACGTGGAACTAACGCGGCCGGTCGAGGCGCCTGCCCCCGAGGAGCCCTTGGCCTTAGGCGCTGTCGGACCGCCGCCATCAGCCGCCGCTCTGCACAGATTTGAGTTGCGATGGCCGCGCTCGACGCGCGTTGCCGCGGCGGCGGATCCGCCGATTGGCTGTGACGCCAACACGCAAGGGATGGAGGCTAGCCTATTGCCCGAAAACGACATAATTTCACCATCTCCTGCTGCTGATCTCGTTGCATAATCTTGATCTGGGGGGGTCCTCATGCTTACGCGTAACCCGTCCGCCCAACCCAACACGCTTGCCCAACCGAGCCCGCCTCGACCGGCCACCCCGGCGGTGGTCAACGGAGCGCAACGCCGTACGGGACCGACGGAGAGCGGTGATAAATCGATCATCGGCAACGATCTGCGTATACATCGGTCAGGGCCGGCATCATCAGCCGCAGCATTCTGCAGATCGACGGTGAGATCGAGGGCGACGTGCAGGCCGCCGAGGTGATCGTTGGCGAGCAGGGCAAGGTGTCAGGATTGGTCTGCCGGTCAGCAGGTGGTGGTGAGCGGTAAGGTCCCCGGCGCCATCTGCGCCAAGTCGGTCACCCTACAGAGCACGTCGGAGGTCGAGGGCGATATTCATCACATGTCCTTTGCCATCGAGCAGGGAGCCGTGTTCGAGGGTCGCACGCCGGGCGGCGACCGAGGCTGATCTCAATGCCGTGATAGACGCCAAGGCCGGACAGTCGAAACCCGCTTGAGCGGTCTCGTCCGACCACGGCCAAGATCGCGGGGCTTCTCGCGTTTGCTCCTAGCGATCGAAAGCGTCGGGGTACGCGCACGCTGCGCGCGCAGGCGACGCGCCATTCCCGCTTTGTCATGTGGGTTTGCGCGTCCCAGGTCTCGAGGCACATCGATAACTTTTCTCTGCTTGGCAGCACCCTCCTCCTTGGCTTTTCGGCTGCTTTCAGTCTGCCGTCGCAACGGCCGCCATCCCCGCTCGCTCCTTAGGGCTCTTCATCGGTGCCGCTTGCTGCTCGGTCTGAGCGTCGGCAGCGCAGCCTCGCCCCAACAGCGCCAATGTGCCAAGGATGATCGTTGCCTCGAGAAACTCCCATGGCAGCCTCCACTACACCTTTCAGTTGTCCATCACGCCAGGGCCGGAAATTTAGAGTGGCCGTGGCGGTGCTCGGCATAGGTAAAAGCCCTGAGGCAGCACGCGGTGGATACGGGGAGACCCCACGCGTTCGCAGCTTCGGCGCGCCGCGATCGGCCCTTGCCGCAATTTTATCCTCCGGGGTCTCCTCAGTTTGGGGCGCACCTGTGCTTCAAATCACTGCGCGCGCTCGCAAAACGTCGCAGCATCTGGCGCAGCGATGACGAGCGACAATGGTGTTGGGCGCATCGCTCGTGAAGTTGGAGTGTCCCCCATGAAGACCATCCTCTCTGCGTTGCTCGCGCTCGGTTCTGGCCGGCTTCGCGGGTACCGCGGCGGCCGACGTCGATGCCAAGACCTTCTATGAGAAGGTCGATCGCGGATCGCTTCTGATCCCTCGGCAACTGCTGGGCTGACCCCCACGCTTTGGCAGCGTGGGTCGGTCATCCGTGTTGGAGTTTTGCGGGATCTGGAGGTTCGTCGCATCGGTGCGTGCCGACCCACTTGCAGTTTGCAAGCGTTTCGGTCCGGTAACGCCATCGATCTGGCAGAGGGCAGTGCCGAGCTAGTGCACGTCGCCCACGACCGGCACAAGCGCGCAGGTGGGTGCCGTTGATGGCACCGTGCTGAAGGGCCAGCCCCCTGCCGCGAGGCCTTGGGCGCGATGTACTCCTGAGCATCGCCCCTGGCTGCCGGTCTCGGCTCACGCTCATGGCCGAGCTCTTGGCCGAGCTCATGGCCAGGGCGGCGTCAACGAACGCGCTTTACGCGCCACCGCGACACCGACGTGTCTGCCGCAAAATACTTTCTCGTAACTTGCCAAACTTCGCTGAGAACGTGCCATGACGGTTATCCTTGTAACGCAGGACAGCGGCGTGCATGGACCGAAGATCGCGGCGGGCATCGCTGCGGGTCTTGGTCTTGATCTTGTCTCCCAGGAAGAGCTCGGCTATCTCGTGGCTGCGCGCATGCACATCAAGCAGGAGACGCTGCAGCGTCTTGTCGACGCGCGCCCGGCCCTGTTTGCCCGTTGGCTGGGCGGAGCGACGACGGCTTTGCATGGTGCACGGCGGACGAGATCGTCAATCTGGCTCGGCAACGGCGACGTCGTGGTTGAAAGCTGGAGTTCGGTGGGATCTTTGTGCGGCATCCGCCACGGCATTCGTGCGCACATCGGGCCGCTGCCTGCCGCAGCGCCGGGCTGAGCGGAGCCGACCACAGCTGCCAGGCAACGATTAGTCCCATCGAGGCCCAACTGGGGCGGAGTTGGGCTTTGGATCAGGGGCGAGAGGCGCCCATTATCTGTGATCTTGTGCTGGCCGCGGCCCCTGCAATCGGTGGCCACGTTGGCGTGCACCAACTGCGACGGTTGGCGTTGGCTGCGCCCTTGCCTGGCCTTGACCCTTCGGTGCCGGCCGTTGCCCCCTTACCGAACGAAGCGGGGGCGAACGACGCGCGGGCTAACGGCGCGGGACCCAACGACACGGGTCCCAACGACACGGGTCCCAACGAGGCCATGGAAGGTGTCTGGCGGCTTTCCCAATGGGTCAAGGTGCGCGGCAGGCCCGCATTGCAGGTCGAGATCGGCTCGGACCGCATGCCGCTGACCGGCATCGCCTCCAGCGAGCAGGCGATTGCCCAGATCGAACTGCATCTGCAGGGAAAAGGCGACCGGGCCGCGGCGCCGCCCAAGCGCCTGCCGCTGCCGCCGCCTGGGATCTTCTAGGGCAGGCGGGAGGCAACGTCACTCCTTCGACGGGGTCGCCGCGATCTCGGCCAGGCCTTCTTCGTCGTTGATGATAATTTGCTGGTCGTTGACCGTGATGACGTTGGCGTCCCGCAGCCGACCAAGCTGCCGGCTAACGTTCTCGCGCGAAATACTGAGATAGTTCCCGAGCTCGGTTTGCGACATGGGCAGCTGCAGCCGCACGCCGCTGCGGCTGGTGCGACCGTGCTGTCGCGCCAGCCGCAACAGGCCTCGGGCGGTACGCGCGCGCATCTCCAAAGTATTGTCCTCGATAATGGCGGACGCCGATCGCAGCTTCTCGCACAGGATCTGGATGATTTCCAAAAGTGCTGGGGGATGCGCCGTCAGCGTCGGCAACAGATCGCGCGCGTGTGGACCGCAAATACCTCGCAGGGTCTCAAGGCCGCGGCATCCGCCGTCCGCTCATTGCCATCGAGGGCACCAATTTCGCCGGTGATGTCGCCGACACCGAGAAAGTTCAGCACCACTTCCTTGCCATCGACATTGACGTTTGAAACCTTGATGCGGCCTTGCAGGAGAACCATGACGCTGTCACCCGGCTCCCCGCGCCGACAGATGGCGTCACCTTTGGCAAATTTCTTGGTGTGACCACGTCGGATCAGGGCGTCGAGGGCTGCATCGGGAAGCCCCTGAAAAAGGTATTGTTCCTGAGAAAGGACGGATACGGTCGACAAATGATGGGTCAGCGCTCATGGTCTTTGGCCCTTGTCGGCGAACGCACACCTCGTCTGTGAGCCTGAGAGAGGAGAGCAGCGCTGTGTGACAATTGTTGCGGCCAGTATGCGTCAAGCGACCGCTGAATGCCATGCCGAATCGGCCCCGACGGCACCCCCGCGCGCCACCCGCGCCCATGGTCGTTTGCCTTGATTTGACGTTGGCTCGCCAGTCCTGCGCTGCCGACGCCATCTGAGCTTGAGCAGAGTGCTTCGGCCCCACCCTTTGCCCATCGGCTCCGCGCGCGCCGGCTCTGGCGCTGCCGGGAGGCGCGGCGCCCCATGCAGCAACGCGGCCAGAGCACCCGCGCGCGTCGCTTGCCGGGCTGGCACGCCACGGGCGCCCGCCTCCGGGCCGACGCCGGTCAGCGGGCGGCGACCCGCATTTTTTCCCAGGTCCTGCAGCGCAGCATCGATTGCCCGTGACGCAGAGGAGCCTTTTGACCTAGACTTGCGGGCGACGGAAGCCGAGTGCGCACGCGGATCAGAGCGTGGCCGTCCACGATCTCAAAACAATGACAGCGGCGCGTTCGGGCTCCCCGTCTTGAAGGGAGAAAAACGATGCGCAGCACCACGCTTACGCGACGCCGCTTTCTTGCCACCAGTGCGCCGCCTCCACCGCCATGGTTGCCATGCCCCATGTCCGCGGGGCCCATGCCGCGGGGAAGCTGACGGTAGGGGCTTTGGGATCATTGGGTGCCCACAGCCAATGCCGCCAGCACGGCCCTGATCGAGGAGTGGGCCGCGAAGGAGAGGGTCGAGGTCCAAATCGACTACATTACGACCCAAGGCAACAAACTGTTGTTGACCGAGCAGGCCGAGAGCCCAGTCGAGAACTGGGCACGACATCTTCACCTTTCGCTGCTGGGGACCGGCCGACCACGCCAAGCTGCTCGAGCCGCTCGACGACGTCATGGGCCCGTTGATCGAGCAGAATGGGGCTGCCAATGCGACCGCCCAGTATCTTGGCAAGTCCGAGGGGCACTGGTCGCGGCACCGGCGACCCGAGGCAGCAACGTCAAGGGGCCATGCTCGCGCATCGACCTCATGAAAAACATGCCGGCATCGATGTGCAGGCCATGTATCCGGCCGGCGGCGAGCCCAAAAGCCGAGGCCTGGACATTGGACGCCTTTCTGGAGGCCGCCCAGGCCTGCCACAAGGCCGGCTTCCCGTTTGGTATCGGCCTTGGCACGACGACCGATCTGGTCGACAGCGCCGGCGCAATCTTCGATGCCTTCGGCGCTCAGCTGGTCGACGCCCAGGGCAAGGTCACCGTGAAGACCGACGCCGTGCGTCAAGCGCTCGACTACTACACCCGCCTGGCTCGCTTCCTCCCCGCCGATGCACCGGCGTGGGATGATGCCTCAACAACAAGTTTCTGATCGCCGGCAAGGGCTCCGCTAATCCTGAACCCACCGAGCGCCTGGGCGGTGGCCAAACGCGATGCCCCCAAGTCGCCGAACAGTTGTGGACCCACGGCATGCCGGCTGGGCCAAAAGGGCGCTTCACGCCTTGTATCCCTTACTTTTGGGGCATCTGGTCGTTCGGCAAGAATAAATCGGCGGCCAAAAGCCTGCTGATGTTCCTATCGCAGCCCCGGCGATCGAGAAGATGGTCGCGGCCAGCCAAGGCTTTGATGATCCCGGCATTCGCCAAATTAACCACGCTCAAGACCTGGGCGGAGGAGGGACCGCCCAAGGGCACGCTTTATCATTACCCAAACCGTCACGAGCATCAGATCGTTTCGATCGCTGGTGCCCCGGCGCCGCCGAAGATTGCCGTGCAGATCTACGTGCAGGGCATCATGACCAAGATGACGGTGCGCCATCTGCAAGGCGAGCCGATGGAAAAGACGCTGGCTTGGGCGGAAACCGAGGTCGAAGGCTTCTCTGCGCACTTGAACGCCGGGGCGGTGCCCGCAAGCGGGGAGCGCCGGGGGACTTGCGGTGCTGCCCATGGCCCCTGCCTGAGCGAGACCGAGAGGGCGCCCCGGCGCCGCGCCTTGGGCAGTGCCGCGCGTGGGGTGGCATTGCCCCGCAGCTTGCGAGCGCCGCAAGACTGGCTTCGGCGCCGGGCCCGCGGCGGCGGAAACCGCGGGCGGTCCACCGCTCGAAAGCGCGCTGGCAAGCGCGAGCGATCGGCTTGCCCGTCGCAAGTGCTACGTCTATGGAGTAGGTGCACTGTCCGGCTGCAGCAAACCGTCCGGCCACCTGTCAACGTCGTCACGCGGGCTTCATGAGCGAGGAGTACATCGTGCGAAACCAGCGGCCTGACGAAGGACTTCAGAGGGTTCACCGCCGTTAGAAACGTGCTGACCTGCGGGTGCGCCGCGGCACCATTCACGCGCTCGATCGGTCCCGAACGGCGCCGGCAAGACCACCTGCTTCAACCTGATCACCAAGTTCCTGCCCGCCGACCGCGGGAACGATTCTCTACAAAGGCCGCGACATCACGGCGCGAAGCCGCACGCCGTGGCGCGCCTGGGGCTCGTGCGCTCCTTCCAGATCTCCGCCGTGTTTCCCGCATCTCTCGCGTGCTGGAGAACGTCCGCGTCGCGCTGCAGCGGCGTGCTCGGCACCGTCCTACCATTTCTGGCGGCCGGAGCGCTCCGTCGAGGTGCTGAATGGACGCGCCATCGAGCTGCTGGATGCGGTCGGCGTGAAAGCCTACGCCGATCTGCCGGCGGTCGAGCTGCCGTACGGACGCAAGCGCGCGCTCGAGATCGCCACCACGCTGGCGCTCGACCCGGAGATGCTGCTCCTCGACGAGCCGATGGCCGGGATGGGCGCCGAGGACATTGCAGCGTACCTCGGCTCTGATCCGCGCGCGTCGCCAAGGACCGCACGGTGCTGATGGTGGAGCACAACCTGTCGGTCGTCGCCGACCTGTCCGATCGCATCACGGTGCTGGCGCGCGGCGAGGTGCTGGCCGGAAGGCTGCCTATGCCGAGGTCTCCAAGAACCCGCAGGTGATCGAAGCCTATATGGGGACCGGCCATGGCTGAGGCGCAGCTCGCAGTACGCGACGTGCACGGCTGGTATGGCGAGAGCCACGTGCTGCACGGCATGACATTCGATGTCAACGCCGGCGAGGTGGTGACGCTTGCTCGGTCGCAACGGCGCAGGCAAGACCACAACCATGCGCGCCATCATGGGCATGCTATTGCCAGCGCAAGGGATCGATCAACCTACGAGGGCCGCGGAGCTGATTCGCCTCAAGTCGAACCGCATTGCGCGTCAGGGCATTGCCTACTGCCCCGAGGAGCGCGGCATCTTCTCCAGCCTGAACGTCTGGGAGAACCTGATGCTGCCGCCGCGAAGTGCAGAGCGCGGCGGACTTCGCGTCGACGACGATCTACAAGCTGTTTCCCAATCTCGAGGAGCGCTCGTCCGAGCCAGGGCACCAAGCTGTCGGGCGGCGAGCAGCAGATGCTGGCGATCGCCCGCATCCTGCGCACCGGCGCGAAGCTCCTGCTGCTCGACGAGCCGACCGAAGGCCTGGCGCCCGTCATCGTTCAGCAGATCGGCAATACCATTCGCATGCTTCGCCAGCAGGGCTTCACCATCCTGCTGGTGGAACAGAACTTCCGTTTCGCCGCGACGGTCGCCGACCGCCACTACGTGGTCGAGCATGGGCAGCGTGATCGACATGATCCCCAATGCCGCGCTCGAGGCGAACAGGGAGAAGCTTCAAGACCTATCTCGGTGTCTAGGATCGAAAGGAGTAACGCAATGCGATGTGAAGTTAGAGCGGTGATGGCCGCGGTAGCGCCTCTGTGCTGGCGCGGGCGTCGGCCCAGGCCCAGTACAGCGACGGCACCATCAAGATCGGCGTCATGAACGACCAGTCCGGGCACCTATGCCGACCTTCCGGGCCAGGGCTCGGTGTGGGCGGCACAGCAAGGCGATCGAGGACTTCTGCAAGACCGACCAAGTGCCACGACAAGATCGAGGTCGTGTTCGCCGACCACCAGAACAAGCCGGACGTCGGCTCCAACGTCGTGCGCCAGTGGTTCGACGTCGACAAGGTCGACGTCGTGGTCGACGATGCCGACCTCCTCGGTGGCGCTCGCCGTCAACACCATCACCAAGGAGAAGAACAAGGTCTTCCTGGTGTCGGGCGCCGCCGCCTCCAACCTGACGGGCAAGGACTGCACGCCCAATACGATCCACTGGACCTACGACACCTGGGCGCTCGCCAACGGCACCGGCCAAGCCATCGTCAAGACCGGGCGGCGACACCTGGTTCTTCCTCACCGCCGACTATGCCTTCGGCCATCGCGCTGGAGCGCGATACCGACGGCCGTGGTCGTAGAAGAACGGCGGCAAGGTGCGTGGGCAAGGTGCGCCATCCCTTCCCGGCGCAGGACTTCTCCTCCTTCCTGTTGCAGGCGCAAGCCTCGAAAGCCAAGATCATCGGCCTCGCCAACGCCGGCGCCGACACCACCAACGCCATCAAGCAGGCGGCCGAGTTCGGCATCGTCCAGCGGTGGCCAGAACCTCGCGGGCCTGCTGGTGTTCATCACCGACGTGCACGCGCTCGGCCTGAAGACGGCGCAGGGCCTGATCTTCACCGAGGCCTGGTATTGGGACGGCAACGACAACAACCGCGCCTTTGCCAAGGAGTTCGGCGCCGCCAACAAGGGCAACATGCCGACCATGGTGCAGGCGGGCGTCTACTCGGCGGTCACTGCACTACCTGAAGGCCGTGCACGAGCTGAAGATCGGATGCCGACGGCGCCGCCGTGGTGGCCAAGATGAAGTCCATGCCGACCGACGACAAGCTGTTCGGCAAGGGCACCATCCGTCAGGACGGCCGCAAGATCCACGACATGTATCTGTTCGAGGTAAAGAAGCCCGAGGAGAGCAAGGCGCCCGTGGGACTACTACAAGACGCGCGCCACCATCCCCGCCGGCCGAGGCGTTCCGTCCGCTCGATCAAGGCGAATGCCCGCTGGTCAAGTAGTAGGCGGAGGCGACCCTGGGACGATCCTCGCCGGCTCCAGGCCCGGGATCTGCCAGTGGAGGAGCATCGCGCCATGTTCGAGCTGATCGGCGTGCCGCCGCAGGCGCTGTTCGGCCAGCTGCTGCTGGGCCTGATCAACGGCGCCTTCTACGCGCTGCTGTCGCTGGGCTCGCCGTCATCTTCGGCCTCATGAACGTCATCAACTTCACGCACGGCGCCCAGTACATGATGGGCGCCTTCTGCGCCTGGATGCTGCTCGCGTTACCTCGGCATTCCCTACTGGGGTGCCCTCATCCTGGCGCCGATCATCGTCGGCGTCCTCGGCATCGCTCATCGAGCGGCTTGTTCATCTCGCGCCTCTACCACCTCGATCATCTCTACGGTCTGCTGCTGACCTTCGGGCTTGGCGCTCATCATCGAAGGCCTGTTCCGCCGCCAGTACGGCTCATCCGGGCTGCCCTACACCAATCCAATTCCGGGCGGCACCAACCTCGGCTTCATGTTCCTGCCCTGGTATCGCAGCTGGGTCGTGCGTCTTCTCGCTCACCGTCTGCCTCGGCACCTGGTTCGTGATCGAGAAGACGCAGCTCGGCTCCTATCTGCGCGCGGCCACCGAGCGGCCCGATCTGGTGCAGGCGTTCGGCATCAACGTGCCGCGCATGATCACGCTGACCTACGGCTTCGGCGTGGGCCTGGCGGCGCTGGCGGGCGTGCTGGCGGCGCCGATCTATTCGGTCAATCCGGTCATGGGCGCCAACCTGATCATCGTCGTTTTCGCCGTGGTGGTGATCGGCGGCATGGGCTCCATCCTGGGCTCGATCATCACCGGCTTCGGCCTCGGCGTGATCGAGGGCCTGACCAAAAGTCTTCTATCCCGGAGGCCTCCAACACGGTCATCTTCATCATTATGGCGGTCGTGTTGATGCTGCGACCACAGGGACTATTCGGAACGCCGAAGTGACGAGCGGGCGCTAACCATGCAACGGGCACGAAGAAGCTGGGATATGCGGGTCTTTGCCGGCCTGGTGGGGCTCGGCTTGTTGGCACCGCTGATCGATCTATCCCGTGTTCCTGATGAAGGTCTTGTGCTTTGCCCTGTTCGCCTCCGCCTTCAACTTGCTGATCGGCTACGTCGGGCTGCTTTCCTTCGGGCATGCCATGTTCTTCGGCTTTGCGGCCTACGTCGCCGGCCATCTCGCCAAGGTTGGCACCGTGAGCCTGCCCTTTGGGTTGCCCGTCCTCGGACGGAAGTGGCTCGTCGTTGCCATACCGCCGCTGACGCCGGAGCTTGCCATCCTCGGCGGTACACTGGTTGCCGCCCTGCTCGGCTTGATCGTTGGCGCCATCGCCATTCGCCGCCAGGGCATCTACTTCGCCATGGTCGACCCTGGCCCTGGCGCAGATGGTGTTCTTTCTGTGCGTACAGGCCAAATTTACCGGCGGTGAGGACGGCATCCAGGCCATCCCGCGCCGACCGCTGCTGGGTGTTCTCGAGGTGAGCAATGACCTCACGTTTTACTTATGTCGTGTTGGCGATCTTCTGCGCCGGCTTTCTCATCATCTATCGCACCATACATTCGCCCTTCGGGCAGGTCCTAAAGGCAATCCGCGAAAACGAAGCGCGCGCCATCTCGCTGGGCTACGCCGTCAGCCGCTTCAAGCTGATCGCCTTCGTGATCTCCGCCGCGTTAGCCGGTCTTGCCGGCGCCACCAAGGCCATGGTGTTCCAGTTGGCCTCCTTGACCGATGTGACCTGGCAGATGTCGGGCGAGGTGGTGTTGATGACGCTCGTCGGTGGTATGGGGACCGTGTTTGGTCCCGCGGTCGGCGCCGCCATCATCATCTATATGCAAAACTACCTTGCGGGCTTCGGCGAGTGGGTGTTGGTGATCCAGGGCGCGATCTTCGTCGTGGCGGTCCTCGCTTTTCCGGCGCGGCATCGTCGGTGAGCTGGTCGCCCTCCTGGAGGCAGCACGCCGCCACGCCCGGCGAGCCGCAAGAGACAGTTGGGCTCGCCAAACCCGCACGCTAAGCAGCACCACAATTGCTGAACCCGCAAAGGACCGCTGCGGCTAACGCGCGCGCCAAGCCGATGCAGTCGCTCGCCGGCCTCGGCGGCGCCGAGTTCGGCGGCGCGGTCGTACCACTTGCGCGCGGTGGCCGCGTTGGCCTGGAGGCCAATGACTTTGAGCTTGGCCAGCTCGTTGGGATCGTGGCTCGTTGCCAGCGCCATGGCGCCCTGCGACAATCCGAGGTCGGCGGCGCGCTCGAAAAACTTGCGCGCCGCATCGACATCGCCGCGCTCGAGCAATTCCAGGCCCTTGCTGTAGAGGCTCAGGGCGCGTTCGCGGTCGCCTGGGTTTGGCGTGGCGGCCTGAGCCGGGCTTGCAAGCGCCGCGGAGCCGACTTGAGGCGAGGCTGGAAGTGGGACTGGGCGCGGGGCTGAGGCTGAGGCCGCGGCTGGAGGAGGCTGGTTGGCGACGGGGATGACCAAGCTCGTCTTCGTCTCCGCCAACACCCGGCCGTCGAGGCTCATGAGATCAATGATGATCTCGGAGGTACCCTGCGCGCCGGTCGGCACGATGGCGCGCGGAGAGCGGGCAGGACCGAGAGCGGGATGGCCCACACACCCGGCGCAATCGCGTGTCCTTCGCTGAGCGCGACGGTCTGCGGCAGACCACGAATGCGCAGATAGGTATTGCGCGGCAGGCCCTCTTCCGGGGCCACCGCAATGGCCAGCGGGGTGCGCGCCGTGGGGGCGCGAGGATCCTCGCGGGTATGGTGATGACCGGCCGTTGCTGGGCGAGAGGGCGGATCGGCAAGAGCATCACGAGCACCAGCCCGCCCATGACCACACCCCAGAGAGCGCGCGATGGCTGCCGCGTGCGCGTGGCTTTGCCGCCAACCGGGGCGGCGCGGAGGAGATGCGATACTGTCCACCTGGTGCGCAGGGCACGCCTCCTCAAACCCCGTTGCATCAATTCCGAGTGCGGCGCCATTCGAGAAACTGCTCGAACAGCTCGCTTTCCGACCAGGCTCCCACGTCCGAGATCCCGCTCCGTTTCATGTAACTGCCAAAACTGTTGCGCAGATCGGCATCCACCGCGCGCCGCTGCGCGCTGCCGTCTTGTCGAGCCAGTCTTGCGCCGGTTTGAACCTGGTCCAGCCCGGCACCTGCGCCGCGAGGTTTACGTCTTTCCACTTCGGGCGAAAGCCTGGCTTGCAAAGCTCGGCAAAGCGCCCGAAGAAGGCCTCGGTAAAGCGCGCGACCTTCTTGTAGCGCTCACTGCCCTCGGGCCAGTTGAACATCGGCCAGAATATTGCCGACGGCGACGGTCTCGACCTCCTCACCGGCGGGGACGAGGTTGGGATAGTCCGCATTCGTAAATTTTGAGGGCAGGTAGAGGTCGCTCAACTCGTTGGAAAACGGGATCGGCAAAATGTGCAAGCCTTCGCCCTCGAGGTCAGCGATGGGGCGCGCGGGGTTTGGCCAAGAGGAACGTGTGCGCGGCCAAGTCGCCGCTGCGCATGCGTTCAAGCGCGATATTGGTATCGGCATACTGCAGGTCGGCCTTGATGCCGAGCCGTGCGAAGATGACGGGGATCGAGACCGCGGCCGCCGTGCCCTTGGCGTTGATGCTCACCTTCTTGCCGGCGAGGTCGCTTAGCGAGGTGATCCCCGGACCGGCGACGATGCAGATCTCCTCGGCGAACATCACGTTGATGTAGCGCACCTTTGTCCTTGATCGCCGCATAATGGGGATCGCTCTTCAAGAATTCGAGGGTGTCGGTCTGCAAATAGGCCAAATCGATACCGCCGAGATAGAGCATGTCCCAGAGGTTTTGCATCTTGCCGCGGGCGATAACGGGCAGCACACGCATCTTCTCGAAGCGCTCGCCCTCGTCGAGCAGCGTGGAAAGATCCAGCGCGGCCGACATCAGTGGACCGGCCAGGAGCCGCTGCGTCATCAGCGTGACGCGTGCCGAGATTGGCATCGTTCTTGGATTGGCCGAGCAGCAGTTGATCAGGCGTCGGCCCTTTGGCGGTGGCCTCGGCCTTGGCCGGCTTGGCGCCCTTTTTGGGCCAAGGCCTCGCCGGCGCAGAACATAAGGCAGCAGAGCGCCAGAACCGCTATGCAGATACGCAACGTTTCCTCCTCCAAGGTCGCGCGTCGGAACGCTTTAAGGCGCGTGCGGCAAGACGCGCATCCGTGCACTTCCGCCGGCGCTCCCGCGAGCTGGCCATCGATCCGTCAGGCGACGTGCGTGGTTGAAGCCGCGCAATCAGTTATAGTATTTGCCGCTCGCCGCTATGGAGCGATTGTGTCAAGCTGATGATAAGTGTGGTCCGGCGTGGCCGCTCCGCGGACCGAGCACGAGTTGCCGCAGCATCCAGGGCCAGTTCCGTCCGACGTCGGCCTATGGGTTACGCCGTCGGCTAATCGGCCTGAACGAGGCGATCAGGGCGTCGACCTCCTGCTGGTCGGGCCCTTTGCTGCGGGCGTTGACGCGGGGACCGGTGCTGTAGCCGATCCAGAGCACGATCTCATCCCCGGCCGCGGGGCATCATGGATCAAGACCGGCGTGGAATCGACGGCATCAAGGTCCCAGCCCGCATCGAGCGGCCCGTAGAGAGATCGACGCTGGTGCCGGGCGGACCCACCTTGGCGTGACCAGGAATGATGACGCGGCCGCGCCGGATGGTGCGACGCATGGCCATGCCAAGGCGCGGATGGATCATCGCTGCGCCATGCTCGAGGTCACCGTTGATGCCGACCAAGGCCGCCTTGGTGTAAGCGCGCAACTCGGCGGGTTTGACGCCGAGGGCTGGCAAGCGCCGACTTGGTGAGGGAAACGCCGAGTTCGAGGGACGCCTCGATCAACGGTTTTAAGTCGGCGCCGGCGGCCTTGCCGGCAAGAGGGTCTTTGAACACGGCGGCGATCGCCACGCGCCGCAGCGGCGGATTGGCGCGCGCACCGTACTCGCTGTCGATCTGTTCCAGAAGCGTGACCGTCTTGCGGATGTCCATGCTCAGCTCCTTATGCCCGGCGACTTCGTTGCGCTCTGGCGGACGTCGAGCCGCTGCACGCGCGACGACACCAGACGGTGTGCGGCCCGAGCGCACACGCCCGTCAAATCACTTTGCGTTGGCGCAGATCGGCGACCTCGGCGGGCGAGCAGTCGAGCCACTCGCCATAAATCGCGTCTCGCTGTCGGCGCCATGGATCGGCGCCGCCTTGAGCGCAACCTTGGTATCGGACATGCGCAAGGGCCAGCCGGCGACCGTGACGGGTCCGCGCACCGGATGCTCGATCGTCTCGCATCATGCCGCGGGCATGCAGGTCGGGATCGTGCAGCAGCTCCAGCGTGTTGAGCACGGCGCCGCAGGGCACCCCGGCGCCGGCAATGGTTGCCATCACCTCTTGCTTGCTACGTTTGGACGTCCATGCCGTGATCGCCGCGTCGACCGCCGCCTGGTTCTTGGCGCGGGTGGACCCATCGGACATATTGCGGATCCGCCAGCAGATCCTCGCGACCAATGGCGTGTACGAGCCGGCGCCAGTGCTCCTCGTTTCCCCTCGAGGCAGAAATGTAGCACCAATCGTCGAGCCCACCCGGCGCGCACTTGTAAAGGCCGCCCGGCGCCGTCCCGACGACACCCATTGCCGCCGCGCGGCAGCACGTCGGCCGCGCGCCGACCTGCCGGCTCATCGGGCGTGCGGCAATAGTTGAGCATCGCATCGCGCATGGCGATCTGGATGTGCTGACCGCGACCGGTCGCGAGGCGCTGATAGAGGGCGGCGAGAATGCCCATGGCGCAGAGCATGCCCGTGCCCAGTATCACCGATGGTCGGGTCCCGGCCGAATTGGTGGACTGTCCGGGATGTCCGTTCACGCCCATGGTGCCGCCCATCGCCTGGGCGATCATGTCGAACGCCAAATAGTTCGCGTGCGGGCTCTCCGGCGCAAAGCCCTTGACCTGGGCGAAGATCAAACGCGGATTGATTTCGCTGAGCCGCGGGTAGTCGAAGCCCAGGCGCGCAAACGTGCCTGGCGCCATGTTCTCCACCAGCACGTCCGCCTTGGCGATCATCCGCTTGAGGAGCGCTTTGCCTTCCTCGCTCTTGAGGTTGCAGGGTGACGCTGCGCTTGTTGAGATTGTAAAAGATGAAGTAGTGCGAGTCGGCATCGGACCGATCGCTAAAGCCCCAGCGGCCCGGCTCGCCACGATTGGGCTCCTCCACCTTGACCACGTCGGCGCCGAGCCAGGCCAGCGCTTCGGTACACGATGGGCCCGCTTCGAACTGGGTGAGGTCGAGAACTTTGATCCCCTGCAATGCCGGGGCGGTCTTCGCGCCGGTGTCGCCTTTGCCAGCCTTGTCTTGCATCGCCTTTCACTCCCACAACAATCAACGACGTCGTAAGGCATCCCTTCGTGGCAGCTTTTGTCTACACAGTAGGTCAAGTCTTCCCCAAGGATGAGGTCGCAAGGCCAAAGGGCGCAAGCGCCAGTTTGGTGGGCTTGCCGAGCACCGCTTCGGCGATCAGGGCCCCGGCGTAGGGACCCATGGTCAGACCGCTGGGGCCGAGGCCATTGGCGACAAACAGGTTGTCCACGCCTCGGCACCGGCCCAAGTTTCGGCCGGTTGTCGTGCGCGAGCGGCCGGAAGCCGATGCGGATCTCGTGCAGCGTCCAGGCGGCGAGACCCGGGGCCACGGCAAGAGCCGCGTTCAGCACCTCGGCCACGCCGGCCGCGGTCAAGCGATAGTCGAAACCGGAATTGGTTTCGCGGGTAGCACCGACGACGACGCGGGCATCCTCAAAGGCCAGCAGATAGTAACTTGTGAGCGGCAGCAGCACGGGCCAGCGCGCCGTGTCGGCACCAGCCAGGCGCAGATGCACGATCTGGCCGCGTTGCGGTGCCACCGCCAGTTCGACGCCGTACGCTCGCGAGCAGGCTCGGCGCCCAGGCCCCGGCGGCGACCACGACGCGCTCGGCCTCGATCAGCTCGCCGCCGAGGCGCACGCCCACAACGCTCTGGCCATGGCGAACGAGTTCGGCCGACCCGTTGATGAGGCGCGTTTGATGCTTTACCGCGGCGCGGCTGCAGCGCCGAGGCGAGCCGGCGTCCATCGACACGGGCGCCGCCCGCGACCAACAGGGCGGGCTGGTCGCGACGCAAGGGCGGAAACAGGGCTCGCGCATCCGTCGGCGACAGGCGCTCAATGCGGCCCGCTTCCGGTGCATCGACGGCGCGGGCGCGCGCCCGGCGCTCGAGCGCATCGAGGTCGTGCGGCTCGGCCGGAACGTAAAGGCCGCCCACCCGAGCGTAGCCCAGATCGGTTTCGCCATCCTCGGCCAACAGGGCCACGAGTTGGCTGTAGTAGCGCGCGCCCCCGGCGAGCAGCGCGTAGTTCGCCGCGTCCTCGATCGTCGACCCCCAGGGGCAGACGATACCGGCTCCTGCAGCCGTGGCGCGGCCCCTCATCGGCGCGATCGATCAGCGTGACCTCTAAACCGGCCCGGGCCAGATGATAGGCCGCACTAGCCCCGAGGACACCAGCACCCACCACGACGACGCGCATCGCTTGATCCCTCGGTCACTTTTCGATCACGTGCAGGACCTCGCCGGGCGGCCACGTGCCTGTTGGCTGCAAGACTACACGCGCCAGCCCCGGCGGCAACAATCCAAGCTTATTGGCCCGGCTTTTCTTGAGAGCAGCCATGCGCCTTGGGCGGTTCTGTTGGTGGCGGCCGCTGCCGTCCCCGCCAAATGCTAAGTGTCCCGCCCCAATTTGGGTCAAGGCCGCCTGCTGGGGTGGCCACCTCGTCTTGTTATTTGGGGTCATTGGCTTATTGCGGCGCAAGGGCGTCCTTGAGGCGGGTGAGGAAATTGCGCGCGAGCGGGGCGGTTCGCAAGCTCGAGCAGTCGCCCGTTGCCACGCTCTTTTCGGCGACGGCACTTGCGCTCTCCCTTTTACAGCTCATGGGAGAGTTCGCTGCGGCCGACCGACATCCACGTCGACGTCCCACCCGTGATCCAATAGGCGGCGCCCTACCAGAATTCGAACTTCGAAGTGATTGCAATCCCCGTCACGGTTGCCAACGAGGGCGCGCAAACCGGCACGCTTCCGTCCATGGAACTGGCCGTGACCGATCCCCGGAGCAACGAGACCAAGCATTTCTACAGCGCCGACTTCGGACGCTGGACGGTGGAGCGCACCCGCAGCAGCGCCGATCAGCCCTTTGCGCCGATCTCGCTCGCCGGGCAGATGAGCCTGACCGAGAGCGTGCTGTTTTATACGCGTGGGGAGCAGGCGCGCCCGCAGCAGTTGATCCGAAAACTCGGGACCTACCGCTTTGCCCTGCGCGTGGAGGAGGCCCGCAGCAACGACGGGTTGCTCGATCGTCCGTGGCCGCGGCGCCCAGCGACGGTGAGCTTCGAGTGCGACCTTCGCAGCTATGACGCCAGAGCCTTCAACTCGCGACGCTGCCGCTTTATGCCAAGGACTGGCGCTCGGCGATGAACCAAACCGCCAAATGAGCGGCGGAGCACTGGCACGGTCGTCGGCCGGCACGGCGCCACTCCATAGCAAACTGGGTTGGCGGCCGCGCGCGGTCAGGGCGCCCCGGATGTTTGCTGGGCTTTTTGCGTCCCATCCCCGAGCGAGATGGCTTGCTCGCTATGGCACGGCTCGACAGGGCCGGCGCGGCCAACGATGATGCACGCAGCGACAAAACCGCAGAGAAGGGGTGGGCAATGGCGGGCAATTTGAGCTTCGAAGAGCTGACCGCGGCAGTCCGGATCGGGCACAATCGACACCGTGCTCGTCTGCATGGTCGACATGCAGGGTCGCTTGATCGGCAAGCGCTTTCAGGCCGAATATTTCCTCGACAGCGCGCACGAAGAAACGCACGGCTGCGACTATCTGCTGGCCAACGACATGGATATGGAGCCCGTGCCGGGCTATGCGGCGGCAAGCTGGGAGAAGGGATACGGCGATTTCGTTCTGAAACCGGACCTGACAACCTTGCGCAAACTGCCGTGGCTCGAGGGCACGGCGCTGGTGCTGGCCGATGTACTCGACCACCATCATCACGATGTCGCCACATTCGCCGCGGGCGATGCTCAAGCGCCAAGTGGCCGGCTCGCCGCCAAGAAGCTGCGCGCGTTCTGCGCCTCCGAACTCGAATTTTACCTTTTCGATGAGACCTATCGAGTCGGCGGCGGCCAAGCGTTACTCAGACCTGCAGACGGCCGGCAGTTACATCGAGGACTACCATATCCTGCAGACGAGCAAGGAGGAGGGGCGTCATGCGCGCCATCCGGCGTGGACTGCAGGGCGCCGGCATTCCCGGTAGAGAACTCGAAGGGCGAATGGGGGCCAGGCCAGGAAGAGATCAACGTCCGCTATGCCGATGCGCTGGAGATGGCCGATCGCCACGTCATCTTGAAGAATGCCATCAAGGAGATTGCGCACGCCCAGGGCAAGGCGGTCACCTTCATGGCGAAGTGGCGCTACGATTTGGCGGGCTCTTCCGCCACATCCACCTCTCGCTGTGGGACGAGAAGGGAGCGAAATCCCTGTTTCATGCGCCCGAGTCCGAGTACGGCATGTCGGAGCTGATGCGCGCCTTCGTGGCCGGGCAGCTCAAGTATGCGCGAGAGTTCACGTATTTTCTGGCGCCCTATATCAACTCCTACAAGCGCTTCCAGGTCGGCACCTTCGCGCCGACCAGGGCGGTGTGGAGCCGCGACAACCGCACGGCGGGCTTCCGCCTGTGTGGGGAGGGGCGGCAAGGCCATCCGCATCGAGTGCCGCATCGGCGGCGCCGACCTCAATCCCTATCTTGGCGTTTGCCGCGCTGATTGCGGCCGGAGTGCACGGGATCGAGGAGAAGCTGACGCTCGAGGCGCCGTTCTCGGGCGATGCCTATGTCGGCGCAGGCGCTTCCCGAGATGCCCAAGACCTTGCGCGAGGCCACCGAGTTGCCTCGCCGGATCGGAGCTCCTGCGCCAAGCCTTCGGCGACGCCGTAGTCGAGCACTACGTGCACACCGCGAATTGGGAGCAGTTCGAATACGATCGCCGTATCACCGACTGGGAGCTCATGCGCGGCTTCGAGCGCTCCTGATCTCGTCTGTTGCAGGGTGACAGGCCGCTCAATCTCATATGCCCACGAGCAACAGGCGGGAGATATCGTGAAACTCATAGGCAACTGGAATTATCCCACCAGCGTGCGCTTTGGCGCCGGTCGGATCCGCGAGCTCGGCGCCGCCGTCGAGGCTGCCGGCATGGCACGGCCGCTGCTGGTGACGGATGCGCGCCTGGCGCGGATGCCGATCGTCAATCTGGCAATGGACGCATTGGCCGACGCTGGCGTGGCGGCAACCTTGATTTTGCGACGTCCAGCCCAATCCGGTCGCGGCGAACGTCGAGAGCAGGCCTAAAGGTCCTGAGCGGCGGCGGGCATGACGGCATCGTCGCCTTCGGCGGCGGCTCCTCCCTCGATGCCGGCAAAGTCATAGCCTTCATGGCGGGGCAGACGCGACCGATGTGGGACTTCGAGGATGTTGGCGACTGGTGGACCCGTGCCGAGGCGACGGGGATCCTGCCGATCGTGGCCGTGCCGACCACAGCGGGCACGGGTTCCGAGGTAGGTCGGGCCGGGGTCATCACCGACGCGGCGACGCACCAAAAAGAAAGTTATCTTCCATCCCCTGATGCTGCCAAAGACCAGCATTTGCGATCCGGAGCTGACCCAGGGCATGCCGCCTTCCACTACGGCAGGCACGGGCATGGACGCGCTGGCGCACTGTCTGGAGGCCTATTGCGGTTGCCGCCTATCACCCACTCGCCGACGGCATCGCGGTTGAGGGCATCCGGCTCGTCAAAGCAGAACCCTGATCCGCGCCTACCGGGGCGGCAGCGATTTGGACGCGCGTGCGCACATGATGTCGGCCGCGCTGATGGGAGCGACGGCCTTTCAGAAGGGGCTGGAGAGCGATCCATGCCACTGTCGCACCCCGTTGGCGCGCTTTACGATACCCACCACGGCCTGACCAATGCGGTCTTCATGCCGTACGTGCTCAGCTTCAATCGGGCCGCCATCGAGGACAAGATCGGGCGCCTTGCCGCTTACATGGGATTGGAGGCCAGTTTCGATGCTTTCCAGTCCTGAGTGCTGGCGCTCAGGGCCGAAGATCGGGGTTCCGCACACCCTGGTGGCCCTCGGGGTCGATGATCGTCAGTTCTGACCGCATGAGCGAGATGGCGCCCTTGACCCCGACGGCCGGGGCAATCCGATCCCAACCGATGCCGCGGCCTGCCGACGCTTGTACGGGAAATGCTTATCTGGGGGAGCCTCTGACCGGCGCGATAAACCCGCTGGCGGAGAAAGATCTAGAGAGATCTACGCGAGCACGCCTCTGTCAGAAAGGCCTGCGCGTCATTCGGCCTGAGGGGCTTACATGGCGGCTGACGGCAACCGGTGGAGTCCTCGTTTGAAGCGCAAAAAGTGGTGGCTGCGACAACCCCTAGTCACATTGGGGCCAGCCAAAGCCCCAGCGCCAGCGCCAGACCGGTGCAGGGACCGCCGCCCAAGCGGACGGCGCGGTAAATCACGTCGGCGATCATGCGATAAATCCGCGGGAAATCTCGTCGCGGCTGAGAGTTATGTCCGCGCTTCAGCGCATCGACCTATCCTCGCCTGTCTTGACCACGCACTGCCGCAGCTGCTCGTCAGCCGCCCGGCGCGCCGCAAAGCTGCCCTTTGGCATCCAGATTGGCAGCACCGCCTTCGTGGTGGAGCCGATCGTGCGCAACGCGGCTAGCCCTCCTGCAGGGCGGACTGATCGCCGTGATGTTTGGCGACCGCCGGCAGTGATTTCGAGCGACAAGCTCCCACCCCGTCGACAGATTGCCGCTGCATCCGTCACTTCGCAAAGGCGCAAAGCGTGGCGCCGTCTTTCGTTCGGCGTTTGATCAGGGCGTTCATGCTGGCCAATTTCGATCCGCAATTCCGGCAAGTCGTCGACGAGGGCCAGCGACTGGGCGGCGTCCTGCGCCGCGGCCATAGAACGACAGGATGAACCAGGCCGATCGCAAATCCCCCTGCTTTGATTGACCACTTGGCGCGTTCGAGCCCCCAAGAGATGTCGGACCCAAGATAGGCCCAACCCATCAAGCGGACTTTATGGCTGGTCGCGCCGCGCTTCAAGGACGCCTGCGTCATCCTCAACGCTCACGAAATCGCGTGCGTTGCCGAGAAGCATATCGGGCTCAAGAAACACCACTGCGGCTTTGGTTCTGTGATGCCCGGGCGTCCTGAAACCATCGGAGCAGGGTTCTCCTGCTCGTTGGAGAGATCGGGCGCTGGACGTCAAATACGGCGTCGTGCATCGCACGCGGCCGCATCCGTTGACACCCAGCTTGGATGATGTTCACCGATCGCGTGGCGCAATCGCCAGTTTGACTGTCACCGAGGAGGAGGACAGGCGTGTTCGCCGATCTTCAGCGTTGCCGGGGGCGCCGCCGGCGCACGGTTTTCGGTTGCCTCCGTGAAATGCTCTGCCAGATTTTACAAGCTCACCGTCATCGTGGAGTGGCGCTTAGGTGCGCCATACCGTCCCACCGACGCCGCTGAGCTGCGGCGTCGACATTTCCACCAAGAAAGTTCGTCCGCGAGGATGAAGCGCATCGGCCAACAATCCGGGTCGCATATGAACCCAATTCCACGTGTGGGATCAGACCGCTTTCGCCCGCGAGGGCACCCCATAATGAAGGCGAAAGTGGTCATTGCTGCGCGGCGCTGCCGATGGCCGTTCTGTTGTTGCTGAGCGCGATCGGCGGCCTCGCCCGTGGCCACGCCCATCGTGTTACCCACAGGTGTGCTGCAACGACAAGGATTGCAGAACCGTCGACAAAGTCGAACTCGCTACACCGACGGTGCGGAACTGTTTCATGCGGGATCGATCACGGTGATCGTGCCCAAACATTTCAAGCGCATGCCCCCAGGATAGCCACATTCACTCTATGCTACTATCGTGTATTCACAGGAGAATATCGCCCCCGCTGCGTATTTGTGCCAGAGAGATCGCGTGACCGTTCACCAACGCGTTCCTCGCGTCGCAAGGGGCCCTTCGATACCTGATCTTCTGCTTCCGAGGGGCAAGATATTGAGTTTAGCGATGCTTTTTCCCATTGCGCCAGCTGTTTTGCCGCGATCAACGCGGGTCGCCCTATAACTTCCGTTCGAGGATGGACAATCTCGAAATCCTGGACTTGCCTGCGCCGATGGGTGGCCGATGATGTGTGGCGTTCGGTTCGATCAATGTCGACGCCTTAACGTTTCGCCTACCGCATTTACCTTCGGTCGGCGAGACGGTGTTGACATCGGCGTTCACTGCAGGCCGTTGGTGGCAAGGGTGCAAACCAGGCGATTGCCGCAGCGCGCGATGGCGCTAGGCACATGCTTCATCGGCTGCGTTGGCAGCGACAGCTACGGCGAGACAGCGCGCAAGGCTCTGGCAGACCCTGGCATCGACGTCAGCGGACTTCGAACCGTGCCGGGACCCACAGGCCTCGCAGCGGTATGGATTGACGGTGAGGGTCGAAACCAGATCGCGGTCGCCTCAGGCGCCAATGCAGCCCTGAAGTCCGACGCGCTGATGCATGCAATGCCGGCAGGGGCATTCGTGGTCCTGCAGATGGAGACACCCGCCAGAGAAATCGAAGCTGCCATTGGTCTTGCCAAGCAAAAGGACCGCCAAGATCATTCTCAATCTTGCGCCTGCTCTCCCCCTGCCTAAGTCGATCTTGAAGCAAGTCGATGTTTTGGTCCTCAACGAGCACGAGGCAGCGGTCCTCGGCGCCTCCTTGCGCCTGGCGCATGACGAAGTGAGAGATCAAGTCGTCGCCCTGGCGGGAGAACTCCGGCAACACGGTGGTCATCACGCTTGGCGCAGAAGGGGCCATTGCTGCGAAGGGCGACGAGTATGGCACGTCGTAGCGCTACCTGTGGCAGCCATCGACACCACAGGTGCCGGCGACTGCTTCGTCGGCGTCCTCGCCGCCGCTCTCATGCGGGGCGCAAGCATACCAGCGGCGATGCACCGCGCAGCCGTCGCGGGCAGCCTGGCGTGCACGATTGTCGGGGCAATGCCGAGCTTTCCAACGCGCGTAAGTATTGACGCGACCTTAGCTGGAACCGCACCTTCGCGAGGCATCCGCTCAGGGGTACGTGACCCAGGGCAAATATCTTTTGATAAAGAGGACGGCCACGATAACGCTGTCGCAATTCATTTCGCGCGCGGCATAAAGTTCGTTGCGATCACGCGTGTCGCGGCTAAACACTCGCCGGCTTGCTACGGCCTAGATACCCAGTCCAGTAGGAAATTGAAGCTCAGGACTGACGCGGAGGTCTTCACTGAGGTTAGGTTCCACCCCATGATGCAACCAGCTTGGAAAATCAGCATCCCGCCGGGCGCTGGCCGGTAGCTAACCTGTCGGATAGGCTATGGCGTATACTCCGTTACCGGACAAGACCACATGCTTGCGACGTGCCTCGGGTCCTGAAAGAAAATGTCGCCGCTATCTTCGTTGGTATTGACGTAGTAGACGCCGCTGAGGAAGGAGCTGGGATGGCAATGGATGACGCCCGAAGCCAGCTTGGCGTTCACAATCGCCCAGCAGGTGCCAGCTTCACTGCAACTTTCGTGGTATCGACTCGATAGGCACGAACGACCTCGGCGACGTTCTCGTGCAGTATCCCGACAAACTCCTGCATCCTGGATGGTCGTGCAATCGGTCAGTGCTGTGCCATCCCAACCTCGTCGAGCGCCCACCCAGGCCTGCCGGATCGCGCCGCCGTTCCTCCTCGATCAGCTGCATGAGTTTCTGGTTCAGCATCTGATGATCGACGACATTGAACCGCCAAATCGAGGTCGGGAACCAATCGATGCGGGCGCCTGCGGGGCCGCCCGCCGTCTCCCGGCACTGCGCTGCCCGCCGCTTTCGATGTATCGGCAGCATTTTTCCAATCCTCACTCCTTTGCCGTCGTTCGAGGGGGTTGAGCGATCGGGCCTGATAATACCAATTGCAACGGCCAACGTCATGCCCAGGCCAAGGCTTTTGAGGGGGAAATGTCTTTATGCCTTTGCCCCTACGAAGGTATGGGAGGCACACCGTCAAGGGGCTGCGTGCGGTCGCTAATGCGGCGGCGTTGGCAGAAGCTGCTGGAAAAGATTGCCTCGGTCGAGCCAGGCTCGAAAGGTTATGGACAGCACGGGAGCCCCCGGCCATAGGCGATTGCGGCGCCACTGTCGAACTCGCGGCTCTTGGGCGCGGCATGAAGAACTTCTTGGACAGTGCCGACGAGTTCAGGCACAGCCGTGAACTCCCGCCGCTTTGGCAATTGGAGATCCTTCCTTGGCTCAGTTTTTCTCACCGGAGCTATTTTTAGTCCTGCCCTGCGCGCCTGGGTCGATCACACGACCCGCATCGCGCTGCGGCAAACTATTTGGCCGGACACCGCCTCGCAAACCGGGCGGCCTCAGTTGAGTCCGCCCGGTTTCTCGATTAGAAGGTGCAAGAGAAGTCCGCTACCGTCACGCTGTTGGCACCCACGCCGTTGACACCGTTCAACGTGATACTGTTGGTGCCGTCGATCGTGACCACGGTATTGCCGGCGACGACCTGGATGTCGACATGGCTGGCGAAGGTGCCGGACGTGATGAACGGGATCCACACTGGTCGGGACATATCCCGAAATATCGAGCAGAACCTGACCACCCGCCGCATTGGCGTCGAAGCCGGTGGCGATCACGTCGTTGCCAAAGCCGGCGGCGAACTGGAAGGTGTCGTTACCAGCTCCACCAGTCATCGTGTCGTTGCCGCTGCCGCCGATGATGACGTCGCTGCTGCCGCCGGCATCGATGATGTCGTTGCCACCCTGGCCATCGATCACGTTGGCGCTGCCATTTAGGGTAATGCTGTCATTGCCCTGGCTGCCGATAACGTTTTCGATGCCGTTCAGGATATCGGACGCCGATCTGGGCACTGACTGCTGTGGTGGTGGTGATGGTCAGCGGCAGCTGGTCAAGTGCAGATCGTGAGTGTCGATACCAGCATCGCCGTTGCAGCTATCGTTGCCGTCACCGACGGTGGCAACAAACGTGTCGTTGCCCGCGCCGCCCGTCAGCGTGTCGGTCCCTGCGCCACCCGTCATCGTGTCGTTGCCGACGCCACCGCCCAGGGTGTTGGTTAGGCCATCGCCGGTCAGGGTGTCATTGCCCGAGCCGCCGACCACGTTCTCGATGTTGCTGATCGCCTGGCCGCTGACCGCGCTGAAGCCGGAAGCCGCGTGGGCGTCGAGGTTCACGCTCACGTTTGCAGTCGTGGTGCCATAGCTGAGCACATCGGTACCGCCCAACAGGTCGGCCGTGACATGCTCGACGTTGAGAAGGCTGGCAACCGTGCCCGCAATGGAGGTGATCGCGGTGCCGCTGTAGGCTACGGTCAAGGTGTTGGTCCCGGCATTACCGAAGATGCTGAGCGTGTCGACGCCGTCACCGCCGTCCACCAGCGCGTCGTTGCCGTCGCCCGTGGTGTGAGGTGAAGGTATCGTCGCCGCCCTGGCCCAACAGCGTGTCATTGCCCGCGCCGCCAGCGAGCGCGTCGTTGCCTGCTCCGCCTTCCAGCCGGTTGGCGCCGGTGCTGCCGGTGATGCTGTCGTTGCCTGAGCCACCGATCGCGTTCTCGATCGTCACCAGGGCATCGACGTCTGTCCCCGTCTGCGCCGTGCCGGTGGCCAGATTGATGGTCACGGCAGCGATCTCCCCGTCATAGGACACGGTATCATTACCGGCCCCACCGGTGAGGGTGTCGCTGCCCGCTCCACCGTTTAGCGTATCGTTGCCGGCGCCGCCGGTGAGCGCGTTGGCCGACGCGTCGCCCGTCAGTGCGTCGTTGCCGGAACCCCGGTGACGTTCTCGATGCCAGCGATCGAGGCGAAGCCCGATGCCGTATGGGTTGCCAGGTTGACGCTCACGCGCCGCGGTCGTGCCCGTGCCATAGCTCAGCGTATCGCTGCCACCGAGCAGATCGGCGGTGACAGTTTCGATGCCGGACAGTGTTCCACCCCCAACCCCGGTCAGTGCCGTGCCATTGAAGACGACATTGAGCGTGTCGCTGGCGGCTGTCCCGGTGACGTTTAGCGTGTCCGTACCGGTATCGCCGATCACGGTGTCGGCGCCCGTCACCGATCGTGTAGTTGATGATGTCATTGCCGGCGCCGGCATTGATCACGATCGTTACCTGTGCCACCCGTGATGGTGTCGTTGCCGTCGCCGCCGCTGATATTGTCGGTACCCGCATCGCCGCTGAGCGTAGTCATTGCCTGCATCGCCGTTGAGGGTGTCATTGCCGGCACCACCGTTGATGAGGTCGTTGCCCGCCGCGCCATCTCAGTACGTCGTCACCACCATTGCCAAACAGTTCATCCTGGCCGGCGTTGCCGGTAAAGCTGTTAGCCGCATTGTTGCCGGTGAACAGGTTGCCCACGACCTCGGTTCGCAGCCGAGACCACCGTCTCAGTGGTGCCGCCGTCGTCGACGTATGTCACCACCACTCGCAGCTCGCGGTGGTTGACCTGCCCGCGCTGCGGGCGTGAACGATTGGGTCGTGGCACCGGGAATGTCAGAGATCCGGCCGCTCCGCCGCCCATCCCACAGCGTTTGCCTGCTGCCACTGGAAGGTGAACAGGCCGCCGGCAACAGCCGTCGTCGTGCCATCGGGTCGACGATGGTCAACGGATCCGGCCAGCAGGATGCGACCCTGGGTCGGGGTCGTGTCGCTGATCGTCGGCCCGGCCGTCGGCGCATCATTGACGTTGGCCACGATTGCGGCGCTGGAGAATACCTCCTCCAGCACGCCAAGTGCGTCTTGGTAGACGGCTCTCACCCGCAGCGCCAGTCCAACCTCGGCATCGGTAGGAGTGAAGGTCAGACCTTCCTGGCGTGCCACTTCACCGGCGGCAAAACGGGTGATGTCCGTAAATGTGCCATCGCCGCGCAGATCGACCTGCCAGAAATAGGCGACGGGCTTGGGGATCGTTCCGGTCGGGTTGGTCAGGCTGATGTTGTCAGCATCGTGCACCCCGGCGATCGATACGGTCACCGGCTGGTCTTCGGTCGGCGTGCCGCTCAAGGTCAGTGTGCCAACCGGCGCGTGGTTCAAGCCGCCGAGCACAACCAGCTTGGTCACTAAAGAACAGCCGCTCGATGTGCATGAGATGGTCGGTGCCGTCGCGGGCAGCCACGTTGTCGACAACTGTGACCACGTCGTTCGCTTGGACGAAGCCCGGACTGCTGAGTTGAGCAGCGGTAACCGCAGTTCCGTTCAGGGTAAATGTGTAGTCCGCCAGGTTGCCCTGGAACTTGGCCGTGTCGAAATCGACAAAGCCGGCGCCTGGCGTCTGCGATGCACCGTCCGTGGCGGTCGCGTACAGCACCTCGCGGATCGCCTTGAGCTGGCCGGGATTGTAGGTGCCGTCGAGCATGAACGGAACCATGTCCTGCATGCGATCGAAGCTGGCGATCGTCGGGCCGGTATGGTTTACGTCATTTTTCGCGTAGACGCCGATGCGCACGTTGAGCCAGGCGTCGCCATCGATGATGTCCTCGCCATCGCGACCCATCATGATGTCGCTACCATCGCCGCCGAGGATGATGTTGCCGGTCGTAAAGGCGGTGACGTGCGTCCCAGACGGGGTTTCGAAGCGCGGTGTCGAGGAAACTCTGCAGCCCGTTGATGAGCGCGATGTTGGTGAGCGCGCTGCCTCCCGGCGCTGCTCCGACCTCGCCGCCGACGAGATCAACCGGCGTTGTCGCCAAACAGGTAGTCGTCGTGCTTGGACCCTGAAATGCCTTCCATGATGTCGAAGCGGGCGAGGGCTGAGGCACCCGATCCGGGCACCGGCGGCTGATCGAAGAATGCGGCCATCGATGTCGATCGTCACTCCGATCGCGGTATCTTTATAGTCGGCCCAGTCGAAGCCGGAGCCGCCGAACATACGATCAGTCAAGCCTGTGGTGCCGACCATGATGTCGTCGCCACCTTCGCCGATGAACTTGTCGTTCTCGCCGTCACCGATGAAGATGTCGTTGCCAACGATGGGATCATTGCCCAACGGGTCAAAATTGTCGCCGGGCGCGCCATCGGAGGTACCCTTCTCGAGCCAGTCGTCACCTTCGTTACCGATATCCTGCTCGTTGGATTTGTTGCCCAGGATGAAGTCGTCGCCCTGGCCGCCGAAAGCCTCGTCAGTTGTCCTCGCCGGTAATGATGAAGTCCTGGCCGAAGCCGCCATAGATAAGGTCGGTGCCGCTACCAGCCTGGATAACGTCGTGGCCGTCGCCGCCCTGAATGTCGTCGGAACCGCCCGCGTCTGTAATGATGTCGTCGCCGGCGCCGCCCTTGATGAAAGTCGTCGCCATAGCCGCCGTCGAGATGGTCATCGCCGCCGTCGCCGTAGACCGTGTCGTCATCAGGTCGCCTGCAATGAGGAAGTCATTTTGTTCTGTGCCTCCAAGGACCACCGTCCCAGCGGTGAAGTGGTCGCCGGCATAGTGCAGATAGTGATCATAGTGCAGGTTGGAGCCTGGCGCTGGCGCATCGGGATTGTCGCGGATGACGAGTTTGCTGAGTTCGACGCCATTGATCATGACGCCGCCCGTGGGGTCGGCACGGCCGTCAGGCCCAAGCCCCGTGAACTGCTTCGCCTGATCGGCCTCCAGCGTGAAGCTAACTGCCTGGAAGACGTTGCCGAGGCAGGTGTACCGCTTCGGTATTCGCCATGATCATCTTGGAGAACGAGTTGAACTCGAGCTCATTGCCGAAGCTCAAGCCGGCCGTGCGCTCCAGATAGTAGAAGCGGTCGCCGTCCTGCAGCTTCTCAAGCTGCTGCTCGAACACGAAGTTGAAGGTCGGGCCCAGCAGCCCACCGGCAACAGCCACCTTCTCGGCAAGGCCGCCGATCCAGAAGTCTATATTGTCGACGCCGGTCCGCGTCATGAAGCTTGCAACGTCATCAGCCGTGCCCAAAACGTTGTCATGGCCGGCCATCACGAGCGGTGTGTTGGTCCAGGCGCCGGTCGAATTCAGGAAGTCGAGACGGTCGGCGGGCTCTCCGGCGCCGCCGAGCACCAGCAGGCTTGCAGCTGCCCTCTTCTCGGCGAGCGTAGTGGCGCTGAGGATCGAGCTGTGCGTGCCATAGGCTGCAATGAAGTTAATGAGCGATTCCGGGTGTTTGAGATGCTCCACGAGATCGGCCCAGCTCGTGTAGGGCTTCACCCAGCTGTCGCCGGTCTGCGTGTAGAAATCGCGCCGTGCCGCGTTCAGGGATGGAATGCCTGCATCGCGGCCACGCGCAGGGTTGAGGACTGCGAGATCGAGGGGCAGACCCACCAGGTTGTTGCGCAGCGCCTCGGTGACGAACTCGTCGATCTCATTGCCGACTGTGCGGGTGACGCCACGCACGATGGCGCTGGTCGCCTCCTCAGGTGTCGTGCCGCTCGCGGCGAACGCCAGTGGATTGAGGAACGCCGCGATTAGGCCCAACTGCTGATCGTTCGTGGGGTGCAGGGGTCGGTGACGACGGGATTGAAGTCCGGGTCAAAGCGGTCGACGGTCTCCGTCAGCATGGAGTGGCCGAAGCGGTAGACCGTATGCGCGAACTCGGCCACGATCGCCGGGTTAAGATTGACGTCATAGACCTGGGTCGGCGCGAAGAACGGATCGATTAACGGCTGAACGGTGCGCGCGAATTCCTCGAACACCAGGTGCTGGTACTGCATCTCGGTGCCGAACTTCGCCACTTGGAACAGGCGCTCGCCGTTCCACGCGAGATCCAGACTGTCGACGAAGGCGCCAAGCGCGACGGGATCATTCGTCGAGCCCGGCCGGGAGCGTCGGGAGCGACGCGGCGGGCGTCAGCAACCATTCATTGAGGAAGGCCAAGTCATTCGACTGGATGCTTGAGGCGACAACCGTGTTCATCGCCTGATCGACGAGCCGATTGTGCTCGGAGTGGAAGATGTCGTGCACGGTGGTGAGGCCGATGTTCTCATTGGCACGACCGTCGCCAGCGATGTAGTGCGCGTCGAGCAACTCGCCGTCATAGGTGCCAGCCGGCGTCGGGCCATCGATCGCCGAACCGTCCTGGTGGCGCACCAAACCCGGTGCGGCGGACGGATCGGCGCTGTGAGCAATGTCAATCAGGAACTGGTGGCCCGTGCGGACCGCGCGTTGGTCAGATCGACCGGTAGCGCCAGGTTGCCTTCGACGAGGAAATCGTCGGCGGTGTCGGCGATCCCATCGACACCCTTCATCATCACCATCGGCAGGCCGTTCGGACCCTTGATGAAGTTGCCGTACTGATCGGTTGCGAGCAGCGGCAGGTTGAACACGTCGGCGTCCGTCAAATTGATGCCGAGAAGGTCGCGGGCCTGGGCCTTGACGATGCCCCAGGTCGCCATGCCACCGATTTCGGTGTCGGCGTCGACGCCCGATCCGCCAAAGTGCCCATCGGCGCCCAGATTCATGTTGGTGATTAGCTTGCCTGTGGCGACTGGGGTGACCATTGGCGTCCAGCTCGTAGGCCCGCAGGAACGCCTGGTGGGAGGGATGGGAGGTGTAGGTCTGGTTCTGGTCGACGAACGGAGTCGTCGTGTTCTGGTTTTCGTGGATGTTGTCGGCGCTCTCGTCGATCGGCGTGGCAGGATTATCAACCAGGATACCGTCCGGACCCGGCAGCATCGTCGCCCGCGTGAGCACCATGAAATTGGTGGGGCTGCCAGGCACAAAGAGCGGATCATCCGGCTGCAGCGGAATGAACACGGTGCCCGAGCCACCCTTGGTCACGAGATCGAGACCATGATCGAAGAACTGGCCGAAGAAAGTCATCCAGGCATTGAACGGAGCGGTGACGCCGAAGTCCGGGGTCACATTCGGGATGTAGAAGACCTGCTTGTCGTCAGCAGTACCGAAGAGCCCGTCGAGGCCGGGGCTCGTAACAAGGCTGCCAGGGCTTTGAACAAGAGCCGCGGCGCCGGCGGCTCCGCCATTGACAGCCGCAGCCGCAACTGCGGCCGGATTGTTGGGCGTCTGGTCAACGATCAGGTTGGAGATAATGCGCGGATCGGCGTCGAACACGAACCCGCTGGTCTGCTGGTAAGACGTCGGCGTTGACCCTGCTGGCGAACCAGGACCAAAGAAACCGGCCGGCTGCACGTCGGCGGTTTGGAATACCGGGGGCAGCAACCGCGGGAAGGTCGTATCGGCCGCGCCGAAGTCCGTCTGATTGAAACCGCCCGTGTGCAGCAGGTTGTTTTCGCTGCCATCTACCGAGCGCAGGCCGTGAGGCCAAGCGGATGTTCGGGATCAAATCCTGCAGAGGCGTGCCATCCACGAGTGTCGTGGTGCCGTCTGGGTTCAGCACGCCGGACGTTGCGTGTGCTTCGGAGATCTTGATCTGTTTCAAGATGAAGTCGAGATCGGATCGGACGAGCATCGCGCCCTCGCCACCCGCGGTGGCGTTGGCAACCGGCGCCGGGGTCGTCGGGGCGGCGGCGCCACGGCGACCACGGGAGCGGTCGGCGCGGAGAACACCTGCTCGGTTACACCGTGCGCGTCCGTGTAGATAGCTTTCACGCGCAGCAAAAGGCCGTCCACGAGCGGGAGGGCGCGGAAGACGGCGCCGCTCGCGCTTTCGAAGGCGAGGTCGCCGCCGGGGAGCAGAATGATGTCGTCGAATACGCCCGAGCCGGGAACGAATTCGGCTTGCCACGTGTAGCGAATATCGCCTGTGATCGCGCCGGTCGGATTGCTGGCGCTGACATTATCGGGATCCGTAACTCCGGCAATTGATGCCCTGAGCAGATCACCGGTCTGAATAATCGTAATGGGCGCTGTCAAATCGGTGATCGTGGGTACACCGATGGGGTCCTTGTTGAGACCTGGCACAACCGTGATCGATTGATCCGCGAACTGCAGCCGCTCAATATGAGTCAGGTGATCGGTCCCATCGCGCGGCGTCGCGCTGTTGTCGATAACCGTGATGACGTCATCGGCGAAGTTGAGTGGCGTACCCCGTCGTTAGTGATAATCGAGTATTCAGACGAGTTGCCCTGGAATACCGCGGTGTCGAAGCTGTCGGCGCGACCGGGCGCATCCGGGGTGCCGTCCATTATTTCGCGGACCGCGACCAGCTGACCTGGATTATAGGTGCCGTTGAGCATCAGTGGAATCATGGGCGCCATGCTGTCGAAGCTGGCGATCTCGGGGCCGGTACCGTCAACGTTGGCGCGTACGCTGATGCGGACGTTGAGCCATTATCGCCGTCGATCACGTCGTCGCCGCCGCGCCCGAGAATGATGTCGCTACCGCCCCCGGCCAGGATGATGTTGCCCGTGCCAAACTCGGCAACATGCGAACCGGGCGCCGCATTCAGCGCGTGGTCTAACACCTCCTGCAAACCGGCGATCCGCGCAATGCCGGCGGCATCGAGTGCGCTGGTCTTAGCGTTAAATGTCGCAATGACGTTGGCATCGGCTTCGCTGCCGCGCAGATAGTCGGCGTACTTGGAACCGGAGAGACCCTCCACTTCGGCGAAGCGATCAAGAATGGACGCCGGGAAGCTGCGACCGGCGGCTCGTTGAAGCGCCGCCAGCTCCATATCCACCGTGACGCCGATCAAATCGTTCTTGTAGGTGACCCAATCGAAGCCGGACATGCCGTCCATCTTGTCCTGGGCATCGCTGCCCACGAAGATGTCGTCGCCACCCTCGCCAATCATCTCGTCGAAACCACCGCCGCCAACGAAAATGTCGTTGCCTGGGACGTCGTCGCCCAGGAAGGGGTTGAAGTTGTCGCCGGGAGAGCCGTCCTGCGTACCCAACTCAATCCAGTCATCGCCTTCATTGCCGACCTCAGGCAGATCTGGCTTGAGCCGTAGATGAAGTCGTCGCCCTGGCCGGCAAAGATCGTCGTGATATCGTCCCAGGTGACGATGAAGTCCTTGCCGTCGCCACCGAGAATGATGTTCGGCACCTCGAGAGGCAGCAGAGAATGGCTGTCAGAAACGACGTCGTTGCCCGCTCCAGCGTGAATGACGTCGGTGCCACCCATGTCGGTGATGATGTCGTCGCCATCGCCGCCGAACAGGTTGTCGTTGCCGAAGCCGCCCTCGATGCGGTCGTTCCCACCATCGCCATAGACGGTGTCGTCATCCGAGGCGCCGGCGATTAGGATGTCATCGCCCTGCGGTGCCGCCCAGCACGACGGTGTCGATGCCAGTGTAGTGCAAATAGTTGAGATCCGGCCCGATCGTATCGGGATTGTCGCGGATCACGAGCGGGGTGATCTCGACGCCGTTGATGGTAATCCCGCCGGTTGGGTCGGCGTGGCCAAGTCCTTCATTGAACTGGTGCGTCGGATCAACCTCTAGAATGAACTTTGGCGTCTGGAACACATCCGCCGGAAGATGCTTGGCGTCCGAGTTCAGCATGATCAGCTGGGCAAACGAGTTATTCTCCAGCTCGGTGCCGAAGTTCAGGCCCGCCGTGCGTGACAGGTAATAGAAGCGATCACCGTTCTGCAGGGCTTCGAGCTGATTCTCGAACACGAAATTGAAAGAAGAGCCCAGCAGACCGCCAAACGGCATTTGCTCTTCGGCAAGACCGCCGACCCAGAAATCGATGCTATCGACGCCGGTCGTGGTGACGTCGTCGAAAGTTCCGATCACTCCGTCATGGCCTGCAACACTTGCCCAGGCACCGGTGCTGTTGAGAAAATCGAGGCTGTCGGCTGGCGCTGTTATCACCCGGTCATCGGCCGTTGTATTGGGATCCCCAAAGACGGTCGCAGACGCGCCCGTAACGATGGCGAACGCGGCGGCGCGCTTACCCTCAAGCGTTGTTTCAGCGGTAATGAGGGGATGCGCACCGTAGGCGGCGATGAAGTTGATCAGCGATTCCGGGTGCTTAAGGTGCTGCACAAAGTCGACCCAGCTCGTGTAGGGCTTCATGTTGGCATCGCCAACATCGTTGTTGATAGTGGCGGCGTAGAATTCACGCCGCGCCGCGTTCAGAGACGGAATCCCGGTATCGCGGCCGCGAGCCAGATTGAGCACGGCGAGGTCGAGCGGCAGTCCCACCAGGTTGTTGCGCAGCGCTTCGGTCACGAACTCGTCGATCTCGTTGCCGACGGTGCGGGTCACGCCGCGCACAATGGCGCCGACCGCCTCTTCCGAGTCGGACCACTGGCGGCGAAGGCCAGCGGATTCAAGAAGGCCGCAATGAGGCCCAATTGGTCGTCGTTGGTGGGGTGCAGCGGGTCGGCGGTGACAGGGTGAAACTCGGGTCGAAGCGGTCGACCGTCTCGGTCAGCATCGAGTGGCCGAAGCGATAGACGGTGTGGGCAAACTCCGCCACGATCGCCGGATTGATGGTGGTGTCATAGCCGAACGGTGCCAGGAACTCGTCGATATTCGGCTGGATGGTGCGTGCGAACTCCTCGAACACGAGATGCTGATACTGCATCTCGGTGCCAAACCTCGCAGCCTGGAAACAGGCGGTCGCCATTCCAATGCAGGGCGCGCGATTTCTGCTGGCGCGGGCAGGCTGCGTAAGCTGGAAGTCCGGCAACAACCATTGATTGAGGAAGGCCAAATCGTTCGAGGCGAGGACAGTCTCCTTGGTCTGCTCGACCAACCGGTTGTGCTCGGAGTGGAAGATTGAGTGCACGGCGGTGAGGCCGATGTTCTCGTTGGCACGGCCGTCGCCGGCGATATAGTGCGCGTCGAGCAGCTCGTTGTCGTAAGTGCCCTTGGTGCAGGTGGGCTGCCGACATTGACGATATTGTCGGCATCCGGCGAGTTAGGCCGCGCCGAACGGATCGGCGCTGTGGGCGATGTCGATCAGGAACTGGTGGCCGGTGCGGACCGCGTTCGTCAGGTTGATCGGCGCCAGCGGATTGCCTTCCACTAGGACGTCGTCGTCGTCGTCAGCAATGCCGTCGGCACCCTTCATCATGACCATGGCGAAGCCATTTGGGCCCTTGATGAAATTGCCGTAGGCGTCGGTCGCCAGCAGCGGCACGTTGTCGAACACGTCCGCATCGGTCAGAGTTGAAGCCGAGGATATCGCGCGCCTGCGCCTTGACGACTGCCCAGGTCGCCATGCCGCCGATCTCGACGTCGTCGGCCGTGCCAAAATGGCCATCGGCGCCCGAGAGAGCGGTTGGTGATCAGCTTGCCGGTGGCCACCGGGTGGCCGCTGGCATCGAGTTCGTAGGCGCGCAGGAACGCCTGATGCGCGGGATGGGAGGTGTAGGTCTGGTTCTGGTCAATGAACGGAGTTGTCGTGTTTTGCGCTCGTGATGAGTGTTGTCAGCCGCTTCGTTGACCGCCGTCGCCGGATCATCGAGCAAGATGCCATCAGCACCCGGCCCATCGACTTGCGTGGCGCGCGTGAGCACCATGAAATTCGTGGGGCTGCCGGGCACAAAGAGCGGATCATCTGGCTGCAGGGGAATGAAGACCGTGCCTGAGCCGTTGCCCTTGGTCACGAGGTCGAGGCCGTGATCGAAGAACTGGCCGAAGAAGGTCATCCAGGCGTTGAACGGCACGGTCAGGCCGAAATCCGGCTTGATGTTCGGGATAAAATTAACCGGCGTATCATCGGCGGTGCCGAACAAACCGTCAAGCCGGGGCTTATCACGGTCCCGGCGCCAGGGTTGGCAGCCGCTGCCGCGACTGCAGCGGGATTGTTTGCCGTCTGATCGACGATCAGGTTGGAGATGATGCGCGGATCGGCGTCGAATACGAGGCCGCTGGTCTGGGTGTACGAAGTTGGCGTGCCGGCGCCAGAGATCCCGCAGGGACCGGGTCCGCATCCTGGAATACCGGTGTTGTCAGGCGCGGGAAGAGCGTATCGGCCGCGCCGTAAAGCGTTTGATCGATGCCCAGAGCTTCACTAATGACCAGGTTATTGAACGACCCGTCCACGGTACGGAGACCCCATGGCACCTGGACGTTGGGCAGAACGCTTAGGATGTCCGCGCTGGAGAGGCTCCCGTCCGGGGCGGTCAGCTGGGTAAGCTGGTCGGCGTACAAGATCTGCTGAAGAATGAAGTCCAGATCGGACCGAATAAACTGTACCATTTTTCTCTCCCTTAGCGCCCGACGACCCAAGCCGCCGCACCTATGTCGGGCGTTGCGATGCCAGCTGAGCGATCCTGTAAGGAAGAGGCCCAAACCCGCTATGGGCGAGGGGCCCTAAGTTGGCTACTTAGGTGAGAGCCGGAGGTCCAGGGGGCCCTAGCCGACTATGCCTCACTTTAGTCGGATATCGAAAGGGCATATTCGCTATATCAAAAGAAAGGCGAAACCATCACATGGTACAATTTCAGCCATGATAGCGAACGCACTTTCGGATGTTGCCTGGCCCATCATGATGTCGGCCACGCAATGGTGGCGAGATCTCGGGCGCGCCCGCAAGCTAACGGCCGCCCTTTCGATTGGCATCATTTGCGCCACCATCTATGCGGGTTCGGTAGTCGCGCAGCACATCCAGGACCTATACGCAAACAAAGCCGCGGCGAGCACGGCCCTCTACATGGACAGCGTTGTTGAGCCGCTCGTCCAGGAACTGGTTGCCAAACCCTATTTGTCGGAACAGAACCGCAGTGCTCTCGAACGGCTGATGTCACCCGCGTCTTCCGGAAAACCGGTCGTTGCGTTCCAGATCTGGGTGCACGACCGGATTGTCTTCAGTAGCCGCGGCGAACTGGTCGGCAAGCAATTCGCGCCATCCACCAGCCGTACACGTGCTTTCGCCGGCGAGGTTGTTGCCAACCTCGACCTCGATGGCGACGACGATGACGACGAGCGCGCCCTACACGTGCCGATCCTTGAAATCTATGCGCCGGTCCGACAGACCAGTACCAACAAGATCATCGCGCTTGCCGAAACCTCGGAGCTGGCGGTGGATCTCTTGAGGAAATACATACCGCCCAGTACACGAGCTATGCGGTGTTGGCCAGCGGAGCCATCGGCCTAATTCTAGTATTGTTCAGTCTGACGGGCGGCCTGCAAAGAGAAATCGGTGAATTGGCGCAGCAGCAGGCGCAAGACAAGCTCTTCAACAGGCGCGTTTGTCGCGCCAACCGCCGCGTGCTGGAAATCAACGAGAAGAATTTGCGCCGCGTCGGCGAAGAATTGCACGCCGGCCCTTTACAGCTCGTCGCCTTCGCGCAGCTGCGGCTCGATTCTCTGCGTGAGGCTCCGGACAAGATCGGCGAGGACGTCGAGGCCATCAGTGCGGCGTTGAAGGAATGCATGGCGCAGATTCGCGAAGTCTCCACGGGATTAAAGCCGTCGGATCTGCGCGCCCTGTCATTGGCAAAGGTGATCAGTACAGCCATTTGCCTGCACGAGGCACGTACGGCCACCACGGTGAGCTGCGAGTTTCGTGATCTGCCGCAGGATGCTCCTTACGCGCTCAAGAGTTGCCTCTATCAATTCATCGAGCAGGCTTTGGGTAATATTTTCCGCCACTCCGCGGCGAGCGCCAAGGTGCACGTGCGCGCGGAGTATGAGTGCGAGAGGCTCGACATTGAACTGCTCTGCCGTCTGCAGCCCGTGGGATCGCGACTTGCTGAAGCAATCGAAAATGGGGAGAAAGCGTGCGCCACCGCATAGAGGCCCTCGGCGGCGTGCTATCCACGCGGTCGCACTCGGATCAGCACGTGTCCGTGGTGGCAAGCTTTTGGGTCGGTGAGGGGAGCGACCGGCAATGAGCAAACCGATCCGCATCGTCGTCATCGACTCCCATCCAATCTTTCGGCAGGGCGTGATCCGCACCATTGGCCGATCGGACGGTATGGCACTCGTGGGTGAGGGCACGACCGCGGCCGATGCCCAGCGCCTTGCCGGGGACAAGCAGCCCGATATCCTCATCCTCGATATTGCCATCCGAGACGGTCTGGACGTCGTCGCTGAAATGGCCACGCTGGGGGTCAAGTGCTTGATCCTCACCGCCCTCGACGACGTGCTGAGCGTCTCCAATGCGCTGGCAGCCGGCGCCAACGGCTATATTCTAAAGGGTGTGAGCGGGCTCGAACTCATCGGCGCGCTGAAGGCTGTCCACGGCGGACAGCCCTACGTTACCGCCGAGCTCGCCGTGCGTTTACTGATCGGCGTGAAGGGAAAGTCCCTGGTGCCCAAACGGGATGCCAAGGTGCAGGCCGCGCTCACCTACCGGGAGCAGCAGGTCCTCGAGCACATCACCAAGGGCTATACCAATCAGGAGATCGCCGAGAGGCTGGGCTTGACCATCGGAACCATCAAATATTACCTCTCGCAACTCTTCAAAAATTGCACGTGCGCAACCGCGTACAGGCGGTGTTGGCCGCGAAAAATCAAAGCTCCTGAAGCAACGACTTTGCCCATGTGGGGCAGGTCGACCACCACTGGCGCAGTTCTGAGCTGGGACCGCTTTGCAAGCCCAGCCCGATGTGCTCCTTGCGACCCGGGCAAGGACCGGCGCAGCGAAGGGACGACAGGCGCTTCCCATCACGGCCGGCATCCCAAGCGGCGCTCGTCCCAGATCCTTATGCCGTCATTTCCATTTCAGACGAAAATTGAAGCTGAGGCTCACACGCTCCGCATCGGACAAATTCGGCTCAACGCCGTGGTAGAGCCAGCTTGGAAAGATCAGCATGCTGCCCGGCGCCGGGCGGTAAGAATTTGTCGGACCGTCCAGGGGCATGCTCGGTCACGGGGCAGGCCCCCATCAGCGCGGCATGCCGAGGATCCTGAAAGAAAATGTCCCCGCAGTTTTCCGCCGCGCTGATGTAGTAGACCCCGCTCAAGAAAGCGTTAGGGTGGCAGTGGACGGCGCCAGAGGCGAACTTGCCGTTGATGATAATCCAGCAGGTCGCCAGCTCCAAGCCGACTTGCTTGGTGTCGATCTGATAGGCGCGGCCAACCTCGGCGATATTGTCGTGGAGGATGGCGAGAAAGTCCTGCATCTCCGGGGCGCCGGTGCAGCTTGTCGTTGCTATGCCAGCCCAGGACGCTGGAGCGATGGCCGATCCCGGCGGGATCACGCGCGCGCTCGTCGTCGGCGAGTTGCAGTAATGTTTGGTTCAGGGCTTCATGGCCGGGCACGGTAAAGCGCCAGATCGCGGTGGGAAAGCAATCGAGCCGGGCACCGCTATCGGCGCGCCGCGCGTCGGCGCCGCGTGCGTCCGGCTCCCCTACCGCGTGCGGCATTAGCTCTGATGTCTTGGGGCGCGCATTCATCGACCTGCCTCTCCTCAGACCTTGCGATCATTTCAACGCGCTAGGCATGTAGCGCCCGGCCATTCGGCGCAGACCGAAGCCCTCAATCATTATTTCTCTGAACGCGCCTTAGGGACGGCAGCACCGGTCTTTCCACGTCGGAATGGGCGGCCTTGCCAAATGAGGCCGCCCAAACGTTCGATCAATGGAAGAGAAGGAAGTCTGTGATGGTGATGGCATTGTTGCCGCCACCGCCAACGCCCTGCAGCAGGATGGTGTTGCCGTCGATCGTCACCGTCGTATTGCCAACGGCCGCTGCAATCGCAACATGGGCGTTGAAATTCAGGGCCGTTATGTTGGGATCGCCGCCACTCGAACCGTACGTCGTGAGGTCGATCAGATCCTGCGTGGTGAGCGTCCCGTTGCCGTTGGCGTCGAAGTCCGTGATCACGTCATGACCGAAGCCGTGCGCGAGGACGAAAGTATCGCCGTTACCCCCGCCCGTCATTCTGTCGTCGTTGGCGCCACCAATCAGCACGTCGTTGCCACCACCACCGTCGAGGGTGTCGTTGCCCGCGCCGCCGTCGATAGTATCGGTGCCGTTCTGACCGGAGAGCACGTTGTTGCCGCCACCTTGGTCGACCATAACGTTGGCAGCATTGTTTCCCGTGCCGTTGATGTTGGCGAGGGCCGTCAGGTTGAGGTTTTCAACGTTGGTTCCCAGCGTAAAGCTGACCGAGCTGTTGACGGTGTCGGTGCCGCCACCGGCATTCTCCGTCACCGTGTCACCGGCGCCGACAACGTAGGTGTCATTACCCGCTCCGCCGGCCAGCACGTTGGCGCCGTTGCCACCCGCCAGCGTATCGTCGCCCGAACCACCCGTGACGTTCTCGATCCCGGCAATCGACGCGAAGCCTGACGCACTGTTGGTCGCTAGGTTCACGCTTATGCCACTGACCGCGCCGGCATAACTCAGCGTATCCGTGCCACCCTGGAGGTCGGCGTTGAACGTCTCGATACCGGAGATCTGCTGGATTCCCGTCACCGCGGTGAATGTCGAGCCGGTCAAGTTACGCTCAGTGTGTTGTTGGCCGCAGTACCGAGGATGTTCAGGACGTCGGTTCCGGAACTACCGTCGACCAGCACGTCGGTGCCATCGCCGAAATTATAGGTGATGACATCGTTGCCGTCGCCGCCACTGATCGAGTCGTTGCCGACGCCGCCCACCAGCTGGTCGTCGCCGCCACCGCCGAGCAGCGTATCGTTGCCGGAGCCACCGAGCAGCGTATCGTTTCCGGCCCCGGCGCCGCCGTCGAGCAAGTTGGCGGCCGTATTGCCTGTAATACTATCGCTGCCCGTCCCGCCGACCACGTTCTCGATCGTGGTCAGCACATCTTCAACCGGATTGGCTGCTGAACCGCGCTCGGCAGTGCCGGTGGCAAGATTGACGAACATGGCGTCGCCCTCACCGGCGTAGGATGCCGTATCGACACCGGATCCGCCGACCAGTGTGTCGCTGCCGAGCCCACCAACGAGCGTGTCGTTACCCGCACCGCCGGAGAGGTTGTTGCCGCTGTCGTCACCGATCAGGAGATCGGCACCGGACCCACCCGTTACGTTCTCGATACCCGCGATCGAGGTGAAGCCCGAGGCGGTGTGGGCCGCCAAATTGACGATGACACCCGCCGTCGTGCCGGTACCGTAGCTCAAGGTATCGCTGCCGCCCAGCAGGTCGGCCGTCACCGTCTCGACGCCGGACAGTGTTCCGCCCTCGATGCCGGTCAAAAACGTCCCATTGTAGATGACGTCGAGCGTATCGGCCCCGGCGGTGCCGACGATTTTCAGTGTGTCGGAACCGGTGTCGCCGACGATTGTGTCGACGCCATCACCCATGGTGTAGTTGATGAGATCATCACCCGCACCGGCGTTGATGATGTCGGTGCCCAGACCGCCAGTAATCGTATCGTTGCCGACGGCGCCGATAATGTTGTCGTTGCCCGCACCGCCGATCAGCACATCGTCGCCGGCGCCGCCATTGATGGTGTCGTTGCCGGCTCCGCCATCGATTGGTATCGTTGCCGGCAAGCCCGTTCAGGTGTCGCTGCCGCCGAGACCACTGATGACATCGTTGCCCGCGGTACCCGTAATCGTATCCGGCAGCTCCCGTGCCGACCAGTGAGGCACCGACGGGTTGCGTTGCTTCGGAGAAGACATGCTCGGTTGTGCCGTGGTCATCGACGTAGCTCACCTCCACCCGCAGCTGCTTACCCGCCTGATCGTTCGAGGGTGCGAAGACCGGCCCCGCGGCGCCCGGTATATCGTCCCAGATCCCGGTCGTTGTATTGAACTGCTGCCACTGGAAACTGAATACCGACGTGGTCATACCATCCGCATCGGTGATGACCGGCGTCGCCGTGATGAATTGCGTTGCCGTGGGTGTGACGTCGGAGAGCGCCACCGTGCCGACCGGCGGGTCATTCACGTTGATCACAGGCGCGGTTGGATCGGAGAACACCTGCTCCAACACGCCGTTGCCATCTTGATAAACGGCGCGGACACGCGAGTCTTACGCCGGTCAGGCTCGCGAAGTTGACGCCGCCGACGAATGGCTCGGTCGGCGTAAAGCTCGTGCCCACCGCGCGCTGGGTCTCGCCGGCTCCAAAGAACATGATGTCCTGGAACACGCCTGGGCTCAATTCGCCCTGCCAGAAGTAGGACACGGTGCCCGTGATCGGATGCGTTACCGCGCCGGTCACAGGGTCGACGACCGCTGCATTGTCCGCATCGGTCACGCCGGCAATGGAGACCGTGAGACGCTGATCCTCTGTCGGGTTTGGGTCAGATATCGTGAGTGTACCAACTGGCTGATGGTTTAAGCCACCCAGCACAAGCGCCTGGTCGGAGAACTGCAAGCGCTCGATGTGGCGTAGCGTATCGGTACCTTCGACTTTGACGCCGCCGGTGGCGAGTTGTCGGTTACCGTAATGATGTCCTCGCCACCGGCACCGACGAGCCCAGCCGCATCGACCGCGACACCATTGAGGGTAAAGCTGTAGTTCGCCAGCGGAGATGCGAATTGCGCCGTATCAAAGTCGGTGTTGCCCGGCGCTGCATGCTTGAGCTCTCGGACAATCTGCAACTGGCTTGGATTGTAGATGCCTGCCACCATGGCCGGAATGAGATCCACCATGCTGTCGACACTGGTGATTTCCACATTGTGATCGGCCAAGCTGCGCACGCTGATGCGCACATTCAACCAAGCGTCACCATCGATCAGGTCGTCGCCGCCCTGGCCCATGATGATGTCGCTGCCCTCACCGCCAAGGATGATATTGCCGGTGCCGAATTGACTGATGTGCGCGACGCCGCCAGCATCCACCGTGAAAAAGATCGCCCGTTGGCAGAACGGGAGGCCCGCCGCTCACAGGCGCAAGGTCAAACTTGAGGAGCGCATCCAGGAAGTCCTGTAGCCCATCGATCAGCCCTGGGTTCAGCAGAAGGCTTCCCGTGGGCGGTACGCCGGCCGTCGAAATGGTCGTAAAGTCTGCGTCATCGCCGTAGAGGAAGTCGTCGTGGTGCGATCCCGACAGACCTTCCACCAAGTCCAGCCTCGATATGATCGAGGAAGGCGATCCTGGCACCTGCGGCTGATCGAAAAAGCGCAAGCTCGAGTCGAGGCCGACGGTCACGCCGACCGGATCGTCCTTGAAGGTGGCCCAGTCAAAGCCGCCAAAGCCAATGAAGCGGTCCGACCTCGCTGGGCGTCGCGATATAGATGTCGTCGCCGCCCTCGCCATCGACGTTGTCGGGTCCACCGTCACCTTTGAAGACGTCGTTGCCCTTCACCGGCTCATTGCCAAACGGATCGAAGTTATCGCCCGCCGCGCCGTCGCTGGTGCCGCGTTCGATCCAGTCGTCGCCCTCGTTACCGAAGGAGAACTCGTCGCCCTTGGTGCCGAATAGGAAGTCATTGCCTGGACCGCCAAAGACCTCGGACGCATCCTCGCCGGCGATGATGAAGTCTTGACCGAAGCCGCCGAGCAGGATGTTGGCGCCGCCACCAGCCTGGATGACATCGTTGCCATCCATGCCTTCGATAACGTCGTTACCGCCGCTATCGCTGATGATGTCGTCGCCGGCGCCACCGAGGAGGTGATCGTTGCCGGCACCGCCCTCGATCCTGTCATTGCCTTCATCACCGTAGACCGGATCGTCACCGGGACCCGCGATAAGGGATGTCGTTGTTGGGGCTGCCGCCGAGCACGATCTCGACCGTGGCATCCGTGCCATTGAACTTGAGGTAGTTGGTATCGGGGCCGTCCGTCGCCGGATTGTCCCGGATCGACGAGTGGGATGAGCGTAGAGAAGGGACCGGTGTTGACCGGATCCGATCGCGGCGAGGAAATGTCGTCCGCCGTGCCCAAGACGCCATCCGGACCCGGAAGCATCACGTCCGCGTTGAACTGCTTGGTCGGATCGACCTCAGGGTGAATTCCGCCGCGCTGAAAATCAGGGCGGGCAGATGGGTCGCGTCGGTGTTGGCCTCCACCAGCTTGGCGAACGTGTTTGCCTCGAGTTCGGCATTGAAGTTCATGCCCGCGGTGCGCTCGAGATAATAGAACCGGTCGCCGTCCTGCAGCTTCTCCAGCTGGTTCTCGAAGACGAAGTTGAAGGTCGAGGCCCAAGAGACCGCCGAACGGCGTGACTCTCCTCGGCCAGGCCGCCGATCCAGAAGTCGACGCCGTCGAGGCCGGTGATCGTCACATCATCCGCGGTGCCGGCATGGCCGTCCGCGCCCAGCGTGTTCGCCCACGCGCCGGTGCTGTTGAGGAAGTCGAGCCGGTCGGTGGGTGCGTCGATCACCCTGCCGCCGGCCAGCGTCACCGCCGATCCGCAACGATGGCAAATGCGGCGGCGCGCTGACCTTCAAGCGTCGTCTCGTCGGTGATCAAATGATGCGTACCGTAGGCGGCAATGAAGTTGACGAGCGACTCGGGGTGCTTGATGTGCTGCACAAAGTCAGCCCAGCTGCGTGTAGGGCTTGAGGTCAGGGTCGCTGATGTCGGCGATAGAATTCGCGGCGCGCCTCGTTCAGGGACGGAATGCCGGTGTCGCGGCCGCGCGCGATGTTGAGCACCGCGAGATCGAGCGGCGTGCCGAGCAGGTTGTTGCGCAGCGCCTCGGTCACGAACTCGTCGATCTGGTTGCCCACGGTGCGGGTCACACCGCGCACGATGGCGCCCGTCGCCTCCGCCGGCGTCGGGCCGCTCGCCGCGATACGCCAGCGGGTTGAGGAAGGCCGCGATCAGGCCGAGCTGCTGATCGGGGTTGGCGGATTCGGATCGCCGACCACGTTGAAGTTGGGATCGAAGCGGTCGACCGTCTCGGTCAGCATCGAGTGGCCGAAGCGGTAGACGGTGTGGGCGAACTCGGCGACGATCGCCGGATTGATCTTGGTGTCGTACACCTGGGTCGGCGCGAAGAACGGATCGACCAGCGGCTGCACGGTGCGCGCGAATTCCTCGAACACCAGGTGCTGGTACTGCATCTCGGTGCCGAACTTCGCCGCCTGGAACAGGCGCTCGCCGTTCCAGTCGACCTGGTCGGCCGTCATGCCGGGCGTGAAGACGAACCGGGCATGACCCAGCTGTTGATGTAGCCGAGGCGTGTCGCCCTCGGCGATCAGGAGGGTCTCGCTTGATTTGATCAACCAGCCGGTTGTGCTCGGAGTGGAAGATCGCGTGCACGCTGGTGAGGCCGATGTTCTCGTTCACCCGTCCGTCGCCGGCGATGTAGTGCGCGTTGAGCAGCTCGTCGTCGTAAGTGAGATTGTTGCCGAAGTCATCTGATTGGTTGGCGCATTGCCGGTGATGCTATCGGCGTCGGGCACGAGGTTCCCGGCCGCATCGAAGACCGGCGCGGCGTTGTGCGCAATGTCGATCAGGAACTGGTGGCCGGTGCGCACGGCATTGGTGAGGTCGATCGGCGCAGCCCGATTGCCTTCCACCAGGTGTACCGTCGTCGGCGGTGCCGACGATGCCATCGGCGCGCCGTCTGCATGACGACCTGCGGCAGGCCGTGCGCGCCGCTTGAATGAAGTTGCCGTAGTGGTCGGTCGCGAGCAGCGGAACGTTGTCGACGTCCTTGCATCGGTCAGATTGATGCCGAGAAGGTCGCGCGCCTGTGCCTTCACCACGGCCCAGGTGGCCATGCCGCCGATCGCGACGTCGTCGGCGGTGCCGAAGTGGCCATCGGCGCCGAGATCGCGATTCTCGATCAGCTTGCCGGTGGCGTGCGGCTCGACCGTCCGCGTCGATCGCGTAGGCGCGCAGGAACACCTGGTGCGAGGGATGCGACGTAGTAGGTCTGGTTCTGGTCGACGAACGGCGTGGTGGTGTTGCTGTTCTCGTGGATGTCGTCGGCGGTGCCGAGGACGCCGTCGGGACCGGGCAGCATGGTGGCGCGCGTCTCGACCATGAATCGCAGCTGCGGCGGCAGGTCGTCGGCCGTCCCGAAGATGCCGTCGGTACCGGCAACGAGCGGGTCGTCGGCTTCAGCGGAACGAAGACCGTGCCGTTGCCGCCCTTGGTGACGAGATCGAGGCCGTGGTCGAAGAACTGGCCGAAGAACGTGAACCAGGCGTCGAACGGCGCAGACTGACCCCAGCGTCCGGCGCGACGTTCGGGAAGAAGAAGACTTGGCGGTCATCGGCGGTGCCGAAACTGGCCGTCCAGGCCGGGGCTGGTGACGAGCTGCACGCCATCCTTCAAGACGTCGTCATTGCCCGGTGACGCCAAAGTCGAGGCGCCGTCCAGCCCGGATCGTAGGCGCTAGCGTAGGCCGCGGGATTGTTGGCGCGTCTGGTCGACGATCAGGTTGCTGATGGTGCGCGGCTGCGAGTCGATCACGGTGCCGCTGGTCTGCGCATATGGACGTGCCGGCCTCCGCCGGTGTGGAACACCGGATCGGTCAGGCGCGGAACACCTGGTCGCTGTACCGGCGGCGTCTGAGTCCGGTACTGAGACCGGGTTACGGATTGCCGAAGTTGATCAGGTTGTTATCGCTGCCGTCGACCGTGCGCAGGCCGAAGCGGCACGCGAATGTTCGGCAGGATATCGACGAGATCCTCGCCGGCGGCATTGCGCTCGGCGATCTTGATCTGGTCGAGGATGAAGTCGAGGTCGCTCCTGATGAACTGGACGCCAACGCCCCTGTTGATCTTGCGTATGGTCGACGAAGGTCGGCAGCGTCGCCGGCGCGGTCGGGACGGCAACGACCGAGCTGGGTCGGCGCCGAGAACACCTGCTCGGTGACGCCGTGGTCATCCTCGAAGACCGCGCGCGCACACGCCAGCGGCGAGCCCGACGCCAGGGCAAGGGCCGGTCGACCGTGAAGGTTGACCCATCGGCGGTCGGGAAACCGACGCTGATGCGGCCGGCGTCAAGATAATGTCCGTCGAATACGCCGGTGCCAGCACCGACCTCTTGCTGCCAGACGTAATCGTCGGATTGTGAATGCCGTTGGGACTGTCTGCATCGATCACGTCTGCAAGCGTCACCCTGCAGCAGCTGACCTTCGGTCGGCGTGTCGTCCGGCGTGTTGGTAACGCCATCGAGGACGGCGAGGTGCCCCGGTCGGCTCATTATTGAGCCCCTGGCACCGGGACCACCGACTGATCGCGCGAACTGTCAGCCGCTCGATGTGGGTGAGGCGGTCGGTGCCATCGAGCGGCTTGGCGCTGACGTCCCGCACCGTGACGATATCGTCGCTGAAGTCGGTGGGTGTACCGCGCGTCGTCGATGTTGATGATGGAGTTCGGCAACCCGGTTGCCGGGTCGTTCAGCGGGTTGTTGTAGACGGCGGTATCGAAGCCGCCGCTGCCGGGCAGGATCTCGCGAACGGCCACGAGCTGGCCGGGGTTGCAGATGCCGTCGCGCATGAACGGAACCAGGTCCTTCATGCTGTCGAAGCTGGCGATCTCGCGCCGTGAACGCGGTGCCGGTCGATCCATCGGCTGTCAGCATCCTGCCGCACGCTGATGCGCACGTTCGAGCCAACTTGTCGCCGTCGATCAGATCGTCGCCGCCGTTGCCCTAGATCGATGTCGCTGCCATCGCCGCCGAGGATGATATTGCCCGCACCGAAGGACGTCGGTCGGAGGCCGTATCGAAGCCGAAGATGATCGAGGGTCTCCTGCAGGCCGTTGATCAGGCGAGATATTGGTGAGCACGCTGCCCTGGCGGTGATGTTGGCGATGACATCGGCCGCGTTCTGATCATCGCCGCACAGGATGTCGCTGAACGCTCGATCCCGACAGGCCCTCCACCTCGGCGAACCGATCGAGGATCGAATCGGGCGACTGGCCCACGGGCTGCACGGCACCGCGAGCAGTCGACCGGTCGCGCCGTGTGCCGGAGCGAAGATCGGGAGCCGTCATGTCGACGGTGACGCCGAACTGGTCGTTCTTGTAGGTGGTCCAGTCGAAGCCGGACATGCCGTCCATCTTGTCCTGGGCGTCGCTGCCGACGAAGATGTCGTCGCCGCCTTCGCCGATGCATCTCATCGAAGCCGCCGCCGCCGACGAAGATGTCGTTGCCGCGACGACGTCGTCGGTCAGGAGCGGGCTGCAAAGTTGTCGCCGGGCGCGCCGTCCTGCGTGCCCTTCTCGATCCAGTCGTCGCCTTCATCGCCTTCGTCGGGCAGGTTGCTGCGGCGCCCTGTCCGATCTGTCGGTCCCGCGAGGATGAAATCGTCGCCGGCGCCGCCGAAGATCTGGCTGATGTCCTCGCGTGGTGATGATGAAGTCGCTGCCGGCGCCGCCCAGGACATCAGGTTGCTGACGTCCATGCGGCAGTCGAGTTGCCGGCCTGATGATGACGTCGTTGCCGTCGCCGCCGTCGCATGCATGTCGTCGCCGCCGCCATCCGTAGATGATGTCGTCGCCGGCGCCACCGAAGATCGTCGTCGTTGCCGTGCGCCGCCGTCGAGCCGGTCGTTGCCGCGCATCGCCGTAGACGCGTGTCGTCGCCGATCGCCGGCGATGATGATGTCGTTGCCAGCGGTGCCACCGAGGACGACATGGTCTGTCGCCGGTGTACTGCAGGTAGTTCGTATCGGGCCCGGCGGTCTCGGGGTTGTCGCGGATCACCAGCGGCGCGATCTCGCACGCCGTTGATGATGGTCGGTTGTTGAAGGCCAGCGCAGCACCGTCGACCGTCACCCTGCCGGGTCGATCGTCGGCGCAAGGTGGATCGGCATTGCCGTCGCGTGGCATCGGTCAGCCCCGTGAACTGCTTGGTCTGATCGACCTCGAGGGTCCAGGCCGGCGTCGAGAAGACTTGGGCCGGCAGATGCGTCACGTCGGTGTTCGCGCATCACCAGTTTGGCGAACGAGTTCGTTCTCGAGCTCGGTGCCGAAGTGCAGTTCCCGCGGTGCGGTCGAGGTAGTAGAAGCGGTCGCCGTTCTGCAGGTTCTCGAGCTGGGTCTCGAACACGAAGCTGGAAGGTCGAGGCCCAGCATGCTGCCGAAGCGGCATGATCGCCTCGGCGAGGCCGCCGACCCACAGGTCGACCGCGTCGAGACCGGTGGTCGTTACGTCGTCGCAAGTGTGCGCGACCCGTCGGCGCCGACTGCTGCTGGCCCAGGCTGCCGGTGCTGTGCAGGAAATCGAAGCTGTCCGTCGGCGCGGCGATAACTCTGCCATCGGACAATGTGACGATCCCGAACACGATAGCGGCAGCGGCGGCGCGCTTGCCCTCCGAGCGTGGTTGCGCCGGTGATCAGCGAGTGCGTGCCGTAGGCGGCGATGAAGTTGACGAGCGATTCCGGGTGCTTGAGGTGCTGCGGCGTAATCGGCCCAGCTCGTGTAGGGTGTGAGCGAGCTGTCGCCCACCTGGTCCTGCGACGGTCATGTCGGTAGAAGTGCGCGCCGCGCCGCGTTCAAGGCGGAAGGCCGGTGTCGCGGCCGCGCGCGATGTTGAGGGCCGCCAGGTCGAGTGGCAGTGCCCAGCAGGTTGTTGCGCACCGCGTCGGTGACGAACTCGTCGATCTCGTTGCCTGACCTGCGCGGGTCAAGCCGCGCACGATGGCGCCGGTCGCCTGCTCCGGCCGTGGGACCGCTGGCCGCGAACTCGAGCGGGTTGAGGAAAGCCGTGATCAGGCCGAGCTGCTGGTCGGGGGCGGTCGTCGCGGTGGCGGGATCGGGAACCACCTGAAAATCAAAGACGGATCGATCGTCTCCGGTCAGCATCGAGTGGCCGAGGCGGAAGACGGCGTGGCGCGAACTCGGCGAAGATCGACGGATCGATCGGTGACGTCGTAGCCGTTGGGCGCCAAGAACTCGTCGACGCTGCGGCACCAAGGTGCGCGCGAATTCCTCGAACACGAGGTGCTGATACTGCATCTCGGTGCCGAACTGCGCCGCCTGGAACAGGCGCTCGCCGTTCCAGTCGCAGGTTCAGGCTATCGACGAAGGCATCGACCGCCGCCACATCGGTGAGGTCGAGCCGACCGGCACCGACTGGCAGCGCGGTTAGCTGATGCCACTGATCGAGATAGGCGTCGAGAGCGACTGCGGCGCCCGCCAGCGCCGGATCGGCTGGAGCGTCGGTCAGCAGAACCGCCTTGGTCTGGTCGACGAGACGATTGTGCTCGCAGTGGAAGATCGAGTGGACGGCGGTGAGGCCGATGTTCTCGTTGGCACCGGCCGTCGCCGGCGATGTAGTGCGCGTCGAGCAGCTCGTTGTCGTAGGTACGCCGGGAGTCGGTGAGCGCGTCATGGCATTGACGACGGTGTCGGCGTCCGGCGTGAGCAAATGGCCGTCGATCGGGATCAGCGGGATCGGCTGATGCGGCGATGTCGATCAGGAACTGGTGGCCCGGTGCGCACGGCATGTGCGAGGATCGATCGGTGCCGCCGGATTGCCTTCCACAAGCGCGGTACCATCGTCGGCCGTGCCGAAGATGCCGTCGGCGCCCGCCGTCTGCATGACGACCTGCGGGAAGCCGTTCGGCGCCCTTGATGAAGTTGCCGTAGGCGTCGGTCGCGAGCAGCGGGACGTTGATCGACGTCCGCGTCGGTCAGATTGATGCCGAGGAGGTCGCGTGCCTGGGCCTTGACGCATCTGCCCAGGTGGCCATGCCGCCGAGATCGACGTCGTCGCGGCCGCCGAAGCTGCCGTCGGCGCCCAGGTCACGATTGGTGATCAGCTTGCCGGTCGCATGCGGCTCGCCGTCGGCGCCGATCGCATACGCGCGCAAGAACACCTGGTGCGAAGGGCTGCGAGGTGTAGGTCTGGTTCTGATCGACAAACGGCGTCGGTGGTGTTTTGCTGTCTCGTGGATGTCGTCGGCGGTGCCGAGGATGCCGTCGGGGCCGGGCAGCATGGTGGCCCGCGTCTCGACCATGAAGTTGGGCGGCGTCGTCCGCCGTGTTCGCAATGCCATCGGGCCCGGGGTTGAACAGCGGATCATCGGGCTGCAGCGGAATGAAGACTGAATGCCGTTGCCACCCTTGGTGACGAGGTCGAGGCCGTGGTCGAAGAACTGGCCGAAGAAGGTGAACCAGGAATTGAACGGCGCCGACAAACCGAGATCCGGCGAAGACGTTCTGGAAGAAGAAGACCTGGGCGTCGTCGGCCGTGCCGAAGGTTTGGTCCAGCCCCGGGCTGGTGACGATCTGCACGCCTTCTCTTCAGCACGTCGTCTGCGGTGTGGAGAATGCCGTCCGCGCCCGGATCGTAGGCGGTCGCGTAAGCCGCCGGATTGTTCACGGTTTGGTCGACGATCAGGTTGGCGTGATGGTGCGCGGATCCGGCATCGAACACGGAAGCCGCTGGTTTTGCGTATAGGAGGTCGGATCGCCGACGGCTTGCGGGCCAGGCACAGGAAACGCGACGGGATCGGCCGTCTGGAAGCTCGGGATCGCTCCAGCCGCGGGAAGGTGATTGTCGGCAGCGCCAAACTCGCTCTGACTGGGCACCAGGTTATTTTGCGAGCCGTCGACGGTGCGCAGCCCAAAGGGCAGGGTGACGTTCGCCAACAGGTCGATCATCAGGGGGTTCCGGCCGCGTTTGCCTCGGCAATCTCGATTTGATCGAGAATGAATTGGAGATCAGAACTGCTAAATGTGACTGCCATGACGTCCCCGGCGGGGCAGCGTGATCGCTGCCGGAATAGGCTTGCAGGCGAAATGCCCGATCTTTTCCGATCTTAGGGAGGCTGGGGGCATTCGCTCATGGGCGAGGGGACCTGGAACTTGGTCGCCGCGCCTAATCATGGCAGGGACGACGGGTTAGGCGTATCGGTCGCCCCATAATCAGACCTTTGGCAGCGCCCGGCGATCTATGCCAAAGGGCGCGTAACGGCTAAACTGTCGGCACGATTCCTCGCGTTGTTATGCCAAGGGTTGCGGTCCCGACCGCGCGCGCACTTCTGCGCTGGAGGAGCTGCGTTTGCCGCACAGGTTTGCTGTCGGCGCTGTCTGCTTGTGCTCGCCGGCATGACCTACATCGGCGTCTACGTCACCGAGCACATCAGGGAACACGCGATCCAGAAAGCGGCCGGCGCAGTGGCGCTTTATATGGAGAGCGCCGTCGAACGGCACGTACAGGAGCTGGCGACTAAATCGACGCTATCTGAGGAAAACCTGCACGCCCTGGAGCGACTTTTGTCGCCCGCCTCCATGCACTGGCCGGTGGTTGCCTTCCGCATTTGGAAGGACAACACCATTATTTTTGGCAACGAGCATCAGCTCATAGGTCGGACGTTTCCGCTAACGCCCGCACGCAGGCTGGCGACTGAAGGCCACCTGGGCGCCGAGCTCGACCACCCCGGATCACGACGACGATGAGCAGGTCTGGGTCCTCAATCTGCCCATTCTCGAGGTCTCAGTGCGCCCGTCCGGCAAAGTGAAACCGGGCACATCATCGCCGTGGTCGAGACCATACCGAGTAGCGGCAGTCGCAGCTCAATCGAGAGATTTGGACCGAGCAGCTGGCCTGCGTGGTTGATCGCTCTTGCCATCGCGGGCATCGACATATTGCTCATGTTCAGCTTGGCCCGCAGCGGCAAGCGGGAGCGCGACTCCTTCATCGATCGCATTGCCGAGCTGTCGCGCCAGCGCGCGGAAAGCGATGAGCACCGACAACGGGTCAGCCATGCCAGCCTGCAGGTGAGCGCCATGAACGAACGCTCCCTGCGCAACGTCGGCGACGAATTGCGCGACGAGACCGCGCAGCATATTTCCCTCGCGCTGTTGAAGTTCGAGTCGTTGCAGGACCTTGTCGCGCGCGCAACAAGCGACGCGCCAGAGAGCTGCGGACACCTACGAGGCGGATCTGGAAACGATCCGTACGGCCCTCTAATAGATCTGCTGCGCCATATCCGCGGCGTCGCCGGCAATTTGCTACCGTCGGACTTCGAGGACCTTGCCGTGGTCGAAGCCTTGGCTCGGGCGGCTCCGCCAGCATCAACGCCGCACCGGCGGTCGCGGTGAGCATCGAGACCCGCGGGCTGCCCGAGCAATTGCCATTCCCCATCAAGGCGTGCCTTTATCGCTTCGCCCTGCAGAGCCTCGACGGCTTACCGCCAAATACCGCCGGCGCAGTCCCGACGCATCTATGCCGCCTACGATCAGCGCAAGATCGTGCTGGAAGTCACAGGGGGCCTGCCTCGCCGGCGGATTCCCAGCACGCCACGACGGCAACAAAAGCTTTGTCAGCCTGCGCGATCGCATCGAGGCCGCGGGCGGCAAGTTGAGACTAGCCTCGACACCCACGGGCGAGTTTTCGCTGGTGGCAGAACTTAACTTTTCGGAAATCGAGCAAGCCGATGGCTGACAAACTTCGCATTGCCGTCGTCGATAAGTATCCGATTTTTCGCACGGGCGTGGTGCAGGCGCTGCGCCGCGACAAAAACATTGTCGTTGTGGGAGAAGGCGGCTCCGCCGAGGAGGCCGTCCAGTGCGCCGGCAACAAAAGATCCGCACATTCTGTTGCTGGAATCGGCGGTGCCGGGCAGCCTGAAGGCCGTGCAGGCAATCTTGCAAGCGAACCGCAACGTCAAAGTCATCTTCCTGGCCTCGACGGAGGACCAGGAGCACGTCACCCGCGCGCTCCATGCCGGTGTGCATGGCTACATCATGAAAGGCGTGACCGGACGCGAACTGGTGAAGGCCATCAAAGGCCGTGCACAGCGGGGAGCGCTATATTACGCCCGCCTTGGCCTGGCATTTGATCACCCAGCCCACCGCCGTCACGACGCGACGCGACGGCGAGGCAAGACCTCTGCTCAGTATCCGTGAGCAGCAGGTGCTCGATTGCACCAAAGAAGGGGCTCACCAATCACGAGATTGCAAACATATTGGGTCTGGCCGTCGGCACGATCAAATACTACAAGACCCTCGCCTTCAAAAAATCGGCGTGCGCAATCGGTTGGAAGCCATTGTGGTGACCAACAGCAGCACGGAAGAAAGCTGCTAGGGCTTCCGGCCGACCTTTCGCAAACCGGGGCGCATTCAGTCCGGTATCACGGTCGCAAGCGATCGGATTTTGCACCCTGACGCCGCAGCAGCGCTCAGTTCCGAGCCAGAGCCGCGCTGAACAGGCAGGCCAGAAGCGACGAGGCAAACATCAAGCCGAAAGCCCAATCGTACGTGCCTTTGGCGTCGAAAAGTGCCGCGCCGATCCAGGCGCCAAGGCCCCCGCACATGTGATGGATCATGACGATCAGGCCGAGTGATGCTGCCAAGGTTCTCCATGCCGAAGGCCCTCGCGCGCAAAGATCACCAGCAGCGGCGCCGTCATCAGGAACGTCAAGCCGAACAAGAGAGCGAAGGCGGCAATGGTGAGGGGCGATTGGTCGACAACGATCAAGGCGAATGCAACAATTCGCACCAGGAAACAGGCAACGGCCGGCGTGACCGGCCCCGCCTTGTCGCCCAGGCGCCGGCGGCGATGACGCCCACAAAACCAACCAAACCCATCAGCGCCAACAGATGGCCGGCGAGCAGGGCATCGACGCCGCGATCCTGGGCGAAGGCCACCACGTGGGTCGAGACGAAGAAGTCGTCGAACCCGCACAGGGCATAGACACCGAGCAAGAGCCAGAACGGTCGCGTACGGGCGGCGGCTCGCAGGCTCAAGCCATCCACGCCAAGGTCCGGTCTTTGGCCGGGGCCGCGTTCGTCGCCTCGGCGCTGGCCGGCACGGCGCGGACCAGAATGGGCAGCAGCGCCAAATGCGCCAACGCGCCCCAGAAGAAGATCGCGCGCCAGCCCGAATGCGCAAGGATCACGGCGAAGGCGCCAATGATCACCAGCTGCCCCGCGCTCATGCCCGCGCTCACGATGCCGTTGGCGAAACCGGCCCGATCGGGGAAGGCGCGGCTAACCATGACCGACACTGGCGTTATCGAGGCGATACCGTTTCCCAACGCGAAGATGACGCCGAAATACGCGAAAACCTGCCAGGGCTCCGACAGCACGCACAGGAGCCCCATGCCCGCGCCGCGCTGATGAGGAGACCGGCGCCGAGCACCAGACGCAGGCTAATCGCGTCCGCGAGCCGACCGGCAAGCGAACATGCTGGCGGGAGGTGACCATCGAGAATAGGCGCCGACCGCCAGCCCGGAGCGTGGCGCGACCGACGCCGAGCTCCTCGGCAATGGGCTTTAGGGTGAGACCGATGGCAAAGCGCGCGCCACCGCCGATGAATAAAACCAGGAACCCGGCGGCCAGAATGACGCGGCGGTTCATGACAGACGGATCGCCCGCCGCCGAGGTCGTCAGCCCGCGAACAACCGCATCGCCACTCCGGTTCTGGCTCGCCATCGGATCGTCCCCCTTTGCCAAGGCAGCGCGGTCGAGACTAGCAGGGGAGCGCGGCCCCAAGGCAAGCCGCAGTCTTCGAAATGAGACGAGAGTGCCCTGGGCGCGGCTGTCGTGCGCGAAGCCTGGGCGCAAAAAGCGCCGCCCAAGCTCCCTGCGACGCCGCGCCGGCGGATCGGCTCGACCAGGGGACGCGTCCCCGACGCGGGAGGGCACCTCGCGGCATTCAGGGCGGCATCGCGGTTGCAGCGACAATGGCCAATCGCCCGCCACCGCAAAGCGGGGTTGGGACCTGCCGAGCATATCTGCTCTGTAGCCTTCAACGCGGGGTTATTGACAGAAGTCACGTCCGACGGCCCCAGCCGTCAGAGCCGGCACCGTAGCACTAGTGGACCCAGAAGGCCGCCCCGGCGCAGGAGAAGGGCGCAACAGCGGAGTGCTCCGCCCAGGCCTGAGGCCAATGCCAGCACGGCGGGCACGCTCAGCAGCGCCACGGCAAGCCAGATTAGTGGATTGTCCATGCGACAAGCCTCTCCGTCCGCAATGGCGATTGAGGGCCAGAAGGCTTAAGGAACCGTGAAGTGGTCTTGAGACGCGGCGCCGTCGTGTCGACAGGCGTATCGCAACGGCGCGAGCGCCACGCCTCAGCACGGAGGAGCGTCCGTCACTCTGCGCGAGCCTTGGCGAAGGGGAACGAATCATGATCAGGATCCCCACCTGGCTCTCGCCAGCCCCCGCCTTGAAAGGTTCGCCTTGGCCTACCTGCAATCGCTCAATACCGGTCAGCGCTGCGCCGTTGAACACGGCGTTAGCGGTCAAGGAGCCAACATTGCCGGTCCGTTGCTCGTCATCGCGGGCGCCGGCTCCGGAAGACCAACACGCTTGGCTCACCGCGCCGCCCACCTCATCGTCAATGGCGTTGACCCCGGGCGGATCTTACTGCTGACTTTCTCCCGGCGCGCCGCCGCCGAAATGGAACGGCGCGCCGAACGCATCATCACAGACGGCCGTCGGCACCGACCGCGTCCGCATTGGCTGGGCAGGAACGTTTCCATGCGGTGGCGGCGCGCTTGTTGCGCCGTCACGCTCACAGCATTGGGCTTGATCCCGCGTTCACTATTCATGATCGTGAAGACTCCGCCGACCTCATGAACCTGGTACGACACGAGCGCGGATCTTTCGGACAGAACCGGCGCTTTCCCCTCAAGGCCACCTGTCTCGCCATCTATTCGCGGGCCGTCAATGCCAACGAGGCGTTGCGAAACGGTGCTGTTCAAGCAGTTCCCGTGGTGCGCGGAATGGAAAGCGGAGCTGGGCGAACTGTTCGACGGCTACGTCGCAGCCAAGCAACGCCAGCAGGCGTACTCGACTACGACGACTTGCTCCTGTACTGGGGCGAACTCGATGAAGGTAGCCGAATTGGCGCGCTGAGGTGCGCTAGCGCTGTTCGATCACGTGCTGGTCGATGAATATCAGGACACCAATGCGCTGCAGGCAGCCATCCTGCTCGGTCTCTAGTCCGACGGCGCCGGTCTCACCGTCGTCGGCGACGATGCCCAGGCGATCTACGGCTTTCGCGCCGCCGATGTGCGCAATATCCTCGATTTTCCCGGCCACTTCAGCCCAGCCGGCCGACGTGGTGACGCTCGAGGAGAACTATCGCAGTACCGCAGCCGATTCTGGCGGCGTCCAATGCGGTGATCGGTCTTGGCCCGCGACCGTTTCAGCAAGAACCTGCGCTCGCACCGGCCTGGCGACGACAAGCCATCGCTGGTCACGGTCACGCGACGACGTGGCCCAGGTGTCCTTTGTCGTAGAAAACGTTCTTTGCAATCGCGAGGACGGCACTCCTCGAAAGAACAAGCGGTCCTGTTCCGCACCTCGCATCACTCAGCGCATGCTCGAAATCGAGCTGGCCCGGCGCAACATTCCCTTCGTCAAGTTCGGAGGTCTCAAGTTCGTCGAGGCCGCGCACGTCAAGGACGTGTTGGCGGTCCTGCGCTGGGCGGAGAACCCCGCCGACCGGGTTACCGGCTTTCGCGTCGTGCAGGTCCTGGATGGCATTGGCCCGACCACTGCGGGCAAGCTTCTCGAGCACCTGCGGGACCGCCCGTTCCTCGCGGCGCTCGCCACCTTCGCGCCGCCGGCGAAGGCTGCCTCCGCCTGGCACGACCTCGTCAGCGCTGATGCGGCCGGCTCGGCGAGGCGGGCGGCGATTGGCCCACACAATTCGATACGCTGCGGCAGTGGTACCAGCCGCATCTGCAGCACCGGTATGCCGATGCCATCGTGCGCGCCGGCGACCTCGATCAGCTGCAGCGCATCGCCGCCGGCTATCCCATCACGTTGCCAATTTCTCACCGACCTGACGCTCGATCCGCCGAGCGCAACCTCTGACTGAGGCCGGCAAGCCGCTTGCTCGATGAGGACTACCTGATCCTTTCCACCATCCATTCGGCCAAGGGCCGAGAGTGGAAGGCGGTCTTCCTCCTCAACGTTGTTGACGGCTGCATCCCTCCGACATGTCGACCGGCACGGTCGACGAGATCGAAGAGGAGCGGCGCCTCTCTATGTGGCCATGACGCGGGCCAAGGATCAGCTGGCTCTCGATCGTGCCGCACCGATTCTACGTGCACGGCCAGTCACGTCATGGCGATAAGCACCTTTATGCCTCGCGTACCCGTTTCATCCCGGCGGGCATCATCGAGCAATTTGCGGTTCGGGCCTGGCCACCGGCGCGCCGGGATACCGCTCCATCACAAGCGGGGTCGGCCTCGACGGTCGATCTTGCCGCCCGGCTGCGCGGCATGTGGCGCCGCGCCGGTTGAAGCGAGCGCCACGCCGAGCTTGCCCGACGCCCGACCGCCCGCGTGCTCGTCTCTCGGCAACCCCAGGCGCGGTTGCCGTGGGCGTCAGCGTTCATTCGGCGACAGGTAGAAGCTGTTAACCCAGCCGGTGATCCCGCGATGGTGGATCGGGCACCAGGCCGAAACGCATGGCCCAACAATTTTGATATCGGCCGCGTCGGGAAGAATGTTGCCAATCACGCCGTGCTCAGCCGATGGGCCGTTGCGCACATTGAGCACGTCGTCCTCATCCACGCCCGCAACCCGGAATGATGGTGCGGCGCGCCCCATTGGCGGCGGTGGAATGACGGCGGCCACGACTGTGGGCCGTTTCACAGGCGCTGTCTTCGTTGCCAGCGCGGCTTTGGCATCGTCATCTGCTCTGCTCACCTCGGGCGGCTGCGGCAGCACCGGTCGTTGCGGCGCTGGTGCCTCATCGGCGACGTCCATGCCTCCAGGCCTGACCGGGCCTCCAGGGACCGGGCGCCAAGGACCGCGCCTCCACGGACCGGCCCTACCGCGCTCGCAAACGATGACGCTGTCGGCTGCGCAGGTGGCGGGGGCGGCAGAGAGATCTGGGGATCGCTGGCTCTGGCTTCGAGCTGCCGAGGGTTCTCCGGCTCGCGGACCTTGCGCTCAGGGCGAGCGACGATACGTGCGGTTCCCGATCTCCCATCATCACGCCGCCAAAAAACCTGCCTGCCTTCCTGGCTCAGCCGCAGGCAGTGCACGGCACCGTCAAACCAGCGCCGCCATTTCTGGCACAGGCGATTTCCCGAGATCCACCAGCTACCGCTGTCCGTCGGTGAGCCTAGCAGATACGCGAGTGCCCCCGCCTCCGCGGACATGCGCCCATCTTCCCCATAGGCGATGGGCAGCGTCGACCCCAAAGGGGTGTCGACCGCAAATACGGCCCCGGCCACCGTCTGCTTGATGTCATCGCCGGAGAGCGCGGAAGAGCCGGCATGAGCTTCCGTCGCCGCCAACATCCCTATCAAGCCTAGAGTACGCCACAACATGCGCTCCCCTCGCAGCGGACCTGGGTGCCACTATGCGGTCGATTGATGGGAGGAGTATGGCAATCGCCCATTTTGCTAAGAGCCCCATTTTGCTAAGAGACTGGAGCGACTGGCCCGTTGGCCGAAGCTCGGGCCTTGCGCGCGGCAGGGGCGCAAAAGGCCTGAGCGAGACCAACGCCAGCAGGCTTTCACGGTGGCAAGGGCGAGCGCCCAACACACCTGGCGTTTGAGGGCCGTTGCATGCTGGCCTCGCCATGGCTGGGGCGTGGCCTTTGGCCTCGCGGCCGCAACGGTCGATAGCTTGGTGCCAGTGGCGCCCAAGCTTTGCGTGACCCTTCAATGGGCGACTTTGCTGAGCCCCAGACGTAAGCGCTGTTCGGTGAGCGGCTTTTCCGAGAAAGCCGAGGGGCTGAACGGCCTCTGCCCGCCGGCGGGTCTCACCATCGGTATTGGCCGTCACGAAAATGCTGGCAATTCCGAAGCGGTCGCTGATCTCGTCGGCGGCATCGATGCCGTCGCGCGATCCCATCAGGCGAATATCCATGAGCACCACGTCCGGACGCTCTCGCTCGGCGATGTTGACCGCCTGCTCGGCCGAGACCGCGACCGCGACTACGACGTGGCCCAGCGCCTGCAGTAAGCCTCGCGTGTGGAGCGAGATGTAAAATTCATCCTCGACGATCAAGACGCGCAGCGGCCTCATCCCCACATCCTGCGAGATCGTCATGCCCGAATGCCGCCTTGCCACCTGGCGCGCGAGCGGCGGCCAACCAGAGCGGAACCGGGTGCGATACGATTTGCAGTGCGATCATGTCGAAGTTGCCGTGCCTGTGGGAGGGTCAGTGAGCACAAAGGTTGCCGGGATGTCCAGATGCCAATGGATGCCGTCGCGGTTGAAGTCGAGTTTTGCCGTGCCCTGCAGAGCCTGGGCGACGAGCTCGGTAATCACCAGCGAGCCAAATCCCTCGCGCTCGGGGGGACGTATGGGCGGCCCATCCCGTTCAATCCACTCAAGATAAACGCGGCCGTCGGACTGAGGACCGCGCCATTTCACCAAGACCCGTCCCTGGGGAGAGGTGAGCGCACCATGTTTGTAGGCATTGGTGACAAGCTCATGCAAGGCAAAGCCGATGTTTTGCACGGCATTGGCGCTAAGAAACAAAGCCGGGCCGTCCAACTCCGCACGCGGGCCGGCGCCGAACAGATCCAGATGCGCCCGCACCAGGTCGCTCAACCATGCTCCCTGCCAGTTTTGGCGCAGCATCAGGTCTTGCGACTCTGCCAATCCCTGAATGCGCTGGCCGAATTGCTCCACGAACTGCTCAACCGTCGCGCTCTGGCGCGCGGTTTGCAACGCCATCCCCTTCACGACGGCAAGTTGGTTTTTCGAGCGATGCGCGAGCTCGCGCATCAAGAATGCCGAATGCTCATGCCGGAGCTGGAGCTCCGAAGCTGCCGCACTCAGGGCTGCGGTGAGCGTATTGGCTTCAACGAGTGGGGATCTGAGTGGCTCGATGGCCTTGCCGAGGCCAACCGCCGCCGCGGCAATCGTGGCCGCGTCGAGCGGCCGCGCCATGAGGCCGCCGAACAGGTAGGCGAGCGCGGCACCGAGCGCCAGCGCCGTGCCCATCATCGCCACAGCGAAGAATTGTCCGCGCTTGCGTGATGCCTCGACATAGGAAACCGGTACCGTGGCCGACACCAGCCAGCCGGCAATGCGCGACCGCACGGTCGCACGCAGGACGCTCGCTCCTGCCACGCTGGTGGCCCGAAACACGCCCTTAGCGGCCCGACTCCTCTCCAGCAATTCCGTTGGCAACGGTTTTCCGACGAAGTCGGCGTGCCGCTCGGAGCGCGCCAGAATGATGCCGTTGTTGTCGGTCACTCCCGTCACCCATTGCGGTTCGAGACGTTGGCCGTGCAGCAAGCTCTCAAAGCGCGTGGCCTCGAGCGCCATGATCAGAACGTAGCGCACAGCATCTCCGACGAAAACCGGCACCTCGACATTGATGGCCGGCTGACGCGAAACGGAGCCGATGAATAAATCCGAGACCTGCGGTTGCTTGCTGTCGAACACGCGTTGGGCCGTCTGTTGATCCGCGGTCCGCGGCAAGGGGCTACCAAACGGCACTCGGGTATTGATGAGCTGCTGATGGGTGTGGTCAACGAGCAATATTCCTGCCTTGTCCCGCCTGAGCGCGTGGGCGGCTTGTTCGTGGAATGCGGCAAGATCGCCGCGCGCAAGGGCAGCGGACGTCGCAAGCGTCTCAAGCGTGATCGTGGCACGGTCAAGCTCGCGATCGAGGTCCCCGCTCAGATCCTGGGCGACCTGCAACGCCCTGCCTTCGATTTCTCGCTCCTCGAGGCTGGCCATGCGGTTGAGGGCAAAGACGGCGATTGTGAGGAGCGGCAAAGTCAACGCCAGGGCGAACAGGCTAAGGAACGTTCGAATGCGCTGGGGCGGGACCCGGTTTATGATCGATGGCATGGGTGCTGTGGAGTCGGCGCGAACTCTAGCAGTAGGTTCGCGCGAAATTGCCCCTGTCAAGGGCGGAGCGAAGCGTCAAAGTCATCCCGCACGGGACTGCTCGCTCGAAGGAGTGATCGAGACCGTTGCGGGCGGGAATTTCCCAACCGCCCGAAAAGTGCTGCGAAGATTTGTCGCCGGCATGGGACCTGCATCGGTCATCTGCCATACGCTGCGCGGGTCAATTTATCGCCGGCAGGGAACCGAGACACATTTTCGTCGCTATTCTCTTCTGCGGTGCCGGCGGTGGGCCTCCAACTAAGGAGGAAGGATGGTCATCTATCTGTTCAGAGACAAAAATAATGACGACGTCTTTGCATTTTCGACAGACGTGACCGGGCGCAGCATCCCGCCCGCGGCAGCGACCACCGAATGGATGTTCATCGAGGCTCTCGACACCTTGAAGTTCCCAGAGCCCTGGGATATCGGCGACTTTCAGTACGTGCTCGACCACCTGCAGGCGAACGGCTTCTACCTTTTCCAAGGTGAGTTCATCGAGCCGGCCCCCTGCAACGGGCGAAGCCGGCTGGCCTCGTTCGTCACTGAGGGCGGGCTCAGTTTCTGGCGCGCAAGGACCGGCTGCCAAACCGTGCCGATCGGCCACCGCCATCAAACCTCAGCGTCGCCGGTCCAGCACGCGGCACGGCTTGCCGTTTATCTTTTGGCCTTTGTGGGCGTCAGCTTTCCATCGGTCATTTGGTAGACCTTATAGGCCGTGTACAAACTCGATGTCGCGGCGACTGACGTGAGGCCAAGAACGAGTAGTACCATCCACCGGGGCACAGGGTCCTCCTCCCAATATCGCCGTGGTTCTGGCGCGCGTGCGCGCGCACGCGTGTGACGGGCAGCGCAAAACCTCCGGATCCTGATTACAGGCACGATCCTATAGGGCCTCGGGCACCGTCTATCAAACGCTTCTGTGTGCCGGCGCGTTCGCCGTTCGCCATGGCCGCGCCGTGACGGGTAAGCAAGGCAGCGTGATCTTGCGCGCCACCAACCCCACGCAGAGGCCACAAAGGTTTGCAAAATGTTTGGGCAATCGCGCCAGTGCGCCGGCGGCCTTGCCACGGAGCGGGTCGGGCCCGCCAGCGCCAGCGAGAAGGCGTCTGCTTCATCACTTTGAATTTGTGACATCCAGCATGGTTTGCACCACTTCGAGCAGCATACTCGGTCGTGGGACTGAGAGCGAAATATTCCCTCCGAGCGGTCTGCTGCGCCAAGCGCAACCAGGCGAGATAGTCTTGGTTGGTGAAGCGGTGATACTTGGCACCCGCCCGCGTGAATACTTCGATGAACTTTTTCTCGGCGTCTTTCTGCGTCGCCGCAAAATAGTCCTCCGAGATCTCGGCGGCCGCTTCGAAGGCCTCTTGCTCCTTTTCCGTCAATCCGTCCCAAACGGACTTCGAAATCAAGAGCGGGGTCGCAAACATCCAAATGCCTGGGCTGCCGGCGGTGAAGAATTTCGCATGCTCGTAGAGCTTGGCCGAAACGAACGTCTCATAGGAGGTCAGGAGCCCCATCGATCTTGCCGGCCTGCATGGCGGCGTAAAGTTCGTTCGAGGTCAGGTCCACGGGGATTGCACCCGCCCGGCTCAGCATCAAGTCGAACAGCGGATCACCGCCGCGCAACCTCAATCCTTTGACCGTCTCGGGTCCACCGATTTCACGATTGCGCGAAACGAATCCTCCGGGCACCCACCACCAGGCGAGAATGTGGACACCGTTCGCGTTGGCTATGGCCTGTAGTTGGTCGGAGACCTTGGAGTTCTTAAGGGCTCGGGCCGCGTCCACACTCGGAAATAGCCCTGGCAAAACGGCAAGGGAAAATTCAGGGATCTTTTTACGGCATAGGGCAGAGGATAGACGCTCATCTCGATTTTTGCCGACTGCAGAGCATCAAATTGCTGCTCGGCTTTCAGTTTCAGCGCCAACTGTGGGTAAATTTGAAAAGACATTTCGGGCAAGCGCGATTGGACCTCGCGCACAAAAATGCGTGCGGCCCGATCGCGCGCGTCGACTTCCGCCACCCATTGGTGCGAGATCTTGAGCTCTTTGGCCAGGGCACACTTTGGCGCCAGAACCGCAAGCACTGCCAGCAAGGCGACCGCAACACGCATGACGCACTCCCTCTCGCGCGGACCCCCGCGCACTCATGAAGGCGCAAACTTCCAGCCCTTCATGTCATACTATGGGCAGTGTGGCGGTCTGTGGGCAGTAAACGGCCGCCGATGACGGTCACGGCGCAAGCCTTGGGGGCCCTTGCGCTTGCTTGCCCTGTCATATGACGGTCATGGGGCCCGAGTGCGGGCAAGGCGGCAGTCCCGCGTGCTGCCGCCATGTGGTTTCAAGCCGTTACTTTTTCACGCACTTGCCGGCTTTATCATCCCACTTCATATCCTTGGCCTTCGTACAATCGGCTTTCGTCTTCGGCGCGTCCTTCGTTTGCGCGAATGCCGGCGTTGCAAGGGCAACGGCGAAGGCCAACGCCACAGCAGACAGGCACATTTTCATGGGGTTTGCTCCTTCTTGAGCCCCGGCGGGCTTGGCGTTCTTAGCACCCTGCTGGCGGAAAAATATGGCGGTGCCGGAATCGTACGTAAACGTCCCTCACCCGCCTCGAGCATCACCCAAGCGCAACGGGCAGCGTGCAAGTGTAGCTCGCGCTCGATGGCCGGTCTGCTGTTCAGGGAACAGGCGAACAGAAAGCCGCCGTAAGCGTTCAGGCCACAGCCGAACCGCCGGGGCGCTTCGAGGGGACTTCCAGGGAGCTTCGCAATGTCCCATCACCGGCCGCTGCCATTGTGGCTCCATCGCGTTCGAAATTGAGGGAGAAATCCCACCGCAGCTTACGCGCTGCACCTGTTCGTTCTGTGCCAAACGCGGCCATCTCTACGCCTATTACGCCCCGGCACGTGCGCTTGCTCACAGGCGGCGCTACTAGCGCGACCTACCGCTGGATTACAAAGCGCATCGCCCATCTCTTTTGTCCGACCTGCGGCTGCGGCGTCTTGAGTAACAGCCCCGCGTTTCAGCCAAGCGGCAGCTGGGATGGCAAGACCAGGCGCCTGGGCATTAATGCGCGCCTGTTCGATGCTTTCGACGCGGCAGCGGCAGCGGTCACGGTCATTGACGGCAAGAATTTATGGTGAGGGATGACGGCACGGCGCAGTCGCAGGCGGCGGCGAACGCCCATGTCTGACTGCCGACGCGCAAACCTCCAACATTGGATCGCGCTTTGCGGTCTTCCTGTCCTAGTCCTACTGAGTCAAACTGAGTCACCAGGTCGCAGCTATCTGCGGTGCGATTCAGCTCATGGTCGAGATTGCGATGAAGACCAGGAGCTATCATGAGACACGAGGATGGCGGGGGTCGCACGAAACGCTTTGCGGCCTATTTAGCCGAGCTGGCGAGCGAGCTCGGCGACGCTCGGCGATATGCGGCAATGATCAGCTATTGCACGGGCTTGTTGTTGCCGTCTGAGCGTAAGAGCGTTGAGCCGATGGCAGCATTGACGGCACCGACTCGAACCGCGGCACAGCACCAATCGCTGCTGCATTTCGTTGGGCAGGGGGAGTGGTCGGACGAGGCCGTGATGGAACGTATCCGTGCCTACTCGATGCCGCGGATCGAGAAGCATGGCGCCATTTCGGCATGGATCGTCGACGACACTGCGTTTCCCAAAAAGGGCAAGCACTCGGTCGGCGTGGCACGCCAATATTGCGGACAACTCGGCAAGCAGGACAATTGTCAAGTGGCAGTCTCGCTCTCGCTCGCCAATGATGCCGCGAGTTTACCGGCGGCGTATCGACTGTACCTGCCGCAATCATGGGCGAACGACGGCGAGCGGCGGGCGAAAGTGGGTGTGCCGAAGGACGTGGAATTCAGGACAAAACCACAGATCGCGCTGGAACAAATCAAATGGGCCTGTGAGGCAGGTTTGCCACGCGGTGTGGTGGTAATGGACGCCGGCTATGGCGTCGAGGCGAAGTTCAGGAGCGAGATTAGCGCTCTTAATCTCGAGTATGTCGCCGGCGTAAAAACGACGACAACCGTTTGGGCACCGGACATACCTACCGTGTCGCAGTCAGCGAATTCTGGCCGGGGACGGCGTCCAGCCCGGACGTCGCACGATGACGCAAGCGTGCCGATAGGCGTCGAGAAGCTGGCGCACGCGCTGCCAAAGAGAAGTTGGAAGACAATTCGTTGGCGTGAGGGCACGAACGAGGTTCTCTCCTCGTGTTTCGCCCGTGTCAGGATCCGTTCTGCACACGATCGCGATGCTGGTACAGAAACGGTTCCCGAGGAATGGCTGTTGATCGAGTGGCCACCCGATGAGGAGGCGCCGACGAAATTCTGGCTCTCAACATTGGCTTCAAACGTCACGTTCGCTCATCTTGTTCGCACGGCAAAACTTCGATGGCGCATTGAGCGAGACTATCTCGAGTTGAAACAGGAGATCGGCCTCGGACATTTCGAGGGCCGAGGCTGGAGAGGGTTTCACCATCACGCCACCTTATGCATAGCCGCTTACGCCTTCCTCGTGGCCGAAAGGGCCGCCTTTTCCCCCTCGAAAGCGCGTTGCGGCACGATCATCGAAATGCCTGCCCTTCCCGAAGATTACCGGCCGCGGGGCGCTGCCAGTCCGAACCGAGCGCCACGTACCGGATCTCGATCGCGACTCTACGACGTGAGATCGCCGCGCGCCTGGTCGCTGCACTCGAGCGCTGTCCATGCTGCACCAAACCCCGATCAAATCGAAAAAGTCGATTACATGTCTGACGCAGTAGTACTAGGAGAGCCCAAGTCTTGTGGCGCCTCAGTTCGCTACGCCAGGCACCCAGCAGGAACACCGTGCGCTTGCCGCGATTCGGTCCGGCTGGTCGTGGATCTCCTCGAGCGTTTCACTCGATCGGCGCATCGTCTGATCCAGAACGCGCTTGGCGATAAAGCCAATGGCGATGAACGATCCAAAAATAGATGACTGCCACCACGAGGGCCCAAACTAGCATCCGACGGCGCCGGCGGTGGGTAGCATCGGCTCCATAGCACGATCTAGCGCCCCCGAGGAGAATGTCGGAGGCCACCTGATAGTGGGCCACCGTTTCATTGATCGAGGCCGCGCTCACCTCGGATCATCGCGCGAGAGCTGCTGGCCCGTCTGGCTATCCGAGCACCCGCGCCCGGTGCTTCGGCGAAAGCTCGACCAGAATGCCATCCTCCATGTGTCCAACGGTCAAATAGTTCGCCATCAGGGCACGCTGATGATGCCGGCCTTCGGTGAGTATGTCCTGCCCGAAAAAACGCGACGTGTAGCTAACGTTGAGAAGAGCGAGAATCGTTGGACCGACATCAATTTGCGAGGCAACGACATCGATCGCTTGCGGGGAAGCAGGCTCGGCGCGTAGATGATGAGCGGTATATGATAGTTCTCCGGTGGCAGATCGGCGCGGCCGCGGGCGTGCGATGTGTGATCGGCGATGAATACAAATAGGGTGTGTCCTTGAACCAGGTTCGGTTCGACGCCTCCTGCATCAGCTTGCCAATTGCCCAATCGGCATACCTTGACCGCCCCTCTCGCCCGGAGCCCGGAAGGGATATCGATGCGGCCAGACGGATAGGTGAACGGCCGATGGTTTGACGTCGTCATGACGTGTGCAAAGACCTTTTGATCGGCAGCAACGCGTGCGTCGATCTCGCGCACGAGCAACTTGAAGAGGTCCTCGTCGGCCACGCCCCATACGGTTTCGTGGGAAATTTCGCCTTACTGAGGCGCGCTGCGGTCTGACCACCGGGTAGCCGTTGCCGCCGAAGAAATCTTGCATGTTGTCGAAGTAGCTATAGCCGCCATAGATAAATAGCGGCCGTAGCCCTCCGCCTTGAGCACGCCCCCGAGCGTTTGAAAGCCTTCTGTTGTTCTTGCGCGTCAGCACGGCGTGACCCGGCGTTGGCGGAATGGAGAGCGACAGGGCTTCGAGACCACGCACCGCTCGGGTGCCGGTGGCATACATGCGCGTGGAACTTCAGGCCCTCGCTCGCCAGCTTGTCCGGGTTGGGGGTAGGCCCGGTCTGCCGCCGAATGATTGCAAGAAATCGGCGCCCAGGCTCTCCATGGTCACGAGCACGACATGCATGCGCCGCGCCGGACCGTTGCCGGTCACAGTCCGCTCCAACGGGTGAGCAGCAGCCTCCCGTGAAGACGCTGCTTGAGTGCGCTTCCTGGAACTCATCTCGCATTTCCAGCCGCTGCGCGTTCCGGCATGGTGATATAGAACGTGTGATAGTCGAGATCGTTGTTGCGAAAGGCGCGGGCAAATTCGTAATAGCTGTTGCCTGCCAGCTCTCGAGCCGACATCGACGCAAGCGCCTCGGCGCGGTGCATCGCCAACCGCCAAAACGCGCGGCCACGGGCAACAGCAAGATCGTGCTTGTGAGCAAGAGACGGCTGCGCAAACTTCCGCCCTCGCCGACCGCGGCCATCCATACTCTGCGCCTAACCGACCAGAACACGCCAACGGTGGCCAACAGAACGCCGACAAGCAGAGGGGATCACGGGGAAGGATTAGCGAATATTGCCGAACGTTTCGCGCGTATAGATCATGAGTAATCGACGGCAATGAAGTTGAAGCGCGCGGCAACTCATTCCAAAACAGGACCCTCGGCCACGCAGGTAAACAACAAGCCGAAAAGACAGAGCAAAAGCAGCGCCGTGGCGATGACCGCATGGGCTTTGCGGCCCCACGGGCGGTCCGGCAGCAACAAGGCTGTCAATGCGAATGGAATGAGCACATAGCTGGCCGCAGCGGCGTCATAGAGCAATCCCACCAGGACAATCGGCCCCAGCCGCCACGGCAGGGCATTGCGAGGTGTCGCCTTCAAGGCCGATCAGCCCTAGGCGCGTCGTCGTATTGGTCGCCACAAACAAGCCGACGACCCAGACGAGGATGCGGTAGCGCGGCGCCCGCCCCAGGATGGATGCAACATCGCAATTGCCCCTCTCGTCCTTGCATGCAAGATTAGCAGAGATTTGGGGGGCGGTGCGCGCGAATAGGATTGCCGCCGCGGGGCGGGAGGTGGCGATATCAAGCCAACTTGAGCCGGCGGTCCAACGCAGACCTTGGCTAAGCTACGGTCGCACGGGTCGATCACAACAGGACCGCCAAAGCCCCTGCCAGCGTCAACAAGGCCACCAGCATCCAGGCCTCATTGACCGCTTCCACCGTGGCCTGTTCGGCGCACGGCCGCCTGCACGTAGGCGAGAAGGTAAGGTCTGACGGGTGTGCCCGGTACATGCGCCAGAAATCTCTCAAGGGGCAATCCGATGCGCTGGGCCGTCGCGGCGTCCCCAGCGCGCAAGGCCGCACTCAGCTGCTCCGCGATCTCGGGTATGCGGCCATAAAGTACCGTGTCGATGAGGGCAAGACCAATGGCCCCACCGAGGTTGCGTAGCAAATTAAAAAGCCCACTGGCGTTAGGCACCGCCTCTGGCGACAAGTGCCCAAGGGCGAGGCGAATCGGCGGCAATAGACAAAACATGAATTGCCGTGCCGCGAATAATCTGCGGCACGAGCATTTGATCGAAGTCCGTTGCGCGCGTCTGAAACGCGCTCAAAGCCAGCCCCAGGGCGAAAACGCCAAAGCCGAGGCTTGTCAGCAGGCGTGCGCTTGCGCGTCGCTTCGAAGCGCCACCGCAAGCGGCGCCATCAGTAGCTGGGCCGCGCCCGTGACCATCATAGTCTGGCCGATTTCAAAGGCGGAATGATTGCGCACGAACGCGAGGAGAAGACCGGCATTAGGTAGATCGAGCCGTAGAGTCCTACGCCCAGAATGAAGCTCAGTACGCAGCCGAGCGCGAAGTCTCGATCGGCCAGGGCGCGCAAGTCGACAATGGGCTGCCTTACCCGCCATGTGCGCAGCACGAACAGGGCGCCAGCGCCGAGGCTTGCGGCCATGAGCCCGAGAACGGCTGATGATCGCCAGCCCGCCCGTGGCGCTCTCCTTGAGCGCGATCTCGAGGCAAGCCAGCGCCATCACCATCAAGCCGAATCCGACAAGGTCGAAGGTACGCAAATGCGGCAGCTCGGCAGCCTGACGCGGAAGAAAGCGGGCAACGGCGGCGATTGCGGCGATCCCGGGGGCAACGTTGATCAGAAACAACCAAGGCCATGTAAAGCTATCGGTGATCCAGCCGGCCGACGAAGGGCCCGACCGTCGGTGCCAGCACCGCAAGGACGCCAGCAAGGGTGGTGGCCAAGGCCTGACCTCTGCCGGGAAATAGAACGAAGCCAGCGGCAAAGACCTGCGGAATGAGCAAGCCGCCCGCTAGGCCCTGCAAAAGCCGCCAGGACAGCAGGGCGCCAAACGTCGCGCTCACGGCACAGCCGATCGAGGTGACGACGAAGGTTGTGATTGAGAGCACGGCCAGCCGGCGCAGGCCCAAAGCGCGGGTGGAGGAGGCCCGGGGTGAGAGGAATAGCGACCACCTCAGCGATCAGATAGCTCGTCTGGATCCAGCTCATCTGGTCGGGCCGGACGCCCAGCGCCGTCCTGATCTCCGGCAACGATGCCGCGACGACCTGGACGTCGAGAACGGCCATGAACATGCCCACGCACAGGCCGCAGAACGCGACCCAGGTGCCCAGAGATGGCGCCGGGTTGATGGTTTGCGCCGTCATTGGTCCACGCGCGCCCGAGGCTGGCCGCGGCGCAAAGCGGCATCTTCCTCGCGGATGCGAATCCGTGAGGATGACGGCATTGAGTAGCGTGAAAACGACTGCGAACGTCGCAAGACCGGAAGGCGAGCGGAAGCACAAGAATTTCAGCCGCCACGACGCAATAGTTGGGATGGCGCAGAAAAACGGTAGGCCGGGCCGGAGGCGACCAATGGTGCACCGGGCACGACAATAATGCGTGTGGTCCACCTCTCACCGAGGCTGGCCAGCACCCACAGCCTTGCAGCTTGCAACAGCGCAAAAAGCAGCAAGAGCGGCGGGTTCACCGACCTGCGTGGGGCCAAAATCCACAGGCCCAGGGCCAGCCAACCTGGGCATGCAGAACGACCATTGGTGGATAGTGCCGGCGGCCGACCTCCACGCCACCCTTCGCCAGCAGAAGACGCATATTGCGCCGCGCCAGTCCGAGTTCGGCCAGGCGCTGGAGCGAAACAAAGGCAAGGACGGCCACAGCGAGGGTATTTGGCGCGGTCAAAGCGTCCTGGAGGGAAGCAATCACGGGGTGCAGCAAGTCATGGGTCGAAATGGCGCTCCGCGCTGCCGCATCCGACGTTCAAGTCTCCCGCGAAGCCAAAACCCCAGGACGTCTCCATGTCAACCCTAGCCGAACGACGGGGCCCATAGTACATCGTCGCTGATAGCGCCACCGATCACACCATCGTGCTTGGATTTTGCCACACTGCCCGGGCACAAATTAGGCGGAAGCTGGGGGCACGTTAGGGTGACGGATGCAGCAACGATTGGCTGACACGACCGCATGGAGCTGATCCACGCTGTCGCTTGATGTTGACATCCTGTCGGTGGCCACGGCCAATCCAGCGCACAAGGTCGAGCAGGGCGAGGCCCTCGGAGCGCGCCAAGGCCATTTTTCCGCACCTGGCAAGGCTCGAAGCTCTTATGCCCACACCGGCATCGACACACGCCATTCCTGCGAACCCTATCACTGGTGCCAGCAGACGCACGGCTGGGAGGATCGCACGGCCACCTTCAGCGGCACGCCTTGGAACTCTTGGAACGGGTCGCGGTGAAGGCCGTGCAAGATGCCGGCCTCGCGCTCGCCGATATCGACATGCTCATCGTCAACACGATCACCGGGTCTTGCGATACCGAGCCTGATGCGAAATTGATGAATCGGCGTTTGCCTTCCGCCGATCGATCGAGCGCTTGCCGATCTTCGGATTTGGCTGTGGTGGCGGGGTGGCGGGCCTCGCGCGCGCCGCGCGCCTCGCCCAGGGGCATGCCCGGCGCCAATGTCCTATTTTTAACCGTCGATTTGTGCAGCCTGTGCGCGCGGCCCAATGATCCGAGCCTCGCCATGTTTGTCGCTGCCGCGCTCTTCGGCGACGGCGCTGCTGGGGTCGTGTGCGCGCGCGCCAAACCAAGAAAGCCGATGTTGAGAGGCTTTCGTCCCCGCATGCGAGCGGTAGGCGAGCATTGTTGGCGCTGGACAGCGAATACATCATGGGTTGGGACGTCAAACAGGATGGCTTTGGCGTGGTGTTGAGCCCGGAGCTGCTGGGCTTTGCGTCGCGAGTTGCGCCCGGCGCTCGACGCCTTCCTCGAGCGTGCCGCCTTCCCGTTGAGCGAATTTGCGGGCTTCCTGTTCCATCCCGGAGCGGCAAGCTCCTGGAAGCGGCCGAGGACATCTTGAACATCGAGCGCGCACAGATCGCCCACTCCTGGGCCATCTTGCGCGATTATGGCTAACATGTCTTCGGTTACGGCCTTGTTCGTGTTGCAGCGGGCCCTCGAGGCCGGTGCTCCACGGCCGCCACCTGCTTGTGGCCTTTGGTCCGGGCTTCTCCGCCTACTTTGGCGTCATCGATCTGTAACCCTGCGTGGCGCGGCCGAAGGCGTCAGGCCGCAACAATGCTACGCCGGCAATTCGCAGCCAATTGCAGCTTCAAGAGCGCAGGTCTTTACCACAGCAGGACGCGCCAGCATGCGCTGATAATGCGCGTCCAAATTCGAGAACTCTTCCGGGTTGGGCCGCAACGGGTTGTAAAATCGCCAGTACAAACGAAACAAGTGAATGTCGACAATCGAGTAGGCGCCCATCGCCCACGGTTGCTCGCCGAGCCGTTTGTCGGCCAGCGCGTAAGCGCTACGAGCATGGTCGAGGCCGCGCGCGCACGGGCCGGATGCAGGGTTGCCGCGATAAATGACATCCAGGGAGATTGCTCGAGCCTCCGCCTCGATGTCGTTGACGGGCAGCAGTCCCGCCGCTGGAAAGCGCCTTGCGAGGTAGAAGAGGATGGCGGCAACCTCGGTCAGCGGGCGACCGTCAACCAGCAAGGTTGGCACCTTGCCTTCGGGGTTGAGCCGGAGATAGGCCGGGCTTCGATTTTCTTTTTGGCGAAGGGAGACCGTTTGTGCCTCGAAGGGGACGCCGATTTCGTGCAGCGCAATATGCGGCGCCATCGAGCTCGAGCCAGGCGCAAAAACAAAGTCAGCATGTCCATACCGTTCCCTGGCAATGAGCAATGACTATCTATCTACCACGGGCTGGCCACGAGCAGACCTGCACGAGCGCTTGTCGGCAGTAACAGCTCTTTTCCGGTCGGCATGGACGCCGAATTGCACCTGTCCGTCCGACACTACCGACCCATCGCGGCAGCAAAATGAATTTTAGGGGCCGACCGCTAGACCTTGGGAGGCGCGATCTTTGCGACGACGCGCGGCCTCACGGTTTCCTGCCACCAGAATACGAGCACCACCAATACCAGCAGTGCAGTGAATACTACGAAACCATAGGCTAGGACCCGGTACATGAAGTGCTCCCTGCCGAATGTATCGCAAACCCCATAGCTTAGCACAGCCGACGGCCCCAGAAAGGGGCCGCCAGGCCTTGTCGCGGCGGTCGGTCGGACGGGTCCGAAGTGTGCGGGCTTGTTGCCCCTTCGGGCTAGGCCTGGCAGACAAAGCTATTCCGCCGCGCGCCGAGCAAGATGTCTGTGACCTCGTCGGAGAACCATTTGCGGCGCCCGTCGATGCTCACGCCATCGCCTCCCGGCACGTCTGCCTCGGCGGCCGGCAAGCCATAAGCAATGAGGGCCTCGGCGCAGCCGGCCAATTGCCGTCAGCAACCGGTTCATTGCACGAGGCCCAAGACAATGTGCCACAAACATTGTCGCCGTGACCGTGCTCCTCTTTCCAGCTCGCACCATGCGCGAGCAGAAGCGGGTGAGCTCGGCGTCTCCGCGAAAGACCGCAAGGTTGAGGGGCCGACGCAGTCAGTCGCCGCCGCGATTGCGATCGGCCAACCGAGCTTGATCATAAGCATGACGGCCGCGTTGCAGCCTTGGGCGGCGAGTTCCGGTAGGATTCGCGAGCTGGGCTTCGCTGAGCGCGCCAGGAAGGTCGGGCCGCTCAGACTTGATACGCCGGGCCGTTGTCTCGTCCGCCCGGGCGCAGGCGGCAAGGAACCGTTCCTCTGCGCTGACCGGCTCGGTGCTGCCCGCGGCGCTCAGCATGCCCGCCACTTCCGGCAACGCAAACCGTTGCGCCAGGGTGTGGGCACTGGCGCCATCCGGCGTCCTTGCGGTGGGGTCGGCTCCCGCTTCGAGCAACGCTGCGATCTGCGCCGGCGATCGTCGCCGTCGGATTGCCCATAGCAGTGGCGAGCCCCAATCGGCCGTTGGCGGACCTGGGGGGCGGCTCATTCGGGTCCGCTCCGAATGAGAGCAACAGTCTCAGCACGTCGACGTCGTCGAGATCCAGTGCGCGGTAAAGGATCGTGCCCGCAGTCTTCGCGCCGGCCTGCAACAGGTGACGTGTGCACTCGAGGTTGTCCAATGCATGATAGAGAGACTCTCCATCATTCGGGTCCGCCCCAGCATCGAGCAGCATTTGGGTCAGCTCGGGATCGTGGTTGCGCCCGGCGGCGCCATGAAGTGGCGAAAGCAAGAAAACCGTGGACGGGGCCTGCAGCGAAGCCGGCGGCCAGCGACTGCCGACGGCTTGATTGGGATCGGAGCCGCTATCCAACAGAAAGCGCGCGCATGCGTGCATGCGCGCCCGAAAGGCGCCAAGCTGCAAAAACGTCGAATGCGCCAGCGCCAAGAGTGGCGGGAGGTCGAGTGGGCCGCCAGGGCGCCTGAGCCACCCAGGATCGCGCGCCGTCGCTCGACGAAGGATCGCCTCCTCACCGATGGCACAGGCAAGGTAGGGGTCCTCGCCAAGCAAGCCGTCGCTCTGCGCCAATAGGCGCGCCGCCACCAACGGCCGCGCGCGATTTTCACCACCGGCAATGTCGGCGGCATAGGCCAAGCGTAACCACGTCAGGAGCGTGCCGCCAGAGCTGGGCTGGGAGTACGCGTCAACAAAGCTTTTCAAATCCGCCCAGGAGGCAAAGCCATATTCGCGAGCAAGAGACCACTGCGCCTGGTGAAGGCGAAGGTTGGTGAACCCGGGATCGCCCTTGCGCGCGGTGCTGGGCAAGCCTTCGCGGATACGGGCAAGTGCGGCGGTATCGCCGCTGCGATACTGCAATAGCAGGTCTTTCGCCTGCTTCTTCAAATGGCTGAGATCGGCTGGGCTGGGAGCCGCTGCATGAGGACCTCCGTGCACAAAAACGCCGACGACCCGCCAATTCGGCTGCACAAAGGCTCAAATGTCAGCTTTCAAGCTGCAAGTGGGTTCAACCCTTCCCGCGGGTCCGGGTGCGGCTTGCTCCGCCGTGCAAACACTACGGCAAATGCTAGGGCACGGTCAACGCGCGGCCAAGTGCTCACCGGTCTGTGGCACCGGAAAGTCGCGCGCGCGAGCGCAAGCAACCCGCCCGCTGCGTTCGAACATCGAATGCCCGCGGCGCCGGGGCTCGCATACGCGCGCACAACCTCGAGAGCAAATGCGAAGCGTTGACCGTTAGCCGGCGGTGCTCGGTGCCTTGATAGGCGGCGGCAGTCCCCGCACCACAAATCTGTTCATGCGCTTGGTGAAGGAGGCTGGATCGTCAGGAACATCGCCGTCGAGAATCAACGCCTGGTCGAACAGCAGCTCGCAGAGATCGGGCAAGTCTTCACTGGCGCTGAATTTGGCCTCGGAAATCCCCTTGACCAAGGGATGGCTGGCGTTGATTTCCAGGATCGGTTTGGCGCCACCGATGTTGTGCTTTTGCAGGGACAGCAACCGCTGCAGCTCACGATCGGGTCCCTGACCGCTGGCCACCAGGCAGGCGGCGCTGTCGACCAGGCGGTTTGAGGCGCGCACCTCGGAGACGCGCTCACCCAGCACCGCCTTGATGGCCGCAATGATAACAGCCGTATCGACGGCGGTCGGCGTTGGCGCGCCATCGGAACTTTGGCAGGGGCGCTCTCACCGAAGTCGACATCGCCCTGGCTCAGCGATTTGAGAGGCTTGCCCTCGAAGGACAACGGCAACGAGGTCCAGAAAGCGTCGACCGGATCGGTGAGCAGCAGAACCTCGATGTCCGTGGCGCGTGCCGCCTCTAGCTTTGGGTTCGCTTTGAGACGCTCGACGCTCTCGCCGACGAGATAGTAGATTTCCGATTGACCTGGCTTCAGCGCCGCCACGTAGTCCTGCAGCGAACGCAAACCCGCATCCTTCGTCGTGGCAAAGCGCGCCAAGCCCAGGAGCTGGTCGCGACGCTCGGGATCCTCGTAGATTCCCTCTTTGAGCACGCTGCCAAAGGCTTCCCACAACTTGGCGAAGGCGGCAGGATCCTTGCCGGCAAGCGTGTCCAAGCTCGCCCAAAACGCGGCCGGTGACAGCCTTGCGTATTTGTGCCACCTGCGGATTGTTTCTGCAGCATCTCGCGCGAGATGTTGAGGGGCAAGTCCTCGCTGTCGATCACGCCGCGCACGAAGCGGAGATAGGGCGGCGAGTAGGTCGGCATCATCGGTGATGTAGACGCGGCGCACGTAAAGTTTGATGTGGCCCTTGCGCTCGGGCTCGAACAGGTCGAACGGACGGCTCGATGGCGCAAACAGTAAGACCGCGTAGCGACTGGCGCCCTCGGCCCTGTAGTGCAAGCGTCATGAGCGGGTTCGTCGAAGGCACCCGCCAGCGCGCGGTAGCCTTTCGTGTACTCCTCCGGCTTGAGCTCCGATTTGGCGCGCTGCCAGAGGGCACTGGCGGTCATTGATCTGGCGCAACGTGCCGTCGCCCGCCTAAGTTCGATCGGAAACAGAATGTGGTCGGAATAGGTGCGCACGATGCGCTCGATCTCGGCGGTTCTCAGAGATAGCGCTTGGCGTCGTCCTTGAGGTGGAGCACTACTATAGTGCCGCGGACGAGCCCGGCGACCTGTTCGGGACTGGCTTTGGCAATCATCAGATCCACCGCCGCCCGAAGATATGCCAAATCCAGGCGTCCGCGGTGCCCGCGCGACGGCTGACCACCTCGATTTGGTCGGCGACCATGAAGGCCGAGTAGAAGCCGACGCCGAACTGCCCTATTAAGCTTGTTCCATCCTTGGTTTCGGCGCAGCTGACTCATGAAGGCGCGGGTTCCGGAACGCGCGATGGTTCCAAGATTGTCGATCAGTTCTTGGCGATCCATGCCGATGCCGGTGTCGGCAATCGTCAGGTACTGGCCAGTCGTGTCCGATGCAATCTGGATGCAGCAGCCGACCGCCATCGCCCATAAGCTGCGGCTTGCTGATCGCCTCGTAGCGAAGCTTGTCGCAGGCATCCGACGCGTTCGAGATCAATTCGCGCAGGAAGATGTCGGTCTCCGAATAAACTGAGCGCACCATGAGGTGCAAAAGTTCGGCCACCTCCGCCTGGAAGGTATAGTTCTGTGTGACGGGCTCAGTCCCACTCATGGTGTTTCGTCCGCTGTCGTCGTCGATGTTCCAGCTTTGCCAGTTTGGTCCGCCAGATGATCGGGCCGAATTCCTGTTTCTCGGGCCTGTTAATAGGCCAAGAGGATGCCGCTGGGCTATGGCCTTGGCCACACGAAAATCGCACGTTGGGCCATGCAGGCGATGCCCCACCGGCCGCCACGTCGATCCTCGCCCCGCCTCCAAGCCCTCCGCCCAAGAGCTGGGAAGCCGCTCGCCGCGCATCAAGAGGGCAGCGAGGGAAATATCATTCCATCCTGCTTTTGTCGGGCCAGGGCGGGGAGCGGGGGTAGCCCCAGCACCTCACGGACCGGTGCGAAAGAGCGGCGATGGATCGCCGAGACCGCCGAGACGCCTGAGCGCAGCCACGTGCTCCCGGACAGGGTAACCCTTGTGGCGCGCGAAGCCATAGCCGGAGATGCTCCACATCGAGCTTGTACATCAGGGCATCACGCGCGCCGTCTTGGCCAGGATCAGAAGCGGCGGCAATCGACATGCTTCTGGCGTCACCCTTGATGATGGGCTGCTGAGATATGCTGAGCTCGCGCAATCGGCGCCCATCGATGAGCACGTGTTGGGGCGTCAGGGAGAGACCTTGCAACGCCCGACGCATGGCGAGCTGTCCCGCCCAATAGATGTTGATGGTGTCGATCTCCGCGACTTCCGCAAAAGCCGATGCACCACGCTAGCGCCGTCTCCTCCTGATTTCGACGGCGAGCCGATCACGGTCAGCCGCGTCGAGCTTCTTGGAATCGTCCACCCCGGGATCCGCGATCCCGGCGCAAATCCACGACGGCGGCGGCCGCGACCGGACCCGCAAGCGGGCTCATGCCCGCTTCGTCGACGCCGGCGACGCTGAGCACGCCGCTCGCCCACAGCGCGCGATCTCATAGCGCAGCAGCTGACGCGCAACCGCTGGCCCTCGGACCGGTTTTCAAAGCGTCGGCGGGCAACGGCCTCCAGGATCGACTTGGCGCCCGCGCGCTGGTCGGCCCTTCAGCGCGGCCTCCGTCGTTGCATCCAGGCATGACCTTCGACCACGTAGCGGAGCCGGACCTGGGCGAGTGCAGAGCCGTGTCACGGCTGGCAATCTAGATCAATTCGAGCGCGGCGCAAACGCGAGCAAAGATCAAGTCGACACCCCCAATGCGCTCAGCTGTTGATGGCGCAGGCTCTGCAACGACCCCGGTTGCTCGACGCATTCGCATCAACATGCATTCGATTTGGCGCTTCTTGCGCTTAGTCGATCGCCCTCGTGCAGGGGACTACTTGCTTGGCCCTCCTGAGTGCCCTTTCCTAACTCCTATTCGGCAAACCTGCTGCGGTCGCGCCGGAAAGCACTGGTCGGTCCGAGGCACGGGACTGCCTGCCCATAGTGGCTAGTAGACGAAGCCTGCATACCGGGACATCTCTTATGGTAATTATCACGGAGGTCCCATGAACATAGAAATCGAGAGTATATCCGCCGCCCTTGAAGGCATGGTTGCCGGCTTGGCAGCAAGCGTGGTCTCGGTGACTTCGGATCGGATGCAAGCTTCCGGCTTTGTCTGGCGGAGCGGCCGGATCGTTACGTCGGATGAAGGCCTGGCCGAGGAAGGTGAGGTTCGCCTAACCCTGGCTGGCGGCGAAACCGTTGCCGCCCAAGTCGTGGGACGCGATCCCAGTACCGCCGTTGCTTTGCTCAAAGTCGACCGGTCGGACCTGCGACCCGTTGCAATGGCCGCGACGATTCCCTCGGCCGGCGCCCTGGTGGTGGCCGTCGGCGCGGAGGTCGGTGCGCCGACGGCGGCGCTGGGCTTGGTGTCCCTATCGCGGGGACCGTGGCAGTCCATGCGCGGCGGGGAGATCGACGCCCGTATCGAACTCGATGCCCGCCTGCGTCCGGGCCGCCGGGGGCGGCCTTGCCCTGAATGCCGCCGGACAGCCTTTCGGCATGACCGTGTTCGGTCCGCGTCGGCGCGTTCTGGTAATTCCCGCGGTCACATTGGGGCGGGTCGCCACGAGGCTCGAAACGCACGGTCAGATCGCACGCGGTTATTTGGGGCTCGGATTACAGCCAGTGACCGTCGAGGGCGGCGGTTCGGGCGTTATCGTCACTGAGTGTCGATCCCAAGGGTCAGGCGCGGCGGCCGAAATTCATCAAGGGGACGTCTTGGTGACATGGGACGGCAAGCCCATTGGCGGGCTGCAACCGCTTCTGAGGTCACTAGGACCCGACAGCGTTGGCAAGCTACTGGTGCTCGAGCTCCGGCGGGGTGGACAGATGCGCCAGACAAAACTGCAAATCGGCGAAAGGCCCCCGGCCGGAGAGAAGCGCCTCCAAAGGCCGCCTGAGGATTGCCATCAATGTGGCGAGCCCGCGCTTGCCGAGACGCATCGCTTCTGTCTTGAGCAACGTGGAGGGTGTCGAGCTCGTCGGTGCGAGTTTAGAAGCCGACGCCGTGATCGTCGCCACGACCGCCCCCGGGGATGCGGACGCGGAGGTTGCACTGACGGCCCGCGAGTTGGAGGTTCTCGCCCTGCTGGCGGAGGGCGCCTCCAACAAGCTGATCGCCCGCCGGCTCGGCATATCCACGCACACGGCGAAATACTCACGTCGCATCGTTGTTAGAGAAGCTCGACGCCGTCAGTCGCACGGATGCCGTGACCAGCGCCGCAAGGCTCGGCGTGCTTCACCTTTGAGGCCGTTGCCGTGTGTCCGGGCGAGTGCTTGGCCGAAATGCGAGGATGGTCTTGAGTTTAACCCCTCTGACCATTGCGGGGACCGTTGACAGCCGCCTGGGATCGCGGCCATTTTAGGTAATGGCGCCGCAGATCGTCACAACGAACGAGCAGACAACGAGTAAACCTCCTCTAGCCTCGAAGGTTTACGACGTTGCCGATTTCCGCGGCGGCGCAAGAACTGTTTCATAGCAACGGCTGGACCGACGGCTTGCCCGTGGTTCCGCCGACGCGGCCGGCGGTCGAAGCCTGCTTGCAATGGGCGGCAATGGCGCCGGACCAATTGCTCGGCGTCGAGCCGGTCCGCGAGCAGCCCATTACCGCCGAGAAGGTGGCCATCAACGCCGTCATGGCAGGCTGTCTGCCCATGCACTTTCCGGTGGTGGCAACCGCATTACAGGCCATGCTGCAGGAGGAGTACCTTCTGCACGGCGTGACGTCGAGCACCGGGGGCTGCGCCGCATTGATCGTTATCAATGGGCCCATCCGTCTTGAAATCGGAGCAAATGCAACCTTCAATGCCCTGGGCAACAGTGACCGTGCGACGTCGGTTATCGGTCGCGCGGTACGGCTAGCGCTGATCAATCTGATGGACGTGCGTCCGGGTGGCATCGACCGCTCTGACGCTTGGCCATCCCGGCAAATTTTCCTACTGCCTGGCCGAGGACGAAGAAGATACGACCTGGGAGTCCCTCTCGGTGGTGCGTGGGTTGCCCCTCGGCGCTTCCGCCGTCACCGTTATGGCGGCCATGGCGCCGCGCCAGATCATGAACGAATGGACCACCGATCCGAAGGAAATTCTGGAGACGTTCGCGGCCGAGATGCGCGCCAACCAGCTCAATTACTCGATCTACGGCGGAAACTACGCGATCATTATCCCCAAGCAGCTCCGCGAGCATATTCAGGCTGCAGGTTGGAAGAAGCGCGACATCGGCGAATTCCTCTTTGAGCGCGCGCCGCGTGCGCCGGGGCGATTGGGCCACCGTCGGCGAGGGTTCCGTCGTGCGCGACCGCGCCGACAAGATCCATCCCGCGCTGCAATCGCCCGACCAAGTGCTCGTCGTCGCTGCAGGCGGCCCCGCTGGTGGCTTCGGCGCCGTCATCCCGCCGTGGATGGGTAGCAAAACCAAAGCCGTGACGGCAGCGATCCGGGGCTTGCGTCGATTGCGCGCCGCCAGACACCTGATCGGGTCGGAGATATTGGCCAAGGCACAAAGGACAAAGCCATGACGATACGTGTGCTCGATCCCAGCAACGAACGGCACGCTACCACGCTCGACTTGCGGAACGAGCCGTCTCCTCGCGCGGCAAAACCGTGGGAATTATTTCCAACGGCAAGGAGGGGCACAAAGGGCTATTTCAGGCATTTCAGAGCGCCTGCTGCGCGAGGAGTTGGGCGTCGCCGATGTCGTTTGGCGCACCAAGTCAACTATAGCGCTCCCGCAGAGGCCGAGGTTGTCGACGAGAAATCAAGAACTGGCAGGCCGTTGTCGCCGGCGTCGGCGATTGAGGCAGCTGCTCGTCGTGCAGTTTGCATGACGCGATCGTAGCGGAACGGCAGGGCGTCCCAGCCATCGGCGTGATGACCACGCGCTTCGTGAGCGCGGCTGAACTAATGGGTCGCGTGCTCGGCCTACCCGACTACAAATTCGTGATCATCGGCCACCCCATTAGTAGCGCCACCGACGCCGATCTCGCCAGTACGCGCGCGCAAGCATCGATCAGGCGCGCAAACTGCTGCTGCGCGCTAAGCTTAGCTAAGCGAGGCTAATTCGAGGCTCACCCATCTGCGGCGAGGGGATGGGGCGGCCTCTACGGCTTTACCGCGCGCGCCCTATAGGCCTCTGCGGCAATCAGGCGGCAAAGGCCGGAGCAACAGCGTCGCCGGTGATGAGGCCTTTGTTGCCAATCCTCGCCGGCAGCGCGCACGATCAACATCCAGACGCGACCAAGTGCATCCTCGGCGTGAGGCATAGAGACGAAAGTAGGCGAGCCAGCCTCAGCTTCCTCGCGGACTGGCGCTTGGACCAACGTAGAGGTCCGTGGTTTCGGTCTTCGACAAGCGACCGTAGCGCCGATGAGGAGCGTGCGCCACCAGATACGCGGTCGCGGAGATCCGCATCGTGATTTCAGAAGGGCGCCACATGTCACCTATGTAGCTGACCCGGCGGTGGCGTCCGCACCCGCAGGATACTGGGGCGGTGCCTGCACAATCGGCACTGCCGCGGCGAGCGTATCCTCGCGTGTGCTCCTTCGCGGCGGATAGATGCGTTTGTGATTGATCGTCTGTTTGATCAGCTTCGTGTTTTGGCCACTGAGAGCAGCTGTCGATCCCAGCCCACGGTGTACAGGGCACCCCAAGTGCCGAGGTCGAGTACGGTCACATACCCAGTCGATTCGCAGCGGAATCATCGGTCGGCCGATACGGGTCGGCCACTACGTTGTGGCCGGCGAACCTTCCCATGGGGCGCGCAAACTGACACGACATTACCGTGGGATGAATGCCATCAACCAGGCTGCAAGCCACGTCACCTGCAGCGAACACGTCCGCCAACCCCGCGACCCGCATGAATGGATCCGCCTCAACACGGCCATGCCGGTCCAATGTCCCTGGCAACATTGCTGCCAGCGGACTTGCACGCATGCCTATGCACCAAACGATCGTCTGCGCGGGGATGATCTCACCGGAAGCAAATGCGATACCGCTAGCATCGACCGCGGTGACTTTGCTCCCCAGTCGTGTCTCGATGCGAAGACGCCAGCGAGCGCCTCGCAAAATTACGGGGCGTGCCTGAGCCCCGATTGTGGCTCCCAGGACTGGACTGTGATCGACGAGGACTACTCGGTTCTCCCCGGCCGGAATGGCGCGCCCAAGCTTGCTCGGCATCTCGGTCGCAACCTCGATGCCGGTGAAACCCGCACCCACGACCACCACAGTTGAGCGCCCGGAAGACATTGGGTTCGTGCTTAGCGCCGCAATATGCGCGTTAAGTCGGACCGCCGCAGAATAGGTGTCCACGTCAAAGGCATTGGCAGCGAGTCCGGGAATATCTGGGCGGACCAATTCACTGCCAAGCGCCAGCATCGAGGCGATCGTAGGCCAAGATCTCCCGTCCGCCACCTGTCGCGACGACTACTTGCTGTTTTGCGACGTCAATCGTCTGAACCTCGGCGGTCAGATGGCCTATACCTATCGGATCGAGCACCTCGCCGAGCGGGATCGCAACGTTGCCGAGATCGATCTCGTAATTCCGAACACGAATGTTGTGATAGGGGTTGCGGTCGACGACCAAAATCTCAACTTCGCCGGTGAGAACGCCGATCTCGTCGAGCTTCCGTGCAGCGCCGACAGCGGCCCACAGACCTGCAGATCCGGCACCGAGTACGAGGATGCGTGCCAACTTGTTCACCCTCCTGGTCTGCTCGGCAAGCTCCTGAGTTGTCATAACCGCGATGGCAGAAACCAGATGGCAGAACCGGCACCAACCCGCTGAGCTTCATTTCGCATTCTCCCAAGAAGATGCCCTCGCCAAACTTCCGCCGCCGCGCTTTTGGCAATGCCGAGATTGACGCGGAATAGCGGGTCCCGACATGCAGACTTTGCTGAGGACAAAGGGCGTGAAATACTACCACTGCAGCCCAGGTCAGGCTTCTGTCAGCTGTCGGCAAGCAAGCTATGCAACGTCTCCTGTTGTGAAGGGTTCGGATGCCGGCCCACGACGACGGCGCGGCCCACATTGGGGCCGGAGTGACGAGCCCCGACCGGATAACACGATTCCGCGACAGCGATGGCGATGGCACTGCCGAGACCAAGTCCGTCTTACCGCCGGGCCTCCACTCGCCCTTCGGCATGGCCCTCACGGGAAGCGACCTTTATGCCGCCGACACCGATGCGGGTCATGCGCTTTGGCCATACGGAGGGTGCAACGCAGATCAAGTCATCTGGTACAAAATGGTTGATCTACCCGGTGGTCCGCTCAACCATCATTAGACGAAGAACATTATTGCCAGCCCAGACGGCAAGCGTCTCCTACGCGATGGTAGGCTCAAAGAGCAATGCTGCCGAGAATGGCATCGACAAGGAGAATGGACTGGCGGCGATTTGGGGAAATCGACCTGACGAGCGGGAAATCGCGCATATTCGCTTACTCGCAACGGACATGGTCGCGGCACCGCCCCCTTTCGCCGGGCCCGTGCTCGGCCGACCACAGCTCGGCGTCGACCCAGTTGAGCCGCCATGGGGCCCTAGCGCGGCAGAGGCAGACAGGTTCTGGTTCAATAACCGTCCCGAGCACATCGAGTACTGCCAATTCCTGCCGAAGGCAAATTGAATTCTCCATATTTATTAGCCCTCTAGCGGCTGGCCAACCGACTATCCACACGGACAATCTAACGAGCCGGAGGCAAGCTTCTGCGCCCGACGTCGCTGCGGCTCGACCGGTCCTCCTGCGCGGCCCGTCGCGCTGTTGGGTGAAGGTCAGCGCCCCCGATTGATCGTTGCCTGGCAGCGTGCTGACCGAGGAGTCGTTGCCCGACCACGCAAATTGCGCTGCACTGTCAGGGACCTGGCTGGCGACGCGGCGGGAAGGGGAGATCATGGACTGGCGCGCGGAGAGCACGGCCATGCTCGATGAGTTCGAGCGCGCGGCGGGAGGATCCCTGCTTGCCATCGGGGCGATGGCCATTTCGACTGTGCTGGTTCTCGCATTCGTCGGGCTCGCCGCTCGCCATTTGCGCCTCACGCGAGAGCTCGCCGCTGAGCGCCAGCGGGTGGCAGGACAGGGCGCTGCCCCGCCACCGGACCCGCAGGGAGAGCTGATAGGGACCTCGATCGACAGCCCGCTGCTGCGCAACCCGGTGGCGTTCTATCTGCTGGTCGCGGCGCTCTCGGCGGCGTGCTGGCTGGCGGGGTGGACAATCGCGGCCAATGTGCCGCGCTTCCCGGCTTCGCACGAGTGGCACATCCAGCCCTTCTACCTGGCCGCACATCTGGTCGCGCTGCGGCTGTTCGTCAGGCTGTTCGTGCGCAAGTACGTGGCCGGCGCAGCTCAGCTCGACATCAGCGCCGATGAGATCGCGGCGGGGATCCACCGCATCCTTGGGCGGGGTAGCGCCCTGCTTGCGGCCGCCATCGCCGTGCCGTTCTGCGCGCTCGACTACCGTTACCTCGTCAGCGATGACTACGAGAAGCTAAGCGAGGAACAGGCCCTGCACACCATCGACTATCTGATGTGGGGCATCTGGTGCGCAGAGTGGCTGCTCAACGCGATGATTTGGGTGACGCTGGCCGGGTTCCTAGCCATGAGCTACCGGGCGCTCCGCAGCAGGCGCTTTCGCGCGCCCATCGCCACGGTGGTGCAGGACAAGCTCTATCGCCCGTTCCTGCAGATGAGCTCGCAGGGCGCGAGCATCGTGCTCGTCTTTGCTTGCGTCACGGCATTCTACATCTGGTATGCGGGCGGCGCAGCATCCGGATTTTCTGGGCCTCGGCGTCACTGGCGTGCTGCTGGTTGCCGGCTTCATACCGTCGTGGCTGGTGCTCAACGGCAAGGTCCGGCGCACCGTTAGGGAGGAGATCGAGGCGCTGCGGCGAATTGCGCACACACCGCCATCGGGTGCGAGCGTATTGGCCGGCGCCACAGCGGGACGGGCGCGCTCCATGGAGGAGAGGCTCGACGAAATATTGGCGCTGATGCGTGCCGAACACCTGGGGCGCCTGCAGCTCGATCTCGGGCGCACCGGAGGCGCAGGCCCTGGCCGTGCGGCTGGCTGCTCCTGCGGCAACTGCGGGTTGGCAGATTTACGGCAACCTGCAGGGCATTCTCGGCAAGGTCGGCGGAACCATAGGCGCGATCTTTTCAGCGATGGCTAGGCTGTTCAGCTAGCAGCATCTGCTTGGCTACTCCATGACTTGGCCAATGCCGGGTTCCGCGCCAATCCTGCCTGACGCGAAATCAAGTTTTACACATGTTTGTGAGCCCTCTGAGGCAGCGGGGCCCGCTGACCGCCACATCTTCATCGCGCCCACACTGCCTTGACGATGTGATTCGCTTGGCTGATCCCGACCGCCAGCTCGTTGCTTGCGGACATCGCAAGCGCGCCGAGGCAGATGCCCGCAACGAACGCTCCAACCAGTCCAAGCCTGCCCGACTTGGGCTGCCTGATGATGGGGGCATCGCGTTCCGGGTGCTTATCCCGGGCATGCATCGCGAGCGCCCCTTCCGTGCGGAACTTCTTTTGCAGGCATGACATTTGTGTCGCATCGGTTAGCTCTCAGCAGAACAGCACTCGGAAGTAAGTGCCTAAGGAATTGCCGGGATACACGATCCGCACCGGCTCGGCCCGCCTCATCGGATCTTTTCCACGCTTGCCTTTTGTGGCCACGCTGGCTATTGGGCACGGCGTTAGCCTTGCGACCTGCCGATCCATCGCTGCCTCGTACAGCAGGTAGAAAGAGGTGACACGACGTCCCCACGGGTGAAGGCGCAGCCGCGGTGTGCACGCTGCGTACGTGGACACGGATGGACGCGCATGAACAAGAAAAGCGACAAAGCCCGGGAATTCTGGGAATTATCGCTGGTCCGGAAAATCAGGCTTTCAGGAAGGGTGTTGGCGGAGGAGGATGGGAGTCGAACCCACCTGAGACCGTCTGACGGCCCCACCCGGATTTGAAGTCCGGTCGCCCCACCGGGAGCGGGACTCCTCCGTTTTGCCTGCCCGCCGTATTGGGCGCAAACAACTCGATGCGGGCGGGATTGATGCGGCGCATGTCCTGACGACGGATCGTAAAGCCATGGCGATCGAAAAACTCAAGAATCTGGATCGCAACCTTGCGACCGTTGTCAAGGCGGTCACGAAACTGTGCCGCCGTAAATCTGCCTTCCGGAGCGTGGGCGGCGACGTCGATGGCGATTTCCGCCATCGATTGCACCACCGATCGCAGGAAGAAATGATCGTGCGCGATTTCATCGGCATCGCCGCGTCGTGCGGCCATGCGCAGCAGCCGGCGCACAAAGGTCTCGTCGATGTGCATGGCGGTGGCGATATCACGCACGCGCGGGGCCGAAAAGGCTCGCGCGCGAGCCTGGACCTGACCAGTGCCCAAATTTTCTCCTCCTCCTCGGAGAACCTGACCTGGTGGTAGGGCCGCCGCACCCACATCCGATCGAGCACCACCTGGCCTGCCTCGAGCAAGCCTCTTGATGGCGGCCAAAAACACGGGTGGTGGCAAGAGTGCCTTGTCGCCTCGGCGCAATTGTTCAAGCCCGATGCCCGGAACGTCGGGGCGCTCGGTATGGAAAGCATCGAGGGTAGCAATAACCCGCGCCTGCAGCCGATCCCAGCTGGCGGGCAGCATGGCGATGCGACCGGCGCTGGTCGCCAGCAGAACCAGCGAGCTCGGCTTGGATACGAGCCGCAAGCGCCGGCCCGACGGCGCGATCGCGAAAAAAGGCGTCAAAATCGAGCCACCCGCATTGACCTGCTAGCGAGCTTGCCAACGCCTCGGCGGCATCGGCGTGCCCCAGCGCTTGGATCTGGGTTCGCCGCTCGGGCGTACGCCGCCGCCGTTCGGGGGCCCGCACGTCGACGAGTGTACCACCACCGATGGTCCGGCTGGAGGAGGTATCGCGAATGATAAAGCGGTCACCGACGAGGGCAGCCAGCGGTCGCTCCAATACCAATTGAACGTACTCGGTCTCGCCGGGATTGATCGGCGCTCTCGCGCAGCACCACCAGGCGACCCGGCACCTCGGCGGCGGCGTGATGGAACTTCACCGGGAACCACTGGCCGATCGGCTTTACCTCCGAAGGCAGCACTCTGAGACTGGCGTCGATGCGCGCCGTGGGCGCATGCAGCTGGGGATCGAGAACGATGTCGCCACGCCGCACAGCCTCCTGTTCACCTGCGATCCGCTGAGGACCAGTGCGCACCGCTGCCCTGCCTCACCCTGCTCGACGGGTTTGTTATGGGCATTGATCGAGCGCACGCGTGCTTCGAGGCCCGATGGACTGATCGTGACCCGGTCATCGACACGAACCACACCCGACAGAATCGTGCCGGTTACCGCCGTGCCGAGACCCTGCAGCGTAAACGAACGGTCCACCGCCAGGCGAAACAACCCCTCCTTCGACCGTGTGCTGGCGTTGGTTGCGGCTCGATCGAGATGCTGCGTCAATGCCGTGAGGCTCTACCGGTCGCGGCGGAGACCGGAACGATCGGGCAACCCGCCAGGCCCGTGCCATCCAGGATCGCCTCGACGTCGTGCTTAACCGCGGCGATCCGCTCGTCCGCAACCAGGTCGGCATTTGTTGAGCGCGACGACGCCGCGCTCAAGCCCCAACAGAGTCCATGATCGCGAGATGCTCGCGCGTTTGCGGCATCACGCCATCATCGGCCGCAATGATCAGAATGACAAAATCGATGCCCGTGGCGCCGGCCAGCATGTTGTGCACGAGCCCTTCGTGGCCCGGCACGTCGACGAAGCCGAGGATCTTTCCACTCGGGCGCGGCCAATAGGCAAAACCCAGATCGATGGAAATGCCGCGCGCCTTTTCCTCCTTGAGCCGATCGGTGTCGACGCCGGTAAGCTTGCCGATAAGCGAGGTCTTGCCGTGGTCAATGTGGCCGGCCGTGCCGATGATCATGGCGAGGCCTCCTCCGCCTCAAAGGCAGGCAAGCCTGACGCTCGGCCTCTCGGCGCTGTCTCTGGCGTGCAGCTGTTGCGGACGCCGTCATAAAACCGGTCGGCAAATTTGCTGCGCAGCGTGCGCGCTCTTATCAGCCAAGCGAGCGCCGTAACGGGGTCGCGCTCGGCCCCTGCTCCCAAAATGATGGGCGGCACCGAGCATCGCCTGCCCATCACCGTCTCCGAGCCGGGCCGCCTTGCGCCACCATCGTACCGGCGAACGTCGCGCTCGACGCCAAGTGGCATTGTTGTAGAGGAGGCCGATGCGCGTCATGGCCGCGGCGACGCCTCTGCTCGGCTGCTTGCAGCGCCCAGTGCATGGCTTGCCCGAGTCGGGCTGGCGATGCTCGCCGTCGGTCAACAACCACGACAGCATATCCTGGGCATGTGCATCACCTTGTTTGGCGGCACGAGCATACCATTCTTCGGCGATTGAGCGCTGGGGCGGGCCGTCCTCACCATTGAAGTAGAAGCCACCGAGCAAACTTTGCCCGAGGGGATCGCCGGCCCTAGGTCGCCGGCAGCAACCATTTGAGCGCAAGATCGACGTCACGCGCAACGCCCCAGCCATTGACGAAACAGCGGCCAATCTCCGCCTGGGCACGGGTATTGCCTCTGTGCGCGTGGTTGACCGACACGGCGAGGGCGGCGTCCCAATCCTCGGCTGCCCGCTGTACCATGGGCGATGGTCATCGCCTCGGCCGGGCTCGGTGCCGGCGGCCGAGGCTTAGCGATCCTTGCGCCGCACTAGGTTTGCTCGATGCGATCCGCCCGGGCGGGTCGAGGCGATTGTTCAGCCCGCCGAGCTGGGCGAGAAAACCCGGCTCATCATCCAGACAACGCAGGTCGAAGAGGAGCGCCCCGTCATCGACATGGCCAATGACCGGCTGCGGCAGAGCACGAAAGGCATCGGCGAGTGCCTCAAGGCGCTGACCCGCGCCCTTGCGCTCCACCGGTCTGATAACGAGCGCCGCGCTCGGCAGCGTTTCCAGCGGCAGTGCGCCCGAGCCGATCTGGCTGCGTGCATTCGCCGACCGACACCGCATAGTCGCCGCCGACGACCGCCGCAACGGGATCGGCAAGCCGGGCGGCAACCGCCCGGATCTCATCTCGCCGCCGCGTGAAAAAGCGCAAGGTCGGCAGGCTTTGCGGGAGGCGGTCGGGATCGCGATAGAGCTTGAGGACGGCTGCAAGCGCCGCCAGGCGAATCTTGTCGAGGCGCAGGGCGCGCTTCAAGGGGTTCTTGGCGACCCGCACGATCAAATCCTTCGCGCCGGCGACGATGCCGGCCTGCGGCCCGCCCAGCAGCTTATCGGCGGAGAAGGTCACGAGATCTGCCCCCTCGCCAAGCGCTTCCCTGACGGTCGGCTCGCGCTTCAGTCCGTAGCGTGCCAAGTCCACCAGGGCGCCCGAGCCCAGGTCGTGAACGAAAGGCACCTTGCGCGATCGTGCCAAGACCTGAAGCTCGGGCGCCGGCACGGACTTGGTAAAACCTTGGATCAGATAGTTGGAGGTATGCGCCTTGAGAATGAGCCCGGTATGCTCGCCAATGGCCTCGGCATAATCCTTGAGGTGCGTGCGGTTGGTCGTGCCGACTTCAATCAGCCTCACCCCAGCTCGCGCCATAATATCCGGCAAGCGGAAGGAACCGCCGATCTCGATCAACTCACCACGCGAGACAACCGCCTCCCGACCCGCACCGAAGGTGTTGAGGACCAAGAGTACCGCGGCGGCATTGTTATTGACGATTGCGGCATCCTCCGCGCCCGTCAGCTCGCGGATCAAGCCGCGCACATGGTCATCGCGTTCCCCGCGCCGCGCCGCCGAGGTCGAATTCCAAGGTGACCGCCGAGCGCATGGCGTCGAGCGCGGCCGAAATCGCGCCTTCTGGCAGCAGGGCGCGGCCGAGATTGGTGTGGAGCACCGTGCCCGTAAGATTGAACACCGGTCGCAAAGTCGGCGTATCCTCTTGCGCCAATGTCTGCATGGCGGCAACCGCCAAGCCCGTAGCATCGGCCGGCGCGCGCCCCGCTCGCGTCTGCTCGCGCGCCTCCTCGAGTGCTTTGCGAATGGCATTGACGGTTGCCGCATGCCCGAAGCGCGCGCGGCGGCGGCAGCTGCAACGGCTGTGCGCAGCACCGCATGCACCGAGGAAGCTGGGAGCGGGCGACCGGGCGATGTTCGTTCACGGCAACCCCCGCTCAATAGCCAAGCAGGAAGGGGTTCTGGCCGCGCCGTTGCCACCCACCATGCGCCATCAACATGTCGAGCCCAAGCGTTGCAACGTCATCGGCAAGGGGATCGAGCGTGTGATCGTTGACCTGATAGAGAACCTTCATCATAGTTACGGCACTTTTCGCAGGTCTCGGCCTTGATGGTATCGGGCTTATCCTCGATCATCTGATAGCTGAGGCCATCGGTGGAGCCGCACCACAAGCACTTGACCCGTACGACATTCCACATTGTCGCGCACAGGGAGCAGGTGCAAAAACGGGTGTTGTGGGCGTTGCGCCAACCGACAATCGAACAGGTCATCGGCGCGCTGCAGCTACACCGGGCAAGCGCTATCCGCGACGTGGCTGCAAATCTTCCGTCGTCAGCAACGCCGCCAACCGCACAAAATGCGCTTGCAGGGCGGCAGCCACGAGCACCTGGCTAGCAACGTCCCGAGCGATGCGCTCATCCCCGACAACCGCCGAGACCAGCCGGTGCCGGTCTGGCGATGCCATGGTGCGTAGGGCCTGAATGGCGCTCGCTGCCTCGGGCGGCGCGTCGGCATCGGCAAGCCTATCCAGGAAACGCTCGAGCGTCAGCTCGATCAGGATCGGGCCCAAGCTGTGTCTTCGCCAGGGTGCCATGCCGTGTTCCAGCGCCTGGCCGATACGTTCGAAGGGCGGCAAGTGCCGGCGCCAAATTGCGCTGGATGTCGTGCTGCGCGCGCGCGTGCGTCGCCAGGAAGCTCAGAGTAAGGCGCAAGATCGTGGGCCGGCGCTAGCGCCGCCAGCCGCTTCGTGCGATGCAAGAACAGCGCCGCGGGATCTGAAGAACGGCGAAGGGTGGCTTCGCCGCCTCGCCAGCTATGCTGCTCGGTCGCAGGCCGCTGACGTCAGACATGGAGCACCTCGAACCGAGTGATGAAACTCGCTTGCGTCCGTTCTACTCGGCCGCCGTGACTCGCGACCGCCTCGACTTGGCCTCTACCCACTTCCTCGCGCAACCACTTGCGGTGATGGCGCCAACCCCAACCGCCCGTGACGAAGCCGCGGGTCATGGCACTGATCGTCCCACGCACCCAGATTGCAGCATAGACGTGAATGATCCAAATGGCGATCAGCCAGGACGGCTGCCGAGGCATGGATGACCGCCGCCCAGCGCTTTTGCTCGATGCTTGCCTTGAAGCCGAGGATGGTCTCCGAAGTAGCAGCCAACGCCGGTCACGAGCAGCGTGCCGACCAGGATGGTTTGCGACCAGAAGACAAACCTTTTGGCCGGCATTGTACTTACCAAGCTCCGGCAGATAGCGTCTTCATCGTTGGCCCGCAAGACGTGCCGGATGCGCGCCAGCCACACGAAATCGGTGGTCTCGGGCAGGTTTTGCCAAAAGAAGCGCAGGAACAGTCCGATAAAGCCGATCACCAGCACCAAGCCAATCCAGGGATGCAGCCAGCGCACCGTGGCGCCACCCCGAATAGCTCGCTCAGCCAAAAAGGCTGGGATGGAACAGCGAAAGCCCGCTCAGCAACAGGAGCACGAAACTGATCGCCACGATCCAGTGGTTGATGCGAGCACTTCCCGAGTATCGACGCACGCGAAGGTGCTCGCGTGCCCCGTGCTTGCATTGATCATTCACGACTTGTCTCCCGCGAGGCGATCCGCGTTTTCCTCGTCCGTTTCGGATACGCGGTGTAGCACCCTGCAATATGTGATGCACAACGCCAGCGGCGGCGCCGTTAAGGCGATGACCGCCATGCCGGCATACTTTCCGACACCCTTCCAGGCTTCCACCAGCGGGCTGATCTTCGGAGTATCGGGCAGGCCGGCGTATAGATGCGGCTGATCGGCGTGATGCAAAACATACATCACGTGCGTACCGCCTACGCCCGGAGGATCATACAGACCCGGCCTTGTCAAAGCCTCGCGATTTCAAATCGGCGATGCGTTTGTCGGCCCACTGCTTCATATCGTCCTTGCTGCCGAACACGATCGCCTGGGTCGGACAGGCCTTCTGCAGGCTGGTCCCTGGCCGTCCGCAACGCGGTCGGAACAGAGCGTGCACTTGTAGGCCTTGTGGTCGACCTGGGAGATGCGCGGGATGTTTAAGGGACATCCTTTCACGCAGTAGCCGCAGCCGATGCAGTTCTCGTGGATGAAATCGACGATACCGTTCGAATACTGCACGATCGGCACCCGGAGCCGAGGCAGGCCTTGAGGCAGCCCGGATCTTCGCAATGCATGCAGCCATCTTTGCCGATCAGCCACTCGAGATCTCCGCTGCGTGGGTTCTCGTACTCGGTGTAGCGCATCAGCGTCCAGGTGTTCGGCGTCAAATCGTGCGGGTTGTCAGTAAACCCCGACGTTGACGCCGACTTCCTCGCGCAGTTCGTTCCACTCAGGCACGCGGTCTGGCAGGCCTTGCAGCCGATGCACTGGGACACGTCGATCAGCTTGGCAACCCTCGGTCTGTCGCTTTGCGGGCAGCGTGACCGTGGAAGCCGAGCGTCGCATCAAGTCCCCTTCGCCGAATTTGGCGGAGACGGCTCTGACTGGTGGTCGAATGCCTTTCTCCTTTGCTAGTTCCTCGGACAGCTCCACGAAGAACTCCGGTTGCATGACCGCGTTCATGTGGACGCCCTTGGTCCAATAGTGGAAGTGCTCGACCCAACCGATAGGTGGTCGCCACGATCGGGAAGTCCCTTGGCATCGCCGAAGACTTCCATATCGCCCCTTGAACACGCGCGGCTGCCGGATTGCCCTTGATCTTCGGGTACAAGGGGTTGGCGACCGGTGACTCGAAGGGTTCGTAGTGCACGGGAAGGGACCGTCGGTCATCATGCCCCGACCCAAAGTCGCGAAACGCCCCTCGGGGTTCATGATGAATGGGCCGGTTGCCCGCTCCGGAGGGATCGTCGGCACGTAGTCCGGCACGTCCGGCCCGGTCCAGCGTTGACCGTTCCAGAACATGTATTTCTTGCTCTCGCTCCACGGCATGCCTTCCGGGTCGGCTGAGGCGCGATTGTACTGAATGCGACGATTGGCGGGCCAGCTGAAACCCCAGGTTACCATAGACACCGAGCCCGGAAGGATCGCTGTTGTCGCGGCGCTGCGAGAGGTTGCCGTTGGGACCATAGCCACACCGGTATAGATCCACATCGAGCCGTCGGGCCGTTGAGCTCCATGATTAGCTCCTCGGCTTGCGGCTCGTGCGGTGGAACCGTCGTCGAGCATTTCGGCCGAAACTTGCCAGCTGTGAACCGGCGGCGCGGATGACCTTGCTCTCGCGTCTTTCAGATCCACGATTGCTTTGATCCTGATAGCTCCAATCCACGGCCAGCAGCGGCTCTGCCCCTTACCGCCGTCCTTTTCATAGAGCTGGCGGATACGCAGGAAGAGATCGGCGAGGATCTCCGAATCCGTCCGGGATTTGCAATCTTTTGAATTGAGGCGAAGGATGCAAATATTTGCGCTCGCAGCGACACGCTAAGTGGGGCAATACACAATAGAAATTGCCCCTCGACCCCCGCGGCAGGACTGCGGGGTGCGTCGGGAACTAAAGAAGGATTGACCGGAAGGATTGGGAGCCCGCTTGCGACTGATGCGGAGGGCAGGGGCAATTTGCCAGCGCGGACCAGCCCACGTGGAGGACCGGCTCGAGCGACAACCGGCGTGTCGGGCGAGGCGCTACGATAGACGCATCTCGAGCACTCAGGCTCTCGCCCTGTCTTCGCGCCTTGGTCTACTAAGAGGAGCGCATGCACCTAGATCGACGCCAGGTCCCAGGCGGTGACGGGCCCCTGACGCTGACGGCCGCCCGAGCGCGGCGCAGTATCCTGTCCCCAGGCCCCGAGCGATCGGGCGGCGTTGCAGGCGTTGCAATTCGCTGATCGCATCGGACACGGTGCCATGCAGAACATCTACCTCGACCATAATGCGACCACGCCGATTGATCCGGCGGTTCTGGAGGCCATGCTGCCGTTTCTGCGGGCCGAGTTTGGCAACCCATCATCGGCCTACGCTCTGGGTCGCCGCGCCGGGGAGGCGATTGCGCGCGCACGCGGCGAAGTCGCCAGCTTGATTGGCGCTCGCCCGGAAGAGATCGTCTCTTTACCGGCGGTGCGACGGAAGCAACAAACCTGGCAATTCGTGGCGCCATCGGCAGAGACCGTCAACGCATCGGGGTGGTGACGACCACCATCGAGCATCCCGCCACCGAATCCTGCTGCAACCTACTCGAACGCTCAGGACACCCCGTGCACCGTGTCCGGGTCGAGGCAAACGGCATTGTCGCGCCAAGGCGTGTTGCCGAAGCCCTCGATGAGGGCATCGGCCTCGTCACGATCATTCATGCGCAGAACGAGATCGGCACCATTCAGCCCGTCGCCGACATCTCCCGCCTGGCCAAGAAGCACGGGGCGCTGGTGCATACGGATGCGGCGCAGTCGGTCGGCAAGATCCCCGTCGATGTCGAAGCGCTCTGTGCCGATCTTCTCACCATTGCCGGACACAAGCTTTATGCCCCCAAGGGCGTTGGCGCGCTCTTTGTTCGCAAGGACATTGACATTAGCCCGCTCATTGTCGGGGCCGGCCAGGAGCATGGTTTGCGGCCCGGCACCGAAAACGTCGCCAACATCGTCGGCCTGGGCGCGGCTTGCGCCCTCGCAGGTCAAACGTTGGCGCAGTTCGCAGGGCAAATGCGAAAGCTTTCCCTGTTGCTGCTTAACCGCTTGCAGGCCGAGGTGCCGGGCCTCAGGCTCGTCGGGGACGGCGAGCAGCGTCTTCCCAACACGCTCAACGTTTTGTTTCCCGGTGCCTCCGGGCGCGCCGTTCTCGAAGACTGTCCCGATTTGATGGCATCGACCGGCTCCGCCTGTCACGCGGGGAGCGAAGAGCCCTCGAGCATTCTGACCGCGCTTGGGATCCCGCGCGAGCTTGCCCTTGGCGCGGTGCGCCTATCGCTCCGGACGCTCCAGCACGGCAGCAGAGGTCGAACGGGCGGCGCGTCAATTGTCGGCAGCCTGGCGCCGCGTCAGAGCATGACACCCCTGCCACCGACCTAACGGGCGTCGGGCTGCTCGGGCAAGCCATGGAAATGGCCCGCCGTTGCAACTTCACTCTTAGCAACGAAGCCGCCGCCGTGCCTTGCTCCTGGCTGTAGCGCTTGGCGAAGGAGGGAAACGTGACCGGCGCCTCGCAGCGCAATTGGGCAAACGGCGGAGCCGATGTGGTCCTGCTGCCGGGCTACCCGAGGGTAGCCCACCTCCTCCCGGATCCCGAACGTCCGGTGGCCAGTCGATTGCGCGCGGGCGCGCGGCCGAGATCGTCCAATCGATCAGGGAGGCGGGATCCCCCGCCAGCCGATCGATCGGCGCAAGGGAGGCGGGCGCAAGGCAGGAAGCCCTCCCCTTAACGTTGGTAGCAGCGCGTCCGAGGACCTCAAGGGCTAGGCCAGCGGGCACGTAGTCCCGAGCGCGTCCCCGAGGCCTGCCAAGGAACTTTCGGCAAGGGGAATGAGGGGTTTTTCCGCGCGCTCACAATACTCCATCAGGTAACGGCGCGCGTCTCGGCGCTGACGCCCGCAAGCGAATGAAACACGACGTCGGCGCGCTGGAGAACGAAACTCAATCCCGCCGGTTGCCCGTTGGTCTCGAGCGCACAATGCATAAAAATGGCGCCTCTCGACTGCCAATAGACCTGCATCTCTCCAATGGCCTGGGATTGCCCAGCCACGTAAGCGATCCGAACCCCCGGGATCCGCATGGAGCTGAACGATGCGGGGCTGTCCGGCGCCCCCGCGCCGCGTCGCGCCAAAGGTCGATCGCTGCCGACGCCGACGTTTCGGTGTTCGATCCACGAGCGTCCTATCCCTGTCTCGGCTCGCTATGCAATATTATGTAAATTTTACAAAAAGCAACCCGCCTTCCCGTAGGATTGCCTCACCCCATAGCCTACGACTATGAGGGACGAATAAAGCCGGTCCTGATGACGACCAACCCCGACCTGATGACTGTGACGGAGGTGGCGGACTATCTTCGCGTCCGTGAACGAACGATTTATGAGCTGGTGCGCACGCAGCGCATCCCCAGCTGCAAACTTTCCGGCAAGCTGCTGTTTCCCAGGCGCCTGGTCGAACTGTGGGTCGCTCAATCCGGCAGACTATCCGCAAGCTCAAACGCACCTTGCCGCACCGCCACCGGTCATTGCCGGCAGCCATGACCCGCTCCTCGAGTGGGCGGCACGCGAATCGAAGTGTGGGCTTGCGCTTCTTGTTGATGGCAGCACCGGCGGTATCCACAGCCTCTTGGCTGGCCATGCCGTTGCCTGCGGACTGCATCTGATCGATCCCGTCACGGGTGACTACAATGCCAGCGGGCTGGCGCGTAGCCCCCGGCTTGATTTCGTGGTGATCGAATGGGCGCGGCGCCGACAGGGCCTTGTCGTCGCCCGCGGCAATCCGGCCCGGATTGGCAGCGTCGGGGACCTCAAAAACGCTAACGTGCGCGTGGCAACGCGGCAGCCCGGGTCGGGAAGTGCCCTGTTGCTTTCAAAATTGATGGCCGATGCAGGCTTTGGCGCTGAAGACCTGCGAGTGGCGGGAACGCCCGTCAGCAGCGAAACCGATATCGCCGTGGCTGTGCGCGAGGACAAAGCCGATACTGGCTTGGCAATCGAGGCGGTGGCTCGACAGCAGGGTCTCGATTTCGTCCCCCTGCAGTGGGAGCGATTCGATCTCGTCGTGCGGCGAGTCGAATACTTCGATCCACCGTTGCAACGTCTACTCGGCTTCGCGCGAAGCGAGCGGTTTGCCGAACGCGCGGCATCGCTAGGGGCTACGACATTGCCAATGCGGGGACGGTCGTCTTCAATGGTCGGCGCTGAGAACGCGCCGTAGGTTTGTGCCGAGGCGCTATGACAATGGCGGCTCGCAACAGACCCACGGTCGCAGAATGGCCGGTCCGTCCTGATTGCCGTGCGGGCGCTCGATCGCCACCGACGTCGATGCCATGGCGCCGCCGCTGCGGCTTGGCCTCCGGGAGCAAGGAGCCAAAACAGGATTTTGCCCCAAAACCGGCGACGCCAGGCGACCGTTGACGCTCTCAGCCAGCGGAACAGTCGCGCAAGAGACAGCTCTCGTCGCTACCGGCCGCTGCCGGCAGGGCCGAGGCAAAGACGACGGAAAGACCGACGCTGGCAAGCAGTAGGACACGGCTGAGGTTTTTCATGTGATACCCTTTTCTGGCAAGGAGGTTCACAATTGAGCCCGCGCGGAAACCTTAGCGAGCCATTGCTTTGGCGCTCATCGTCGGGCTTTGCCGGCTTTCGTCGGTGTTTTCCGAAACCTTTCCGCATCGCCTTCGCACCCACCAAACCGTCCGGAGCCAGAGCATGCCTGATGCAGATCGTCGCGCTGTGACATAGAACACGGCAGAAAGCGGCAAGCGGCGATACTCAACGCAAGGCCCGCGCTCAACGCCATGACGCAGAGAAAAATTGAGTCGGCCGACAACATTTGCGCACTCGTTGCCCGGCAAGCCGACGTGATGCGGTTGCTGCGGTCGGTGGAAGAGCTTGCCTTGCCGGATTGCTGGATCGGCGCCGGCTTCATCAGAAATGCCATTTGGGATGCGCTGCACGGCCGCACGCCAAATTGCGCGCTGCTGAACGATGTGTCGATGTCGTCTTTTTTGATCGTGCTAATGCCAGCACGGCGTTCGATGCGGCAATTGAAGAGCGGTTGGCCGCGCGCTCACCAAAGCTGCCTTGGTCTGTGAAAAACCAAGCACGCATGCATCTCAGAAATGGTGAGGAGCCTTACCACAACACCGCGGCGGCGATCGCCCGCTGGCCGGAAACCGCGACGGCTGTTGCGAGGCGCTTGCTGCAAGGCCGTCTCGAATTGACCGCACCCCATGGACTGGAGGATCTGATCGGCTTGACCGTTCGACCCAGCCCCGCTTTCGCTCGGCGCCCGGAAGCGATTGCCCGCCGCCTGCGTGCAAAGAATTGGCTGGCGCGTTGGCCGCGCTTGCGCATTGTAAGGCCTTGACCGGTGACGCCCACCCGGACGCAACTGCGCGTCGGCATCGTCGATAGGGGGTCAAATGCCGCATTGGGTGCCCGATTCCGCTCGTCTTTCGTAATGGATCGCCCGTCCGCTCTCCCTTGCATCAGCAGACGGGGTGGCGGTCATCGCCAGGCCTTAGGGGTCAGTCTCAGGAAGAACCCTTCCATCACAGCGGCCAACGACCCCGCCCGCGGCGCCGAACCGGCCCTGACGCTGTCTGCTGTGACCGGGGCCACATTGAATGTAATTCACAGGTGCTTTCGGCGGTGGCAAACTGCGCGGGATTTTGCGGCTTCAGGGGCAACAGACGATGAACTTGGGAACCCTACTCCCGAGGCACGCCCGGTGCCGGGGCGATCATGTTGCGGTCCAATTTGAAGACCAGCGCTACACGTTTCGAGAATTCAACCTGAGGGTCAACAAGCTGGCCAACGCCTTGCGAGCTTTGGGTCTGCGCAAGGGCGACAAGATTGCGACCATCCTGCCCAACTGCCTAGAGCAGCTTGAGGTTTATTGGGCGGCGGCAAAGACCGGATTGGTCGCCGTTCCGATGAGCCCGCTGCTGCAAGAGGCCGGCCTCACCTCCCTCTTGACCAATTCAGATGCGAGGCTGGTTATCTCGACGGGCGCCCTCGCGACGGTTCTTGCAAGCGTTCGCGGAGCGTTGACAGCAATCGGGGCCGATCGTTGGATCATGACGGAGGCGACATCCTTTGCGGGGTTCCGTAGCTACGGCGATCTGGTCGAGCAGGCGTCCAGCGACGAGCCTCCGCACGCCGATATTTCCCCGTCAGATCCCTATAACATCATCTATTCGAGCGGCACCACCGGCGAGCCCAAGGGGATCGTCCACACGCACGGCGTGCGCGCCGGCTATGCCACCATGTTTGCGTCTGCCTTTCGCATGTCCCCCGAAAGTGTGTGCCTGCACCCCGGTTCGCTGGTGTTTAACGGGCGCCTTTCTCGACTTGATGCCGGCCATGTATCTGGGGTGCACCTATATCACCCATCGCGCGTTCGAAGCCCGGCGCGTTATCGAAGAAATAGAGCGCTCGGCGGTCACGCACACCATTATGGTGCCATCGCAAATCGTTGCGCTCCTGAATGACGATGGCTTCGCGCCCCCTCGTCTGCGATCCCTAGAGATGCTGCAATCCGTGGGGGCACCGCTGCATCGCGAGCATAAGGATCGACTGAACGAGTTGCTGCCCGGGCGCTTTTGCGAGCTCTACGGGCTGACCGAAGGTTATGTCTTTGACGGTGCTTGATCGACCCGATGCGGTGCGCAAGGCGGGTTCCGTCGGCACGGCCATCTCGTTCTACGAAATGCGTATCCTCGCTGAGAATGGTGCGGAGCTTGCACCTGGCCGGGTCGGCGAGATTTGTGGTCGCGGCCCTCTGATGATGGCGGGTTACTACAAGAGGCCCGACCTTTCAGCCAGTGCCGAGGTTAACGGCTGGTTCCGTTCCGGCGACATGGGCTATGTCGATGAGGAAGGGTTCCTATATTTGGCCGACCGCAAAAGGACATGATTATTTCGGGCGGCGTGAACGTGTACCCGCGAGATATCGAGGAGGTTGCCAGCCAACACCCGGGCATCGCCGAGGTCGCCGTATTCGGCACGCCGCATCCGCGGTGGGGCGAGACACCTATAGCTGCCGTCATCTTGCGACAGGGCGTCCAGTTGGGTCCCGACGAACTGATCGCCTGGATCAATGCCCGCGTCGGCGCCAAATTCCAGCGCGTCGGCGATGCGATGATCCTTGCTGCCTTCCCACGCAACGTCGCCGGCAAGACGCTAAAAGGTAAGCTCCAGGAGCATTACGCTTCACGCGCAAAGAAGATCTGACGAGGGCAGCTTGCGAGGTGATGGGCCAGTCAAGCGCCTCGGGCACCCTGTGCCCATCTATTTCAGGTTGGCGCCAAGCCTGCACCGGGGCTTGCGCGGCCAGCAATGCGGCACGCAAGCGGTTGTTGCCAAGGCCGAGAGGTGGGGTGCGATGCGCGCCCCACCGCCGCATTCGCGATTGGGACAACGGCAACGTCTAATGCCCCGGACAGCTGCACTCGGAGGAATGCCGCAACATGTCGCAAAGCCACTTCGTCCTCAAGGCCATGCTGTTCATAGCTCCTCGCCGCATGGCTCGGCTGCGGCTGGTCCTTGCCTGCCAATGCGGCGCCGGTGTGCGAAAGGGCAAGGGCTACGTCGCCATCGATGCATCCGAACAATTGGATGAGACCTTCTTGCAGAAGATCAAAGCAATCGGTATCGACAGCGTCATCCGCTACTACGATTGGAGCAACGAAACTCTGCCGGGCAAGACGCTGACGATGCGTGAGTTGAGATTGATCGCCAAACTCGATATGAGCGTGGCTGTCGTGTTCCAACATCTCAATGATTGTCTGTGCACTTTCATGACGAAGGGGCGCGGTGCCCGCGATGCGAAGCGAGCGCTTGAACTAGCGCGCACATTCGCGCAGCCCGCAGGAAGCGCGATATACTTTGGCGTCGACGGCGTCGACGCACAATTCCTCGGTCTACTGCGGGGAACGGCGATGCCGGCCGGTGACCCAGAGGCGCGCAAATTCGTGCAGCGATACGTGCGCACCTATTTCGAGGAGGTGGCGCAAAGCATGAAGGGCGCAGGTTATAAAATCGGCGTCTACGGCAGCGGCCTCGTGTGCTCGATTCTGCAGGATGCAAAGCTCGTCGATTATTGTTGGCTCGCCAATGCAACAAGCTGGCCGGGATACGTCGACTTCGAGGCAACGAAACGCTGGGTTCTGAAGCAGCATCTGCCCACCCGAAAGGGCGATTGCTTTGGCGTCGAGGTCGACCTCACTCCGGGCAATGCCGCAACTGTCGACTTTGGGCAGTGGCGGCCAAAATCCTTCTGATGCAGGGCAGGCCCCGACCATGTCCTCTTCTTGCCCGCGGCAATGTTCCCCATGCTAAGCCAATTCGGCAGCATGACCGTCGGCGGGAGCTTTCGACGGTTCTTGGGCCAAGTCACTCAGGAGACAGATGATGAAAGCGCATTTGCAGCGGTTTGCGGCGTATAACAAATGGGCCAACGCCAGGCTCTATGAGGCGGCGCTTGCGCTCACTGAAGCGGAGTATCGTCGCGATGTGGGTGCGTTCTTTAAGAGCATGCACGGGACCCTCAATCATCTGCTGCTGACCGATCGCCTTTGGCTCAAACGGTTGACCGGCGAGGGCGACCACCCCAACCGTCTCGATGCTATCATTCACGAAGAACGTCGCGATCTGGCGATGGCGCGCGCCGATGAGGACGATCGCATCGTTGGCTACGTCGCCGGCCTTGAGGAAGCAGCGTTGCAGGAAATGCACCGGTATCAAAACACCTCGGGCAAGGCGTTTGAGGATCGAAGGAGCGACATCCTCGTGCACCTCTTCAACCACCATACCCATCATCGTGGGCAGGCCCATACGATTCTTTCGATTTGCGGCCGGCAGCCACCGCCCCTCGATCTGCTGGCCATGGAACGCGGCGCCGGCGCGCCGGATTTGCGTGCAATTGCGGCGCGGCTGACAGGCTGACTTTGGTCGGCGCCAATGTTGGTCCTCGAGCGACCTATTCTCGGCGCGGTTTTGGCAGTTTCGACTTCGCCAGCATGCAATGAATACCTCTTGCTGCCATCGACGGTCTGGGTAACGCGAAGATCGGCGGCGATCGAACACAGCGAATAGGCGTCTTGCGGGTGCAAGCCACTGATCTCACCCAGGAGCCTGATCATGTCCCGCAGAGCAATCTTCACCGCATCATCGAGATCTTCGTCAAAACCCATGGTGATCCACATCTCGGCCGTCTCGGCGCGGGGAAGGGAGAGCTTGAGGTCCTTGCGAACGATGAGCTCGAACGTCCCGCTCAGCGCGGTCTCGATGGCGGTGAGACACACTTCGCCATCCCCCTGCAGGGCGTGACCATCGCCCGCGGAGAACAGGGCTCCGTCGACAAACACAGGGAAATATACGGTGGCGCCGGGACCAAGCTCCTTATTGTCCATGTTACCACCGAAGGCGCGGGGTTCCTTGATGACAACCGCCCCCACGCTGAGGGCGGCGCAACCCCTGAAGTTGCCGAAGAACGGTTGCAGCTCGAGCTCCTGACCCCCACGGCAGGCGCGCGCGCATGTTGCGGGCATCGATGGGCACGTGGATGAGACGGGCATCGGGAAAGTCTTCGGGCAAGGTCCCATGCAGTGGAAGCTGAAGATTCCAGCCCCAATCCTGTCGCAGCATGACCTCGCGAATGCGCACTTTCGAGCACATCGCCGGCACGAGCCTCAGCAACCGCAATCGGGCCGGTGAGCAAATGGGGTCCCGGTCCACCCCGCCCCGCGCTCAGCACCTCGCGATGGTCGGGCAAAACGGAAAAGCCGCTCGTCGGCTCGGGCAGGTCCGCAGGCTCGCCGGACAGGGTGTCGATCGTTACCCGATCGCCCGAACGGATGGTGAGGATCGGCGCGAGCGAGCCATCCCAGTAGCCCCAATGTACCGTCTTCGGGTTAGCAGACACGTGATGGTGCGCCATAACTGTCGTGGCCCCTCCAGCCTTGATTGTCCGCGGCTTCGCCCGGCAAAACGATCTGAGGTTGCCGACTGCGAGCCAGCAGCGCCGCAATCTCGCCGCGACGATGGCCTTTGTGCCCCTCGCGAGCGCTCGGTATCCAGCGAGCGCTCGGTTTGATGGGTCTGTCATCGCCGTGGCAGCGTAAGCCTCAAGGGAAGGCAAAGAAAACATTCCGGGCAAAGATAAGGCAGGCCCTCCCGGGGTATGCCGTTTGATTGAGAGCGCACGAGGCTCGGGCCGAAGCATCTAAGGGCGGACGAGCGGTTGTGCCGCGCCGGGGAGCCTACAAGGCCAAGCTAGGCGGACATAAAAGGTCAATGGTCTCCCGGCCTTGCGGGTTGCCGCCCTGAGGCTTGCGCGGTCTTTCCCGCCGGTTGGTTGTGCGAAAACCGCGCAGCCGGCTCCGTTGCCGCCATGCCTCTGTTCTGGGCGAGTTGCCAATGTTCTCGGCATCGGCGCCGTCCTGGCCGTGCCGGATGCCGGCAAAAGGGGCCTTTGCGAGCCGTTTTTCGCACGCCAAGCTGGCACAAGGGTTGCTGGTTGCTGGCGGTCAAGCGTGCGCCCCGCTCGCGCACGCGCCGTTGCGATCCGGAGGGGAAGCCGCCCATGAGTTTGCAAAACCCCTTGAATGCCAACCTTGCACTGGCATCGAACACCTGCAGCTGCGGGCGGCATTCCTCGCAGACCCTGCATGACGAGGCGCTCGTCTTCCGACGAGCAGCGGCTCGCTCGCGTCGTCGAATCCGCGGTCGTGCGCGCCATTTTTCCCCAACGATCAGAGCCGACGCGCACTCCTGCGCAAAGTCGGCGCCGCCACGGCGCTGGCGGCTATTTCACAATTCTTTCCCCTGCGCAACGCTACCGAAGTGTTTGCCCAAACGGCGGCGCCCAGAAAAGCAGGACCTCAAGGTAGGCTTCATACCAATCACCTGCGCCACACCGATCATCATGGCGCATCCGATGGGGTTTTATTCGAAGCATAAGATCAACGTCGAGGTGGTGAAGACGGCGGGCTGGGCGTGATCATTCGCGACAAGACGTTGAACAAGGAATACGACGCGGCACACATGCTGTCGCCGATGCCGATCGCCATTACGCTGGGCGTCGGTTCCAACCCGATTCCCTACACGATGCCGGCGGTCGAGAACATCAATGGCCAGGCCATCACCCTGTCCATCAGACACAAGGACAAAATCGATCCGAAGGCGTGGAAAGGATTCAAATTCGCGGTGCCGTTCGACTACTCCATGCACAACTATCTGTTGCGGTATTTTCGTAGCAGAGCACGGCCTCGATCCGGATACGGACGTACAGATCCGGGCCATCCCGCCGCCCGAGATGGTGGCCAACCTGCGGGCGGACAACATTGATGGCTTTCTGGCACCCGATCCGGTCAATCAGCGCGCGGTCTACGATGGCGTTGCGCTTTATTCACACGCTGTCGAAGCAGATCTGGGATCGTCATCCCTGCTGCGCTTTTGCGGCTTCGAAGCGAATTCGTCACGACATATCCCGAATACCTACGCGGCGCTACTCAAATCAATCATCGAGGCGACAGCTTTCGCAACCAAGGCGGAGAATCGCAAGCAGATCGCCGAAGCGATCGCGCCGGCCAACTACCTGAACCAGCCGGTCACCGTGGTAGAGCAAGTTCTGACCGGCACGTTTGCCGACGGTCTCGGTAACGTAAGCAGTCGTGCCGGACCGCATCGATTTCGATCCGTTTCCCTGGGAGTCTTTGCGGTGTGGATCATGACCCAAATGAAGAGGTGGGGGCAGATCAAAGGAGAGGTGGACTACGGCTCCGTCGCCAAACAGGTGTTCCTCGCCACCGACACGACCAGATTGATGGAGGAAGCCGGCTTAAAGCCCCCAAGGCGACCTCCAAGACCTTTGCCGTGATGGGTAAGGAGTTCGATCCCAGCAAGCCGGAAGAGTATGTCGCAAGCTTTGCCATCAAACGCGCGACGCTAACCTGCGGAGATTGCTGGATGCGCGCCCGGCTGGCTCTTGCGAGCAGCCATCATTTCGCTGCTTTGTTCGTGGGCCTAATCGTCGTCTGGCATATCGGCACCACGCAGAGGGGTCCCAGCGCTCAAAATGGACCCGGAATATGCAAAGCTCATGGGTAGTAACGGTCACGCACAGGCAAATCGGCCATGCCGGGGCCGGGCGACGTCGGCGCCAAGATCTGGCAGCACCTGCAAGACCCGTTCTACGATCGCGGCACCAACGACAAGGGCATCGGCATCCAGCTCGCCTATTCCATTGCCGCGTGTGCTGACAGGCTACTTGCTGGCACTCGCTGGCGGCGCATGCCGATCGGCTTTCTGATCGGGATGTCGCCACTAATGGCACGCGCGCTCGATCCCTTCATCCAGATCCTGAAACCCATTTCACCGCTCGCCTGGATGCCCTTGGCCCTTTACACCATCAAGGACTCGAGCATTTCGGCGATCTTCGTCATCTTCATCTGCTCGGTGTGGCCGATGCTGATCAATACCGCCTTCGGCGTTGCCATCGGTGCGCCGCGAGTGGCTCAACGTCGCGCAAGACGCTGGAGATGAGCCCGGTGCGCACCGCCCTCGCGCGTCATCTTGCCGGCGGCGGCAGCCGACCATCCTCACCGGCATGCGTATCTCGATCGGCATTGCTTGGCTGGTGATCGTGGCAGCGGAGATGCTCGTGGGAGGCACCGGCATCGGCTATTTCGTCTGGAACGAGTGGAACAATCTCTCCATTACAAACGTCATCGGTCGCCATTTCCTGCATCGGTCTGGTCGGAATGCTGCTGGACCAGCTGATGGCACGGCTACAGCGTGTGGTCGCCTATGCCGACTAGGACACGACAATGAGCACGGCCTGCATCAGCGCGGAGCGCCTGACCAGGCGTTTCCCCCAAGCGTCCGAAGTTGGCGAACTCACGGTGTTCGAAGACGTATGCTTTTCGGTCGCCGAAGGAGAGTTCGCCTGCCTTGTCGGGCATTCCGGCTGCGGCAAGTCGACGATCCTCAACATCCTAGCGGGGCTCGATCAACCGGACGGCGGGACACGTCATTGCCGCCGGCAAGCACGTCGAAGGGCCTAGTCTCGACCGGGCCGTGATCTTTCAGGGCCACGCGCTGATGCCGTGGCTGTCCGCCCTGGGCAACGTTGAGCTGCTGTTCCTCGCGGCACCCCGGCTGGACCCGCCGGCGCGTCCGCGAACACGCCATGAAGTTTCTGGCGCTCGTGCATCTCGACGGCTCCGCCATGAAGAAACCAGCGCAGCTCTCCGGCGGCATGAAGCAGCGCGTCGGCATTGCACGTGCGCTGGCGATCGAACCCCGGATGTTGCTGATGGATGAGCCGTTCTCCGCGCTCGATGCCCTCACACGCGGCGCGCTGCAGGACGAGATCGTTGTCATCCGCAAAGCCACCAAGCCGACCGTGTTCATGATCACGCACGACATCGACGACGGCGCTGCTGCTGGCCGACAAGATCCTGTTGATGACCAACGGGCCGAAGGCCTGGATCGCGGAGGTGATCGAAAACACGCTCCCCGTCGATCGCACGCGCATCGAACTGCACAAGCACCCGAACTACTATCCGCTGCGCAATCATCTGATGGATTTTTTGGTTGCGCGTTCGCGGGAACTTGCAGCGCATCCAGAAATGCGTTGCAGGGATCCTCCACCCCGCGGTCGTGCGTCCCGCCGTCGCGGCCGCGGCGGTTGCCCCGCAACGGCCGGGGCAAGCATGCAACGGGCAGATCGCATCCGACCACATTTCCGCGGTGTAACCTTGCGTCACAGGGCAAAAGATCTGCTCGCCAGCCCGAAGCACGCAGCCTCGGCGCGCCGCCGTCGCTTCGTCTGCACGCCATCCAACAGCAAGGGAGCGAAACAGATGCGTCGCGAGCAACTGACCGAGAGGATCCTCGACATCAAACGTGAAAAGGGCCTGAGCTGGAAGCAGATCACCGATGAGATTGGCGGTATTTCACCCGTGCTGGTGGTGGGCGCGCTGTTGGGTCAGATGAAACTTGTAAAACCGCTGGCGAGGAAGGCTGCGGCGCTATTCGGCCTTTCCGACAGCGAGGAGAAGATGCTGAACGAGGTACCCTCACCGTGGGACGCCGACGCCGCCCACCGATCCGTTGATCTACCGTTTTTACGAGTTGGTCATGGTGAACGGCCCGGCTTGGAAGGCCTTGATCGAAGAGGAGTTCGGCGATGGCATCATGTCGGCGATCGACTTCGACATGGAGATCGAGCGATTGCCCAATCCCAAGGGGGACCGCGTGAAGATAACGATGTCCGGCAAGTTCCTGCCTTACAAGTACTACGGCAACGAGCAAGGCGTGCAGGAGTACGGGATAAAGGAGGTCTAGGGCGAGGCGTGCGGCCACCGCCGAGCGGAGGCGGCGAGGGCTCCTCGAACACGGCAGTCTGAGCGTGGTCGGCTGAAAAAGAAAGGCGCCGTCCGGGGGCGCCTTTCATGGGACGCGGGCGCTTGAAAGGAGTGCGCTTCAGCGCCACGAAGCGGTCCCAGGCACAATTTGGCAGGGAAACGATCGAGCCACCGTCTCCTAGAATACCGGGATGCAATTTTGCGGGCGGGCTGTGGCCAGATGGCTACTCCATATGGCCACCCTCCTGGGTCGTTGCGACAGCGTGGGGCTGGGGCCGCGACCTAGGACTTCGGTACCTCCTGCCCGCCATGGGATAGCGAGCGTACGACCGCAACGCGCGTCCCAATCTCGACCAAGCCGGCCAGATGCAGCACCGCCCCATTCAACATCCGAAAGCAGCCTGAGGATTGCGCCCGCCCAATGGATCGAGTGTCGTTAGTGCCGTGGATCTCGGTAGAGTGTCGTCCCAGGTACAAGGCCAAGGCGCCCAGCGGGTTGCGGACGCCGCCCGTCATCTTCTCGGGTAGCTTTGGATCGCGCTGGCGCATTTCCTCCGGCGGATACCAATCGGGCCATGGTTGCTTGCGGCTTATCGGCTCAACACCCGTCCATGTAAAACCCTCCCGCCCGACGGACACCGAATAGGTATAGGCCCGCCCACCCTCCAACACGTAATAGAGCTTGCGCCCGGACGTATCGATCACAACCGATGCTGGCGGAAAGCTGTAGGGAAAACTCACAATGGGGGCGCTCGCGGCTTAATGTCAGGCCGTGGACCGCCGTTTTCGATGGCTGGCGCCGCCGCAACCTCCTTTCGGCTCGGCTCGGTTCTGCGCCGTGGGGGCTCGGTCGGACGCGACGGCCGCTCGTAGCGCCGGCCCGGCTGCATGCCGAAGAGCTCCTCGGTCCACTGAAAGAAGTATTGTGCTTCACTGGCTCCGCCCAACCACGGCAATAGCGCGGCCGCCAGGGCAATCGGCTTGGCATCGATTGGCGAATGAATGCGCACGAGTGAACCTTGCGCCGATGACGGATAGTGCGATGCGAGCATGCCCAGCGAGCCGGAGAGGTCCAATCGGGGATTTGCCCGAGATCGCCATGCACGAACCCTTGGAACTGGTCCGATCTGCTGGCAAGAAGGCCCTGCTTGCGGATTGAGGAGTTCAGGACAGACGAGCCGCGTCTCAACAAACCCGCGCGCGAGTTTGCCGCAACGCATTTGACTTGTTGGCATCGGCCCTCGTCTCTGCTGCAGACGGTGGGCAGAAAGGGCCCAACGGCGGCGGGAGGAACGGCAAGCGAACCCAGCGACACCCCTGTCGCATGCATTTTGCGCACCAATCCCTGCCGAAAGGTGTCCCTCGCTCCTGTGGTTGTTTCCCTTCGGCGCGTGTCCGCCGCACCACAGAAATGCTCCGCTTATGAAAGGAACGCGTTCGCGCAGGTCGTTGATTGTATTGCCCGGCTTCGTCCGAGGCGCCTGTCGGGTCGCTCTCGCCAGACCGCCCGCACCGACAAGCAATTCGTTTCTGACAGCCGTCACGAGACCATTTTATAGTAGCGTTCGATTCCGTTGTCCGGTGCGAGGGAAATCAGACGCACGCACGGGTGCACGCGGGCATGGATACCCTTTGCTACGCCGATCGGCACGCTTGCTGCCCGGCTGAGGCTTCGTCCTTGTTCGCTTGCGCAACGCTATCACTGGCCGAGCCTCGACCTCTTACAAGAAAGCTTTGGCAATGCACTGCAAGGTATTTTGTTTATTCGTTTTGGCGTGCGCTCTCGGTGGCTGCATGAGCTCGGGCAACGAGAGTATTGCTGACGCGACCAATGCAACCGTCTCGGGGCAATTGCTGAAGGGCAAGACAAACCAAACGGACGTACGCAGGATCTACGGCGATCCGATAAAGACGTCATTCAGCTCGAATGGCTTTGAAACTTGGGAGTACGAATTCACGAGGCTCCAATCAAAAGCCAACCAATTTCATACCCTATGTCAACCTCGTGCACAGCGGCGCTGAGGGCGACAAGAAGACGCTCGTGATCTTCTTTGATAAGCAAAAGATCGTACAGGATTACACCATGAGCACCTCACGCATTGACATGAGCCGGGGAATTATCACCCGCTGACCACTCTGCACATCTCAGTGAACCAGAGCTCCAGCGACCCAGTTGTATGATCGCGCAGATGGCACTGCACGACACCCATATCGTCTGGAACTGGGAACTGTCCGCCATTTTGCTACTCGTTGTCGTCGTGCTTATTCTTGGTGCTGCCGCGCTTATTAAATACCTGTTTTTTAGATAGCGACTTGGAATCTGAGACTTTGATCTGGACCAGCGGGCGTGCCGCCGCCTCTTGCCGTGTGGACCGGAGCGGGGCGAATGCGATGGCTCGCCGACGATCTCGGACATACTGCGCAAAGCATTGCGTGCCTCGGCCCGCGGCGTGGGAACCCGTCCTGTCTGCGCCGCACCCTGCTGTCAGCGACAAACGCCACCTTCGCGCCGATCCCGTCCGACACGCACGGACTGGATGTCCCTCTGCAGTTTGGGAAAGGGTGATTACTGATTGGTCGGTGCGACGACAAAAGATGCCTAAGAAAGCCCTTTGGCATTGAACTCGAGCGAGCCGCGATAGTGGATTGCATTTGCATGTGACGGATCGAATAGCCCCTCGCCCTCGTTTCTTTGCGAGGAGACATTGTGCGCATGCCTCGCTATTTCTTTCATGTTAAACGCGGTCAAATGACCATCCTGGACCAAAATGGCATCGAACTCGGCGGCCAACAAGAGGCGGGACAGGAGGGTGAACGGCGCTTACAAGAAATCCTGACCGAGAGCGATCCCAACGGGGGCGTGGCGAACAGGGGGCCGTTATTATTGCGGATGAGGAATGGTGTACGGTGCTCGAACTGCCATTCTAGGCGAGCGCGAGCGATTGGCACTCCGCCACGACCCATGCTTCGGCTCGTGCTTGTCGACCCCGAGATTTTTCGCGACATCATCGCCTCCCATCGATCGGTGCGTTGGCATCCGCGGCTCAGACCCGCTCTATTCTCGATACGCCTATCGGCGGTTGGCCCACACCGCGGTCTTTTCCGTGTCGCCACGGTGGCGGTCGACGCGATGGGTGGCGCTGTTCTTTTTGGCGCCCTTCGACCGACAGGGCCAGATCTGTCAATCCCGGTCGGGCGCCCCAAGTGGAAAAAGCTCGATAGGGACGCGCCTCATCGACGGCACGAGCAAAGGATGGACGCGACAGCAGCCGCTGCCGATAGGAAAGGAGGTGAGCGAAACGCGAATCAACGGGATGCACCCAGTCCGCGTAGAAAAGCGATGGTGCGGCCGCACAGTCGGCCAAGCTGAAGTCGTCGCCCGCGGCCCAGCCGCGACCTGCCATCCGCGCATCGAGCCACGAATACGAGGTTTCGAGGAGGGCGCGGGCCTCGGTGACAGTTTGCTCGTCACGCTTGTCAGGCGTCCGCAGCGCGTCTCCGACGATCCGCTGCATCGGTGTCATGACATAATTGTCAAAGAAACGATCCATGAAGCGGATATCGAGCGCGGCCTTTGGCTCGACCGGAACTAACCGCCCAGGCTCAGCATAGTGCAAGCTAATGTGCTCAATGATGATGCTGGCTTCCATGAGGACCCGGTCGGCATCAACAAGCACCGGAAAGCGCTGCAAGGGCCACATCCGCGCGAGTTCGGCAAAGTTGCCCGGCGTTTCGGGGCCGAGCATCCTCAATTCAAACGGGATGTTGTTATCGTAAAGCGCAATCAAAACTTTCTGACAGTAGGAAGAGAAAGGGTGAGCATAAAGACGAAGGTTCATGGTCGGGTAATCCTCTTGGCAACAGGTTCGCCACGCGCCGAAAGGCCGGCCCGCGGTCGTCACCTTTCCGTTTCGCCTAGCCAATCATCAGAATCGGTGCCGGAAATTGGCATGGCTTTGGCGTCAGGCTCAACTCCTACGACGGCGCTCCCAAGCGCACGAGCACCGTGGCGATCGATAGCCGTTGGGCAAGGTGCCGGACTGACATCTGCTGATGGCAAGGCTCGAAGCTCGAGCTTGTGCCAGCGTGACGCAGGCACGAACACGTGCCTCGCGGCGAGCGACGATAAGGGGAAGAGCTCCGCCGGCATGCCGGCAAAATGGCTGCGCCGACAACCAACGAAGGCATGTGGGAGCAAGCACGGGCGTCATGCTTGTCCCGCGCTTACTGCCCTCCTAGCGAGACAAGCAGAAAGCGAGCCCGCGCACGCGCGGTGCGGATCCGCAGGGTTGGGTTGCTGGGTCTGGGCCTGACCCTTTTGGCTAGGGTGCTTTCTTTGGTCTAGGTATCTAGGCGCCGACGATGACTTGGGGGTAGCCTACCCACGCTAAGTCCTCCTTACTTAGCTCAATATGACGGATCGCCTATGGGCTTGGGCCAACCGCCTAAGCCCTTTTCTTTGCCTCCGGGCTTGCCCTGGACGCCCCAAAGCGAAGGTCTTCCCACGCGTATGGACGCCCACCCGTGACTGGGAGCCCTTGCGACGGGCAGAGGCCGCGGCCGATCGGCGCCCGACCGGTTCCGTTCAGCGGTGACGCCGACCCCGTGGAGATTTTGCCGCAGAGTTTGCATCGACGCCTCGAATCACGATCGCGCCATAACGCGTCGAGGACCGAACGCTCGCCTAACATCGCTCTACGAAGAGCAGGTTGCCGAGTAGGTAGGGGTGTTACCACCCCTACCCCTCACAGATCCGGACGTGCCGATTTCTAGCATCCGGTTCTTCACGGGAGAGCTTCGCTCGCAGCGGTGTAGCGATGAACGACCCGTGGTGCCGCCAGAGGGTGCCGCTTTAGGAGATCATTGAACCGATCCCATGGGAATCGGCTCCCCGCCGCGACAGCCACTTCCGCCAGATCCTTGCAACCTTGGTGGCATACCAGCTTAACCGCCGAGTGTTGCCAGTTATCCCGTAGTAGGCATAGTGGCCCCGCATCTTCGCGATCAGTTGGGCATGCTGTTCGGGGATCGGTTCGTGCCGGTTGTCCCGGCACCATTCCGACACCGCGGCCAGCGCGCGGGCGTAGCGGTTCTTCGCCGTTACTTGCCGCACAACGTTCTTCCCCTTTCGCGACTTTCCCCAAACGTGGCAGAAGCCGAGAAAGGTGAACGAGGTTCCATCCGCTTCCGGATGGTCTTTCCCATCGTGTCGCTTGCTGCGGAAATCGACGAAGCGCGTCTTGTCGGGATGGAGCGTGAGCTCGTACCGCGCAAGTCGCTTGCCCAAAACACCTAGGGACCCGCTGGGCGTCGCGGAGCTCCGCGAATGCCATCACAGCATCGTCGGCGAATCGGACAAGGGCACTTTTCCCCTTGAGACACGGCTTCACCTCGTTCTTGAACCACTCATCCAGCACATGGTGCAGGAAGATGTTCGATAAGCAGGGCGAGACCACACCTCCTTGCGGGGAGCCTTCGGTCGCATGGCGCAGGAGACCATCTTCCAGGACCCCTGCCTTCAACCATTTATCGATCATCCGTCGGATGACACCGTCTGTGACTCGTCTGTCAAGAAAGGAACGCAGGTGGGAGTGCGAGATTGAATCGAAATATTTTTCGATGTCCAAATCTATCACCCAACGCAGTCCGTGGCGCATGAAGCCCGTATGCAATTCGCGTAGGGCCTGGTGCGCAGAGCGACCTGGTCTGAAGCCGTATGAGCAGGGAAGAAAGTCCTGCTCATAGATGAGCTCCAGCACCATGACGATTGCCCTCTGACACACTTTGTCTTCGAAAGTTGGAAGGCCGGAGTGGCCGACGCGATCCATCCGCCTTCGGAATATATGCTCGCCGGACCGGCGGCGCTTGATAGCGGCCGGTCTTGATGCGGTCCAAGTATCGGCGGTGCCCAACTGTACGAATGGTGGAGGAGGGCCCTTCGGGGTCAGCAATCATGAGCTGATCTCAAGCCACCGCAAGCTGCTGTGGCCAAATACCATGGTGGTGAGCGTTGCGGAAACGCCGGGACAAGATCCCAGCAGGCACGGTTGAGGGAGGCGAGCGCAAGCGAACCGCCGAACGGTGCACATGTTCGGTGCAGTATCGACGGTCCGCCGCCAGGGGCGGTGCCTCCGCCGCTTGTGTCATCGCCACGGCGTCGCGGCCCTATCGTCCTGTTCCCCACGGCATAATGGGTACGGTCGAGATGGCATTCTGGGGGACCCTTCCACCAACTTATCGCTGATCGCGAGGTAGACCAGCGTATTGCGCGTTTTGTCGAGCACGCGATAGACATGGGTGCGCTTAAAGAAGATGGATGTGCGGGCGGAATACACTTCTTCTCGATCGGTGAGGGAGGCCAGGTCTACCTGGATCGGGCCAACCTGCCGGCACGCAATCGAAAATCGAGACGGGTCCTCGGCAAGGCCAATTGTGCCGCTGAAACCGCCTGTGCGCGCTTGACTGACGTGGCAGGCGATACCCGGCACCTTGGGATCATCGAAAGCGCTGACACAGACGCGGTCGTTCTTGCCGATAAGGTGAAACGTCGTGCTAACGCAGGTGAGGTCGTCGGCACCAGCAGACGCTGCGGCCCCGCACAAGCAGGCGACGACAAGACAAGCGCGCAGTAGGACCCTGACCATGAGCATCTCCGTCGCCGGCATAGGTGGGGATTGCAACGTTTGGCAGCAAGCACTTGCACTGGGCCATAAACTTTTATCCGTGCCCGATTCTTGCAAAGAGGCAACGCCGGCGTCGGAGCCAGCCAAGGCCGGTCATTTTTGCGGCCATCCTCCAAACCGGCGGAGGCGGTGCCTGAGCGCCAACTGCAGTGTACCACCGCGCGCACTTGCTCAGCACGACACCGTGTGGTGGCGCGTTGAACGTCAGCGGCCTCGATCCGCAAGGCCAGCCCCGAATCCGCCCGGCTCAATTGCACGGGAACGCGGCCAATCGATGAGGCGTTGACCCATAGGTTATTGTCTCGCTTGCGAGGATGGTATGTCTTCAGGGATCGTCGCTGTATCGTTGGCCGTTGCAGTTCTTGCTGCAGCGCAACCGTCCGTCGCTCAGGAGCCTTCTGGAAAGGCCGCGGCCGCGGATGATGGCCAGCTCGCCTTCAACAACGCCTGCCGAACCTGCCACACCCTCAGAGAAGGCGACAATCGGCTCGGGCCCACTCTGCACGGGATCGTCGGTCGCAAGGCAGGATCGCTCCCGAACTTCGCCTATTCGAGCGCCATGAAAGACGCTGGCCTGCTGTGGGACAAGGCCACGCTTGATCGCTTCATCGCCAACCCAGATCAGGTGGTGTCCGGGCACAAAATGCGGCCCTATGGCGGCATCGCCTCGGCAGTCGATCGCGCAAAGATTATTGCCTTCCTGGAGATGCGCAGTCGCGATTGACCTGTAAGACTGCAGCGTGATCGCGATGGACGCGCGTATTGTCTTGGCATGCCAAAACCAAGGATCGCACGCTCGTGCGAGGATCTTTCGCTCCGCTTCACCGGTCTGATGCGTTGCGCGGCGCTCACTATCGGCAGCCGATTTAGAACTGCAGCCGACCCTCTGCGCTTGCGAGCAAGTTTTCAATTGTCATTGGCGGAAACGAAGGGCCGGTCCAAGTACAATCTCAGGCCCACCGGGAATGGTTCCGCCATGAAAACCTCACGCTGGAGCGTAGGCGCTGGCGGCCTTGGCGGCTGGACATCAATCGTTCCAGATATCCGCGCCGGCAGCGTCAAGGCTTTTGTATCTCCACCCTCACGCTTTGGCCGCTGGCACCGGATTTTGCCGATCGACGACACGGTATCGGGCTTTGCGGCGCTGGCATTTTTCCGGCGTTGCGATGCGCATCGGCACGCCCGCGGAGATCTGCGACAGCATCGGAGGCCCGCGTCAAAACCGCTTACAAGGACCCGGTGCCAATCCAGCGAATGACCCCACTTGGCCGAAGTCGTTGGTTTCGCAGCCGAGGAGTTCGGCGAATTCACCACCGCCAAGCGAGAAAAATGGGAAAACTGATCACCGACCTCAAAATCCGTGTCGGCGACTAGCCTCGAACTGAGCCTCCGTTTGCGGCGTGAATCCCGCTTGTCCCCGCGCAGGCATACGCCAGCCAAGCCCTTTATGGCACGCCGCGCCGCTCGTGGCCTAGCGGGCCTGATTGGGAATATTTTTTCCGCCTTTGTTCCCGCGCCAAGCTCAATCTGAACGGGACATTGGCCTTGGGAGGCGGGCTCCGGGTGCCGCCGGTGACCCAAACGAATGGCGAGCTGGCGCGGGCCCACCAATTGAGCCCTTGACCGCGCGTTCGTCAGGCATCACGGATCGATAGGGCTGATTGGCGTTTTCTGCTCGAAGCTGGACCGTCACGCTCGTCGACATGGCTAGACCTAGACCGGCCTTTCTATCTATACCTCACAATTGGAAAAGCGATCTGCTGGCACCCCGGGGCACGGACACAAGATGCGAACTGGCGGAATTGGAGCTGACCTCGCCTGGCTGAGACCCGCGCTTTTCACACAGAAAGGACCGATTCTCGTAGGCGTGGCATACTACCTGGGGGCGGAAGCTGCATTTCTAATTGGGACGCTGTCGGACCAGATCTTTGCACCGTTTTGGCCTCCCAACGCGATTCTGTTTTGTGCCCTGGTCTTTGTGCCGTATCGGCGATGGCCGAATTACATTGCGGCCGTGCTACCGGCCCATGTTATCGCCGAGCTTAGTATAGGTATGGATTGGACGCAGCTGTTCGTCGCCTTTGCGACGAACAGCATGGTTGCTTTGTTGTGCGCACTCGGCCTGCGCTGGTTGCTGGGAACACCACCTTACTTCAACAGTCTACAACGGGCGGTGAGCTATGCGCTCATCACGGCGGTTTGCGCTCCCGGCGTTTCGGCCCTGGGCGGCGCGTTTGTGCGCATTACCGGCGGGGGCAGTCTCGAAAACTATTGGCGGTTCTGGACGGAATGGTACGTCGCCAACGCCCTGGCGAGCCTACACGCTCGGCGCGATGCTGCTGACGTGGATAGGGAATGATCATCGCTGGTCGGATTTCGACTCCCGATCGCGGCGCGTTGAGGCGTCGTTTCTCCTCGCCGGCCTGGGGATCGCTTGCACCATTGCCTTCTGGGCCCACCCTCTTGCCAAGACCTGCTATGTGCCAACCTTACTCTACTTGCCTTTGCCGCTTGTTGTCTGGGCGGCCGTCCGTTTTCAAGCGATAGGTGCGAGCGCAGCCATATTTGTAATCACCGTGGGGTCGATCGCGAGCACCCTGCAGGGCCTCTACCGTCTTCGCCGGCTCCGATGTTGAGGAAAATGTTCTCGCGCTGCAGCTTTTTTGCTGGTCGTATCGGGTTCAACCCTTTTGCTTGGGGCAGCAACCGACGAATTGCGAGCAGCCGAACGAACGACGGCACGCCTAGCACGCTGTGTTCTCGGTGCGCAGGACGCCGAACGGCGGCATGTCGCCAAACGCTTACTTGACGACATTTGTCAGAGGCTCGCTGCGGCGACGTGGGTGAGCAACCAGCAGCCTGCTCCTACCGCGCTCGAGGAGATGGTTCAGAAGTCGATTCGTGATCTCAGGGAGCTGTCATATCTGCTCCATCCCCCATGCTCGAGGACGCAGGGTTGGAGACGGCGCTCCGCACGCGCCTGGAAAGCTATGCCGATTGTACCGGGATTGCAGTCACACTCGACGCGTCGGGGTTAGGAAGGTTGCCCGCCGATCTCGAACTCACAATCTTTCGGGTTGTCGAGGAGGCATTGGCAAACGTCAAACAGCATTCGGGAAGCGTCACGGCACACGTCGGCGTGCAACGCAGCTCGGCTGGTAGAGAGGTTGTCACGGTCTCAATAGAGGACACCGGTACAGGTATGCCGTGGATGGTCAATGTCGGCGCACAAATTCAAAGGCTGACGACCACGACAGCTGGCTGGGGGCTGGGGTTGGCACGCATGCGCGAGCGCGTACATCGCATGGGGGACGCTCGAGATCACTTCTGCGAGACGCAGAACGACTGTGCGCGCTTCAATTCCGATTAGGCAGGAAGAAGTTCATTCCGTCATATGAATGGGCAGCGCTGAAGCTGAATGAGCGCTGAAGCGGCCCTCAGCTCCGCAGTGCTGGGGCATCGCCATGGCGACGGCGGCCGCACCCCTTTCCGGATTCCCGACGCCCGTATTGGTGGGCCCTGTGCGTTATGGCGTGAAACTTTCCCGACGTTGCCAGCTCTGGCATGACTGGCCTAACGGGCGGCGGATCCCGCCCTCGAAAATACATAGTTAAGACCCGGCCTTATGGCAGCTTCTGTGGAGTGCACCTGGGCGCCGACACAAGAACACTCACCAACAGGCGAGAACCCCACTGCGAGGATATGGCATGATGCGATTGCTGGCTTTCGTGTTCTCCGCGACCCTTTTCTCTTTTGTCTTGGTACAGGAGGCATCGGCGCTTCGACGCGGCGGCATCCACGTCGGCGGGGAGGCTTGCGAGGCTTTTCGGGCGGAGCTCTATCGCGGCGGCTTACGCGCCAGGAATTTTAGCGGCTATCGTGCCGCCGCATGGGGAGGCCGACGTTCCTGGCGCGGTGCTCGGCGTTGGTATGGGTACGGGGCCGGCGTCGCGGCATTAGCTGGAGCCTATTCTTACAACGACCCGTACTACGACGATGCCTACGACAGTTATTCCTCTTACAGTCCGACCTACGGTTACACCGGCGCGTACTCGGGCTCTTACGGCTACTCCAGCGGCACGTACGGTTATTCCAGCGCCGCGGCAGCGGAGGCTGATGCCGGAGGTCCGGGCACGTGTGGCACCTATCACTACTGGAAGGACGGCCGTTGCGTCGACGCTCGGGGGAAGTAAGTGCGTGTCTTGATAGCTTCACGGCGCGCGTGCTTATGCCGTCAGCAATGCGTGCGCGCCTGTTTGCCCTAGCTTCGGTCGATCCATAGCAGTTTCCACGCGCGGTGGACCTACCTGCCACGGTGCATTGACCTTCGATCCCACTAGGCGGCAGGCTGAGACCACGGATCGTGGTCCCGGCCATGCCGCATGGTCTCTAGAGGATCGAATATTGCGCGCGCTCGCGTTTGGCGAGCTTCGCCAACGCACCTCGCCGGCGATCAGCTTTTTAAAGTGCGAGGTCTGCTGATGGGCCGCGAACGCAGCTTCATCCTGGAAGACCTCATAGAAGAAGAACTTGGAAGGTTCGGAGCGCGACCGATGGATTACGAAGCTCTCTACGCCCGTCTCTTTCCGGGCTTCGGGCGCGAAGCGGGATAGAATCGCCGCCACCGACTCTTCCTCTCCCGGAAGGACTTCCCAGAACGCCGTCACAACAAATTGGTCTTTCGGTTTGTTCGTGCTCGTCATCATCTGACTCCTGGGTAAGGGCTGCACTCTCAGATCTCCTCCCGCACTATCGATCCGTCTTGCACGTGGATCGGGAGGGCCTGTGATCCGTCACGCTAACAGGAGGCCAGCACAGATGCTTCGATGGATACCGAACTAACCCTGGCCGATCCGATCGGCGGCGTCTTCGAATTGGAACGTGCTCGCACGTGCGATCGCCAAGAGTGGCGAATCGAACATCACCTAGCCGAACATCAATTGGAGGAAGATCGAACACGCATGAGACAGTTGTCCTCGCCTGGGGGTTATGCCACCCACAACGAGCTCGTCGCGACCCACGCCGCATCCAAACTCTCGTTAGGTTAGGCGCAGCATTGGCGGTGATCGGTATTTGCCCCACTTGGTGTCGCCTCCGTCGGGGCGGCGCATGCTTCGGACCAGACCGAGAAATTGACCAGGCGGTATCCCATGCGCACGTCGCCGAGCGTATTTGCTCGCCCAATCGGACGGGCAATCAAAGCAGCCACCTCCAGCGCGTGGGGAGCAGGGCGCTTGGCCAGTATCCCAGGGATATGCGTGATCCCGAGGATATGCGGGCCCACACGCCGGCATGGTACGAAGATTGCAGCAAAGGCTGGGATGCCAAGACGCACATGAGTAAAAACTATGAGCGCACCTGTCGCCGCATGGCGCATGAGCGCATCAATTGTTGAGTAACGATGCGAAGAAGAGCAGGGCACATGCAAAATAAAAATCAATAAGTGGATCGGTCGCACCACTCATAAGACCGCTCACTATTGGAAGCGAAACGTCGACGCTTTACAAAGCGCCTTGCTGATAGCCATACACGAGCCGGAGAGGGGGTCGATCTACCCTCATGCGCAGGGAACGCTCGAGGATGCACGACCGCCCCCAAGGAAAACGACACGCTTGAAGGACATCCCTCATCGCGTAAGCGCTCGCCAATCGGCGTCTCCAGATCTGGCATCCTATATCGCCGGAATGCGGGTTTGACCCAATCTTCTTGTGGCTGCGGCGGGGCTCAGTCTCTGGGCGGACCAGACCAGCCTTCGGCTAGGAACGAAGGTAACCGATCCGGGGTCTTGAGCATGACATCGAACTCGACGTCGTTTGCACTGACATCACTGGTCTGCGGGTCGTCGTCTGCTGCATCTCATTGGCCTACGCGCAATCTCGGCAGACAGCCCCGCAGAGCCCCTCCCAACTTCCGCAGGCACAGAACGACGCTACCCGATGAGCTCGCTCGCGGGATGATCCAAGCTCTCAGCGCCCCCGCTGAATTCAAACGGCGGGAAGAAGGACCTCCTCTTCGGATGCCTGCCGATCAGATCGAAGCCGCGAAAAAGATCCGCAATCGGCAAAGCGTGCCGCCCGCTCGAACGCCTAAAGGCCGAGCCTTTACGGCGGCGAGCACGGCGGCAGGCTTGGTCCGCTTCGGGCAAACCATCGCCTTTCGGATCTGCTCGATGTCCAATTTCCAATAGGTGGTTTTCGGCCATTTTGACGCCGCTGCTAAGATGCAGCGCCGCGGACCTGATATCCAGACGGGCGATAGTAGTGAAAAGATGCACCATGCGAGCCCTGCTCTGCAGCCTTCTCTGGGGCAGCGCTTTGGTTGCACTTGCCTCCACTAGCGAAACGGCCACCCAAAGCATCGTCGCCCGAGCGGGTATTATTACAATTCGCCGACAAACGACGTCAGAGCGTCAGCTGCGCAATCAGCGGGCATATGAACGCGGCGAATATTACGAACACGACTCGAACGCTCTGCCATTCGGTGGCCGGGCTTAGTGGGAACAAAAAATGTGCGAGGGTGCCGACGAACGCTGAACCAATCCGTTCCCGAGAAGCGAAGGTCGAAGGTAATTTCGAGGTGCGGACAAGGCTATATCTTTCGCCTGAGGCTCGCCTCGCCGCATGCATTTTTGATTTGGGCCATTCCGCGGTGGCTCTGTCAAAGTTTCCAATCGGCTATTGCGTGCAACCTATGACTTTGCCGGGCACGACAATCCGGATCGAGTTGGCGAAGCCCCCTTTTGCTTTGACGAGGCATCTTGCGCGGTGCCCTATGCCACAGATCCCAAATGGCGCGCAGCAATGCAATTCGCTGCATTTTTTGAGCCTGTTCCAACCCAAAGACGCTATGCCGGGCACCACTTTGACCGCCCGACGTGGGGGAACCGTCACCCGGCAGGCTCGTTACCGGTGAAGGACCGCGGTCGGTCCAATGGTTAGAACCGATTGTCAAACGACTTCGAGTTCGGGGGAGATCACGTCAGCGAAATCGCACAAAGGAGCTATGTCATGGCCAGTTCGACCGAGCTTGCGAACATCCCTGGAATTACCAAGGAAATGCGGGAGGGCATCGTCGCTGCTTTCGACGCGTTGTCGAACTGGAGAGACGAAATCGAGACCGCCAACGAGCGCTGCTTAGGCAAGGTGCTGGATCAAACATCGGCGGTCGCGCGTTCGATGGGATGGCCCGACCAGGCAATCAGAACAGCGCGCGAGTATTTGGAAAATACCTCCAAGATGCAGGTAGATATGATCGATCAGATCATGGACGGGTGGAAGCAACAGCTCAAGTCAGCGAACGCGCCGATGGCCATCCCGCGCAGCTTTACCGCTCAAGCGTCCAAGCTTTCGGGGTCGCCCACGGGAATGCCGGAATTTAGTCCCTTTGCCCCATGGGCGTTCTGGTTGCAAGCGGCCGAGATGTGGCAGCGTACCTGGATGCCGGACGCGAGTTCACGCCGGGAGTTCCGCTCACACTAGCCGGGATCTCCGCAAACATCGGGGTTGGTTGCTGCCTCGTAAGCACGATCACGGCCTCCGCGAGCCCTATCGTGCATCGGCGTTCTGAGAGGGGAGACCGTCGCCAACCCCACCTCTGGCCCAACCCCTCGGCGTCAGTAGGAGGTCAAGACCGAAGGCGCCAAAGGAATATCCCCAGTTTGGGCCTGGATGGTAAGGGGGCGGTGGTGGGTTTGCGCAGACGCAATCAGCATTGAGCCGACCCGTTTGCCGACCGGCTCGGTGAACGGTTCCTAGCAAGGTAATGGTATCACCCGATTGCTTGTACGGGCCTTGGTGACCAGCTCGCACGCAAGGAAAACCCCTTACGCATGGAGGTAACCATGTACCGGGCTGTTACTATTGCACTAGCTAGCACACTATTGATCCTTGCTCCCAATGCCGTACTTGCTCGAGGGGCGGTGGCCATGGTGGCGGAGGCTTCGGTGGAGGCCACGGCGGATTTTCCGGGGATTTTCGAGCGGGCACTCCGGGCGGATTTTCAGCCCCGTTCAGACGGGTCCGGTCGGATCCGAGCGATGCCTGGTGCCTGGCACGGCGCCCACGTCAATAGACACGTGGTGGCTCACCGGTTCCAACGGCGCAGGGTCTTCGTTGGCGGCTTCGGTGACTATTACTACTGTTACCCGGTCTGGAATGGCTACGCTTGGGTAAATTCCTGCAACTACGACTACTGATAACAGACCCAGACCAGATGCACCGTCGCCGGGCGTGGTGAAGGGCGCAAGACGGATAAAACGCTCGCGGGTGAGATGATGCCCGCTGTGCCCCGTTCCCGCTGCGCCCATGTTAGAGAAAGCTTGCAACAAGACGGCGAGCCAGAGACCTGGTGCATCGCGGCCCTAGCGCACCCTTGACGTGAAGGGGCCTTCGAAAGGAGGCCCCTTCTATCAATCGCAGTTACTTTACCCGTCTAGGCCGGCGACGGCCCAGCAATGGCCTTGACCTCAAGATACTCCTCAAGGCCGAATTTGCCCCACTCACGGCCGTTGCCCGATTGTTTGTAGCCGCCGAAGGGTGCGCTGCGTTCATTGGGAACGCCGTTGAGGTTGATGTTGCCCGCGCGGAGTTCACCGGCAACCTTACGCGCACGCTCGATATTTCCCGACCAAACGTAGCCGGCGAGTCCATAGGGCGTATCGTTGGCCATCGTCACTGCGTCGGCCTCGTCTTGGTAGCCAATTATGGACAGCACCGGGCCAAAGATCTCCTCGCGCGCGATTGTCATATCGCTGGTCACGTCGGCAAACACGGTCGGTCGGACATAAAAGCCCTTGTTCAAGCCTTCCGGACGACCAAGACCACCGGTAACAAGGGTCGCGCCTTCGTCGATACCTTTCTTGATGAGGCCTTGAATCTTGTCCCACTGGACCTTGTTGACAACGGGACCCATTGTCGTGGCCTCGCCCTTCGGATCGCCGGGCTTGGCCTTCTGCGCGACCGATTTGGCGATGGCGACCACCTCCTGCATCTTCGCCTGCGGCACCATCATCCGCGTTGGAGCATTGCACGACTGTCCCGAATTGTTGAAACAATGGGCGATACCACCGGCAACAGCCTTCTGCAGGTCGGCATCATCGAGGATGATATTTGGCGACTTGCCGCCGAGTTCCTGGGTGACGCGTTTGACGGTCGGAGCCGCCCGCTGGGCGACGTCGATACCGGCCCGGGTTGATCCAGTAAAGGAGATCATGTCGATGCCGGGATGCTCACTCATCGCTGCGCCGACCTCTGGGCCAAGGCCATTAATGAGGTTGAACACGCCGGCGGGGACGCCGGCTTCATGCAATATTTCAGCAAAGATCAACGCCGACGTGGGCGTGTATTCCGATGGTTTCAAGAGCATCGTGCAGCCAGCCGCGATTGCGGGAGCCACCTTGCATGCGATCTGATTCAGCGGCCAATTCCACGGCGTGATCATGCCGATGACGCCGACGGGCTCACGCACCACAGTTGCCGAGCCAAGCGACTCTTCAAACTTATAGGTCTTGAGCACATCGATCGCCGTCATGATGTGGCCAAGACCAGCACCCGCCTGCGCCCGCTCCGCAAGCGCCATAGGCGCTCCCATTTCATCCGAGATGGCGGCTCCGATCTCTTTGATGCGCTTCTTGTAGGCATCCACGATACGCGTGAGGAGTGCTAAGCGCTCGTCTTTGCTGGTGCGCGAAAAGATCGGGAATGCCCGCCGGGCAGCAGCAACAGCCTGATCCACATCGTCCTTAGAACCGAGTGCGATCTCATACATCGCCTCCTCTGTCGCCGGGTTGACCACCGAGCGGGTTTTCTTGCCGATCGGATTGACCCAAGCACCATCAATGTAAAACTTCATGTGATTGACCATGATGCGACCTTTCATAACGCGATGAGGCAAGACGCTATCCAATTCAAGCAGGAACGCCCGCACAGCGCCAGCGTGCCAAGCCGCCGAGCTTGCGCGACATTTGAGCCGTCGCGTCCCCTGTCGAGCGCGAACACTACCCCGAAACCGTCGGTTTCTACAGCCTCAGCGCAGGGCTGTTCGTCAACACAGCTCGGCTGGCAGTGGCCTGCTAGGCCTCGAGTAATGGCCGGCGCCCCCGATCTCCGATTTGCCCCGCTCCTCATAACGTGTTGCTGATCTGCTTGAACGACAATTCTCCCACCATCCCAAGATCGTCGTCGATGATGATCACTCCGCCGCTGGGAGCAGCACCTTTGCGAATATCGAGCGCCGCGATATCTCGCCCGCGCCACTCGGCTTCCTTTACGGCTTCGTCGATATGGGCGAGCTCGATACCCTGCCGGTCCAGGATGGTTGCTTGATCCCATCCGATGCGAAAAAAATGCGAGGCATTCGCAGAGACCTCAGCCAACATAGTAAGTTGCGACGGCACCTCCACCTTACGCACGCCATCTTCAGGAAGCTGATTGCGATCGCGCTTGCGTCTGCCTCTGTAGGTGTGCGTAGCTACCCCTCCTTTTTGCGATCGAGCGGCCGCTAACCAAACTGAACGCAAAACATTGCGCCCCCGAGCGACGATTCTCCAACCTTAATGGAGCCGCCGTGCAGCTCCACGGCCTGGCGAACAATCGCCAGGCCGAGACCAACGCCCCCTGTCGTGCCGTTTCCTTTGCGGAAGGGACGAAACAAGTCTTCCGTCCTGCCGGGCGAAAATCCGGGCCCGCCATCTTCCACTGTGGCGCGCCGACCCGGTCCGGCGATGACCCGTATCGCGGTCCCCGCCGGGGTGTGTTTGACAGCATTCTCCACTAGATTTACCAAAGCCTCGCGCACCGCCACGGGGTCGCCGTGCAGGTTGCCCGGCTCGCGCGCGAGCATTTGAATAGAATGCTGTTGTGTTTCCGCCCAGGTGCGAAGTCCTCGCACTGCATCTTCCGCCACGGCCCCAATGTTGAAGTCGACAAAATCGGGCGACTCGATTGCTTGTAGGCGCACCAGGGTTAGGAGCCGATCGACGGTCTCCGACAAATTGGCGACGTCCTTTTCGATGTCTCTTGCCCGTTCACCCTCGATCTTATCAAGCTCGATTAGGATGGCGGCAAGCGGTGTTCGCAGCTGATGCGCCGCGCTCGCCATGAAAATCTGCTTGGAGTGGATGAGGACACCGACCCTCTCAAGCAGCCGGTTTATCGCCGCGGCAAAGGCTTCCGCTTCGCGGGAATGTCGCTGAGCTCCAAACGTTGCGTCGGATACCCGGGATCGATCGCTTCCGCCTGTCGGGCCGCGCGGGCCAGAAAATTCAGGGCGCGGCGCACCGCGAATAGCGTAACGATGGGTATCAGGAACGCGAATGGGAGGATTGGCAGCCAAAAGTCCTCCAAGCTCTCGTAGGCTACCACGCGCCAATGCACACCCGCCGGGTCGCCCAGTGTGGCGATCTCGATCAACACCTCCTCGGCGCCGACGCGAAAGCGACGACCCCCGGCAAAATAGAACCGATCCGTGTCGTGGAGTTTCCGAAACCAGAAACCCGGCATGGCCGCCCCACTCGTAGAGCGGTAGGGCGATACCCTTTCGAATAGAGATGGTTGCTCCGCCGCGATCACGCGGCCAGCGCTATCCAGCACGCGAAAGGCGTAGTGGGCGCGATCGGCATTGCGGTAGTAGGCAAGGCCTTTCGGGAGCGTGAAGGAAAGTCCGGCCGGTCCAGCAGACAAGCCTTCGCGCAGCGACCGCGCTTCACGTCTGACGTGAGCTAAAGATAGGTCTTCGTAGTCGAAATAGTTGTGACCGAGGACCACCGTCAATTGCGCAATGCTCGTGATCAATGCAATCACGCCGACCTGAACGGAGATGCGCCTGGCGAGGCTTGGGTGCTCGCCGTACGGCCCGTTGTTCATGAGTGGACTTCCTTTAAAACGTAGCCGACACCCCTCACGGTCTCGATCGTGACGCTACTCGACTTGTCATCGAGGGCCTTCCGCAGGCGATAGACGATCACTTCGATGGCGTTACCGGATAACGTGCGTTCGAAATCCGACAATGCGGCTTCAATCACTGATTTCGCAACCACGCTTCCCGCCCGGCGCATGAGCAAGGTCAACAATCGGCGTTCTCGCAAGCGCAAATCGAGCACTTGATCATTAACGCGCGCCTCACCAGTATCTGCGTCTACCTTGAGCGAACCCACTTGCATAACAGGCGTGCGCAGCGCGCGCGGGCGCCGCAAAAGCGCGCGAATGCGGGCCAACAATTCCGCCTGGTGAAACGGCTTGACCAAGTAGTCATCGGCGCCGCCTTCGAGACCGCTTACCCGCGCATCAATCGTGGCCTGTGCGGTAATAACGAGAATCGGTGCCTCACAGCCGGCGGCACGCAGCTCCCGAATGAGTGCAAGGCCCTCGCCGTCCGGAAGACCAAGGTCGATGATGAACAGATCGTAACCAACCAGTGCCAGAGCACTGCGAAAAGTCGCTGCCGTTCCGACGGCATCGACGAGGTATTCGTTTGTGCGCAGGCTATCGCTGACGACGGCCTGTAGGCGCGCGTTGTCTTCGAGGAGCAGCAAGCGCATGGCCGGGGCCTCCTTGCGTGGAACCGGCACCATAGGGCAGGCGCAGCAATCCTGATCCGATCGTTGCGAAGGCAAAGACAGCTTCCTGTAAGCAACTAATGCAAGGGCTAGCACGGGTGAGCGAACGTTTGGACCGCTCTGCCCAGAGAAGCAATAAGACAAAGAGCGGACGAGTAGGGATTGCAACGGCACCTGGAATCTACGCCCGGTCGGGACCATTTGTACACCTGGCTGCACCTGCGGGCCCGTGTTCTTGCGCCAATGGTTTTTGCCTGGCTAGCAGCTACCGCATGGATGCGGCCGCTGGCCCTGCCGGACGAAGGTCGCTACGTCGGCGTAGCATGGGAAATGGTGCGATCGGGCAACTGGCTTGTACCGACGCTTGATACGTTGCCTTTCTTTCACAAACCACCGCTTTTCTACTGGCTCAGCGCCGGTGCCATCACAACGTTTGGCAACCACGAATGGGCCGCGCGACTGCCATCACTCCTTGCAGCAACCGCGGCCGTGATAGGACTTTTCAACTTTCTGCGGCGATGGGCGGGCCAGGCTACCGCCCTCACCGCGCTTTTTGTCATTGTTACGATGCCCTACTTTTCGTGGCGGCACAGTTCGCAAACCTCGACATGCTGGTCGCGGCCTGCATAACGGGCACAATTCTTTGCGCCGCCGACGTAGTGCTCGCGTTACGTCATCGGCGACGTTCGCGAGCACTGACACTTGTCGGAGCATACCTGTTCGCGGCGCTCGGCGTGCTTGCCAAAGGACTGATCGCGATCGTAATCCCGGCGCTTGTCGTCAGCCTCTGGCTCGTCTCGATGCGCAATACACGCTTGATCGTGCGTCTAATCTCATGGCCGGGAATACTGCTTTTTGCAACGATTGCGATACCCTGGTTCGCGCTGATGGAAATGTGGTATTCAGACTTCCTCGATTATTTCTTTATCCATCATCATATGCAGCGCTTTCTATCGTCAGACTTCAATGGCAAGCAGCCATATTGGTTTTATGTACCGCTGTTTTTTGCCGTGACACTTCCTTGGTCCGCATCCCTTCCATGGGCTTTCCGCAAAGCAGGCGAAGACGGGATTGGTCCCGATCTGCACCGGCTGCTGTGGATTTGGCTGGCCGCGACACTTGCCTTCTTCTCGATTCCAAGTTCGAAGCTCGTGGGCTATGTGCTCCCCGCTGCCCCAGCGCTCGCTGTCTTGGTCGCACTGGCGATCGTAAATCACGCTGGCACCTGGATTGGCAGCCGTAGCAACGTCGTTGCGAACGCGGTAATAGCCGCCGCTGTTGGCCTGGTTGGTGTGTGCGGTTATGCGCTCTATGATCGCAAGGGCATTGTGCAGATGGCGGCCGCGGTTCGCCCAGAGGTGCGCCCGGGCGATCGGCTGCTAGCCATCTCGCAATACCCGTTTAGCTTGTCGTTTTACTTGCGCTCCGAGCAACCCATAACTGTGATTGAGGACTGGAAGGCGCCGTCGGTGCAGTTGCGGGACAACTGGCGCAAAGAGCTATACGATGCCGGCAAATTCGATGTAGAGCGCGCGAACCACCTTTTGCTTGCGCCGTCGCAACTTTCGGAAGCCCTGTGTGCGGGCAGGACCTGGGTGTTTGGAAGCGCAAAGGACTTCGACAGTCTTCCCGGCCTGCACCCAATCTTCCGCAATAGCACGAACGTGGTGTGGTTCTCCGGGCCGACCGACCTGAGTTGCCCGCCCCGGAACAATTAGTGGCCGAGCAACGACGGAACAGTTGCTGTCGCACTGGTCGGCAGGCATCAGGGCTCAAGAAGCTTTCACGCATCGAAAAATGATCAGCGAATGGTTGCGGTGGCCGCATCCCATCATCATGCGCAGGGAAACGTCCCGGATGAGGGTAAGCAGAGTATCAGGGCTTGAACCTTCGTATGCCGGCGAGGAACGCCGCATCGTGCGACCCAGCGGGTCGTTCAGCTGAATTCACGGCTCAGCCCAAGACTCACGTTCACCGCGCCTGTTTGGTAAGTTCTTGGTGCGCAGTCGGATTGGGAATAGATTTCCCAAGTCGCTGTCGGACGCGGCCAACCGCCAATCACAAACGGCTACTGCTGCCTAGCTAGGCAACACCAGGGCACAAGAAAATGAATGAAATCCGCAAATTTGAGCCGACGGGGGAAGGGATCCCCTCCTCTTGCTTACCGAAGAAGTGCGGGAGTTGCGGCGGGAACAGCAAATTCTGCGGGACCAAGCGCGGAAAGCGTCTGACAGGCTCAAGCTCGTGAGCAGGGCCGCGCTTGCTGGCTGCATTCTGCTGTCACTGGAAATCGTCTTAGACATTGTGACGAATGTGCTGCATGCGACACCCTAACAAACGACGGCGTTCCACGTTGTTTAAAAGAACGCGGGGTCTCGAGCCCTTCGAGCTGCAAGTCGGAGCCATTCCCTGACACGCTACGTGGCGCTAAGCCTTGCCAGGGGTGTCGCGGATGCATGGGTGCAACACCAGCAAGACACGCGACATGTCCCGGCTTAGTCGAATATCGTAAAACGCCCGGCGCGAGGTTGGTTGGATCCTTCGGTCCCGCATGCAACGAGGCGGGCTTCTAAGGAAGCCCCAGTGCCAAGCCATATTCCCATGCCGTCTTATCTAGAGCGCACTGCCTCAGGACGCCCGGAAAGTCTACGGAGGCGCGATCAATGATCCCGCCTCCGTAGGTTTTCATCCCCAGTAAGGTGCTACATTGTAGTGCTTGTAGGTCTGGGTCTCCCAAGTGCGGTCTGCCCAGGAGTCATCGCTGAAGGCAGGTGCATCCTGGAGCTGCTGCTCCGTGATGCCAGTGACATAGCCACCCAGCTTCGGATCGTATTTGAGAGCCGCCCAAGGGATCGGGTAATGGCTGTGCCCGAGGCCGATGAACCCGCCGAAGCTCATTACGGCGTAAGTGACCCGACCGGAGATCTTGTCGATCATGAGATGGTCAATGTCGCCGATCTTGCTGCCTTTCATGTCGTATACGTTGGTACCTTCAACATCTTCGCTCGAGATGAGCTGATGATTGGGATGCACCGTACTTGTGGCCATAATCCGTTTCCTTCGTCGTCAGCAAATGTTCACTCCGTAAACCACTGAAATCCTGTCCTGTTCCCGGCCGCGTGAGTCTCACGAAATGAAACGGGAGTTCCTGACGACATCGACGGGGTCAGCCGTTGCGCTCTCGACATCGCTGCGGGGCGGCAATCGTCGGCAAGGCCACCAGACCCTCGCAAGACCACACTTTCGTTAAGCCGTTCCGAGCCGCGGGGCCAGGGCCGCTCTTTGTGCGCGCAATGGAATGAGAGCGCCGGCTCTAGCTGAGCCACAACCGCTTGCCGTCCTTCGTGCATTCCAACTTGCGTGACTTCGCCAAGCTTTTCCCCATCGGAGCTATAGAATTGACCACCCGTCTGCTGGGCCGTCGCCGGTAGGGAGCCATGTCGACTGCGATTCGTCGTCAGCGTTGACTTAAGCAATGGCGATTTGCTGCTCGCGAAACCTGGAACCAAACGTTCCCTCATCCAGGGGATCAGTTGCTTAAGGGCTGGCCGCCAAGTCGCAGGCAATGACATTCGCCTGGCCGCGCGATCCCGTGCAAAGCGTGCTGCGACACCTACGAGCCGGGTGCGATGGGTTGCCTCGTAGCCCCGTAGCAAAAATGCGTGGTTAGGGGTGCGTCAGGGACTTGAGACGATAAAGCGGCCGTTGGTTCGCATAGATATTAACCGTGCTGCATGGCCGGATCTGTCAGAACACTGAAGGGGGCCACGCCCTGGTGCCTCCCCAGCACGGGGCAGCGCGCGGTTGCGGGGTCAGGCCTTACCACGCGCTGGGCGGGTTCAAACAAACGCCGCCTGGTCGCTCATCCCCGTTTGGAGGGAGACTTGGGTTGCCACCGAAAGGGCCACCATCGCTGGGCGCTTCTACCGACGGGATGTCGGGCGCGACGGAGCGCGAGGCGCTACCAGGGAGTGGATCGAGCGGTTCCGGAGCGTAACAAAAATCTGTCAGCGGATGCCTCCGTTGCCCCCTGATGCAACCGACATCCTGGCTACGCTCCAACTCAACGACACGCTCCTACTCCATCGACGCCTCCGCCACCCTGGCGAAGGCCGGGAGCGTCACGGGATCGTTGTCCAGCCGTCCTCGTTGTTGCTGGCAGCACGGCGCCACCACGGATGGCCAGCGGCCGGCGGCTTCCTGTAGTTCTCCTCCGCCAAAGCTATAAGAACCTTGCTTACTCGTTCTTGTCTTGCGTTCGAGCAGCATCGCTTGGCAAAGAGAGATAAAGCCGCGCGTTGGCGTTCGTTGCCAACTGGCGCAAGGTTGCAAGTTCTTCGAGGCGCAATAGAGCCGGGTGTTCGGCATAGGCAGCCGCATTGCTGCGACGGCGTTCAAGTGCGAGGTCTCAGCGGTAACGGCCGTTTCCGTGGCAGTTGCCCGCGCGGTCGCCTCTCTGTCGGATGGTCTCTGCCGCCGCGGCTGTCTGTAACCGAGCCGCTTCGGCTTTTGATTCCGCTTCTATCCGCTGCACCTCGGCCTTTGTCCGTGCTTCGACGAGCTGGGCTTGGCTCTGGCGCTCCGCCGCCAACACCCGGTTCATCACTTCCTGTACGTTTCCTGGAAACGATAAATCCCACACATCTGCGCGAGCGATGTTCACCCCATAGCCAGCCGCAATCTCCTTGACGTCCTCAAGGATTTCTGAGCTTAAACGGTTACGGTTCGTGAGGATCTCCTCGAGCGTCATGCGGGCGAGGGCCCGCCGGGCGGCAAGCTGAACATCGCTGTAAAGGCGATCTTCATAACTCTCCACCGCGTGCACAGCGGCTTTGGGATCAATCACCGCAAACTGCACCACAATGCTGACGCGCAGCGCGACGGCTTGTCGGCGGTCAGGATTTCCTGTCCCTTGATGATCAATTCGCGTGATCGCATGTCGACAAGCACAATCTCAATGACTTCCGGTTGGCCAAAACCATTGTCCAAGGCGACGTCTTGAAGACGTGGCGCCCTGCGCTGAGAATTCGCTCAAAAGCACCATCGCGGTAGAGCAGCGCACGATGCGTGTCTTTGATGATGTAATCGGTTTTTCTGGTCATGGAGCCTTCTTGGCACGGCGCTCTAAAATTTGTGGGCACGACCCCGAACCCGGCCGATATGGAGGATGGGCTGGACCAAGTTGGCAACTTGGGTCGGCGCTTGAGCCAATGCCGACCTTCACCAGTGTCAACCCTGCTCCTTGCCGGGTGGGGTCGCCCCACGCCGGGTTTTATCGGAGCAAGTCAAAGCAAGCCAATCAAAAGCGGCACCTGAGCGTCGATGTGCAACGGTCTGTTGCATGCGCGGATGTAGTGGGGGATATCGGCTGTGCGTCGCCTTGGGCAAAATTTCGCATCTTTTGTTTGGCACATCGCGTCCGACAGAAGGTTTCATCACACCACCGTCAACCGACTTCCGGGCGCAACTCCGAGGCGGAGAGCTCTCAATGAACCCGCTAAAGAAGCGGAGGTATTGTGCGCCATGGTCGGGAACCATGGCGGGACGAGGATGATAGCCGCATTCTGACGTGGTGCGGACGTGGCGAATTACGTGCACCCCAGCATCTCGCAGCCCTTACTTGATCAGTTTGTCCTGTGTTTTCGTGTCGAAGTCGCTTGCATCATGGCGTTCTTGCAATTGCTGAGCGGGATCGCCTATGGCGCGGTTGACCATCCTGCCGCGCTTAACGGCAGGCCGCTCGGCAATCGCTTTTGTCCAACGGATGACGTGAACATACTCATGCCCCTGCAGAAACTCGCCCGCGCCGTATTGTGTGCCCTGCGCCAGGCCGCCATACCAGGGCCAAATCGCCATGTCGGCGATCGAATACTCATCGCCAGCCATATATTCGCGTTCCTTGAGGTGTTTATCCAGTACATCCAGCAGGCGCTTCGCCTCCATCGCGAACCGGTTGATCGCATACTCAATTTTGACAGGCGCGTAGTGATAGAAGTGACCAAACCCTCCACCGATGTAGGGCGTACTTCCCATCTGCCAGAACAACCAGTTCAGCGTTTCGGTACGCTTGTTGAGATCGGACGGAAGGAACGCGCCAAATTTCTCTGCGAGATAGAGAAGGATCGATCCGGACTCGAACACGCGACGAGGTTTGGCACCGCTCCGATCCACCAAAGTAGGTATCTTCGAGTTCGGGTTCATTTCCACAAAGCCACTACCAAACTGCTCACCTCTGCCGATGTCGATCAGCCAGGCATCGTACTCGGCGCCGCTGTGGCCGAGTGCGAGAAGCTCTTCCAGCATCACGGTCACTTTCACGCCATTGGGCGTTGCACGCGAATATAGCTGCAGGGGTGCTTGCCGACCGGCAGCTCCGCGTCATGGGTCGGCCCGGCGATGGGGCGATTGATACCCGAGTACCGCCATTCTCCTTCCGCCCTCGGCTTTTCCCATTTCAGATCTTCGGCGGGGTGTAGTCGTCGTTGCTGCTCATCGCTCTGCATCTTTTCCTGGTGATACGGCCGAGATCCCAAAGATGCCGGACCGGTTCTGACTGTCAACAGGCGGGCCGCCCCGAATCGACCAAGGAGATGGCCCCGTGTCCGCTGTCGAGAGAACTCAATCGATATCCAACGTGCCCGACGGCCACGGTCGAGAGCACTTGGTTTACGGACGCCACACTTCAGGTTGCACCCCTGGTAAGCCGGCCCCCGACATCGCGCCACCGGAGCGCGAAGAGGACGGTTGCTCCCGCCAAACAGAGACGGTTCTGGCCCAACAAAATTCCGGGAAAGGTCGCGAACTTGAGCATTTGCGACCGTCAAATCCAGAAGCGTCCCAGACTTCGCGTGACCGTCGGTCAAGACATGCAAATCACCGTGGCGCAACCGTGTCGGCAATCGCTCATCACATGCGGCACCGGTTGAGCTACACTCCAAGCGGCTGATCGCAATCGAAACGTCAACCCGCGCCACTTGCGGAGGCAAAATCCACGGAAAGGCCCAGCGATGACCTCGGATGAACTTTGCTATCTCGACCTCGTCGAGGCCGGCCGCCGCATCCAAGCCCGCCAACTCTCCTCGTTGGAGGTGACGCAAGCGATGCTGGACCGCATCGCCCGCTTCGATCCACGGTTCAAATGCTTTGCCAAGCCCACCCCGGAGCTGGCGTTGGCCCAAGCGCGGCAAGCCGACAGCGAGATCTCCCGTGGCACTCTTCGCGGCCCCCTGCATGGCGTTCAATCTGCGGTGAAGGACCTTTGTCATACCAAGGGTATTGGGACGGCCGCCGGCATGCCCATCCACAAGGACTATCGCCCGACTCGCGACGCCACTGTCGTCAGTCGCTTGCGAGAGGCCGGCGCTGTTCTGCTGGGCAAGCTGCAGCTCACTGAAGGCGCCTTCGGCGCCCATCATCCTGCAATCGACCCCCGGTCAATCCGTGGAGCGCCCGGCATTGGACAGGTGTCTCTTCGAGCGGTTCAGGCGTCGCGACAGCAGTGGGGCTCTGCTACGCTTCGCTGGGGAGCGATACGGGTGGTTCCATCCGCTTCCCTCAACTATGAATGGCATCACCGGGCTCAAGCCGACCTGGGGACGCGTCAGCCGGGCCGGCGTATTCGCGCTAGCGGCATCCACTGGACCATATCGGGCCCATGACACGCAGCGCCGCCGATGCTGCCGCCATGCTGCGCGCCATCGCCGGCGCCGACGCAGACGATCCGACAGCGTCCCATGAACCCGTGGCGGACTACCTCGGCGTCATCGGCCAAGGCGTACGCGAAGTCCGTGTCGGCATCGATCGCGCGCTGATCGCCGCCGGAGCCGATGTGGACATGGTCCGCGCTACGGAAGAGGCTGCAAGGGCCCTCGCGGAGATCGGCGCCAGGATCCAGGAGGTTTCGTTTCCTCCCCGACGCCGTCGTGCGAGATCTGGTTACCTCTCTGCGCAGTCGAAGCGGCCGTCGCGCATGAAGCCACCTACCCGCGCGCGCTGCCGAATATGGTCCGCTTCTCGCCGGCCTGTTGGAGACGGGCCGCAGCCTTGATGGCCGCACGGTAGCCAAGATGCTGTTGCGGCGCGAGACCTTTGTAGCCGGCTGAACGCCCTTTTTAGCGGTATCGATCTGTTGATCGTGCCAGTCATGAATGTCGCCGCACCCACCCTGGCGGACCTGGCGGCGGCAGGGCGCGCGCCACCAGCTATCGAAGCCGACTCCGGTTCACCGCACCATTCGATATGAGCGGACACCCCACGCTGACGCTGCCGGGCGGCACGACCAATGATGGTCTGCCTGTCGGCTTTCAAATTGTGGGACGGCCTATGGGGGAGGCGCTCGTCCTGCGCGCCGGCCACGCGTTCCAACAATCCACCAGCTGGCACAGACGCCGGCCGCCGATATCATGAGGCCGATTCAGCTCGCCAAGAGCTCTCGCACCGCTGTCCGCAAGACGGCTTCGTCCTCCGGGTTTTGTAGCGGATTACCGGCGCGATGGCCCCAGAGCGAGAGAATCGGGAGTAGCTCCGCGTCGGGCATGAGCCGCGTCTCGGCCTCGCTGTCCGCGAGCGTGAAATAAAGATCCGTCGTCGACGGCATGATGATCGCTCGCGCCGTGATCGCGCCCCAGCGCTCTTGGCAAGTCTCCATTGTAAACCGTGTTGTCGGAAATGTCGGATTGATACCAGGTGTCGATCATCGACAAGAGGTCTTCGCCATTGCGGCGCAGGAAATTACCCTCCCAGGCGCGCACCAGATAGTCCTCTAACGATGAAAACCCTGCGCCCTTCCAGAGCTCTTGGCGATAGAACGCCTGGCTCATTGCCCACCCGGCATACACACGCGCGAAAGCGCGCAGGGCGCGCACCGGACGCTCAACAAAACGCCCGTCGCGCCAGGCGGCATCGGCCGTCAGTGTTGCGCGGATGCCTTCGAGGAACACCTTGTTGTGCGGGCTCGTGCGCGCCGACGTACACACCGCGCAGATGCGGGCGACACGGTCGGGGAACAGGGCGCCCCAGTGCAGCGCCTGCTGCCGCCCATGGACCACCCATACACGAGGGCCAGTCGTGTGACGCCGAATTTCTCGCGCAGCAGGCGCTCCTGAGCATGAATATTGTCCCAGTGCGTGAACAGAGGATGCGGCCGAGCCCAAACGGCTCGGCAAGATTGCTCGGCGAGGTCGACAGCCCATTGCCAAACTGGTTTGGGATTACAATGAAGTAGCGCTCCGGATCAAGCACCCGTCCCCGCCCAACAAGCCATTCGATATCGGTGTGATGCGCGCCATAGGACGTGGGATAGACAATGACGTTCGACTTGTCGGGGGCGAGCGTACCGTAGGTCTTGTAGAGCAAGCTGCGCCTTGGGCAGCGTCAACCCACGCTGCAAGGTCAGCGGGCCGAGTTCGAACGTCTCGTGGTCGGCCACAACGATCATCCTTCGTCTAGGGCGCAGTTTTCACAGAGTGCCGGCGGTTAACAGCCAACTCTGACCCAGCTCCCGTCTGTTTTCAACACAGGCAGCAACTCGAGGCTACGGCCGCGCTGCGGCATTGCCCCTCACCTCATTTCAATACTTCGCTCGCATCCGCTATATTGATCCTATCTGGACTGTCCCGGACTCATACCCGGGAAATGGCTTCATGGGCGGGAACTGAAATGCTCGCAGCAACCGAAGCAGCTTACGTTTTTCCCTTTGACAACAGCTACGCTCGGTTGCCCGAGCGGTTCTTTGCGCGCTTGCCGCCTACGCCCGTGGCTGCACCCCGCCTTGTCCGGCTGAATAGCGAAGCTCGCCCGACAGCTCGGGCTCGATCCCGCTAGGCTTTCTTCACCGGTGGGCGTCGCGATCCTTGCCGGCAACACGCTGCCAAAGCTCGGCGAACCGCTGGCCATGGCCTATGCCGGGCACCAGTTTGGCAACTTCGTGCCCCAGCTGGGTGACGGCCGCGCCCTTCTTCTTGGCGAGGTCGTCGGCCTCGGATGGCGTGCGCCGGGACATCCAGCTCAAGGGCTCCGGCCCCACCCGTTCTCCCGGCAACGGCGATGGCCGGGCCGCGCTCGGCCCGGTCCTGCGCGAGTACATCATCAGCGAGGCCATGCATGCCCTCGGTATCCCCACGACCCGCTCGCTCGCCGTCGTTACAACTGGCCAGACGGTCCGGCGTGAGATGCCTCTGCCCGGTGCGGTGCTCACTCGCGTCGCCTCGAGTCACATCCGCGTTGGTACCTTTCAGTTCTTTGCTGCGCGCGGGGACGTTGAGGCTGTGCGTCAGCTCGCCGACTACGTCATCGCCCGCCATTACCCGAGGCCGTCCGGCACGAGAAGCCGCTACCGAACTGCTTCTCGACCTGGTAATCGCGCGTCAGGCCGAGCTGATCGCGCAATGGCTGCTCGTCGGCTTCATTCACGGCGTCATGAATACCGACAACATGTCGATCGCTGGCGAAACCATCGACTACGGCCCCTGCGCCTTCATGGACACCTACGATCCCGAAGACGGTCTACAGCTCCATCGATAGCTTTGGGCGCTACGCTTACGGCAACCAGCCGCGCATCGCGCAATGGAACCTCGCCCGACTAGCGGAGACACTCCTGCCCCTCCTCGCTGAGGACTGAGGAAGCTGCCGTCGAAGCGGCGAATGAAGCCCTCGGCGAATTCGCGAGCCGCTTCGAGGCGGCCTACGCCGCCGGACTGCGGCGCAAGCTTGGCTTGTTCCAAGAACGACCGGACGACATTGTCTTGGCGCAGAGATCTCCTCGACCGCATGGCCCGCAACGGCGCGGACTTCACCTTGACCTTCCGACGACTATCCGACGCGGCCGTCAGCACTGACGGCTGATACGGTCGTGCGGAGCCTGTTCACCGATCCGACCGCTTACGATGACTGGGCCATCGAGATGGCGCCGGCGACTCGCCGACGATGGCGAGGGCGACCGGTGAGCGGCGGGGGCAGCAATGCGTGCGGTCAATCCCGCATTCATTCCGCGCAACCATCTCGTGGAGGAAGCGCTTTCAGCAGCGGTAAACAATGGTGATCTCTCGGCCTTCGACAATCTGCTGACAGTGCTCTCCCGCCCCTACGACGAGCAACCGGCCCATCGGCCTTACGCAGAACCGCCGCGGCCCGATCAAGTGGTGCGTCAAACATTCTGCGGCAGCTTGACCGACCGCCTTTCAGGCTAACCCTCCGTTCGGCTAAGCAGCCGGTCCCTCCCAGTCGAACATGGCTATGGATGCGCGTCCTTGGTTGCCTAGACCTTGTACCTCTGCCTGGCCGAAGTTCATTGTACCGGGTGGATGAGCACCGGAGTAGGTGAACGCGCCCTTCTCAGCCACCGACAAAGACGCCGACGGATCAAATGAACGGCTGGCGCGTCAGGAAAAGAGCGCGCCATAGCCGTCAAACGCGCAGCTGAGAATGCCGGCACTCTCGGCGTCGAGTGGAGTGGCGGACCCGCGCGCGCCGCGTCACTGTGATTGGGCTGGATCTATCCCCGCGGCTCGTAACTACCAGCGACGATGGTCCCGATAGTGACGGTGATGGTGGCGGTGGTAGCCATAGCGTGGATAAGCGTAATAGTTGTGATAGCTTGGGTAGTAATAGGAATAACGGTAGTAGGGCTCGTCATAAGGATAGTATCTGTCGAAATCATCTGAAGAGTATTCGCTATAATAGTAAGCATAGCGCCTGCGCCAGTGCGTCGTGGCGACAATCGAGCTGCCGTCTACCGCAGCTTTTGGGCCGGTCGTCACGCCGGAGATCGGTGCAGCCGCGGCGGGCATTGCCCAGAGGGCCAGCGCCAAGCAACTGACGACTGCACTGAACCAATGCTTCATTTCCATGGTTTGTCCTCCTTGGTTGGTGGCGACGCCTGTGCGCCAACCCGTCTGGTACGATGTACCTGAACAATGCGGCGATGGGCGATTCGGAAGTAATGGAGAATTGCCCCAGGGGCCGATTTCGGCGTCGCGCTCCACCAGGTGCACCATGCCGGGTCGCCCGACCCGCATGCCGGCGTAGAGCCAGACGAACAATGTGAACGTATTCATGAGTTCGAATGTAACACGGCCACGCATGGCATGCCCACCATCGATCTAGCCTCCCGGCAGGCGCGAACACTTTTGGCGGACCTGGTGGCGCCAAATGCACCGCAGCCCGCGTTATGCGCATGACACGAGATGCCGGACTAAGCCTCATCGAGCGCGCGTTATCATCTGACGCTTCGACCTAAGGTGTTAGAACGCCTTACGAAAGTAGGTGCTCGACTCTTTTTCTTTCCGTTGCAGGCGCCGAGTTTTTGTCCTTCGTCAAGCCTGTCCAGGTCCTATTGGCGTGCGGCTGGTCCGGCGAGGGTGTCGGAGATATGTTCAATCTGCAGACCGCAAAAGTGGTCGGCCTGAACACCCCGCGTCGCTGCTCTAACGGACGGAGGACCAGGTCGTGGGCGATCTCGGTGCAGCGCCATGGGGGAAGCGTGCAGGACAGCAGGCAGCGCGGCTCGGAGGCACCCTCAATCTTGTTGACCCAGATTGAGGCCGCGCACGCTGCCCGCCGGAACCTCAAGGGCATCGCCGCAATGGTCGCGGCGACCGCGCTCTTCACCTGCGGCGACGCCGCCATGAAGCTCGTCTCGACCTCGCTCGCCACCGGCGAGAACTGTCTTCCTGCGTGGCGTTTCGACGGTAACCATCGTCACCATCGCAGCATTCTGGACCGGGGCAATCTATCGGCTGAGGGACGCGCTGGTGCGCGCCATGGGCTGGCGCAGTGTCGGCGATGTCGGTAGCGCTCTATTTTCCAGGCCGCCCTCGCGCGCATGCCATTCGCCGATCTGATGGGCATCTTGCAGACGACGCCGCTCAGCCTGACAGCCGCCCTCCGCCCTGTTCCTGGGCGAACAGGTAGGAGTGGCGGCGCTGGACGGCGGTGGCCACCGGCTTTGCCGGCGCGCTGCTCGTCATCAAGCCGGGATCGAGCGCCTTCAACGCCTGGGCGCTCCTGGGCGTGCTGTCGGTGCTGTGCGGTACACTACGCGACGTCTCCACGCGGCGCCTCGACGTGGCGCTGTCGCCACTGCTGATTATGATGCTCTCCCAGCTGGTGGTGGCGTCCGCCGGGCTCCTCTGCTTGGTGTTCGAGGCCTGGAAGGTGCCGAGTGTGGGCGAGCTGTTTGCCCTCGTCTTTGCCTCGGTGTTCTCTACTCCTCGGCCATCTGTGCGTGATCTACTCGCTGCGCTCGGGGAGATGGCCGCCGTGGCTCCCTTCCGCTACGCCGGCATAGTCTGGGCCATCCTGCTCGGCTTCCTGATCTGGAAGGAGTTGCCCGATACTCTGTCGCTTGGCGGCATCTCGATTCTGGTGTCGGCCGGGCTCTACACCTTCTACCGAGAGCAGCAATTACGGCGGCGCGCCCCAGCGCTCTAGCCCGAGCCGGGTTTGGGTTGCCGCAGTCCCCTCAGCCGGTGGCGATCGGCACGAGGTTTCAATCGCCGGTGAGGGGTTCGCCTGTAGCTTCGCGATGTGAATTTCGACCTCGCCGTGATCGGCAAGCCGCAACCTTGACCACCGTCATCCGCTGGTTGGGTTATTGCGTGTCATCGGGTTCAATCGTGGGTGGGAGCACGTTGTGGACGATGATCGGAGAGCGCGGGGACTAATACCGCGATGGTTGCGCCGTCGCCCAGGCGATTGCGTTGCTCAGAAGGGTCGAGAATGCGCGCGTTTCCCATGGCCCCCTGAACGTCGCGAGCTGTTCGCTACCCAAAGTGGCGGTCGCGGCCCATGCGCGAGTACGGGTTGTGGCAGTGGCCGAGCGCCAGGTAGGTCACGGTACCGCCGCCGACCCGGCGCGTGTAGCCGAGCACGCGCGTCTTGCCGTCGGACTGCACGGAGGTGTCGGTGCCATACAGCTTCTCGACCACCGGCCATCTGCTCGTCGCGCCGTAGTCTGCCGTCAACAGGATCTGCGCTGACACAGGCGCCTGAAGCTCGATGAAGTAGGGTTCGTCCTCGACCTCGAACGATGCGCCAAGCCCTTGAGTGACCGGGTGCTCCGCATCGACGCACATCGACGCGGAATTGGCATGCTGGCGGATGCGTCAGAAACATGCTGCCAAGCAATGCATGATGCTCGGTCTTCACAGTGCGGCGTTGCGTCAGGCCCTCGATGCGTTCGGCACGCCCACCGCTGGTGCCGTGCAGCGCCAGCCAATGGCCGCCAGCCTCGAGCCAGGATTTCAGTCGGGTGCACTGCTCGGCACTCGGGTAGGGACCGGCGACGTAGGTGACTAGCAGCCGGCTTACGGGCAGCCATTTCTCCACGTCGGCGAAGTCGTTGGCGACGGAAGCCGGAATTTGTCTGTCGGACAGCAGGGTCAGGAGCCGAAGGCGGGCATAGTCGTGGTCGTGACCGGCGCTGGAGCCGGGCGGAAATCCGCCGGCAATGACATGAGCGCGGTGGTGGATGATGTCAGCCATGCGATGCTCTTTCCAGTTCGTGCACGATGCTATCGTGGGAACCGTGCTACCGCGTCCATCATTCCACCCACCCGATTGTATTGCCAGGAGCTGACCCGACATCGAAGTGGGCGACCTTCGTGCGCCCGAGCAGAGTTGGACCGCGCGCAGATTGCCAGCCCGATTGCATTTCAGATCACACTGACCGTCGTGAATGTCACAGGGTCGCAGGAGAATGCCTCCGGCACCTACCGGCCACGGACATAAAGTCCGCACCCGACCCAGTGTCGCATGCGTTGCCGGCGGCGTGGCGGCCGTCCAATCAGCCGATTTCGGCGAGCGCCTTGCCGTTGACTCGCGTCTCGCCCGTTCGAATTGTCGACGGTGACGTACGTGTCGTACCACGTAAGCCTGGGTCGAACGCCGAAGCGCTTAGTCAACTCAATCATGCGATCCTCGGTGAACCATGCCTCGGCGAAAGCGCGGCTCTCCCAGAGGTAAACGCCCCCGGTCCCGCCATCGCCATTGAGGTAGTCCTTTCGGATCAGACCTTCGCAGCAAGACCGCGGTAGATGGGGGCAGTCGACGTACCCCCTTCACGGCTTGCTCCTCGGTTCGTTTCGGCAGGTCGAACTGGACGACGACGATGCAGTTGCCCATGAAATCGTTGCTCCACTCGAGGTCCTCGATGCGCGAGCATCCTACGTCCGACGTGGGATGGTCAACGGCGCCGTCTTGTGCGCGGCCACAGGCCGGGGCGCCGGCGCCGTATCTCGCTGGCGCCACCTTGGAAAACCTTATGCACATGGAGACGTCGAAAGGGCCCAGCGCATCTCTTGGGACACCGCGCATTGCATGCTTGTATTTGAAGAAACTGCTGCCCTGCTCACCTGGAGGTGCCCAGAGGCCCTCGCCGTGAAGCTGCGCCCCACCTGCAGGGGGCGCGCCAGGAGAAGACGGATGTTGCGCCTTGTGCTACCACTACCGCCTCACCAACAAAGGATGACAGCCGATGCATGTCGAAATCCAATACTGCGGTCAGTGAAACTATGAACCGCGCGCCCGTGAGGCGGCGAACCTCATCCGCAAGGTCCGACCAGATGCGCAGGTGACATTGCGGCGCTCGCGGTGGGGGCGTCTTTGAGATCCGCATCGACAACCGTATAGCCTGCTCCAAGCAGACGCTTGGCCGGTTCCCCACCGATGCCGAGATTGTCGGCGTCGTAACCTGAAGCCAACGAAACCACCGTTGTGGTTCAAAGCAGCCGGGATCCTCATCTGCGCAATCCACGCAAAGGGCGATCCACCCGTGATCCATCAGGATTTCAAGGTCGAGGATGTCGGCATTGAAGTCGCGCCTTTTACGTGTCGGTCGTGCGCGACGTTTGTGATGCTGCGCTTGCCGATCGTTGTGCAATGCTATCAGCGACCGGTACAACGCACCTTGTCTCTGGGTCATGAAGGTGAGCGAGCAGACCAATTTTTCGATGAGGAAAGCTAGCGGACACGTGGACATCGGAGAACACGCCGAGACATTTTACGCCTCCAAACCTGGACCTCCGCGTCTCAAGGATACGACAGTAGCGTCTCAATGACCCGCTCGACAATATCGCGGCTGCGGGCCTCAATGGCGACTAGCGCATTCGGTGGCGGTGTTCGCTTCGGGCCCGCCGCCAACGCCGCGGGCCGCAAGTCGCAAAGCGTCATACCGCGCGTGTGCGTTCCTCTCAGCTCGATCTCGACGCGGGCATGCGCATAGTCGATCAACCCGGCATAAGCGTAGGGTAGCACAGCGCAGACATCGTGCATCGGGGCGATGGTGATGCCGGAGCGCGCACGCTGATTAGCCAGGTAGAATTCGAGCAAGTTGGCGACCACGTTGGCCACCTTGCGGCCCGACCCTCGCAGCTGGTCGATGTCGGTTTGCTCGAGGCCGGTCGCGCGGGTGATATTCAGCCCTACCATACGGATCGGGATACCGCTGGTGAAGACCGCCCACGCGGCTTCTGGATCGCAGTGAATATTCCACTCTGCCGCTGCCGTGACGTTGCCGTTGCCGGTCGAGCCGCCCATGACGGCGATCTCGGCGAGCCAGTGCTCCAGGCGCGGCTCGCGCCGTAAGAGCAAGCGCGATGTTCGTCTCGGGTCCGATCGTCGCCAGCACCAGCTCGCCCCGGTGGCGCGATGCCATCTCAATGATAAAGTCGACTGCGTGCGTGTCGATCGGTCGCTGGCTCGGCTCGGGTAGCGTAACCCCGTCGAGGCCGGTCGAGCCGTGCACTTCAGCGGTGCCGGCGTTCGGCATAGCCAGCGGTCCGGCGCAACCGCGTGCCAGCGGCACCTCGATGCCACCCAGCTCGAGCACGGCCAACGCGTTGCGCGTGGTGTTCTCGAGGTTGTTGTTGCCATGCACGGTCGTGACACCGACGAGATCGAGATGCCGCGCCGCAAACAGCAGCGCCACGGCATCGTCGTGACCGGGGTCGCAGTCGATCAGGATTTTCCGCTTTGCCATTGAGGTTTATCCAGCATCAAATCGATTGCCACTCCGGTCGGGAAGCTCGGTGCAGCACCGACCAGCGTACACGCCATACTCGCCGCCACGCACGCTCGCCGCATGGCAGGCTGCATCTCCACTCCGCGATCCATGGCCGCCGCCAGCACGCCAACGAAGCAGTCGCCGGCTCCGGTCGTGTCGACGGCCTTCACCGGCATGGACGGGACTTGCCAGATCTGGTCACCCTTTGCGCCAACAGCGCCGTCCGGTCCCAGCGTTACGATCACGGTGGTGCCGAGCAGTCTCGAGATGGGACCCGCAAGCTTAGCGGGTGGACCGGATACCTGGCCTATGTGGGTACAAAGCAGGGAAGCCTCGTGCTCATTGAGGACTAGCACATCGACCTGCCGCAGTGCCGCTTCCTCAACCGGCAGGGCCGGCGCGAGATTGAGGATGACGCGGGCGCTCCGCGCCTTGGCGAGCGCCACGGCCTTTGACACCTCGCCGCTCAGGAATCTCCATTTGCAGCACCAGCCAATCGCCGGGTGCGAGAATCTCCGGGCGCAGTGCATCAGCTCTCGTCAAAAGATTGGCTCCCGAGGCAACCGCGATCTGATTGCGTCCTTGCGTGTCAAACAAATCGAAGCCACGCAGGTCGCCGCATCGACGGTCGCGAAGCCGGCCAGATCGATGCCTTCGGCCCGGAGTAGCGATCGCGCCTCGGTGCCGAAACCGTCCGTTCCGGCGCTGCCAACGAAACGCACCCTGCCGCCGTCGCGTGCGGCTGCCACGGCCTGGTTGGCGCCTTTGCCGCCCATGGCCGACGTGTAAGCTGGCGTCAGCACCGTCTCGCCGACGGCTTGGCAAGTGCGGCAAGCTGAATAGCAGGTCCATGCCGATAGAGCCGAAGACCGTGATCATTTCGTCACCTCCCGAGTACTATCTTGATTGGACGACGGAGGGTTTCCACGCGCCGTTGACCTAGACATTTTCGATCTATGCGAGTCGAGAAAGTGCCCCGATGTCCCTAGGCTTTTCAGCAGGACACATTTCTCTATGTCAAGGATCTTGAGAAAACTGAGCGCTTCTACGGCGAAATCTTGGGGCTCGAGTTGGTGCTGAACCAAGGGTTAGCCCGCCACCGTCTGCGCTCGGCCTAAATCCCCATGGCACTCGCGGTCCGGCCGCCACCCATCTCTCGCGGGTTCATTCCCTGGCGGCCGTCCGACGCCGGCCCCGATGTGTGCCGCACCGTCGTCTTGGACCGGCATCTGAAACCCTTGTATGGGAGTTTTTCTGCGTACAGGCCAACGCTGCGACAAGGAACATGTGCAGCGACACCGCCCACTCTCGACCGGGGCACTCGCGCCATGCCCAGTCTTTCAGCGCCTGACTAACTGAGTGACCGTACAATCGTCAGCAGCAGGCAGGTGCCGATAAAGGCGCTGATTACTGAGCGAATAAAGCCAGTACCGAGATGGATTCCTATCCGCGGTAGCAGATAGCCGGCGATGACCGAGCCAATGATCGCGGCGTCTGCAGGCCACCCGCCTGCCGCGGACGCGCACAGATCACCAGGCACCGGCAACTGAGGGCTCAGGTAACGGTTACAAGACGACTTTGCTACGCAATCTCAGTGCCTCGGTGACCCATCACTTGCCGGCCCGGTTTTTGCGTCTCGTCCGGCAGGACTGAACCTCGTCACCCCGGAGGCGTAGCCTAACCTTGTCGACAAGTTGCTCAAATTTGTCGGCGGTAATGGTGACGGCTTTGGAGCCGAGACCAAGCCACCGATCGAGCTCAAGTTGGATGGATTGAATTTTTCCGTCTGGGTCCTTTTTGACCTCGACCACTTGACCGAGCTCCTTGCCATCCGCGCTTTGCACGGTCTGGCCCCTCAATGCTGCCAACCCCTGGTATGCCTGCTGTAGATCGTTGATGACTGTCTGGCAGGGTTGCGAAAGTGAAGCCCGCTTTTCCATTACGCATTGCCCGATCTTGTCCGCATCGCCGCATTTCTCTTGGATGTCGTTCCAGCACGCATCAGCGATGCGGCCGACTCGGCCTACTACGGATTCGAGATTGCGCGAGACGCGGTAGAGCGCCAACTGGCATCGCTTGCTCAACTGATCATCGTAGGCCTGCATGCACAGCACCAGGCGACCCTCACCACGCGTGACGTTGCCGCAGAAATTCCTCACGTCCGAGGCGCAGGCGCCTTCGATCATCTCAATTGCTGCGGCGATGCGTTCCCGAAGATTGGATTGAGCCGACGCATTGGGATTGGATTGCGCGGATGCGTTCGGAGTGTGCCAGCCCCGCTGCTATAAACGCAGCTGCAGCGAGAACGCTCTTCAGGTCGTTCGCCATTTGCCATGTCCTTTCTTGAGGTGGAAGCTTTGACTCTGCCATTCCGGACGCAGTAAGAGAAATCGAGACAAACCCTGACCTGAGCCCCGAGAACGCCTCATGATCGCTACAGCGACAAAGCGATAGCCAAAGTCAGCCCCCAAGACGGTTGAGACATAGCGTGAGCATATCACTTCGGCCCAGTGCGCCTCGGAAGAGGCGTAGGCCTCAGGCAACGCATGATGCCAGGCTATCGGCTCGCGTATGGATCTAGACCTGCGCCGGGAGGGACAGAATCAGGTATTGAGCGCACAGCTAGACCTAGTGCTCACATTGACCCCCAGCCATCTAACAATGGCCTGCTTCAGCTCAAAAGCTTGGTTTCTTGGAGGCCTGGTACTCCTTTTTGTGACTGGAGCCGAGGCCGGCAATGATACTTACGAACCCACGCAGCCGCCTCGCATCATTGCGATCCACTGCCAACGCAAGATCGTTCTATCTGGAGTTTCGGGCGCGAAACGAGGTCGGCGGATTTGGTCACTCTTACATCACCCTTGGCACCGTCGATGCAAGTGGGCAGAGACGCCAGACTGTCGTCGTTGGCTTTATGCCGAAGGAGCGCGGATGATGACTATCAGAGCAAATTCGGTCTGCCGGTTACAGGAATGCTCGGCGTCACCCGGTCAGATCTGCTACGACGACCCGACGCTCGCTTTCGAATTGCCGTCGACGAGGCGACGTATCTCCGCCTCGTGAGCAAGGTCCGCAGTCTTCGCAGGACTTGGACTCAATACGAGCTTGTCGTTCATAACTGCAATAGCTTTGTGGGCGAAATTGCAAGTTCGGTCGGCCTTCGGACTCCACTGATAACAGCGCAGTACCCTGTCGGCTACGTCACCGAGCTTCGTACATTCAATGCTCCGCTAATTTCCCGGAAGCGACCAAGGCGTATTTTATGAGGGCGCGCGCGTGCTCCAACGCGTTGCGCATGACTGTGCTGCGCTGATCGAGCTCTCACGGTTGCTATCGACTGAGATTTAAGACCCCGGATGCGCTCTCGCTGGTCAGCCGTACGATCTGGCTCGATCCGTGCACTATAATGTCGATAGCGCCTGAGATCGAATACTCGCTATTGTAAAATCTGCCCGAGTATCTGTTGGTTCCGACTTGGCGCACAGTGGCCGTTTGACCGGCTCTACCGGAGGCCGTGGCGCAGGTGGCATTTACCGTATAGCTGTGCGCGCCTGCCGGACTGAAACGCGCCTTGCAACGCGCCTGCTCCTTGCCGCCGGCAAACGATACAGTGCCACCGCCGCTCCACGACCCTTCGAGACTGGCAACAGTCAACCTGCTGGAGACCTGCGCATTGCCGATCGGCGTCGGACCACTCAGCGCAAGGGCGGCGACGAGGGCAAAGGCAGCACCCTTGTCGGCCCAACCGAGGAAAGTGAGATGTCGAGAATCTGAGGCCATGAGAGGACCCGTTATTGCACGGAGGGCAGAGAGCAATATCGCCTGCCCTCCAGGTCACAGGATCACTCCACCGCCCACTACCACCGGCGCCACCCACGACGCCACCCCAGCCACGCCAACCAAAGCCAGCATAAGCATAGCGGGGTCGATAGGAGTAACCGTATGAGGAATAGCCGTAACCAGCAGACCTCCAGCCCCAGCACGCCGACGCTGGTTGAGGACCTAGGGCCAAAAGTGGCATAGCGACTAACAGCGCCAAAAAGATAACTCGACACATTGTAATTCTCCTGTTCAGGGCTCGAGCTTTCATTAACATGCCACCCGGACTCGAGGCAGGCACTACCAAAGAACCAGGACGAGCAATCGACAAAGTCTGTAGGCAGAGTTAGGCTGGCGGTAGGAGCGCACTGGCGGCGGCCCAGTTCGACAACGGACAGCTTGAGCCAAACCGTCAGGGCGACGCGTCGTTCAACTGGTCACCAGGCCCGCTCCTTCCTCAGGGCGGACCTTTATGTTTTGTCTGAGACTTTGCCCTGGCGCTTTCTATGGTGTCGCACCGAGATCGCCGGCGATTTGTAGGCGATATGTATGGCCCTGCTATGGAGGCTTCATTCTCCGGCCACTCCCACTTTAGCAGCGCACGCCCTAGCGCGCGCCCCGACGCCCGTCGGGGCGCTTTTTTGTGGCCGCTTGGGTCTTGCGTGCGCACCCCGAAACAGTCGCGGCTGTTGCGATGGCTAGAGACCTTCTGGAGCCGCTGCCATGCGAGGTGCTCCTCGACAGTTGCATCGCAGCGGCGAGTGCACTTCCACGGCCCGGAATAGCTCGAAGACAGACATGCGAACGGCGGTGGGCTTCCTCTCGGAACTTGCGGCTTCTGTGCGGGCTAATACCGATGGTTTCTACCGTTGGGGGCTTTCCCGCGTGTTTTGTCAGAGTTGCCAGCCGGCGGGTGGGACGCGACCCAGCGTCCTCCTATGGCGCATGATCTCGTCAATCGTGCTCGGGACGGAAATATCGGCCGATGACTCCCGAGATCTCCATAGGCAAAAAATCGCCCGCATCACGCTCGATGCGACGGTTCAGTTCGTCGGCTTGCTCGACGCGCAGGGAACCGTGTTGGAGATCAACAGGTCGCACTCGATGCCGTAGGCATTACGCTTGCTGACGTCGAGGGCAAGCCTTCTCTGGGCCACGTTCTGGTGGCAGGTATCCCCCGAACTCAATGCTGAACTGAAAGACATGATTGCTCGCGCGGCTGCCGGCGAATTTGTGCGGTGGGATACGAGATATTCGGGCGCGCAGGCGGTAAGGAGACGATCATCATCGATGCCTCCTCATGCCAGTGAAGGACGAGACCGGGAGGGTCGTCTTTATCGCCGCGGAGGGACGGGACATAACCGAAAATCGCGCGCCAGCGCGAAGAACTGGCAAAACTCGACGTCTTGAAGACCCAGTTCTTCGCCAATATCAGTCATGAGTTCCGTACCCGCTCACCCTTATGCTGCGCCCGCTTGAGGAGCTGACGCGAAGCTGGACGCTCCGATGCGGGTCTTTCCATTCCTCAATATCAGCAGCTCGATCTTGTTCACTGCAACGGCCTGCGCTTGCTCAAGCTCGTCAACACGCTCCTCGATTTTTCCAGAATTGAGGCGGGACGCGTTCAGGCCGTCTACGAAGAGACTGACCTTGCACAGCTAACGGCATACCTTGCGAGCGAATTCCGCTCGGCCGTGGAGAAGGCCGGGCTCACGCTGCTGGTGGACTGCCCTTCTGTTGCGGAGCGGGCTTACGTCGACCGTGAGATGTGGGAAAAATCGTTCTCAATCTGTTGTCGAACGCCTTCAAGTTCACGTTTGAGGGAACCATCGAAGTCCGCTCGGGCAACGGGAGGGAAATTTCGAGCTCCTTGTTCGTGATACCGGCACCGGCATTCCCGCTGATGAGCTGCCGCGCATCTTGAACGCTTCCACCGCGTAGCGGGGGCTAGGGGCAGAACCTACGAAGGCTCAGGCATCGGTCTGGCGCAGGTACAGGAGCTTGTCCGACTGCACGGCAGCACGGTCTCGTTGGAGAGCACCTATGGCAAGGGCTCGGCATTCCGCGCCAAATCCCTACTGGATCGAGCCACCTGCCTCAGGAAGCAGATCGGCGCCGTTCGCACCCAGGCCTCGACAGCGTTGGGAGCTCATCCGTTTGTGGAGGAGGCGCTACGGTGGCTGGAGGTATCCCTTGCCTCAATCGGGTGAGTACTAACAGAGCATTCCCACTTGCCCAGCAAAAGCCTCCGATAGAGATAGCCAGGGTAGTGGCCGTGCCATGCAGCGGTTTGGTCTCCAGCTTTGGCGCATGGCCTTTGACGTCATTGCGCTTGGGAAGAGGGGACGGATGCAACGAGGCACCGGTACGGGAACCACCGCTGGCAACCGTTCAGATCACCGAGCCGAAACATTGTCCGTTAGTTTGCTGCACGCCCCCGCCTTGGGAATAACCGAGCCGCTGATCCGTGGAAACCCCGATAATTTGCTTACCATGGTAGGCGCAACGCTATGCCTTTCGGCGAAAGCTCTTCGGAGCGAGCGTGAAACCAGGTCGTCGATGCCGGCGCGTGCCGCCGTCGAACGCTGTTTGCACGTCAAATTGCCACCAAAGAGCAAGGGGATGTGCGGCATGTCACAGGCTAGCCTGGCCAAATCGGACGCGGTTTACAGTGGCCCAAATCAAAAGGATGGACTGCTGGTTCGGATCGCCATCGCTTTTACCGCCTGGGCAGAGCGCTGGTTCCCCGACGCCTTCGTTTTTGTAACGATTGCAGTTGTCGTTGTCGCGCTTGCGGCGATGCTGAACGGCGCCTCGCCGCTAGCCGTCAGCCGAGGCCTTCGGCGACGGTTTCTGGAGCCTCATTGTCTTCACGATGCAGATGGCATTCGTTGCTATCGGCGGCTATGTCGTCGCGGTCTCTGCCCGGCCCAGCGGCTTATCCGCAGGCTCGCGGCGATACCCACTTCCGGCTCCGGCGCCGTCGGTCTTGTCGCGGCGGTAAGCATGCTTGCGTCGCTGCTCAACTGGGGCTTGAGCCTGATCTTCGGTGGCCTTCTGGTGCGCGCGCTCGCGGAACACCGTGAACTGAAAATGGACTATCGCGCCGCTGCTGCGGCGGCGTATCTCGGTCTTGGTGCAACCTGGGCAATGGGTCTTTCTTCGTCGGCGGCACAGCTCCAGGCAAACGCGGGAAGCCTACCAAAATCACTTCTGCCCATAACGGGCGTCATCCCGTTTTCCGAAACAATCTTCTTGTGGCAGTCGATCGTTGTCTCCGTCGTCCTGCTATCGGTCTCGGTCGGGATCGCCATTTGGTCGGCGCCCGGACCTGACACCGCCCTGACGGCTGAGGCGATGAATATTAAAGTGGAACGCGACGTGACGGACGACCTGCCGCCGCCGCAGCAGCCGGGAGAGTGGCTGGAGTATTCGCCCTTGCTGACGATTTTGATCGTTCTGCTGGCGGCAGGCTGGCTAATTCATGAATTCGCGACCAAAGACACGATGATCGCGATTTCGAGCCTCAACACATACAATTTCCTCTTCATCATGCTCGGCATGCTGCTGCATTGGCGGCCGAAGCGCTTCCTCAACGCGGTCGTTAAATCCGTTCCGGCGACGTCTGGGGTGCTGATCCAGTTTCCGTTTTACGGCTCCATTGCAGCCATTCTCACGATGGCGAAAAATGATGCCGGGCTGACCGTCTCCGACCAGATCGCCCACGCGTTCGTCGCTATGTCGACCCAGCATCTTTATCCATTTGTGATAGGCGTATATTCCGCGGTGCTCGGTTTTTTCATCCCGTCCGGTGGCGGCAAATGGCTCCTCGAAGCGCCATATGTCATGCAGGCCGCCAACGACCTCAAAGTGCATCTGGGCTGGGCGGTCCAAGTCTACAACGCTGCAGAGGCTCTGCCGAACCTCATCAATCCCTTCTGGATGCTGCCGCTGCTCGGCGTCCTCGGCCTCAAGGCGCGCGATATTGTCGGCTTCACATTTCTGCAGTTGCTCGTCCACCTGCCCCTGGTGCTCTTTTGCTCTGGGCCTTGGCCTACACGCTCGAATATCACCCGCCGGTGATCCCGTGACAGGGGAGCCGGTCCAGGTGGCGACATAGCGCACAGCGCTTTCCCAGCTATTCCGGATGCCAACACGCCAACAATCGCGGCGTCGCTCATCCAAATTAACCAGTAAAAGCAAAGATCTCAGTAGTAGCCCCGATAGGTCGAAATCAATCTAGGGTGCAACCTCTTCCCAGGTGTAAACAACCTGGTAATCAGGCGGTGCCCCATGCATTCGTTACCGACTGCGTGCGCGCTATTATTGCTGCTGTCGTCGAGCCCGACCTACGCCCAATCTAAGCACCCATCTTCATCGTCGTCCAAAAGTGTCGGCACCAGAGCCCTCGGCCAGTACGACGAGTATCTGCATGCACGCATCACGACATGGTATGACGATTGCCTCAAGGGTTGGAATGCCACGTCGCACATGAGCGAAAGAGACTACGAACGCACTTGCCTCCAAATGGCGCGTGAGCGTGTCAAGTATCTTGACGACGAGGCGAAAAGAAGGATGCGCGCAAAGTAAAATATTTGGCTAAAGCGCAGGGGAGCCCAAGGACAACGTTGCAATCACAAAGCGGATGCTATGGCTTCGCGCTCCAACCAGCATGGTAACGACAGCATATATTGACGATGGCAAACCTAGTGTCAGTTGGGCGAGCTTCTGAACCGGGTATGCCCGGCTTAAGGGAGTTGCTTTTGGATCTGGTTAGCTATTTGCGTCTTGTGGAGCGGTCGACAGATAGCAACTGATCGAACACGGGAGCGTGGCGTCATGGCGAGCGAGGTGCGGCGACTGACCAAAGCCTTGGCCTTCGCCGCCGAGGCCCATCGAAACCACCGTCGCAAGGGGCAAGCCAAGAGCCCTACATAAACCACCTTGATCGAAGTGGTCGACCTAGTCGCGTCGGTCGAGGACGGCGACATGGACGTTCTTATCGCGGCGTTGCTCCACGACGTGCTCGAGGACACCCGGACCGGCTACGACGAGTTGGCTGCGGCGTTTGGCGAGTGCGTTGCGCGCATCGTCCAGGAGAACTCGGATGATATGACTTTGCCTAAGCTCGAGCGGCGACGCGCCCGGTTGGCAGGCATAAGCAAGAAGTCGCGCGAGGCGCGACTCGTGAAGTTCGCGGATATCATCTCAAACCTACGCGCCATTGCGGTCTCGCCACCGGCCGGCTGGTCGAACGACCGCAGGCTTGGCTACCTGACTCGTGCCGCAATCTGGTGGATGCCGCACGCGGCTCCAATGCCGAGATCGAACGTATCTTTGACGATACTGCAAACGCAGCTGGAGCAAGCCATCAGGACCGAAGGCGTCGGCGATATCGATGGCAAAGCTTCAGCGAGGCGCGAGCTTGAGGCTGCGATAGGCCAGCCGGTGCATCTGGTTTACGTGCCGAACACGCGGTGCCGGCTGCTGGGCGCGGGCGATATCGACCTGCTATGTCAAACGATCGCTCGAACGTTCCCGTCGGCCACGGTGCAAACAGCGGAAGGCATTCACGAAGGCCGCCGCAGATCGATGCTCATCGGCAGAATCCGGACGGACAGCAGCGACGCGGTCGTTGATCTCGCCCAGCGCCTGTGCATCGCCTTTGATGAGCCCTTCGTCGGCATCGAGGTCGATGGGCGCTATATCCGCATCTACGGCGACGACACTGCCCAGCTAGTGCGCCTTGCTGAATAGCTGCGAACCTAAGGGTGTAAGCAAGGGGGACGAGCTCGTTGCGTCGACCGGGAGCCCGTCGCGATTCTTCGTCTGGCTTGCCGCCCTTGATCCCTTCCGCCACCGGCACCGACCAGCAAGTGACCCACTTCTGCCGCAGCGTCGCACACGTTGCACGACAAGGTATTAAACGCGGCACTTTGGCACCAGCTGCTTCTGATGGGGCTGGCCGTGCGTTCTTGGCCGCCTCTGCCATCGTACATCTCCCTTCCTGTTGCCAGGGTTATCCTGACAGTCAGGATACCGTGGATGGCGTCCCGTCGTTGACCCTTTGTTGGTGCAGGTCAGACGTGCACGTCGCCGTAAGCGAGTTCACCCTCGGCCCGCGCATGCCGCAAGGTGGCATAGGTGATCCACATATAGAAAACTCCGACCAGCGACACCACTAACCATCCAGGCAATGGACCGAGCGTGGCGTTACCGAGCCACTCGCTGAGCGAATGCACGAACTCGGCGTCCCGTCCACTCGGTTGCAGCCTCCCCGAGGCGGTCTTCAGGAGCCAGGCCGCCAAAAGAACAAAGAACATCCAGAAATAGTTGCGACGCAGCCGGCGCGACATCGCCTCGGTGAAACTAATAGAAAAAGGCCGGTCGCTGCAGATCGTCGGCCATCCGCCGCGTCCACTCATCGTCAGCCGCGCGCGTGGGGGAGAAGATCGAGGCAAAGTAATTGCGCTCCAGCCTCCGCACTCGGCTCCTATACACGTCAAAGAAGCGATAACGGCGAGGACTCTCGATGGCTAGGGAGTGTAGCAGGACGAGGACCGCAGCGAACAAGAGCACACCATGGTGCGCAGTCGGTGTAGTCAACGATACCGACAACATGGCGGCCGAGACGGTGATCGCCCAGTTGCTCGTCCTGTCGACGCGATCACGCCAGCTCGTCATCCGTCCCATCTCGCCTCGGTAGTAGTGGGCGATCAGGTTGACGAATTCCGTCCTCGTTGTTGGAAAAATCAATCCCGCAGGCGGCGTCGGAATAAGATCGTGTTCGCTTTGCATGTCACGTTTCCTCACCTTGAGCGGTTCACCTGCCGGCACCGCACTGCCGGCAGTACGCAGGCTTTCTGCGCCAACTATCAGGCGCTTCTGAAGCGCAAATCAAGGTGGGAAGCAGGTTTGGGACGCGCAGGGTCGCCACCATCGTCCGCGATCGTGGGCTTTGTTTGCTAGCGGTCGGTGGCGGTGGCGGGTAGCGTCCATACTACAATGCCGTCTGTCAAAGCTCTTCGATGAATCGATCACCGATATCCGCGAGCCCAGCTGCCGAAGCGCCCGGACAAATCTGAGGATCCTCTCCTCAGGAAAGTTCGAAAGCCCCATGTCGAGATGAACCACTTGTCGCACAAACGCGGCAATCTTAGCTGAGTCAGCTCCGTCTAAGAGCAATTTAACGAGTGGAAGTTAAGTAGGGGCGTATTCATCGAAATGGCCAATCCCGATGGGATCAAACCTGCACTATTGTCGGCGACAATCGCCGAAGGGCTTGGAGAGTTCGGTCACGCGGAAGGTCGCGACATCGATCGAGGGTCAGCCATACAAGTTTACGGGGATAGCTCAGGTACTTGCATCCAGCGCCCTTCGGCGTTGCTGCGATACGCGAGATCGGCGAGTTGCACGGCCTTCGCGCCTTCGAGCAGTGTCGGCACATAGGGCGCGTGCCGTCGGCGACGTGATGCAGAAATGTTTCCCAGCACTGCCGGAACGGATTCTTAACGGGCAAGATGTCAGGCACTTCCTGCCATTGAGCAAAGAAATCCATGTTGGCGGGTCGGCCACCGCCGAAGAAGGCCTCCGGCGTATTGACCGCGCTCTGGGTGAAACAGCGCATGCGGCCGGCAACGGCCGAGCCCGCCGAGCCGTCGATCTGTACCACCATCGTGTCGTCACGGCGCACGCGTGTGGCCCAGCTATTGGTGATGACGCCGACTGCGCCACCCGCAAGCTTGAGGAGTGCATGGGACGTATCCTCGACATCGACTGTGTAGAGCCGACCACGCTCGTCCACGCGTTCAGGAATGGCCGTCGACATCAACGCGCTCACGGCGATGACGGGCGCAACCAGCCGGTCGATCATGTAGCGCCAGTGCGCCATCATATCGAGCGCAAGGCCGCCACCCTCGGCGCGCTTGTAATTCCAGCTAGGGCGCTGGCAATCCAGGCCCACGCCGTCGAAGATCCAGGACCCCGCATCAATTTTGATTGAGAGGATACGGCCTAAAAAGCCGGCATTCTTCACGAACAGCAGCTTTGCGAAGCCAGGAAGGAACAATTTGTCCTGTACGACGCCGTGTTTCGACGCCGGCCTTGTGCGCCAGCCGCGCCAGCTCAATGCTTCCTCGACGGTGGGCGCCGTCGGCTTTTCGATATGAATATGCTTGCCGGCCGCGATAGCCTGGCGCACTCGAGCAGGGCGATCGCCGGTCGCGGCGCAATCCATAAAGATGTCGTCGGAGCCGGCCAAGGCCTCAGCCAAGTTTGTGGTCCACCGCAGGCCACCGTGTGCTGCAGCGAGGGCCGACAGCCGATCGACATCTCTCCCCACGAGTAACAGGTCGGGCACCAGTCGGTCGCCATTTCGCAGCTTGAGACCGCCCTCCGCGGCGATCGCCAGGAGGTTCGCCATGTGTTGCGTTGTGCCCATGCGCCCGGTGGCCCCGTTGACGATGACACCGATACGACGGTCGCCCATTGCTGTCTCACTCTTTCGGCCATGTTATGCGGAAAGCGTCTTCGCCCAATGAGACAATATCAGCATGGGTTGCGCACTAGATAGCCCGTTGGCCTCCCTGACGAGCTTGGCCGTCCGGAAGGTTCATCTTTGGTTGCGACCGGTAGCAGTGCTCACGCAAGGACGAGATCCGGAAACGAGGCCTAGAATTATGCATTCGACGCCAATGACGCGCGCGAGCGTGAGATAACGGCTTTGGGTGATCAGGAAACTACGAAGACGGCTCCGAAGAGGTAGCGTTTCTGCGTGCTCGAAGAACCGGGTCGAGTAGGGGGCGTAACGAGGTCGGCAATAACACCAGGCTCCTCCGCATCAATGTTGATGGTGCAGAGTTGGATTAGAAGTCCGACGAGTCCGGGACCAAATAAAGGTCACAAAACGAAAGGGCGAAAAATGCGGCGAAGATATCTGCGAGAACTAGGAAGGTCAAAAAGGAATTCCGGCCAGGATGGCCGTAGCATGACGATAACCCTCAAAGCGCTCTTGCCCGTGGGCGTAGACGCCTGGATAGAAGGGATGCTTGAGAAGTAAATCGATGAGACTGAGCCCGCGAGCCTGTTTTTCCGATGCAATCACCTCCAGAACTCCGATGCTGCAATTGCAAAATTCAAGTTCTGAGAATCGCGAACAGTGTAGGTCGTGACACCAATCAAGTTGCCGCGATCATCGAATAGGCCCCTCCCGAGGAACCCTCCGATACCGGCGCGGTGACTTGAATGTACTCTGCGGTTCGCTTCCGATTTTCGCAGCCCGGACAACAAACCGTTGCCGAGCGAGTTAACCAGACCTTTCGGTGAGCCGATTGTGAAGACGACTTCCCCGACTGCCAGACTGCCGTAGTCCCGAACGCCGGGGACGGGGTAGAGTTCGCCATCCAGGACTCGGAGGTAGCACCGATCCGTTGAGGGATCCGCCGAAGCAACCTCGGCTCTGAGTGTTGTGGCCGCGTTGGCGAGCGTGATGGTCTTGGCATTGGCCACAACGTGACAGTTGGTGATCGCTTCCTTCGACGAGACGGCAACCGCCGATCCCTGGGATGTTCCCTGTCCCGTAGCCTCGCGCAGCAGCGAGGGCATGGGCGGCCGGGCTCACTTTTGTGAACAGTTGGCTTGGCGTCAGAGTCGACCGCAGAACCCTTGAAGGCATTGGCGAGGATACGCTCCAGGCCGGCAGAGTAGGCTGTGAGGCACTACCCAGCCGAGCTAGTGGTTGAGCCTCGGTCTGCTTCGTAGTCTTAGTAGTCTGGCGAGTACTAGCCTGCCGCTTCTTAGTCGGCTTTGGCGCTTGATCCGGTGTAAACTCAAGCATAGCCGCCCGTTCTGCCGGGGTGCATCCGCTCAAAAGCGTCATAATGAGACCAGCGAGCAACTTCGATGATGACTTCATTGACGAACACTCCACGCTTCGTCCCCGTGCAGAGTGCGAAGTGATTCGGGCCGCAAGTTCCCATTGCGGGATTTATCTGTGGATTGTTTCGTAGGTGCGCCGCGCCGCGGGAGGTCTTTGATCCTCGTGACTGACCAACATCAAAACCAACCGTGCGGCGCAGCAAATGAAAGACGCCCAAGCCTGGCATCGCTCCCCTAGCTCTCTTTCTAGAACACACCCAGGGTTGCCACTCGTTCGCCCGTCGAGACCGTGGAGAGCGTGGTGGAGCGAACGAACACGCCCGCCTGCGGCGCCGTAAACATTTCGAGGTCCTGACCGTGGATATCGACGGTACTGGCCAGGAGCTGGCCCTTTTCGACTCGCTCGCCGAGCTTCGCCAATGTGAAGAGAAGACCGCCGCGTTTGGCGCGGATGCCGAGGAAATCCCGCATCACGTAATTTGCTTTGGGTGCGACGCGTGCTCCGTCGATCATGCCTAGTCCGATCAGACCGTTGCGAATGCAGCGCACACCTTCGGCGATTACCTCAGGCTCAAGGCGACCCCCTCGCCGATTTCAAACGTAAATGAAGGCACGCCGGCCGCAGTTGCTTCGACACAGAGGATGCCGCGGCTGACGTACATACCCTTCTCACCCAATACGATGAACCCAGAGTCACATTGCTCAGCGAGCCAAAGTGCTTTCTTGCTGTTATCGCCAAGCGCAGGTCCTGGAAGGATTGAGATCGGCACATACCGCCCACCGCGTGTGGGCGCGTATGAATGTCTGAAGGCAAAGCTGCACATCTTAATCAGCTCGAACAGCTTAGCCGCCAACTGTTGAGAGAGATTTCCTTCAGCGTCGCCGGGAAAGCATGTCCAGGTGTCAATCGGTGCTTGGTCCAGCGGCAGACTTAATGAATTGTGATACCGGAATGCGATGATCGGCGTGGAAGGCCAGAGGATGCTGCCGCACAGGCACGGCAATGAGTGGAGCCGCTGAGCGCATGCGGGTCCATATCTTTGAGAATGCCTGTGATGATCGACACACCGGTAACCTCGTCACCATGGATAGCGGCACCGACATAAAGGCGCGGACCGGGCGCTTGCTCCATTGATGACGACGACGCGGGAAGACGGATGATTGTGCCGTCCGACAACTCGGCCAGAGGCAGATCGAGGAACTGCCTTTGCTGCCAGGCGCCACGCTGCTCGCGCCACCACCGACAATTATGGGCGAAGGCGGGTTACGAGGTATGTTCACGGCCGCGTTCATTGCAGTGGCATCCATCAACAGCAGGTCTCCACGCCTATAATGCGAGAGCACCAGGTTAACGACTCCCTCAGCCGATGCCCAATCGAAGTGCGGTAGCCGTGCGCCTCGTCACAAAACGCCCGCTATGAATCCTGGGGCGTCCATCCCAATTCCAACGCTCGGTCAGCGGATTTCTCATCTGGCCGGTCCCGACCATCGCCCGCATCGGACGTCGCTCTCCCGCGGGCTCGGAACCCTCTGATGGTTGGACGGGTTCGATTTGGTAGGGTCCGGCCCGAAACCTCCAAATACTGAGCCAGAACTACAATCCAGCTGCATCTCGATAGTTCGCGGCGCATTTCGCGCGCGAGCCGCGAGACTTTTTAAATGGCGTTCCTTGCGGTATACCGAGGTGGCCCCGCTTGTTTAGACAGTTTTTCCGCTTCGATAAGTGGATCCTCTGCCGGGGGTTAAGCTGCCAAGCGGATCGGCAGCATGCTCTGTGGACCAAAGTAGGCTTGATCGGGCGTCATGCCGTCAAGGCTCGAGTGCGGACGGCGGCGATTGTAAAGATCGAGGTAGCATCCGATCGAGACGCGCGCGTCCGAAACGCTGTCATAGGCGCGCAGGTAGACCTCCTCGTACTTCACGGATCGCCAAAGCCGCTCCACGAACACGTTGTCCCGCCAAGCCCCTTTGCCATCCATGCTGATCTTGATCTCGTTCCTGATTAGAACGTCCGTGAACGCTGCACTCGTGAACTGTGAGCCTTGATCCGTGTTGAAGATCTCCGGCTTGCCGTGCTTTGCCAGCGCCTCCTCCAATGTCTCGATGCAGAACGATGCTTCCATCGTAATCGACACGCGCCACGACAAGATACGGCGGCTGAACCAGTCGAGCACGACGGCCAAGTAGACAAAGCCCTTCGCCATGGGGATATAGGTGATGTCCATCGCCCAGGCCTGGTTCGGACGCGTGATCTCCACGCCGCGCAAGAGATACGGATAGACCTTGTGGCTCGGTTCTGGCTTCGTCGTACGCGGACGCCGATAGAGCGCCTCTATCCCCATGCGAACCATCAGCGTCTTCACGTGACGCCGTCCGACCTTGCTCCCATTGGCAGCCAATAGACGGCGCAACATCCGCGCCCCTGCGAAGGGGAAATCCAGATGCAGCTTGTCGATTTGGTGCATGAGGGCGAGGTCGGCCGCCAACACTGGGCGCGGCAGGTAGTACACCGTGCTGCGCGCAATGCCGACGGCCTCGGCCTGCTTGGTGACGCTCAACGCGTGGTCACGGTCGATCATCGCTTTGCGTTCAGCAATCCCGCCTTGCTGAGCGCGCCCTCTAAAAATCATTCTCCAACGTCAGCTCGCCGATTTTGGCGTGCAGCGCCTTCACGTCGACGGGCGGCGTTGTAGGCCCCTTGCCGCTGCCCGACCCGAACAGATCCGCCGCACCGCCTTCCAGCTGCGCTTTCCAACTCGTGATCTGATCTGGGTGGACGTCGAACTGATCCGCCAACTGTGCAATCGTCCGCTCACCCTTGATCGCTGCCAGCGCCACTTTGGCCTTGAAGGCCGGCGAGTGGTTCCGTCGTGCTCTTTGCTCATCGTCGCTCCTGATCTCGCGAGCCACAACCGTGCCCGCTGTCAGGCAGAGATTCCACTCATCGTCCTGTCTGGAAACAGGGTTTCACTTACCGCGATCAAGTAGTTAGCGCTGAGCGTTGCCGTTGCAAACCTTGGCCCCCCGGTCCCTCTCTACAATCGCGAGCGGGAGCGCACTCTCGATGCGGCGCGAGCTAAGTCAACTCTCATCATAGGTGAGTCAGGCTGCGCCCGCGGCGCGGCGAGATCTCCTCGATGCTGCCCAGTGAAGTAGAAGGCCTCGACAGGAAGGGTCATCGCTGCCGGCCGTCGAGGATTTCCGCGGCAGCCCCGCACAGGCGTCGGCGCGGCTGACGTGAGAGCCCGGCCGCTTGGTGAACGGCTCGGCGACGTAGAAAGGCTGCGAGAAGAACGCCTGCAGCTTCCGCGCGCGATCGATCAGGACAAGATCACGCGCCAGCTCCGAGTGATCCTCACGCCCTCGCGCCGTCGCGATCGTATCCTTGGCCGTGCGTGCGAGTGTCACATCTTCGGCGGCAATCCTGTTCTCGTCGATCAATCGCGAGCGCGCCGTCCGCACGTCTACGCCCGGATAAGTCTTGCGCAGGATCATCTCCGTGACAAGTGCACCACGGTGTCGACAGCGGCAGGGCGACTCGCCAGCATCTCCGCGCGTCCACGGCCCGTCCACGCCGCGCAGAAAGAAGGTCTCGACGGCGCCGACCGTACCCTCGCTTTTGCTTTCCGCCCTTAGCTCGATCGCGCGAAGGAATATTCTCGTCCAGCGACGGCGGATAGAATTTGGACGGCGGCGGGATCAAGACGAACATCGTCACTCGATGGACGTTTCTGCTGCGATACGCCGCACGATCTCTTCCATCGACCGTGATGCTCGGCGCCGACTCGCCGGCGATCGCGACTGCCTCCAGCGCGGATCGGAGCACGTCGATCACCTTGATACCGGTCTCCCGCCACCTCATCGGTTAGGCCGGGCCCTTCGGAGGTGCGGCCGCCGCAGGCAGCGGCACCAATCGGTCCAGCTGGCATCGGATCGGTGGCCCCTGAGCATCTGCGGCGGCGCGAAGCTCAGCACGGTCGCGCCCTTCGGCAACGGCGGCGCGGCGCCGATGCATGCAAGCCTGCGCGCACCGCCACCGCCGGGGCGCTGCATCCAGATGGACCTTCCGAGACCGTCCTTGCGCGCTTCGTCGCTGACCGTCAGTTCGGTCAGGAGATCAGGCATAACGCGGCCAGGACGGAACAGGGCGTCCACGACGTCGCCGCGCGTTTCCCGACTCAGGCGCCCGATCCGGGGTATTGGCGAAATCGCTCGGGCAAAGCGTGGAGCATGAAGCGTCGGTCACCATGGTCAACATCGCGCTGCTTTAGGCAGCAGCGGGCTGCGTGCAAGCGGTTATAGTTGACGGTCGCCACCGACAGCCCGAGGAAGGTGGCGACGTCCTGGTGCGAAGCATTCGTGGATCGAAGAAAAGTGGGTTGCCCGGGCTCGCGCGAGGCGATTCGGCAATTCCGAGCCTTGCACGCCCCGGTCGCTATGGTGGACCAGACTGCCGCCGGAGACAGGCTTTCGATCATGGATTGCCTGCTCCAGCGCGTCGAGAACAAAGCCGGCGTGTGCCGAGCGCGACACGCGCCAGCCGACGATCCGACGAGCGTAGGCGTCGATGACGAATGCAACGTAGACGAACCCGGTCCACGTCGCGACGTAGGTGAAGTCGGAGACCCACAGCACGTTCGGCCGTGGAGCCCGGAACTGGCGATTGACGTGATCGAGCGGACAGGGCGTGGCCTTGTCGCTCACCGTGGTCCGCACCCGCCTGCCACGAATCACCCCTTGCAGAGCCATTTTCTTCATCAATCGCGCAACCGTGCAGCGGGCTATCGTGTGCCCTTCGCGTAGCATTTGCCGCCACACTTTGCGAACGCCGTAGACCTGGAAGTTCTCGTCGAAAACCCTTTTGATCTCTGCACACAGGACGATGTCCCGCTTGATGCGCGGCGGTGCCGACTCTGGATCGGCGCGGCGTGCAACGTGGGCGCGGTAGGTCGACGGGGCGATCGTCAATACCTTGCAGATCGGCTCGACCCCGTGCTCGTCTCGGTACGCATCGACGAAGCTGATCATGGCTTCCATCGGCGGTCGAGCTCCGCCTGGGCAAAATACGCGCTCGCCTTGCGCAGGATCTCATTGGCCTGGCGCAGTTCGCGGTTCTCTCGCTCCAGCGCCTTCATCCTGGCTGCCATGTCCGTCGTCAGGCCGGGCTTGCGCCCGCTGTCGACGTTGGCTCGCTAATACGTAACTGAACGAAGTATTACC